>Ga0265798_10012112_pt1 | contig 10443 bp, 11 predicted proteins | sample P3T30metagenome_FD_192430 | JGI IMG/M metagenome (GOLD analysis project Ga0265798, IMG submission 192430) | Plant litter microbial communities from East Loma Ridge, Irvine, California - P3 T30 | ecosystem: Environmental > Terrestrial > Plant litter > Unclassified | place: USA: California...
CAAAAGACAAGCTCGAGCTACCTGGTTATAAATCCTAAATTCAGCACTTTAATAAAATCTGCGTATTGGACTACGTAGATTTTAGATGATTGGGCATAGATCAGATAATGCAATAGCGTTAGCTTCATGTGTTACTCCCTGCTTGCCAAGAGCTCGTAAAAAAACTCACTACCATCTAGAGCAGTTCGTATGCGTATCCTCGCCATCAGTGCGGTCAGTATCAGGACGCAACCAGGCCGGAAAGGGCATGTTCCGACGTAATTGATACGTTACGCTCAGCTACAGGATGCGTCTGCTACTGTACTGCAGCAAGCTTAACCCATCCAGAACTGGTCGTGATCAGTGGGTATTGGACCAGCTGGGATCACATGGAGAAACGTTTTGCGAATCCCGCGCACCAAACGTTTTCTAAACTTATAGATTCGGAAAAGGTGTGCGGCATGAGCTTCCATCACGCGGTATTTGAATAGCTGGGCTGTGCCGGGTTAACCGAGACCTAAGGCGGCTTACCTGGTCGCGGTAGAGAGGGCAGCTACCTGTCACCCCCCGCACAGATCCGTGCGTGCAGAATTACCGCATACGGCTCCCTGCCTCGGGTATGTGACGCGAAACGATCCTCAGGGTAAGGATGCGCGTTCTGGGTCTAGGTATTTAGAGATCAGCAAGGCGTCCGTAGCGTGACCATTCAAGCCGATGACGCTGGCTGCGACGTTTGAGGGCCTGCCGCCATAGACGGCATACCGCCAGACGAAAACCACCAAGACGTATCAGGTTTCCCGGCCCCGCGTGGTAGTTGGAGTAGCCAGTGACAACTCGGTTAAGCCACTGACTCACGACTCGAACAGGCTCGTGACGTCGGCGCTTTAGCGAACTGAGGCACCAGACAGCAGTCAGCAGTCAGCAGTCAGCAGTCAGCAGTCAGCAGTCAGCAGTCAGCAGTCAGCAGTCAGCAGTCAGCAGTCAGCAGTCAGCAGTCAGCAGTCAGCAGTCAGCCAGTGTTGGCGTACTTCCACAGCAATCAAAGATTTGCTAGGAATATTACTACCTTGTCTTCAGCACCCTGCTCATCATCGGCGCTGACCGGGCCTGCTAGGGTCAGGCACGTGGCGAAAGCAAAAGCTGTTCGGCTGATATTCATTGTCGTCCCCCTTCTGGATGCATGATAGGCGCGTGTCAGTCCAATAATAAAAACCTGAAAAGTTTTTAATTTGTATACCACGGGAGAGGGCAGACTGTTTTTTGGCCATCATCGTCCGAGTATTCAAGGTAACCGCAGGCTCAAGACTGGAGAGTTTCAAGCACCAAGCTCGCTGCCTCGAGTTCTCCAGTCTCGTGGTTCTATCAGCTTGGGCCTGTGGCCCATTGATCAAGCGCGTTCGCCAGCTCGGCAGTCGCCGACAGCATTGGTGTGTGATCACAATTTGCGGTTATGACCTTGTCGCAAGGCTGCTCGCTTTGCATAAGACGCTGCACCTTGATTTCAATAGCCAGATCCTCCGTACACTCAAAGTAAGCGCGCCTCAGAGAACCATACCGCTGCGGGGTCAGTTTCATCTTTGTTGTAAGTGGTTCGGCGGGCTCCTGCCGCAAAAGGGGGGCGCATTCGTCCCGATAGCGTGCGGAACATTGCTGGGCCATGGTGGCGGTTGCGCCGTCCGCAGAAAGAGTGAGATACATCCCGTCGTCTGAAACAGTCAGCCCATCTGCAAAAGGTTGGTAGCGCGGGACCATATCGATGAAGTGCGAAGCACTTTTGCCATCACCGACGAGGAACGCAGTGATGTAAAACAAGCTTTCAAACGCTTCTGGCGCGAGTTCAGCGGCGGCACTGATGACGACGCCGGCTCGACTATGGCCGGCAAGTATTACCTTTTCACCGGTCGCCTTTGCAGCTTCAACGGTGACGGCCGCCCACCGAGCAAGTGTGGGCGGCTCAGGTCCGAGTGGGAGATCTGGCGCAAAAACTTTGTGGCCGCGGACTTGAAGTTCCTGAACGATTGGGTCAAATGCCCAACCTCCGTGCCAGGCCCCATGGATGAGTAAAAATGTAGCCATTCAAAATCTCCGATTGGATTTGTTTTTCGGACGTGTTCGACCTGAGGTGAGCGCGCACTTCCCCTTTGTGGAAATCTATGGATTAGAGCGAGTAGAGGTTTGCGCTGCCAAGTTGGCACTAGCGGAGGTCTATAAAAAGCACCAGTTCTCAGTATTTTCGATGTACCATGAGCTATGAGTACTCTACTGAACCTCAATCTCAACCGAGAGACAGAGATTCCCTTGGCCGAGCAAATACGCGTCGGTATCGCGACTGCCATCAATTCCGGCATCCTTGTGCCAGGTGCGCGGCTACCCTCTTGGAGGGACCTGGCAGCTCAGCTGGGAGTTGCTGGTGGCACTGTCCGAGTTGCTTACTAGCGACTGCTGGATGCGCAGCTTATCGTTTCTTCGAGAACTACCGGCACTCGTGTAGCGGCCCGCCCCAAACGAGAGCAGGCGCTAGTGGAACCGGTCAGGGAGGAGCAATCATTACCAGAGATGTACCGTGATTTTTCCTCAGGCCCTGGCATTTTCCAGATGGAATTCCTGCGCTAGATTGTTTTCCGGTCAAGCAGTTTGCGAGAATCAGAGCGCATGCTGTTCGGGCGGAGGTCGTTAGTGCAAGAGGGTATCCTGATCCGCGCGGCGAGAGCGAATTGCGCCGCGAAATCGCGGCCCATCTTGCTATTTCCCGCTCCATGGAGTGCCTTCCATCGCAAATTATCATTACCTCTGGTTTCACGGGGGCGCTGGGTCTTGCGTTGCGCGTCCAGCGTCTTGAGGGAATGTCGGCGTGGATGGAAGACCCGGGCTTCCCATTGACCCGGTGCTCTCTGGCGACCTCTCAGATTCAGCCAATCCCCGTACCCGTCGACGCCGATGGGATAAACGTTGAGTACGCGATCAAGAACGCACCACACGCAGCGATTGCCGTTGTACCCCCCGGTCAGCAGGCACCATTGGGTCCGACCCTATCTCTCACCCGGCGGCTCCAGATACTGGAATGGGCGGCTCAATCAGGTGCCTGGGTTGTTGAGGATGACTATCTCGGCGAGCTTCAATTGGGAGGGCGAGCGGCGCCCGCGCTTGCTTCGCTTGATCGTGCCGGTCGAGCCCTGCACATAGGTTCTTTTAGCAAAACCTTGAGCCCCACTCTGCGTCTGGGATTTATTGTTGTTCCCACTGCTGTGGCAACGGCCTTTGTTGAGGCCGCCACGTGCCTGGCACCTGCCCCAGGGCCCGCTGTACAAAACGCGACGGCTGAATTCATGAAGGGTGGTCATTATATGCGTCACCTGCGCAGAATGAAGCGTGTGTACGCTATCCGCCGCGAGGCATTATTTTCGCGTCTGGAAACTTTGGGGCTAACTGCTCGGCCTGCAGGTTTGGCGATGCTTATCGAATTACCTGAAGGTGCTCGGGACGCCGTAGTGGTGCGAGAGGCGAGGCGATCCGGTATCACCCCCTCACCTTGTCGCTTTGGTACAACGATGCGTCGGCATCGCGCGCGGGGCTACTTTTGGGTGTAGCCACTGTACCGGATGAGCGTCTAATTGAGCACTGCGCCCGTGTGAAACGGCTAATAGACAAATTTGCCTGAAGTCCCCTGTGCGGCGGAGGTAAGTTGAAGGCGCCGATATTACTTTCTGACGTACCGTCCACCATTGGAACGCGACGGAAGCGGCAGCGAAACATGTCATCACACTGGCAGTGGAAGGAGCGCTGCTTCCTACATGCAGCGCACCAACAAGTGCGCTCGCGCATCCTGCAAATACCATTTGAATACCGCGTAGCACAACTGTGGCTATGCCAGCCATTTTTCCCATAGGAAGCAGAGCTTCATGAATGAAGTTAGATTTGCGGCCAAAAATACGGTCGCGCAACAGCTTGATCTGTTCTTTCAGATCAACGATATGAGTCGCGTATGCTTGTGCGGTTACGTCCTGACGACTGAGTGCCCCAGGCAACATTTTTTCGAGCAGAACAGGGCATCAGGAAGGTCTTCGGGCAAGTGTCGCCTGCCCTGGATCATACCCGTCAGGCAACAAATCTTGGAGTCAAAACATTGTGCGGACGGTTACGCCACAGATCAAATCCGTCCAATAACCAGTTCAACTCCTGCACCGTTAGAACGATGGCCTCGTCCGTGGCGTCGGGCGAGGTTTGGAAGCGTTCGGACTCGAGGCGCTTGAGCCAAAGACAAAAGCCGTTGCGCTCTCAATAAAGGATTTTCACTCGGTCACGGTTGCGATTCAGAAATACGAAAAGCACGGGATCGAAGACAGCGACTTTAATATCCAGCTCGTCCAGAGCGGTCAATCCGTCGATGGATTTTCGACAGTCGACAGGCCTGGGGTACGCGGCTTTGATTGCCTGCTCCAGCGCTTCGTGGAAGTACATCCGCCGATTTTTCCCCATCATTTCCATGCTGATTATCTGGTGTTCTCCTGCTCGGAAAGTGAGCAGAAGCAGTTAAACACCTGGGTCAGTTTTCGGTCAGCGACGACAGCTCGATCTCCCCATTGCAATCACTGCAGCTTCTATGCCCCGCATGTCTGTGATAACTGTCGCGCATGAATGACTCTAAAATTGCAGCGGCCGAGATGTCCGTTGCAAGCCACTTATGGACGCCTACTTGCGCGGCATACTATTATCTATAAACCAGCTCTCGACAGTGCGAGCCCAGTATTCGGTTTTCCAGTGCTTAAGCACTTTGTGATTTCCGCCTTTGGTTTGGACAATCTCATTGTTATGGGGATTTTTATAGAATTTGACCACTCGTGGACGGCGCTTGGCTTTTGAAGAAGCACCACGAGCGCTGACGTTCTCGACGACGTTTGATCATACAACTCAACAATATCACCCAGTTGTTTGTCGTAGTTTTCAAGCAGCTCCCTAAGCCTCCGCTCGAACTCGACTTCCTGTTTCAATCCTGCGTCACGTTTGAGAGCCTCTATCGCTTCGAGCTGTACAGCCAGTGATTGCTCGAGCTGGCGCAGTTCTGCGAGCTTAGACATGCTTTCTCCTATCATTATTTGGATTTCAACAGACTTAGCACGGCAGTTATTTGAGCACTATCGCTAATCAGTGACGCGGGCTTGAAAATTCCGTGTCACTAGCGTTGCTAAGATTTGCAAGTCGCGACATTTAATAAACATCTCGGCGATAGCGTTTCTGCTCAATGAGTGCCTGCACGCGTTTTTCACCAAGAAGAGCGTTTAATGTCTGGTCTACACCCGACGCCATACCTTTCATGGTTCCGCACACGTATATAGCGGCTCCTTCAGCCAACCAACGATGCAATTCCTCACCTGCTTCGTAAAGGCGGTCCTGTACGTAAACTTTATTCAACTGGTCGCGAGAGAAAGCCAGATCCAACCGCGCCAGATCTCCCCTCGCTAGCCAGCCTTTCAATTCCGCAGCGCAGAGAAAATCGTGCTTCTCATTGCGTTCACCGTATAACAGCCAGTTACGCTTTTCTCCACCGGCGATTCGCGCTCTGAGTAACGCGCGTAATCCACCAAGCCCTGTTCCATTTCCAATAAAGATCATCGGCCTCGCTTCGTTTGGCAGATGAAAATTCTTGTTAGTCCGCACTCGCAATGCGATCGATCCACCCAGCTCGGCGTGTTGGGTGAGCCAAGCAGAACTAACTCCAAGATTCCCATCCGAGTGCTGCTCCTGACGCACGATCAACTGCAAAGAGCCATCCTCAGGAGTCGAAGCAATGGAGTACTCACGCACTCCTAACGGCACAAGCGAGTAAACCAGTGACTGCGCGTCCTGATTGGCCGGCTGTGTGTGAACTGACGGTAGCTGGCGCTCCTGCAAAGCGTCGCAGACAGTTGAGACTTGATCGTTAACTGTAACTTCGGTGCTGGGATCAATCCCTGTACCAGCAAGAAAGCGCTCCACTCCACCGCAGGTGTTTCGAGGCATTACCTCCACGAGATCGCCCGCGTCCCATCGAGTGCCGGAGTCTGAGATCAGTCCGAGCAAAAAAACCTTGGAACCTTGACTACCTTCATTAAGCCATTGCCTTTGGTCGAGCGTCCAGTTTTCGAAAACTTGGGATTTGCGTACGCTCGAGCATGCAGAACCGATCGCCTGGCCAACATGGTTGTGCCAGCGGTGCAGCGCTTCGGCGTCCCGCCTATTCACCTCAATCGGAGCGAAGATGATTCTCCCCCCACAGTCACTTAGCCATTGATGCAACCGCTTTGCGAAACCACAAAAATGCTGATATTGCCGGTCGCCCAGTCCCAGCACTGCATAACTGAGGTGAGGTAAAGATTTTTGCCCACTGAGCAGTTTTCGCTCAAAGCCGCGAGCGCTGTCCGGTGCTTCTCCATCACCAAAGGTGCTCACGATGAACAGTGCATTACAACGCCGCTGAAGATCGTCTTCAGTAACCTTCGCCAGACGCTTGACCCGCACGTTTAACCCGGCCTCCTCAAGCTGAGCTGCGGTTTGCCGGGCCAGGTGTTCGGCTAGACCGCTCTGACTTGCAAAGCCTATGAGCCACTCAGTTGTTTCCGGGTGTCGAGTTTCGGGTCTGGGGGGCACTACGTCGCGCGCGATGCGCACGTCGCGTCGATTACGGCGGCGATCGAGATACAGCAGCCAACCGGTAATGAACAATAGGGGCATCAACACGGCGCAAACGGTGATGAGCCCTCTGCCGAGCCAACCAAAAAATGTGCCGGTATGAATTGCGTAATTACTAATCAGCAACTGCGAGCCCAGACCTTTTTCAGCATAACGGGAAACTGCCAAGGCTTCGCCTGTCTGCGGGTCAAGCGTGATCTGATTCAGCGCGCGCGGATGGGGTGAGTCATTGAGAAGGAAAAACACAAACGCGGGTGCGCCGGGTGTGGTCGGCAAGCGAAGGTTGTACGCCCGGAGCTCTGGACCGGCTACAGCATTAATCGTATTCCCTATGGCAACGTAATTAACCTTCGTAGAAAGTGGATTGATCTTCCTCTTCTCGCTTACAGACGCTGCGGCAGTCGGACTAGATTTGGGACGCTGGTCAGCAACACCCGGAGGATCACCAATAAGCCTAGTGAGCCCTTCGTTGAACCATGCATACGAGAAATTGAGGCCGGTAACAGCCTGCGACAGATAAACCACCAGACACCACGTCCCCAATACCGAATGCAGGCTCCAGTTGAAACTGCGCCCCGTCTTCATCCAGTCGACGATCAACCAGGCACGCCAGTTCAGTGGTTGGCGCGGCCATCGCAAATACAAACCCGAAAGACAAAAGAACACCAAAACCAACGCACAGGCTGCGGTCACCTGTTTGCCATACTCTCCAGCTGCGAGAAAGCGGTGGACATCTAGCACAAATTTGAAAAAATCCGACCCGACCGTGTCAGGTTTTAGCGCGCCGGTGTAAGGATCAAAGTTGCGTACAGCCGCGTGTTTGGCACCAGACTCCGGCTTCAACCAAACCTGAGCCGCCTTACGCTCGTTAACGTCAATGCGAAGATTGGTGATCAGCCCTTGAGTCTGTTCCCCGACTCTGCGGACAAATTCAGCGAGCGGGAGCTGATGTTCGCCGGGTTGCACGAAGAGGGCATCCAGATTGAGTGCTTCGAGTATCTCTTCCTCGTATGAATACAGCGCACCGGTAATCCCCATCACGGCTAGCACCAGACCGGCCGTGACCCCGAAGAACCAATGCACTTGAAACAGGATTTGCTTGAGCACTCTCCACCTCAGAACTGTTGCACTGACATGTGCACACTTATCATGTGTCTTATTTAGTTAACCTGCTGCCTTTAACCCGAAGGGGACTTACGTGTTTCAGCACATGGGAGTCTACTGAACGCGCTGCCCTACATTCGTTACATCACTGACTCTGCCATCCGAAACTGTGCGCATCTCGGCCCAGACACCGAGCGCCATGCGCCATGCGCCATGCGCCATGCCCATGAGAGTGTTTGCCCGATCCTATATCTCACCAGAGGAGGCCAGCTTGACCGCTCGCGCCGTGAGGATTTCGGCAGTCCACAATCACGACCAATGGAAGATTGCCGATTAAGCGTCCTCACTAGACGCAGCGCTTCTACCGGGCCCGCGTCATGATGGGTCAATGATCGTATTGGTTCTTTTTCCCAAATAGAGTGCACCACGCCTGACTTTAGAGAAAGGACCATTAACACGCTAAATCCGTGTACCAAGCAGAACCGGAAAATGCTGAGAAGAACCCTGTATGCGCTTAGCGAAAGCGGGTTGCGCATGCCGATCAGTAGCCGGTCCGGGGCCAGATGCAATGACGGCCTTTTTATTCGTAAGAAAAACGGGGGTTCGTGGATTGCGGAGCAACCGCGCCTACAGGGGGATTCAGCGGAGCTGTAGGAAAGTGAGATTAGTCTCGGATAACCAAGCAAAGTGTGAAGAATGTCAAATCGCTATAGGCTTTTAAAACGTCCTGATCGCGCACCTAGGTGCCGACACGTCATGGCTCCCTATTTTATAAGAAAATAATTCAACATTGGACTACATAGCTGCTCAAGTCATTTGCTGACCTGGAATTTTTACCCTTGACAGTTAAAGCAAATTTCATGGAAATTAGACCTGTGGCCAATCTCATGGGGTTGTGGACTGTCGTTTTTATGCTTGGCCCAACAAATTGGTCAATTTCGCGTGTCCGTGGAGAAATCATGTTCGGAATCATCAATTACGGAACATTTGTCATTTCATTTATCGTGCTTCTGGTGCTTCCAGGTCCGGGAAATTTTGCACTGATTACGGCAACGGGTAAAGGTGGAATGAGGGCTGGTTTTGCTGCGATCTCAGGAGTTCTTGTAGGCGATCAGATTTTGATGTGGTTAGCGGTGGCGGGAGTGGCGACCGTTCTCAAAAACTACGCCACGGCTTTTAACGTCGTACAGGTCTTAGGCGGTGCTTATCTAGCTTACCTGGGAGTGCGCCTAATAATGTCCAAATCAGGTTCAGGCCCAGTCGTTAGGCTTGAGCCCCACCACTACCTACGTCAGACCCTCATCATTACGCTGTTTAACCCGAAGGCCGTGTTGTTCTACATGGCTTTCCTACCGCTCTTCATCGATCCAATGGTACATCAAGGATTTATAACGTTCGCGGTTTTGGCAGCTACAGTCTCCAGCCTGACGTTTTTGTATGGCGCTATTGTAATCGGACTGACTCACTATTGCGCGGAGCGAATAAAGGCGAGTCAGACTTTCGCATTGTCACTCCAACGCCTGGCAGGCATGTTTCTGGTTGGCTTTGGAGTGAAACTGCTAGCAGCCAATTAATCGGTCGCGACTCGGTTACTGTTGGGAATCCCTAGAGCCAACTAACATTTGCCACCCAAATTTGAAAGTAGCTCTCAAAAGTAAACCACTTGCGAGACGCTCATATAATGGCCACTGATGAATTCGGCAAAAAAATATTTTGTATCTGGCGGAAAGCTTGTCGGCCTCCTATTCATCACAACGTGGTTGACAGCTCCGTTGAGAACGGCCGATATTGACTCGAAAGCACCGACAGGGTTGATCGAAATTTTGTCGGACAGGTCGTTTTTAGAGAACTAAAACACGATTTCAGTGCCAATCTTGTCTTTTAGATTTCCCGAATTCCCAGCGCTTCGTCAGCATGTTCAGAAATTCATTATTAATGGCGAATACGTGCCTTTATCAACTGGTTGATCTGCGGACCTGTATGCTAATGGAACATATGCTCAGCTGCGACGTGTCAATAAGTAAGCGGCCCTACGGCAAAAAGTTGCTTGGCACCGTTCGCTTGGGTAGAAAGCAGACTTCCACACTATACTCAACCACGCCTGCACCGGAAGAATTGCTACCTGTCGTAGACTTGGGGCTTGTAGCCGGTCAGAGGGCTGGCGCGGGCGCCGTGCTTTGGGCTCATGTCGCATCCGATTGTCTTTAAGCACGCCATCATAAAAAGAGTCATTGTTAGAGATCGGAGCTAATGGATGTGGACCTATTGGCGCGATGACTTCGCCGAATACGGCGCGTGGTCAGGCGACGACGCACCGGTGTCTGGCTTGCATTTTCATGATGAAGAGCAGCTGACTTTCGTAATCTCAGGATGTCGACTGTTTCGCATTGGTGGCGAGCGCATCCTCGTGTCGGCAGGGTCCTGCCTGTATATACCCGCTGGTTGCCCACACGCCAGTCTGCCGGCCGTGCAGTCTGGAACCCGTTGTCTGAATCTCTACATGCATGACCTGCTGTTTAGCGTCCAGCCGCATGTGCTCACGTTTCGATCCAATGCCGGTGCCCACGTCAGCGCTATTAGGGCGCTATTTCCAGCAAACGATGTGTTCCCTGAAGGTCAGAGCATCGCCCGAGTGGCGGCGAAGGCTGGACTGAGCCGGGAAGCATTCACCCGCAAGTTCACTCGACAGTTCGG
>Ga0265798_10012113_pt1 | contig 10442 bp, 9 predicted proteins | sample P3T30metagenome_FD_192430 | JGI IMG/M metagenome (GOLD analysis project Ga0265798, IMG submission 192430) | Plant litter microbial communities from East Loma Ridge, Irvine, California - P3 T30 | ecosystem: Environmental > Terrestrial > Plant litter > Unclassified | place: USA: California...
CTATCCAGAAAACGGAAACCCCTAACCTGGACCTGCTGCCTGCACATATTGACCTGGTAGGTGCCGAAATTGAGATGATCAATTTAACCGACCGCGAATATAAAATGAAAGCCATCTTGGATAAAATTCGCGATCAGTACGATTTCATTATTATTGATTGTTCTCCATCGTTAGGCTTAATTACCATTAACGCCCTAACCGCGGCCGATTCGGTAATCATACCCGTGCAGTGCGAGTATTTTGCATTAGAGGGTTTAGGTAAATTGTTGAACACGATAAAAATTGTTCAGAACCGTTTAAATCCGCAACTGGATATTGAAGGTATATTGCTGACTATGTACGATGTACGCCTGCGCCTTTCAAATCAGGTGGTTGAGGAAGTGCGTACGCATTTTGAAGACTTAGTGTTTGATACCATTATACAGCGCAATACCCGTCTAAGTGAGGCGCCAAGCTTTGGCGTATCGGTTATTATGCACGATGCTACCTGCAAGGGTGCAGTTAACTATTTAAACCTGGCCCGCGAAATTATCCGTAAAAACGGATTAACCCAAAAATCGGGCAAGGCAACACCTGCAGCAGTTTAATTGAATCAATGAGCGTAGATAAAAAGAAAGCATTAGGTAAAGGGCTAAGTGCCCTGCTGAATGATTCGCCAAGCGTGAATACGCCAAAGAATTATAATTCAGTTGAAACCGATGGACGTACCAATATTAACAACAACGGGAATAACGGCGGTAGCATGGGCTCGGTTAACGAGATCCGTATTGCCGAAATTGAAATAAATCCGTTCCAGCCCCGTACCGATTTTGATGAACAGGCGCTTATTGAACTTGCCGAATCCATCAAAACACAGGGCTTAATTCAGCCTATAACCGTTAGGCGGGTAAACTCGCATTCGTACCAGCTTATATCTGGCGAACGCCGCTTACGTGCCTCCAAACGTGCGGGTTTAAATACTATACCGGCTTATATACGTACCGCCAACGACCAGCAAATGCTGGAAATGGCCCTCATAGAGAACATCCAACGCGAAAACCTGAACGCCATGGAAGTGGCCCTGAGTTTTCAGCGCATGCTGGATGAATGCGGCTTGAAGCAAGAACAGTTAGGCGAACGCGTAAGCAAGAACCGCAGTACCGTGAACAACTACCTGCGTTTGTTGAAACTGCCACCAAGCATTCAGGCATCTATTCGCGATGGCGATATTAGCATGGGCCATGCCCGCGCGCTTATCACTATCGAAGATCCTATAAAACAGGTACACCTGCACCAGTTAATTTTGCAGCAAAACCTATCGGTACGTAAGGTAGAAGAAATGGTGCGCAACTTGCAGCAGGGCACGCCTAAAAAAGATGAGCGCAAGCCCGAGCCGGTTCCGTTCCAGATACAAAAGATCCAGGATGACCTGGCCTCTAAATTTAGTACCAAAGTAAAGTTAAAAGTAAGCAATAAAGGTGCGGGAAGTATCGAAATTCCTTTCCTGTCGCAAGACGATCTTACCCGTATTTTGCACATGCTCGATTGGTAGAATGAACAGGTACTTCATCATTTTATGTCTGCTTACTTTATTTGCTGGGGCAGCTCGTGCCCAAAAAATTGATACGGCCAAAACCACCCGCAAGGATAGTCTTAACCGGGTAAAGGATTCGCTGACTTCTAAGCCCATCATCCCTAAGGTGATTAGTAAGAAGAACACCAAAAAATATACGCCCGACAGTACCCACAGTCCGGGTTTGGCATTCAAACGTTCTGGCATTATACCCGGCTGGGGGCAGGTATACAATCACCGTTGGTGGAAAGTGCCCTTAGTGTATACTGGTTTAGGTTTGTTGGGGTCGGCTATAATTTTTAATCACAAATATTATAAGCAGTATTTAACGGTATATAATCTCAAAAGAAATGCGCAGACTCCAAAGGAAGGTGTTGATCCGCCGGAAATAATTGCATTATATAAGAACGTAGCCGGTGTAAGTACCACCGCTATTGAAAGCGCTGTGAACGGCTACCAGCGTAACATGCAGCTGAGTATACTGGGTGTAGTGGGTGCCTGGGGCATACAAATGATTGATGCCTATATTGATGCCAAGTTTATACATTCGTATACGATGGATAGGGATTTGAGCTTTAAGGTGAGTCCGGGTATTGAAGCTTCGCCATTGTATGCAAGCAGCGGGATGTCTGTTATGCCGGTTATAAAACTTACCTTTACGCTTAAATAAACCAAAATTCAACCTTTAAAACCGTATTATAGCTTAAAATACATGAAAATAGCATTGTTTGGTTACGGCAAAATGGGCAAGATCATTGAAAAGATCGCGCTCGATCGCCGGCACGAAATCATTCTTAAAATTGACAGTGACAACCTGCATGAGGCCACTTCCGAAAACCTGCAACAGGCCGATGTGGTGATCGAATTTAGCACACCAGCTTCGGTAATTGGTAATATTATTACTTGTATGGAAGCAGGCGTACCCGTAGTAGTAGGCACCACAGGTTGGTACGAACATTTAGACGAAGTGAAGCAGCAATGCCTCGATAGCAACAGTACAGTGATGTACGGTTCTAACTATAGCGTTGGCGTAAATATATTCTTCCACATTAATCGTTTGCTGGCTAAGGTGATGAACAACTACCCGTACTACGAAGTGCAGGTAGAGGAGATCCATCATACCCAAAAGCTGGATTCGCCAAGCGGCACGGCCATTACCATTGCTGAAGGAATTTTAGAAGGGGTAGAGTCTAAAAAGGAGTGGAAAAACATCCTGATCAGCGATACCGGCGCTGCGGCAGATGAAAATTTTAAGGCTGATGAACTGCTGATTGAATCGCACCGGATAGAAAATGTACCGGGTACCCATACCGTGGTATACGACTCTGAAGTGGATACCATTGAATTTAAACACACCGCGCATAACCGTAACGGCTTTGCCTTAGGCGCCGTTTTAGCTGCTGAGTGGCTGAAAGATAAAAAAGGATTTTACCAGGTAACAGATATGTTTACCTTTAACGCCTGATTAATTTAGGCAGACCCTTATAAAGAAATTATGAATTGGAAATTCTGGGACAAAAAAGATAAAAACGAGCCCAAAAAGAAAAAAAGCGCTGCCCGCGAGTGGACCGACGCTATTATATTTGCCGTTATTGCCGCTACGCTGATCCGTACCTTCTTTATCGAAGCTTACACTATCCCTACCGAGTCAATGGAACGTTCGCTCTTAGTGGGCGACTTTTTATTTGTAAGCAAGGTAAACTATGGTGCGCGTACCCCTATGACGCCTATTGCCTTTCCGTTTGCACACCATACTATGCCTATTACAGGTACCAAAGCGTATTGGGATGGCGTAAAATTGCCATACTACCGTTTGCCTGGCTTTAGTGATGTAAAAAAGGGCGACGTAGTGGTGTTTAACTATCCCATGGAAGCCGATGAACCCTTTAACCGCCCGGTAGATAAGCGCGAAAACTACATTAAACGCTGCCAGGCTACGCCGGGCGATACCTTGTCTATTGCAGATGCGCAGGTATTTGTGAACGGTAAGGCTAACCCTCAACCACCCGAAAGCCAGATCAATTACGAACTTACCTACACCGGTACGGTTAACTCTAAAACCTGGGAAGAACTGCATGTTACCCTGCCAGACCAAAGTCCGTATTTTACCATGACGTCAGCCTCGGCTGCTGCCTTGAAAGGGTACTCTAATATCTCTATGGTAAAGCCACACATTACGCCTAAAGATTCTATAGGCGATGGTGGTGCTGTATTCCCGTACGATACGCATTACTCTAAATGGAACCAGGATAATTACGGGCCTATCGTGGTGCCTAAAAAAGGCTGGAGCGTTAAGTTGGATAGCCTGTCGTTACCGTTTTATAAACGTGCCATTACCGTTTACGAAGGCAACAAGCTGGAGCTAAAAGGTAAAGACATTTACATTAACGGAACTAAAGCCGATAGCTACACCTTTAAAATGAACTATTACTGGATGATGGGCGATAACCGCCATAACTCTTATGATTCACGCTTTTGGGGCTTTGTGCCCGAAGACCATATTGTGGGCAAAGCCATTTTTGTATGGATGAGCTGGGATGACAATGCTTCATTCCTGCACAAGATCAGGTGGAGCAGGTTGTTTATGGGTATCCACTAAAAATTTAAGCCTTAGCATTTTTGCTAAGGCTTTTTTGTTGGATAATAACGTTCCCATCTTGTCATTCCGAACGGTAGTGGGGAATCTTGTTCGATTTTTCGGTGCGTTTTATTAGTTAATGCGTATCGAACTGTAGTAAGTACTGATAAGCCACCTTCGTCTCCTCTTGGCCGGAGAGGCCCATTACTTTTTGTCTTGATACAAAAAGTAACAAAAAAATCGAGCCAGCGCAATCCCTGCCTTTGCCCTTGAGGCCAACTCCCGGCCAGGTGCGCTGGCAGGCCCTTGCTTCTTTTGAATGGCAGCGTTGCTGTATGTATTCCTTTGTGAATGAAGATGTAGCTTTGGTACTATGCGTCTACAAAAGCTATTCATACATAGAGGCGCCTTTTAGAAGATCAGCAAACGTTCGCCAAGTTGGAATGCGTGCATTTATATTTTGACCAGTATTATCATAGTAGCCTTGTATATTCTCCGAATATCTACTTAACGCTTCAAGGAAATCAACCGTGTTGAGATTAAGGTCCTTTGTTATATTTTCCTCCAAATCTTTTTGCAATGCAGCCACAAAAAGAATAAAAGAGGGAAGATCAATTACTTCAGATGGATTTGCTTCCGTATTCATAAATGTATTTAGATGTAACATTAAACAGCCACTTACAGCCGCTCCACACCAAACTTCTCAGCCAGCAAATTCAAATCATTTACCACCGCCTGCACTAAGGGTATGCCATTTACCTGCCTGTCTAACTCAGCAGCCAACTCCGGCTCGCCGGGAATGATTACTTTTTGACTAGGGTCAACGGTTTGGGCGGCTTTAAAGCGCTCTATCCAGTTGTCTAAATTAGCTTTAAATTCATCTACCGGGCGAAAGCCATCTACCCGCATGGCGCCCACAAAGTGGCCTATGCCTTGCCCTGGCGGGTTAGCCGAGGGTTCCATGAATGCCACAAAGGGCGGCACCCATGGACCGTAGTTTGCACCCGATAGTACGCCTGATAGAATGTCTACGGTGGCACTCAACCCAAAACCCTTATGGCTGCCATGTTCGCGGTCGCTGCCCAGGGGCAGGAGGGAACCGCCTGTTTTAAGGGCATGTGGATCGGTAGTATAATTGCCATTGGCATCCTGTATCCAGCCTTCCGGGACGGGTTTGCCCGAGCGCTGGGCTATTTCTAATTTACCATTGGCGGCTGCCGAGGTGGCCATATCTACCACAACCGGCGGGTACTTACCGGCCGGAAAGGCATAGCACATAGGGTTAGTGCCCAGCATCCGTTCGTTAGCAAACGTGGGCGCTACCAGCGGACTGGCATTAGTCATGGCAAAGCCGATCATGTCTTTTCCCACCGCCATCAACGCATGATATCCAGCTATACCAAAGTGGTTAGAGTTTTTAATAGCTACCCATCCCGAACCATAAGTTTTGGCTTTGGCTATAGCCACCTGCATGGCGAAGGGAGCTACCACCAAACCCAAACCGGCATCACCATCAACAGTGGCCGTGGTAGCAGTTTCGTGCACCACACGAATGTTTGGCGTAGGGTTAATGCGCTGCTTTTCCCACAAACGTACGTAACCACTTAAACGAGCAACGCCGTGTGAATCTATACCCCGCAAATCCGATTTTAACAATACATCGGCAGCAAGTTCGGCGTGTTCTTGAGAGCAGCCTATAGCCAGGAAAATGTTTTGTGTAAAGGTACGGAGCGTGGATTGGGGGAAGGTGTTTTGCATTGCTGTATCTTTTTATGTCATTGCGAGCGATAGCGCGGCAATCTCAAAGCGACCAGTCTAAACTGGATTGCCACGCTATCGCTCGCAATGACATGTAGGGTATATAAGCTTTAAGAATTCTGCTAATTTCAAAATCCTTTTAATTCCGGTTCAGACAAACTACTCCGATAGCACCGTAAACTTAAAGTCCAGCGGTTCAAAATTGCGGATGAGTTCATCGATAAAAAGCTGTCCCCACTTTACGTAGAGTAAGCCAAAGTTTTCGCTGCGTTCCTGTAGGCTGTTTTTTGGGAATATATCTTGCTTAATGGCTTCTATTTGCTGTAGGCGGGTTTCGTAGTTGCGCTTTTCAGCTTTAACCAACTTGGTTTCGAGGTTATCAATGGCCTTTTTTAAGCGGGCCTGTACTGCACTGGTAGAGGGGCTTAAAGTAGGATCTATTTTGTGAGCACGCAGTTTTAGCTTCTCAAAAATACACTGCAGCTCGCGCCATTCTTCTTTAAGCGAAAGATCGTGCTGGCTATGTATTTTTACCCATTCATTTTTGATGGTATCGGTATCTTTAAAGAGCTGTGCAGCGGTTAACCCTATTTTTTGCACTTTGGCGGTGGTTTCCTTTCGGATAACCAAGCCCGAATTACGTAAAATTAGGATAGGAAAGCTGACGCCGTAATGGTCGAAGTTAGCTTTCAGTTGCAGCCAATATACTATCTCGGCACCGCCGCCTATATAGGCTAAATTCGGTAAAATGTACTCCTGGTACATGGGGCGCATTACTACGTTAGGGCTAAAGCGCTCGGGATGGGTATCGATTTCCTGCTCCAATTCTTGTTTAGAGAAGCGACTTTCTGTATTTAGTACATGGTACTGCTCACCCTCCTGCACTAAACGCTCGCGCAGGTTATCTTGCAGGTAAAAAAAGTTGATTTCTCGCGGGTTTACCTGCGTATGTACGCCCAAACTTTGCAGCAGGTTATTGCTTTGAGAGATATGCTTAAAGCTGTTTTGCTCAATAGTATCTTGTTTAATGATGCTTGCAAATTCTTTTTTTAGGCGGGCATCGTCGGCATCAATAATCACCAGTCCGTATTGGCCAAACAGGGAGTTAACCAGGTAGCGCATAGCGTCGGCCAGGGTTTGGTGTTTACCATAAGCGGTTTCTACAATGGCGGCCAAATCTGCGGCATGGCCCTCCAGTCCTAAAACGCCTTTGTACTGGTTGAGGCACTCACGGAAAGTTTTGATATTTAATCTGCCGGTGGCGCCACTTACCTGCTCGTTCCACTGAATTTTTTTGTGGCCGATGTTGGTATAATTGATCTCGGCAAAATCATGATCTTCCGAAGCCATCCAGTATACCGGCACAAACTTTTTATCAGGAAAAGCTTCCTCTAACTGTCGGCACAGCTTAATGGCCGTCACAATTTTATAAAGAAAATATAAGGGACCGGTAAACACATTTAACTGGTGACCGGTGGTGATGGTGTAAGCGTTATCCTGTTTAAGTAAATCTATATTGGCTTGTACTGTAGACAGGTAAGGTAATTCGGGATTACCGGGCTTGCTGTATTGTTCGGTTAAAACCTGCGTAAGTAACTCACGGTTGGCTGTTACTTGTTTGTTTTCGAGTAGCTCAGAAAAACCTTTTAAATTGGGGCGGTAACTGTAGAATGATTGGAGCTCAGGTACATCGTCTAAATAGTCGATAACCGTTTTAGAGAAATAACCGGTCTCTTGATAATCAATACAGGTAGCGTCCATAGCTTTCAAAAGTAGGAGCATTATTGATAACGCTCCTATGTGCTTATATTATTTTACAATTTGTCCATAAAGGTCAAAGTCCTCGGCACTATCGATCTTTACATTCACAAAACTACCTACGGTAGCGTATTGTTGCGTAGCATCTATCAATACCTCATTATCTACCTCTGGCGAATCAAACTCGGTACGGCCGGTTAAATAACCGCCGTCAATTTTATCAATCAATACTTTATAGGTATGGCCAATTTTTTCCTGGTTCTTTTCGTAAGAGATGCCTTGCTGCAGTTCCATAATGGCTTCTACACGCTCTTGCTTTATTTCTTCAGGCACATCATCAATAAGGCTGTGCGCGTGTGTCTTTTCTTCGTGCGAGTAAGTGAAGCAACCCAAACGGTCAAACTCGGTTTCTTCTACCCAGTTGTACATCTCTTCAAAATCCTGTAAGGTTTCGCCGGGATAACCGGTAATTAGCGTGGTACGCATGGCTATGCCGGGTACCTTATCGCGAATAGCGTTCACGAGGTCAATGGTTTTTTGTTTAGTAGTACCACGGCGCATCGATTTCAGCATATTATCGGTGATGTGCTGCAACGGCATATCCAGGTACTTGCAAATATTACTGCGCTCGTTCATGGCATCCAGTATTTCCATAGGGAAACCCGATGGATAGGCATACTGCAAACGGATCCACTCAATGCCATTTACATCGCTTAAGCGACGCAGTAATTCGTCCAGGTTACGTTTGCCGTAAATATCCAGGCCGTAATAGGTCAAATCCTGCGCAATAAGGATGAGTTCTTTCGTGCCTTGTCTGGCCAGGCTGGTAGCCTGCTGCACCAATTGATCCATTGGTGTACTTACGTGCTTGCCCCGCATTAGCGGTATAGCGCAAAAAGAGCAGGGGCGGTTACAGCCCTCGGCTATTTTAAAGTAAGCAAAGTGCGATGGGGTGGTGAGCATACGCTCACCCAGTAATTCATATTTATAGTTAGCGCCCACGCTTTGCAGTAAATTCTGCAGATCGTTAGTGCCAAAGTAAGCATCTACGTTGGTGATTTCGGCTTCGAGCTCGGGCTTGTAACGTTCAGACAAACATCCGGTCACGATTACCTTACCTACCTTGCCCTGTTCTTTCAACTCGCTGTATTGCAGTATAGTATCGATAGATTCCTGTTTGGCATTATCAATAAAGCCGCAGGTATTAATTACCACAATATCGTTGCTGTTTACGCTTTCGGCTTCGTGCACTACATCAAATGCCTGGCCCTTAAGCTGACCCATCAATACTTCGGAGTCGTATATATTTTTAGAACAGCCTAAAGTAACCACGTTAACGCGGGGCTTGGCGGTTATAAGAGGCTTGCTTATTGTTTTTGTATTCATTCTATATTTTCTTTCCCACTTATCGCTGCATCTTTAATGTCATTGCGAGGAGCGATAGCGACGTGGCAACCGCACGCTTGCTTATCCAAACGCTTGCGGTTGCCACGCTACGCTCGCAATGACATGTATATTTATTTATTAAATAACGAGTTCACAAACCCCTTACGGTCAAATAACTGCAAATCGTTCATGCCTTCACCTACACCAATGTATTTTACAGGAATCTTAAACTGATCAGATATACCTATTACTACGCCACCTTTGGCGGTACCATCAAGCTTGGTTAAAGCCAGGGCGTTTACGGCGGTAGCTTCGGTAAATTGCTTGCATTGCTCAATGGCGTTTTGACCGGTAGAGGCATCCAGCACCAGCAATATCTCGTGCGGGGCACCGGGAATTACCTTCTCCATCACGTTCTTGATCTTAGTGAGCTCATTCATCAAACCCACTTTGTTATGCAAACGGCCTGCGGTATCAATAATAGCTACATCATCGCCGTTAGATACGGCCGAACGCAATGTATCGTAAGCTACTGAGGCAGGGTCTGAACCCATGGCCTGTGCCACCACGCGTACGCCTACACGTTCGCCCCAAAGTTGAATTTGGTCTACCGCGGCGGCACGGAAAGTATCGGCGGCACCTAAAACTACCTTGTTGCCGGCCTGCTTTAACTGGTGGGCCAGCTTACCAATGGTGGTAGTTTTACCCACACCGTTGACGCCTACCACCATAATTACATATGGCTTTTGGTTGCCATATTCGAAGCTATTGAAATCGTTGCTGTTGTTCTCGGCCAGAAGGTTTTGTATCTCATCGCGCAGCAGGGTATTGAGTTCGGAGGTGCTTACATACTTATCGCGGGCTACGCGTGCTTGTATACGCTCAATTATTTTGAGAGTAGTGGTTACGCCTACATCCGAGGTGACCAGCACTTCTTCCAAATCATCCAGCACATCGTCATCAACGGTAGATTTACCGGCTATGACCTTGGTTATTTTAGAAAAAAAGTTGTCCTTGGTTTTTTCCAAACCAGTATCTAACGCCTCCTGTTGTTGAGGTGTGCTATCTTTCTTCTTAAAAAAATCAAATAATCCCATAAATTATATGTGCAGATGGTTTGATGTGCAGATGTGCAAATATACGTAACTTAATCAGAGACAAGAGTCAAGAATCAAGAGCCAAGACTGGAACATGCCGCTCAGATCGAAAATCTTACTTTGCATTTACATCTTGGTTCTTGTCTCTTGGTTCCTGGCTCTCTTCAGGGGATACAAAAAAAGCCCTCTTGAAAACAAGACGGCTTCTATATCTCTACTAAAGATGAATTACTGGGCTTTAGCCAAATCAATCGCATCCTTAACGTGGTCGTTATGAACGATTGCTTCTTTGAATGAATAAGCACCTGTTTTA
>Ga0265798_10012114_pt1 | contig 10442 bp, 5 predicted proteins | sample P3T30metagenome_FD_192430 | JGI IMG/M metagenome (GOLD analysis project Ga0265798, IMG submission 192430) | Plant litter microbial communities from East Loma Ridge, Irvine, California - P3 T30 | ecosystem: Environmental > Terrestrial > Plant litter > Unclassified | place: USA: California...
GTGAAGCGTGTGAATGTGATTATTTGACAATAAATGTGTCGACGTGGTCAGTTATGCCGCTGCACTGTAGGTGAAAAGTCAACGGGTAGACGGACAGACAAGCAGACACACAACGAGAGAAACATTATTCGACCACCACCACCATCACCGCCACCACCACCCAACAGGAGACATCAGCACTGCAGAATGATAGAGGACAGACTACTGTGAGAGGACCAGAGAGGGCAACGCGCTAACGATGCCTCGCATCTTCATCAGGCCTAGCATGTCTCGATGCTCCACCCTGGTGCGAAAGGCGTTGTCAACTGCTCCCTGCTAGCTCTATCTATTCTTGAGTCTGCTATCTCGTGTGTCCCCGCTGTTCCCTTGTCGATTGCATTCCTGCAGTCCCTCAAATCAAATTGATAGTCGTTCATTAAAACATGTATACTGTATCATTCAACTGCCATCCATGTCCGCCTCGTGTGCTGATATGTTGTGCTGTGATTTGATATGCTGTGCTGTACAGCAGCCAACCCGGCGTGCATGCCTTTCTTACGCGCCCCTTTAGACTTTCCGATCATGCAACATCCGCCGTTCTCGACCTGCAGCGGCGTCTGATGTCAACATGTACATGTACCTTGGAGAGGTACATATGCGGAGGTACTCGAGCAACTAACACTGTAATGCACATGCAGGTAGCTTTGTAGCTTCGTCGGCAGCAACAGCAGCGATACGAACTCCCATCGACTGACCGCACTGCTACCACCCACAGAAGCACGCACGCAGCACGTAACTAACCGATTCATGCAATGTGAGAAGCTCCACTCTGCATCAGAACATCACCTCGGATAATGTGTCTGCCCGCCTGCTCGGTCACATTTCATAAATTGTCAACTGTGCACGTGGGTGGCCCAGGTGGGAGAGCGGCTGCATGTTTTTGTTTGCCAGCTCCCCTGCGCGAGACTTTTATACTTTCTACATGCGGCAATCCTCTGCCGCAGCGCCGGGAAAGGGCTCACTCACCTCGCTTGATTGCGTCTGCTTACACTATGCAGGAGGACTACCTGTAGGACTAGGAGACGACCCCGGTCGACGCCTATGTAGGCGGCCTGCAAATGAAATGTCTCCTACATACATGTGTGCTATCATCACAAGCCTTCCACTCACTTCATCTTTCTTCACCCTAACGACGCCGCCTCCATCCTCCACTCCATCTCACATGGTATACCCTATTGCACTTGCATTATAGCCTTCCATTCGCCCTCTCAACCTGCAACCATCTCCACACTTCCGAGCCGCCCAACGCCTTTTTATGCGCTTCTAGCGCCTCTCTACACAATTTTGCGATTCCATCCACTCGATTTGCTTCAGCCAAGACATCCGTCCTCCACCCTCCATCGAGCCACTACTACTGCTACTGTAGAGCTCCGTCTTTGTAGATCACGGAGAAGAGACGACTGCAATCATACATATGCAAGAGCCTCAAAGACCTTTCTCCTTGCGGCCTTGTGTATCCTTCTCTGCCGGCCTATTTCAACACAGTAATATACAAACCTCCAATCAAAAACCTGGCGAACTCACCGCCCGCTAGAATGTCTCTCACCAAAACACGCCGCCTTTTTATGTCACGGCCGGCCTCAGCGTGTCCTTGCTCCCTCACCCCGAGGGAAAACGGCGTCGTCTCACTTCACATGGAAGATCTCACTCGACGGCTTGCCTGAGATTCTCCACATGGGCATGGGCACCATCGTCAACACAAGCATTCTCTCCCTTCTACTAAATTCACCTTACGTACCCTGTGCTACTCCTCCCCATCCGCCTCCACCTCCACTACTACTGACTATCCTCACCGCACGCGCGCCTCCCACGCCTCTCCACGGAACAAAGACGCAGAATCCCTGCGAGATCGCCCTCGATTCCACCCCACCCCACGTATTGCGCGTTCTCAAATCTCACACTTTATCGCGAGCCGCGTTAGTACAAAAACGGCATAAGCTGAAGAATGACTTGGAGACTTTGCGAGTCCACGGCGCGTCCAGAACGGTTTCAAACCGTAATGGCAACTACCTAGGTAACTTTTTTTTCTCGTCTGGAGTAAGTATAGTAGTCACGTAGTGCAGCTCGTCTCTGCCTCAGCGTCTTGGCTCTATAACTTGGGTTAGTTAGGCAAGTCAGGCTTTCTGCATGTAGCCAATGCAGTGGTAGCATGTACTGTACATGTACAGTATGTATCTTTACCGGGCGCCGCTGCCGCCTGAATGCAACAATCGTTCGATGTCGATCACACATCGAACGCCTGGTGAGGAACCCGGGCATGAATCAGCCGCGTATGGCGTTTATCTCGTTATGCACAAGATAATTGTTGTTTTGTTCCAGGCTAATGATCAGCACTCGCTAAGAAAAAGTTCAAAGGTGGCCTAATACCAGGAGAAAAAAAGATTATTCTCGATTATTGCTATTCTGCAACACCGGCGTCTACGCTATCAAAGATCATCAGTTTGATCATCACCATCCCTCACAGCTGTATATCACTATAGTATCACGACTTGCTTATCAACCAATCTATCAATCAAATCAGGCAATCCATCTCTCTCAAACAGCGACCCTGCACATCCCAATTCCATTTCCTCCCTCAGCCCTGAGCGTCGTCATCAGCATCATTCATCACCTACATCTAATCATCGTTCACTTCTTCGCGCCTCGCCCGTTACACCGTCACATACCTAACTCATACTGCGCATTGTAACATCATGCCATGCAGAGCGCGTCTGACCGACATGATTTCCCACCCGACGATTCTCGCGACCAGTGTTGGTAAACAGGTAGTGCAACGGTAATCTTCGAAGGCGAAAAACGTCATGAAGGCGTGGCATTGTTTGTTCCTCTGTCAATTTTCCGTAGTCACCCTTCTTCCAGTCGTTTTGCTTTCTCTAAAGTATTGAGGGTCAAACCTCGGAAACATTTGTTCTCGTGTTCTGCAGCTCCACTTCGCTCACACACTCCCACCTTTGTCCTCACCTCACTCTATGTCCTTCCTCGCATCTAGTGCCAGTAGACTGCTACATTTACATGCAATGCTAGTCCCACACCGCCCATAGATCCCCGAGATCTCCGGTCCATGGACCTGCCAGAACCGGACCTGCAAGTCTGCAAGTCTTGCCTGCACTGCTGCACTCTGCAAGCCCGCCTGCAAGCCACGAGAAGGCAAGGAGGAAATCGAAAAGAACGCAAGAGTCATGCAACAACGTGACGAATCCCTCGAGCTCGGATTTGGTCTTATTAGCCGGACCGGAAGGAATGGTCAGCCTGCCTGATACCAATGGAATTGCCTACCTTACCTGGTACTCGCAGGCAGCTCCCCCTCCGATCTGCGGCCTGCATGGTACTTTTTTTCTTTCAAATTGAATGCTTGCCTTGTTTATTTGTTTACCCTCAATCTCCATGCTAGGCAGGGCAGGGATGTAGGTATAATAGCTATTTACTTTGCTTTCCTCGCCCTCGTTTTGGGAAGCGGGGTTGTCTAAAAGGTATTTATCCTTATATTGATGCGATCCGCTTTGCTTTGCCTTGGTTTTCTGCCCTGCCCTACCATGCCATCAGGTGGCTTGCTTAGCATTACATGTAGAGTGCTAAAGGGCATGCGCGCGTATGCACGGCGTTCTAGTGGCAGAAAGTGAAGGCCGGCGCTTATGAGTCGATTGGGAGGCTTTCCCCGAACGCCTTACAGGTGCATGCACCACACACGAGCATTTTGGATGCATGCAAGGGTGAGATGGCTCTGAAGATCATGTGATGCCGCTACTGCTGGCTAGTAGGTGCATTGCTAGGATAGGGTCTAGCCTCGACACTAGTTGAGGAGAGCAGAGAAGGGAAAGGGACAGAGAGAGTTGTAAGTGACTTTTCTTGGGTCAAGACGGCTGTGCCATGGTGGACAGGTCACAGTCTCTTGTGTGTGAGAAAGAAAGACCCGGGGTATCCAAACAAATGCTGTACAACCAGAGGAAAAGACGACCGCAGGTATTAAAGAGTTAATTAAAAAAAAAAAAGGAAGCAAGTAAAGTTCCGCCCAGTATGACTCCAGTACCAAGAGTCCGCCCGCTCGCCTGACATTCATCACTTACCGGCCCATGGCCTAATCCATTCCCATACCCAATCTCCATTCTACGAGTCCGCAACCGCACCACCGGTCGTCATGGTTGTCTCAGGATCGCGGATCTCGTCTTCCATATTCCAATAAGGCCATTTCTCGTCAACGATCCAGCTGCCGCAATCAGGTTCTCTGCGGCGTCCTTCCTCTAGTCTCCGCCAAACAGTGCTGACAACGCGTCGGTTCTCAGCGTTCAGCTTTGCAGTGAGATGTACGCCTGTGCCGAAGCGGCCGCGGAATACAGTGATGCCGATGTCGCCTGTGTAGATGTTACGCAGGGCCATGACGATTGGCGAGCAGTCATCTCCCCACACGGTGCTGTAACTGTCGTCGCCCGGGTAGTAGATGCGCAGCTCGAGTTTGTCGACAGTATGGCGCGGCGTAGGACCGAATAACGACTTTATCATGTCTCCGAGCTGGGTCGGCGAGTCTGGAACCGTACGGCCGTTGTAGCTGTGCGAGGCTGGCACGCTTGCGTGCGGTCCTTGCGGAAGAGGCATATGTGCACGATGCGTAGGTGAGAAAGAGGTCGGGGTGTAAACACCGGCGAGGTGGATGGAACGGGCCTGACGCATCAGAGAGGGCACCAGGCTGCGGAAGACATGTAGACCATGCGGATAGGAGATGAAGAGACTGGCAGTGCGACGGTGTTTGAGGTCAAAGTGGCTCTTGAGCTCGCCATTGATTTGTTTGTTGACTAGGAGAAGCGGGTGGCAAGTGGGATACGCCCTATCGCGGTGAGGTGTCTCTACCGACCCGGTTGCCACAACCGCGGGAGATGTGACTGAGAGCAAGCTAGGATCGTATCGTTCCTCGATGACAGGTTCGTGGTTGAGCGGAATGCCGGGGAATGGCGCGCGTTCATTCCCATAAAGGCGGTGCACAATGTCTGAATGTGCACCTGTCACTTTGGCGGTGGAGATTGTTATGGCGGGACTCTCGAGTAGGGTATCGGAATAGATCAGCAGGCGAAGTTCGGTGGGGAGGTCCATGAAAGGACAGCTTGGCTTGGACGCGTCCATCGCGGTGAAGTCGGTGTCGATGTTCCAGGTTGTGATGATTCGAGTTAACAACGTTGAGGGAGGAATTAGAGACCGCTCGTCTGAAATCAACAGTGATTGAGCTCTCTGATGTGAAATGGAGGCAGGAACAGCGGTGACGTCGAGTTTAAAGTTTCGAGTGGGTCGACCCAGTCGGTCGGTCAGCCAGCCATATTTCGATTGTAGGTACATTATATATTCTATCTACCACAAATGCCTAGTCGATCAGGCAACAGTGAACAGTCACAAGATCTAATCACAAGACGAGACACGATGGTGTAAGAGAAAATGTTGTTGATGTTCTTGTTGATCAATGGTGGTGTTACAAATGGTATCGTTATCATAGCGAATCGTACACTCCAAACTCAACGATGATCTTGCAAAGCTCAGTGGCCTTGCTCATCCAAAATAAAAACCGAAAGCACACCCCAAGTTCCCAAGTCTATCACAGCGGCTGCTCCTAGGTCTGCGCATCTCTCTCAGCGGTGCTGTAAATTGAAACCACGCGGACTCGTGCGGCAGTACTGTATCCCTGCAACGCCGTGATAAAACTCATCCTGATCGTCCCCTCGAACCACAGTCCATCGTGAAGACCACAGCTTCCCATCGAATGCGTAACCACCTCACCATGCATGACGGTTGTCCTCGAACTCGATGTCTGCTTCCTCATTCCAGTCTTCGTCGCCACTCCTCTCGCTATCCAGAAAGTCACGCTCTGAGAACATGGTCTCACGCGGACGTTGGTTGTCAATGCGTATGTCGACGACTTGGCACAAGCCTTGTACAAACAATGGCAGACTCTCGTCCTCTTCCTCCGACGATACGGTGTCCGACTCGTTGTCTGAAACCGAATCGAGCTCCGTGGAGGCCTGACTGTGTTTCACACGCGTGCTGCGTCGCGCCGGCGGCGCTCTTGGTGCTGGTGAGGAAGCGACATCCGAATCGTACACGTCGGTGTCTCCAGTCGGTTTGTGTGGGGAGATCTCGATGTAGCTCAGGCGGTTTGGGTTTAAAGCTGCATCGAGCGCAATTTGAGGAGCGTCATCCCCACCATTCTTTGCTTTCACCTCCTTCCACAACTCAAATTGTCGTTTAGAGCCGTGGTACGGATGTGGAGGCTGACTGTGTCGGAGATACACTCGCTGAAGGCGGTCGGTCCACATGTCTCTGAAGCCTGCACGATCACGCCAAGGGATGTTGATATGTGCCTGGATGGCCAGGTGCCGGAGATGGGGGAGAGATGGCGCGCCTTCAACAAGGGAACGGAAGAAATTGGTGCCAGCGTCTTGTGACCATTTTTGCAGGTGCAAAAGCGAGAGATGGCGGAGAGTAGTCGGCCAGGTCGGCACGTCAGACGATGTAAGCAACTCTGTATATTCCGGATCGGCGTCATTGGTGGCGATGCGCTCGCTGTAGTAGTGTCCATCGACGCGAAGGGTCTCAAGCCGAGGGCAAGAGCTGGCGAGTGTTGTGAGGAACGTCAGGTTGAGCGAGACGTTATGGCCGAGGATCAGCTCTTTGAGTTGAGCGCCTTTCTGGGAGAGGTACTTTGATAGCATATCGCCGTCGACTTTCCAGCAGTTTATTATTTCGAGACGTTCAAGATTTCCAGGCAGTCGGTTCAAGAAGTTGTCGCGTACAATGTTACAGGATATGAATGTGAGGTCCTTGACGTTTGGTAACTTCTCAATGGCCCAAGGCATGTCGAGTGTAATCTCCTCGCTGTTGTCGCCCGTTGTAATGGCAGGAGGACTGTCGTCTGCATCAAATCCGCAGATGACCAAGCGCTCGAGACTGCTGAAAGCCTTGCCTTCATGCACAGAGGCCATGTGCGGGAAGAGTTGATTGGGTTCGCTCATTACTGACAGGTCGCTGATCATGTCGCGACTCCAGCGCCACGTCTTGAGCCGCTGTCCGTGTGCTTCCAGAGTCTGGAACAAATTTGCAGGATAGTACCATTGTTGTTTCTTTACGCGCCGGTATGGTGGCTCATCAATCGGGTTGGTGATCTCCAAATGGTGAAGTTGGGGCAGCTCGGTCACAAGTTCGCTCAAGTCGAACAAGGGTCTGTTGTGTGCAGTGTAGCTCAAGTTCGTCATATCCAATTCCAGGCGCTTTACTTTGGTGTTGTAATTTATGTGCCGGTCTTTTCGTATCCGTAGGAGCTCTAGTAGGTGATGCGGGTGTAGTGTGTTCCTGATGGCCGGCGCAAAGTAGTAGGCCTCAAGCGCTGGCTCGGCGAACGCGCGACAGGTTTGCGCAGCCTTGAGCAGCCATGAAACACTGTCGCCGTCCATGGGCTGCGATGCGAAGACGAACACATCGCGCAGAATTGCCAGCGGGAGCGATGCCCATTCTGGAATCTTGCCATCGCTGGGTCCTGTGTACTTGCCAGCCTCGAGCTTCTCGGCAGTGGTGGTGCGCGGTTTGCGTGCGTGACCGATGATACGAGTCTGCGTCTTGGGCCTCGCAGTCGCAGCCTTGCTCCGTGTTTGTGGGCGGTGTGTCTTGCGCGATACCTTGCGCTTCTTGGCCGCTGGTCCTTGTGGTTGTGGTTGTGCTCGTGCTCGTGCTGGTGCCGGGGCGGCGGCGTGCAGTGGATCAGGCGAGTAGTCGGCTTCGCCATCGCTAGCCTGGAAGTCATCGTCGGTGTCCGGGTCGACGTACTTGGATCGTTTGCGCGTGGCAGCCTGGCGACCAGAGCGGCGCGTTGACGCGAGGCGCGCCATGGCGGATGAGAGAGGGGGATGACTGCTAAGGTGTGGCTAGTTGCGTGAGGAGTATTGATATGTTTTGATTGTGTCACCGCGCGATGACTGCTCGCTCTCGCCTGCGACTGCTCACAAAGACGACACCAGCTGGAGCGACGGAGCGACGGCATGCAGGGCGTAGCCGCTAGTATCACGGACCGCCTCAGCCTCCGCGAAAGCCAACCAGAGGCCCGATCATGTCGATGCTCTTCTTCTTAAGGTTCCCAGGTTGCTGGAACTTGGAGGCAACATGAAAATAGTCGTGCTAACATACGATCAAAAGGAAGGCATCACAGGGGTATCGAATGCTACACACGTATCACACCATCGGAAAGGTACTACCTTAACCTTCGGCTCTCAGTCCACAGTACTGCGTTACACACACCATGTGTCCTGAGGAACACCGAGCTCCCACATTTACAGTTGCAAGCCACGTTTGCATAAGCACGAGCATACCCTACATGTGTACTTAGACACCGCCACAAAAAAGAACCACCCATCACAGCAACCATGCGCTTCAGATCAGAAATTATCAACATCCACACATTCACCAAATTCACAGCCTCGCTAGCCACTCTCGGCGAAATCGCCTGGCTCCGTCTGGATGACAACGATGTTCGTTTCACGGTGATCCCCGAAAAGGGCACTCAGGTCTGGGCTGTGCTCTCTAAAGATACCATTTTTGACGGCTACACCTGTCAATCTGCTGCGGAGAACAACACGATCAATTTGGAGGTCCCGCTTGCGCCTTTACAGCGAGCGTTGAAGAGCGCGCAAAATGCGATCACTGCGAATATACGACTCACGAAAAAGGACAACATCCCATTGCTCAGCCTGACGATCAAGACGTCCACCATCAACAGCAGCAATCCTTCGACTTTTGGCGGCCGTAACGGTATCCCTGACAGCAGCAGCGATGACTTTGGCAGCAATGAGAATTTCCGCGAAGGAAGCATCGACTTCTTCGCCCGTCAGGATCGCGAAACGGTTGTCACGCAGGATGTGCCAATACGTGTCCTCGCTGCAACATCTGTGGAGGGTTTGCACGAACCACGCTGCAGAGAGCCGGATGTGCACGTTACGCTGCCGAATTTACTTCAGCTCAAAAGCATCAGCGACCGATTCACAAAACTCGCCATGTCGACAAAGGCGGGAACGCGTGGAGGCTTTAGCGGTGTTGGAGGACCACGACTAGAATTGAGCGCGAACATGCATGGATGTCTTCGTTTGGCGCTAAACACCGATGCCATGTGCATCAACAGCCTCTGGACTGGATTAGAAAATCCAGAGCTCGACCCGGAACAGAACATGGACGGATCTCAGGGTATTGCGAACCACCCGAGCACGCGCATGAAGGCGGTAGGAGATTCACAAGGTCAGAGCGAGGAAGGATGGGCGACGGTGCGTCTTGACGGCAGGGATTGGGGTAAGGTATTGAGTGTAGGTAGACTGGGCGGACGAGTGATCGCCTGCCTGTGCCACGAGCATGCGATGATCCTTTACGTGTACCTGAATAGCGACGAGCCCGGCATGGGCGAGTCTGTGCTGACTGTGAGTGCTCTATCCTCCTGCATTCGCACCGTGGCCACAAGCTGACATGCTCGCAGTACTACATTTCTTCATACAGCCAGTAGGGCTGATACGGTCACCGCAGCGGATGGTCACTGCTCTGTGCAACGCATACCTGTGGGCAGGCACTGTAAATAGATGTGGTCTTGCTTTAGCGGAGGCGCTGGGACTGTTGGTCGCAGTTGGTGTTCTGTAGTCTTCTTCACACGCGCGAGTGCGCCGATCAATCAATCTTACTGCCAATCTTCAGCGCTCCTATTTGTCCATCCTTCCTCTCTCTCGTCTTCACTAACGTGCAGAGTGTCCAATAAGCGATAGAGGGCCGGCCGTTTCAGGAGAAGCGCAGGCCGCTTAGCCTTAGCCCGCTAAGGTAGGGGCTTTGAACTACACCCTCGCGCTGCGTGCACTGTCTCACTACTTCGCCGCTCACGTCCCTTGGTCTGGACAGGCCTGCTTTTTGCGACCACGGGAAACGGCGTGTCTTGTTGGACGACGACCGCCTCGACGACACACGGCCACGACTAATTCTGCAGCAGGACGACCGCACGGCGACCTCTGCCGTATTATATACTGTACAGCCGCAGTCTGTGTATTGCGGGATTCTGGAGAAACGGCGCCCTCATTCTGGCCATAGGCTCGCGCTCTAGGAGTCTGACGGCAGTGTCTCACCTCTCTGCACCGTCTTCGGTCTCGAACCCGTTGGTAGGGAGTAGCTCTGCGGCGAACACGCTGGATGCTGCAGGCAAGAGGAGGACGTCACACGAGCGAGGGAACTAGCAAAGAGCGAGCGGCGTGAGCGAACGGCCAGCCTCGCAGCGCCAGCAACAGGGAGCGCAAACGGGCGCTGAGACACTCGCCCAGCCGCCGCAATGTTCTCGTCCAACGACAAGAATGCGCGGCAGTCCAGCGGAGGCAAGTCTTTCTTCTCGCGCTCCAAGAATGACAAAGCGAATA
>Ga0265798_10012115_pt1 | contig 10441 bp, 9 predicted proteins | sample P3T30metagenome_FD_192430 | JGI IMG/M metagenome (GOLD analysis project Ga0265798, IMG submission 192430) | Plant litter microbial communities from East Loma Ridge, Irvine, California - P3 T30 | ecosystem: Environmental > Terrestrial > Plant litter > Unclassified | place: USA: California...
CGGCTGGAACGGCGTCTCGACGATCCATTGGCGGATTTCCAGGCCGGCCGCGGCCAGCGCGCGGACATCGTCGATGTCCAGGTTTTCCAGGCGCAGTTCGATGCGCTGGCCCAGCGAAGGACCGCCGTCGGCGCTGTGGCGCAGGAAGTCGCGGAAGGCGTCGGCCGTGGTGGCGAAGCCGCCCGGCACGCGCACGCCGGCTTCGGCCAGCTGGCTGATCATCTCGCCGAGCGAGGCGTTCTTGCCGCCGACCGACTCGACGTCGGTCATGCGCAGCTGCTCGAAGGGCGCGACGTAGACGCCCTCCCGGGTTTGTGGATCGGGTACCGACAATGCGGCCGTAGACAGGTTGGTCATGATAAAACACCTTCTTTGATGATGGAAATCTGTGCGGTCGGCGGGATGGCGGCTTTTGTTATCATTCTTGGCACCATGCGGCACGAACCTGAATCTATTTGCAGAGCATTTTAACCCGCACGCCTGCGAAGCACAGTGCGGTGGCTGCATCTTTGTCATTATCTTATCAAAAAGGCACCATGAATACCGTCAGCCCATCCGCCATCCCGCCCGCCAATCCCCCTGGCGCCCGCACCGTCTTCTTCGTGTCCGACGGCACCGGCATCACGGCGGAAACCTTCGGCCACGCGGTGCTGAGCCAGTTCGAGATGCGCTTCCGCCAGATCCGCCTGCCCTTCATCGATACCATCGAGAAAGCCTACGAAGCGGCGCGCCGCATCAACGAGGTGGCCCTGTCCGACAACCAGCGCCCGATCGTGTTCTCGACCCTGGTCAAGCACGACCTGTCGAGCGTGATCCGCGCCGCCCAGGGCATGCACATGGATTTGTTCCAGACCTTCGTCGCGCCGCTCGAGCAGGAATTGCAGGTGAAATCGACGCACACCATCGGCCGCATCCACAACGTGGTCGACACCGAGGAGTACAAGAACCGCATCGAAGCCATCAACTTCTCGCTGGCCCACGACGACGGCCAGTCGCACAAGAACCTGGCCGACGCCGACGTGATCCTGGTCGGCGTCTCGCGCTCGGGCAAGACCCCGACCAGCCTGTATCTCGCGATGCAGTACGGGATCAAGGCCGCCAACTACCCGCTGATCCCGGACGATTTCGAGCGCGGCAGGCTGCCCTCGGCCCTGCCCCAGTTCAAGCACAAGCTGTTCGGGTTGACGATCACGCCGGAACGGCTGGCCGAGATCCGCAACGAGCGGCGCGCGGGGAGCAAATACGCGTCGATCGAGAATTGCCGCTATGAGGTGAACGAGGCCGAAACCCTGATGCGACGCGAGGGGATCCGGTGGTTGTCGTCGACGACCAAGTCGATCGAGGAGATTTCGACGACGATTCTGCAGGAGATCAAGCCGGATCGTAGGGAGTACTAAAAGAAATGCCGCCAATCCTCAAGCCAGCCCGGAAACGCCTCCGCCTCCATCGGATTGGCAATATGGTAGCCCTGCGCATACGTACACCCCAGCCCCTGCAGGAAATCCCAATCCTGGCGCGTCTCCACCCCCACCGCCACCGACATGCGGTCCAGGCTGTGCGCCAGCCCCAGGCAGGATTTGAGGACGGTGCCGAGCGGGCGCTTCTTGGAGGCGCCGTCGACGAAGGAGCGGTCGATCTTCAGCTCCGAGAACGGAATGCGCGCCAGCAGCTGCAGGTTCGAGCGCCCGGTGCCGTAGTCATCAATCGCTAAGCCGAACCCCATCATGCGCAGGCGCACCAGGCGTTCGATGAAGTCGACGTCGAAATCGAGGATGGCCGATTCGGTCATCTCGAAGGTGAGGTAGTCGGGCAGCACGCCGTGGCGCTTCATGCATGAGGCGATCTGGCGCACGAAGTTCGGATGCGCCAGCGTGGCCGGCGCCAGGTTCAGCGAGATCGAGATCGGGATGCCCCCGTCGTGCAGGCGGCGGCAGCGCTCCACCGACAGTTCGATCATGGTCCAGTCGAGGAAGTCGATGCGCTTGTGCTGCTCGAGCGCGCCGATGAAGGCGGCCGGGCCCAGCACGCCGTGCTCGGGATGGCGCCAGCGCGCAAAGGTCTCCAGGCCCTTCACCTGGCCGGTGGCGAGTTCGATCTTGGGCTGGAAGAAGGGTTCGAACTGGCGCTTCTGCAGGCCGACGCCGACCTCGGCGAAGCTGAAACTCGGCGTATCCAGCTGCGGCTGCGGGCGGCCCGGCGGCTGGTAGTTGTCGAGCAGCGCCTTGAGCTTGCCGGCATTCACTGGCTTGGCGACGGTGCCCAGCAGATCGACGCCGTGGGCCTGGATCAGGGTCTCGACCGAGAACAGGACGCCGGCCGGCTGGGCGCCGGTCACGATCAGGCGCACCGACGATTGCAGCGCTGCCACCGCACGCAGCAGTTCCATGGCATCCATGCCGCCCAGCGCCAGGTCGACGATCGCGACGTCGACCTTGGGCGAAAAGCCGGCCTGCAGGGTGCGCAGCACGCCCGGGCCGTCCGGCACCTCGGTCACGCGGGTGACGCCGAGCTGGGCGAGCGCATCCACCAGCGCGCGGCGCTGGATCGGGTCCGCTTCGGCCACCAGGAAGTGCAGGTGCTGCATGTGCGCGATGTCCATCTTGGGTCTTTATTTCACAGTTGCAAGCACGAAGCGTAACCTGAACGGCCGATCGCGTCCATGGCTAGCGCTGCCGCTGTTGCGGCAGTTGTTGCCGCATCTGCTCGAAAAAGCACACGGCGGCGCAGGCCGCCACGTTCAGCGACTCGACCTGGCCCGCATGCGGCACCGCCACCCGGCGCGTCGCCAGGCCCAGGAGTTCGTCGGACACGCCCTGCCCTTCGTGGCCCAGCACCCAGGCCGCCGGCTGGCGCAGGTCGACGGCGTACAGCTGCTCGGCCGCGTAGCCGCTGGTGGCCAGCACCGGCACTTGCGCGCCGCGCACCAGCGCCGCCAGGTCGACGTTCTCGAAGATCTCGAGCACGAAATGGGCGCCCATGGCCGCGCGCAGCACCTTCGGCGACCAGCAGAAGGCGGTGCCGGCGCTGCAATAGATTTGCTTGATGCCGGCCGCGCCGGCGCTCCTCAGGATCGAGCCGACGTTGCCCGGGTCCTGCACGCCGTCCAGCAGCACGGCGGATACACTCAGGGCAGCCGGCTGGCGCGGACGCGGCGTCTCGACCAGGAACATCACGTGCACGCCGTGCTCGACCTGGCTGATGGCGCCGAACAGCGGGTCCGGCAGCGCCGTCACCGGCGCGCGCACGCCTTCGGCGCGGGCCACGATGGCTGCCACTTCCGGATTGCCGAGCGCCCCTTCGGACACCACGCAATGCAGCGGCGCGCCTTTCAGCTCGAGCCAGCTCTCGCACAGGTGCACGCCGTCGAGCAGGGTCTGCCCGGCCTTCCGGCGCGCCTGCGAGCTGGTCGCCAGCTGTTTCAGGTCTTTATAGAAGGGATTGTCGCGCGAGCTGATCGTCTTCATGCGTCCAGACTCGCAAACAGGTCGGGTTCCAGCAGCGCCTTCACCGGCGCGAACGAACGGCGGTGCACCGGGCACGGGCCGTGCTCGCGCAGGCGCGCCAGGTGCAGCGCGGTCGAGTAACCCTTGTGCTGGTCGAAGGCGTACTGCGGATAGGCGTCGTGCAGCGCCACCAGCGCGGCGTCGCGCGCGGTCTTGGCCAGGATCGAGGCGGCCGAGATCGCGTGCACCTTGTCGTCGCCCTCCACCACCGCATGGGCGCGGATGCTCGTCACCGTGAACTGCGGGCAGCGGTTGCCGTCGATCAGGACGATGGTCGGGAGCAGGTGCAGCGACTCGACCGCGCGGCGCATCGCCAGCATGGTCGCCTGCAGGATGTTCAGCGTGTCAATCTCATGGTGCGAGCACTCGGCCACGGCCCAGGCCAGCGCCTGTTCGCGGATGATCGGCGCCAGCTCGTCGCGGCGCGCCTCGGTCAGCTTCTTGGAATCGCGCAAGCCCTCGATCGGGCGCGCCGGGTCCAGGATCACGGCGGCGGCGTAGACCGGGCCGGCCAGCGGCCCGCGGCCGGCTTCGTCCACGCCGCAGACCAGGTCGTCCAGCGTGAAGGGCCGGTTCTTGCTCGGCAGGCCGGGATAAAAATCGAACTTCTTCTTTCTCATGTTCTCTTACCAATCACCTCGAGCACGGCCTGGGCACTCAGGCCGGCGCTGTCGCGCAGCAGGCTGTGGTGCATCTCCAGGAAACGCTGCGCCAGGCGTGTGCGGTTGTTCTGGTCTTCCAGCTGGGTCCACAGCGCGTCCGCCAATGCCTGCGGCGTGGCGGCGTGCTGCAGGAATTCCGGCACCACGAAGTCGCGCGCCAGGATGTTCGGCAGCCCGATCCACGGCAGGTAACCCATGTGGCGCATGATCTCCCACGAGGCCCGCATCACTTTATAGGCGATCACCATCGGCTTCTTGAACAACGCCACTTCCAGCGTCGCCGTGCCGGAGGCCGCCAGGACCGCGTCGGCGGCGGCGATGCAGGCGTGCGACTGGGCGTCGATCAGTTTGAGCGGCACATTCGCCAGGCCGGCCTTGGCCGCCAGTTCCATAAAATACGCCTTCTGGCGCTCGCCCGCCATCGGCGCGATGAAGTGGATGGCCGGATCGCGCGCCGCCAGCAGTTTCACCGCGCCGGCGTAGGGCTCGGCCAGGTACTTGATCTCGGCCATGCGGCTGCCCGGCATCACGGTCACCACGCGGGCGTTTTCCGGAATGCCGAGCTGGCGCCGCGCGCCCGCCACGTCCGGCACCAGGGGGATCTGCTCGGCCAGCGGATGGCCGATATAGGTCGCCGGCACGCCGGCCTTCCGATAAATCTCTTCTTCGAACGGGAAGATCAGCAGCATGTGCGAGACCGCGCGCTGGATCTTCTTGATGCGACCGCCGCGCCAGGCCCAGATCTGCGGCCCGACGAAGTGCAGGGTCGGGATGCCGCCGGCGCGCAGCTGCTCTTCCAGGCCCAGGTTGAAACCCGGGTAGTCGGCGCCGATGAAGGCGGCCGGCCGCTCCTGGAGCAGGCGCTCGCGCAGCGTGTTCTGGATGCCCTTCAGTTCGCGGTAGCGCGGGATGACTTCGAACAGGCCGCGCACGGTGAGCGTGTCCATCGGCACGTCCGACACCAAGCCCTGCTCCAGCATGCGCGGTCCGCCGATGCCGGAAAAGCGCACGCCCGGCAGCCGCGGCGCCAGCCCGGCCATCAGGCGCGCGGCCAGCATGTCGCCGGAGACTTCGCCGGCGACCAGCGCCAGCCGGGTCGGGCCCGCCTGCTCAGCGGACGATGCCACGGCTCGCGGTGGACAGGAACTCGCGCATCGCGCGGATCTGCGGCGCTGCTTCCGCCGACGCGTTTTCTTCCTCGACGAGCTTGGCCTTGGCCTCTTCCAGCGTCAGCCCCGAGCGGTAGATCAGCTTGTAGGCGGCGCGCAGGCCGTTGATCTGCTCGCGCGTGAAACCGCGGCGTTTCAGGCCTTCGATGTTGATGCCGTGCGCCTCGGCCGGGTTGCCGGACACCAGCACGAAGGGCGGCACGTCCTGGGTCAGGCTGGTGTACATGCCGATGAAGGCATGCTCGCCGATCTTGCAGAACTGGTGCACGCCGCAGTAGCCCGACAGGATCGCCCAGTCGCCCACGTGGACGTGGCCCGCCAGCTGGGCGTTGTTCGAGAAGATCGTGTTGCTGCCCACGCGGCAGTCGTGCGCCAGGTGGGTGTAGGCCGACATCCAGTTGTCGTCCCCGAGCGAGGTCACGCCCTCGTCCTGCACGGTACCGGTGTTGAAGGTGCAGAACTCGCGGATGGTGTTGCGATCGCCGATCTCGAGGCGGGTCGGCTCGCCGGCCCACTTCTTGTCCTGCGGCTGGGCGCCGAGCGAGGCGAACTGGAAGATGTGGTTGTCCTTGCCGATCGTCGTGTGGCCTTCGATGACCACGTGCGGGCCGACGCGGGTGCCGGCATCGATGCGCACGTTGGCCCCGATGACGGTGAACGGGCCGACCTCGACCGAGCTGTCCAGCTCGGCCTTCGGGTCGACGATCGCGCTTGGGTGGATCCTGCTCATCTTACTGCCCCGCTGCCGGTGCCGGTGCCGCGGGCGCGGCCGCCGTGTCGTTGGCGCGGATGGTGCACATCAGTTCCGCTTCCACCGCGGTCTTGCCGTCCACGCTGGCGGTCGCCTTGTATTTCCAGATGCCGCGCGAGGTGCGCAGGATCTCGACGTCCATGCGCAGTTGGTCGCCCGGCTCGACCGGACGCTTGAAGCGCACGTTGTCGATGCCGACGAAGTACACCACCGAGTTCTCGTCCGGCTTCACGCCCATGGTCATGAAGGAGAGAATGGCCGCGGTCTGGGCCATCGCCTCGACCATCAGCACGCCCGGCATCACCGGCTTGTGCGGGAAGTGACCGTTGAAGAACTCTTCGTTGGCGGTGACGTTCTTGATCGCGGTGATGGTCTTGCCCAGCTCATAGTCGACCACGCGGTCCACCAGCAGCAGCGGATAGCGGTGTGGCAGGTATTCCTTGATCTGGTTGATGCACAGGGTCTTGTTCTCGGCAGTGGTATTGGTCATTTCTCTTCTGCGTTTTCCGTCAGTTGTTTGATCTGTTTTTCCAGCATCCGCATCTTCTCGCGCATCGACGCCAGGTTGCGCACGATGGCCGCGCTCTTTTCCCACTCGGCGTTCTTGGCGAGCGGATAGAAACCGGTGTACTGGCCCGGTTCGAGCACCGAGCGCGATACCATGCTGCCCGAGGAGATATGGACATTGTCCGCGATTTCCAGGTGGCCGAGCACCATGGCGGCGCCGCCGAAGGTGCAATTCTTGCCGATCTTCGCGCTCCCCGCCACCCCCACGCAGCCCGCCATCGCCGTGTTGGCGCCGATATGGCAGTTGTGGCCGATCTGGATCTGGTTGTCGAGCTTGACGCCATCCTCGATGATGGTGTCGGCCAGCGCGCCGCGGTCGACCGTCGTGTTGGCGCCGATGTCGACGTCGTCGCCCAGCAGCACGCGCCCGGTCTGCGGGATCTTGATGTACTGGCCATTCTCGCGCGCGAAGCCGAAGCCGTCGGTGCCGATCACGGCGCCCGAGTGCAGGATGCCGCGCTTGCCGATCACGCAGCGCGCGTGGAAGCTCACGTTGGCGAACAGGTGGGTGCCCTCGCCGATCTCGGTGTCACGCCCGATATAGCAGCCGGCGTCGATGATCGCGCCGGCCTTGACGATTGCGCCGGCCTCGATCGTCACGTTCGGGCCGACGTGGGCCGTCGGGTCCACTTGGGCGCGCTCGTGCACCACGGCGCTGGCGTGGATGCCCGGTGCCGGCGGCGTCTCTTCCAGCGCCGCGAAGTACTGGGCCACGCGGGCGAAGTAGGCGTAGGGATTGGTGCTGACGATGCGCGCGCCGGTGTAGGTCGCGGCCACGGTCTGGTCGTCCAGCGGGGCAAGGATCAATGCCGCGGCGCCGCTCTGGGCGGCCAGGGCGCGCAATTTGCTATTGCTGAGAAAGCTGATGTGCGAAGCGTCGGCGCTGTCGAGCGGTGCGATGCCCTGAACCTCGAGGTTCGGGTCACCGACCAGCTGGCCGCCGAAGCGTTCGACCAAATCACCCAGTCGAGTGGCCATCTTGGTCGTTCCGTAAGAAGTGAGAAATAAAAAAAGCGCGCCGCCCCCTCGCCACGCGAAGGCAGCAGCGCGCCGGCATTACATGTTACTTGTCGAGCAGTTTCAGGATCTTGTCCGTGATGTCGATGCGCGGACTGCTCCAGACGGCTTCCTGCAGCACGGCGTCCAGGTGCTCCTGCTCGGCCACCTGCTCGATCAGCTTGAAGGCTTTCTGGGCGATCGCGGCGCGTTCCTCGTTCTTGCGCTGGAACAGGTCCTCGTTGTACTCGCGCTGCATGCGCTGCATGTCCTTTTCCATGTCGAGCAGCTCGCGCGTGCGGCGGGTGCGGTCGACGTCGGACAGCTTGGGCGCTTCCTCGTCGAATTTTTCGCGCGCCTGCTTGAAGCGCAGCACCATGTCGTCGACCTGTTTCTGGCGCTTGGAAAACTCGGCCTGCATCTTGGCATCGGCCGCCTTGGCCAGCCTGGACTCCGTCATCAGCCTTTCGGTGTAGACGAAGCCGATCCGGCCTCCCCCGGTCTGCGCCTGCGCGTGCGCCATGACGCCTGCACAGGCGACGGCCAGCAACAGGCTCCGGGATAAAGAGGCTTTCACAGTGTTCAACATAAATCTCCCGATCAGAAGCCGGTACCCATCTGGAACTGGAAGCGTTCGAGGCGGTCACCCGGCTGGGCGTTCAAGGGCTTAGCATAACTCAACTTGAGTGGGCCCACCGGGGAAATCCACGACAGGCCGATACCGGCCGAGTAGCGCAGCTCGGAGGCACGCATCTTCTGCCCTTCCTGGTAGACCTGGCCGCCGTCGGCGAAGGTGAACCAGCGCAGGCTGCGGTCGGTGCCGCTGCCCGGGAACGGAAACTGCAGTTCGGCGTTGCCGATCACGCGGCGCGCGCCACCGAGCGCGTCGTAGGTGCGCGGGTCGACGATACCCAGCGACGAGCTCTCGTAGCCGCGCACCGAGCCGATGCCGCCGCCGTAGAAGTTCTTGAAGACCGGGTAGGCGTGGCCTTGCAGGCCCGCGCCGTAATCCAGCTCGCCCTTCAGGGCCAGCGTCATCCAGCGCGTCAGCGGGCGGTACCACTGGTGTTCGTAGATCGCGCGGTAGTACTTGGCGTCGCCGAACAGGTCGATTTCCAGGTTGGCGCGCTGGTAGCGGCCGCGCGTCGGGGTGACGGCGCTGTCGCGCGAATCGCGGCCCCAGGCCACGGTCAGCGGGATCGAGTTCGTGGTCGCGGTGCCGACGCCGGTGCTGCGCGTCGGCTCGGTGCTCGAGTTCTGCATCACGAACTGCTTGTACACGCTCGGCGAGCTCTCGTCGGTCTCGAGCTTGGTGCGTTCCAGGCCGGCGCCGAAGAACACGGTGTCGACTTCGGAGAACGGCACGCCGAAGGTCATGTTGGCGCCGACCTGGCGCACGGTGTAGGAACCGATGTTCAGCGCCGGCGGACGCGAGGTGCGCAGGTAGGTCTGGAACGAACGCTGGATGCCGTCGTCGGTGAAGTACGGGTTGGTCTGCGCGAACGAGATCGTGCGGTTGTACTTGCTCGTGTTCAGTTCGATGCCGACCGTGTTGCCGCTGCCGGCGAAGTTGGCCTGGGTGATCGACGCCGTGAAGGTGAACTTCTCGGCCTGCGAGAACGCGCCGCCGATCATGAAGTTACCGGTCGGCTTTTCGGTGACCGCGATGTTGACGTCGACCTGGTCGGTGGTGCCCTGCGATTCCGGGGTCTCGACGGTCACGTCCTTGAAGTAGCCGAGGCGGTCGACGCGGTCGCGCGACATCTTCACGCGGTTCGGGTCGTACCACGAGGATTCGAACTGGCGGAATTCGCGGCGGATCACTTCGTCGCGCGTGACCGTGTTGCCCGAGATGGTCATGTGGCGCACGTAGGCGCGCTTGCCCGGATCGACCAGGAAGGTGAACGAGACCAGGTGCTTGGCCGGGTCCACGACTTCCGGGTTGGCGGTGACGTTGGCGAAGGCGTAGCCGAAGCTCGCCAGGCGGTCCGAGATGCGCTTGCTGGAGGCTTCCTGCAGCTCGCCCGAATAGGTTTCGCCGGGTTTCAGCAGCACCAGCTGGCGCAGCTCTTCCTCGCGGCCGAACATCTCGCCGTCCATCTTGATGGCGCTGACGGTGTACTTCTCGCCCTCGTGGATGTTGATGGTGAGGTAGATGTCCTTCTTGTCCGGCGTGATCGCGACCTGGGTCGATTCGACCGCCACCTCGAGGTAGCCGCGGTTCAGGTAGAAGGACTTGATGGATTCCAGGTCGCCGGTCAGCTTCTGCTTCGAGTACTGGTCGGCCTTGGAATACCAGGTGAGCCAGCCGGAGGTGTTCAGCTGCAGGACCTGGCGCAGTTCCTTGTCGGTGAAGGCCTTGTTGCCGACGATGTTGATGCCCTTGATCTTGGCGACGTCGCCTTCGTCCACGTTGAACATGACGTTCACGCGGTTTCGCTCGATCGGGGTGACGGTGGTGGTGATCTTGACGCCGTACAGGCCGTGCGACAGGTACTGGCGCTTGAGCTCCTGCTCGGCGCGGTCGACCGAGGCCTTGTCGAAGATCTTGGATTCGCCGACGCCGATTTCGCGCAGCGCCTTGACCAGCATGTCCTTCTCGAATTCCTTGGTGCCGGTGAAGTCGACGGTGGAGATCGCGGGACGTTCCTCGACCAGTACCACCAGCACGCCGTTTTCCTCTTCCAGGCGCACGTCCTTGAAGAAGCCGGTCGCGTACAGGGCCTTGATCGCGGCGGTGCCCTTGTCGTCGTCGAAGGTCTCGCCGACGCGCACCGGCAGGTAGCTGAACAC
>Ga0265798_10012116_pt1 | contig 10441 bp, 8 predicted proteins | sample P3T30metagenome_FD_192430 | JGI IMG/M metagenome (GOLD analysis project Ga0265798, IMG submission 192430) | Plant litter microbial communities from East Loma Ridge, Irvine, California - P3 T30 | ecosystem: Environmental > Terrestrial > Plant litter > Unclassified | place: USA: California...
CACCCGATGCCGATGTAGTCTTGGGTGCCGCCCCGAAACCTGCAAATCCAGAGGAGGCAGAAGGGGATTTAGCGGCAAACCCACCAAATCCACCTGATATATTCCCAACTGGCGCCGCGGGCTTACTGAATGCCGATGCAGCTGGACTGGATGGTTTGCCAAACGCAGAAGAACCGAATCCTGTAGAACCGAAGCCCGAGGACATCGGGGTTGTGGAAGCGGGCTTCGAGAAAGCATTAGGTGTTCCTGTTCCTGTTCCTGTTCCTGTTCTGCTCGTGACTGGTTTGGCGGGTGTAGTAGACTGACCAAACGCGGAAGACGAGCCAAAAGCAGTTGCTGGTTTGATGAATGAATTACTGCTAGTCGTGCCTGCAGGCTGACTCTTGGGTGTAGGCGCTGAAGGTGGTGATTCATCGTCCGAGTCCACTGCCGTGGTGGCGCCAAGGACAGGCGAGTCCGGAGGGGAAGTACCTTCGGTATCTTGAATCTTCGATTTCGACGGAGCGAATAAAGAATCCATACCATCATTCTTGGTCGTAGTCGTACTTGAATTTGTAGTTTCCAATGCGGAACCTAGACCACCTAGACCGAATCCGCCTGGAGCACCTGTCGTGGGCGGTGTAGCTACAGGTGCCGGACTGCTTTCCTTCTTCACCTCTGGAACGGGCTCTGCAGGTTTGCCGAATGGACTAGAAGGGGTGGTAGGTTTGCTAAAAGCATTCTGCCCGAACCCACTCGATGATCCAAACGCACTCCCTGACTTCACAGCGCCTCCAGATCCAAAAGGACTCGCACCACTCTCTGCGGGCTTAGCACCGAACGCCGAAGCTCCAAAGCCGGCAGGTTTCGATGCTCCGAAACCCGCGAAACCACCGGTAGAGGGTACAGATCCAAATGCACTCGACGTCGAAGGTTGGCCGAAAGCTGTGGGTTTCGAAGGTTGGCCAAAAGCGGATTGACCGAATGCTGTAGGTGTAGAACTCTGTCCAAATGCAGGTTTATCACTTGCTGTGGCGGGTTTTTGACCGAAAGCAGTCTGGCCAAATGCTGGAGCTGGGGTGGTCGTGGGTGTTGTTGAAGCCTGACCGAAAGCCGAGGTCGTTTTGGCAGGTGTTGAAGGTGTAGGTGTACCAAAAGCAGAAGCGCCAAAGGCTGGTGTAGGAGCTGATGCAGGAGGAGTAGATAATTGACCGAAGGCTGTAGATGAAGATCCGAAAGCGGGTTTCCCAAATGCACCCCCAGAGGCAGGGGCGCCGAATGGCGAAGATGATGGTGTTGTGGATCCAAAAGCAGATTTGGACTCAGTCTTCTGGCCGAACGGTGAAGATGAAGGAGTGGTGGACCCAAACGCAGATGTTTTGTTATCCTTCTGACCAAAGCCACCCTGACCAAAAGCGGGAGATGACTGTCCGAACGGCGATGAGGCTTTCGCGGCAGGTTGTCCGAAAGGCGAGGATGAAGCTGCTGATGGCTGGCCGAAAGCAGACTGACCGAATCCAGTAGTACCTCCAGATGGCTTTCCAAACGCAGTTTGACCGAACCCACCACTAGGTGTGCTCGGTCCAAAAGAAGCAGTCGGGGCAGACGTAGAGCCAAACGCAGTGGACCCGAAAGCGGGTTGGGGACGTTCTGGCGCAGTAGTAGGCGCGTTCGATGCTTCCATATTGCTCTCTCCTACAGGTGCCGAGCTTGGTTCTTGAGGAGTAACCATATTCGGATACCCCCCAGCGTCGGGATACCGAACATCGAAACAAACGATGAATCCCTCTTGACTATACGCCAGCAACCGTGGCGCAGGCGGTAGATCCGGTACTTCGACTCCACCAACGATTCCCATCTTGATACTTTTCGTACTCGTCAAATCCAGTTCCAGACCGATACAAGATGAATCCTGCGAGACTCCAGTTTTACCAGTTGGCATTACCCCTCTTGCCGTTTCTTCCAAAATCAACGATTCCCAGCTTGGCGTTTCCTTTGGCGCAGCCGATTTCCCTCGCATGACTGCTACTTCTGATGATCGACCCGATAACAAAAATGTCAAATGTCGAGTGGCGTCACCCCATGCTTTCAGACTTGCAATTGAACGATGTGATGCTGATCGATTGGGTAATCCCATGGTATTGAGCGGATCGAAGAATTCCGTATATGTGACCTGCTCCTTCGTGCGGTGGATGATAAATACCGACAGCGGTTCGTCGTCATCTCCATTTGCATTTTTGTATGATACGAGGAAGAGGTCGTTTTCGAGCCATTCGACCGAGGTTGGGTAGAAATCGGGGGCGAGTTCGGGAGGAGGGGAAATTTCCGCTTTTGCCGTTCCATCTGGTGTGTACTGTACCAACTTGCCTGATCGTTCCCCACATACTATTTGTTTCCCTTTCGCTGACCAGCTCGCTAATAGTCAGCTTCGTTGTGGAGTGGAGTGAACGCTTGTGGGGTTACCGCATGTGAGTTGGCCTTGTATAGGTGCTGAGAGCTTGCCATCCTCGATATCGAGCAGAGCAAGGCCTTGCCCAGTCACTATAGCCGTATGGCGTGCTAGTGTATCCGAAGTGGATGTAGGAGCAGGGTTCGGTAAAAGATCCAGCACTTGCTCCGGGAAGTCATTAGTGACAGATACGCAAGGCGCCGTCTACAGATCAGCCCATGATCTGCCAAGATATAAATGACCTACCTTCCCTGCCAAAAGATCTGATAATTGGTATACCTGAGCTGAAGCTGGGGCAGAAGTCGTAATTACCAGCTTTGTCTCCGCAGCTGCAAACCTGATCCACACTGGCCGACCGGGGAGCGATATCGTGACGAAAGGTTCTGAAACAGGCGATCCATCCTTGGGCGATTCCTCCAGTAGCTTATGAACATCCTTCAACCGGTGTATACGGACATCTATAATCAGTCAAGCGTGATTCGACAAGCAAGATTGGACTTTACCTGTATTGCTTCCCACTACCAATAGACCAAATCTATTGGAGACAGCCATGAGATTACATTCTAGCGGTAGTCCCTCTAGATTGACCCGATCCGAAACGCGTACATTGACATCATGATTCGTCTTGACCAATTGAAGCCACTGATCATGAGCTCGCGTCGAGGATAGTAAGTGTAATAGGCTATAGCTTACATCGACATCGATTTCCTCTCCTTGAATCTGTCTCGTACTAGGCCCAGCTTGATTTGATTCTACGCCAAGTGCCCCAAAAGCGTTGTTGCCAAACATGGCTAACTATGTAGTCTAGTGTAATTGAATTGGACGTGAATGATTGATTGATATTTCTGGTACAGTAGCCGAGTATTTATACATCCCTCCCATTTAACGATGAATTAACTGGTATCTCTCCTTAACCGTACTTTCCAGACCTACCTCATTATAACCCATATGTCAAGCTACGACCCATATCGTTTCTTACCTAATCAACAACCTCCCCATCGCTCTCAAATCGAGCAGATACATATTCCAATATACGCAGCACCAGATTTAGATCCATCAGGCCCACTACCCGAGGCTGAGCAAGTAAATACTAGGAACGAGTTGCGTCAAGGGATGGCGGAAGGCAGTGAAGCTGGACCAAGTAGGAAGAGGCCTAGAGACGAGGGGTCAAATGCAATGCATGGTCATGCTCATGCCTCGAACAACGGTCATGGTCAATCTTCACGCAATGGTCAACATCACAACGGTCCGGCACCTACCGCTAGTCGACCGGTAGAAGTACCACCATCGATGTTTGGTTTCGACGCTCGTAATGACCTCACCAGGGAGATAGGGACTTGGTTGGTGAGAACATGTCAGGACAGAGAAAATATCGAGGTCAGCTACCAAATCAGCCTCCCTGGGAGTGTACTGAGGATAGATTGAGATCAAGCTCGGACAAATAATTCATCAACGACGCCCACAAGACCAGCCAGTGCGTATGACAATACCAGCCGGTTCCGAGCGTAGTAAGTCTCATTTCTCGACCAAATAAGACTGTACTGACAATGCTAGCGGTAATGGGCGACATACCTCACGCATTTTTATCAGATATGAATCATAAGCAACATCAAAGTCTCAATATGGTTCTCAATCAATTAGTGGAATCACAACCAACTCCCGGAAATCGTATAAAGTACAAAAGGATCAAACAGAAAGATTCATTTTATCGCGATCAAGGTCGGAAGGTACGAGTTAGTGAATTGGCAGAAACGGGGGAAATTACAGAAGTCATCATCAAGGAGAAGGTTGATCATCTGGATATTTATTGTCCTGCTTCAGCACTTGATTTGAGGATTAGTGTCAATACTGAAACTCCTTGTACGCTATCTCCTCTTCACACAACATGAGAACATGACAGGCTGACAGGAAGGTGAGATGCCACAAGGCGAGCCGGATGATGCACGTGTAAAAGATAGAATCAGTTATTCCAACTCGATATGTCAAACAGACCTAACATATGTTAGTATACCAGTAAGCTTACTCTTTCTACCTCTCACAGTCACTTGCTAATATCGTAGGCTACCGAGATCAAACCAAAATCATCGACGTTTGAAGTCGAAGTCGAAGTCAAGGATGCAATTACGTTCATTGAGGATAGTCAATTGCGCCCGGATCTGTTTGATAAGAAATTGATGTGTTGTCTCGATACCGCTAGAATTCTTATGCGGAATGTCTAGTCGGAACGTTGTACGCATCATGAATGCAAGTATAATCATGCTGTCGATAGTTCTGGACCCCCAAAACACTCGTTGCCTACTCTCAGATGCTGATGCGTTGAGAAATTGTATGAGTGCATCTGGTTCATGAATCTATCCCCGCCTGACCGTATCGTATTGTACCAAAGATTGAGCTGTAAAGTACTGCATGAACCCCCTTCATTCCCGTCTTTCCAGTCTCATGTTCACATCCATTATTATTCCCTCGATCCAATGTCAATATCCACCCTACATCTTCATAGGATTCTCGCTAGTATCCATCAAACCCTCTGCTTTAACAGCCGCACTGGCCTGATCTCCTTCTGGTGTCTTTCGCAATTGCTCCTGTGCTGAGGAATCGTTCGTGGTACCCTGCCTGAGTCCAGAACCAGAGTTGGAATTACCACGTAGTTCTTGATGAGTCGCAACTTGAGGTGAGCCGATTGAAGTGAATGTAGGAGCAATTGGCGAACCTTTTTGGTTACCGCCTGAAATCTTCTTTGATGGTGTAGAGGTGGAAGGGGTAGCTTTGTCGCCGGTGGTGGTCGTATCTGATTCATCGCCAGAATCCATCGTTGAATCTCCATCATCGTCAAGTTTGACTGAACCAGATTTAGCGGGTCGATCCATCTCCTGGTCGGCTGCAGAATCCTCCTGCTAGTCAGCGACAGTTGTACACTTTCCGTGGTTTAATCAAACGTACGAGCTCATTGGTAACGTTCTTGGGAGCAGTGTTTCCCTCGATACCCTTGCCATCCATGTACTCGTCTGAACCTTGGGGGATCTTCTTGTCGTCTTCCACAAGCTGCAAATCTCCCTCTTCGTCACTGTCCTCCTCTGGTGTCCTGAAAGTAATACCCTGTGCCGAGAGGATGGAAGCGATATTGGCCAATCCACCTCCGGCTCCGCCAATTCGGTAACCACCCATACCAAGTCCGCCGGAAGGTGCAGCAGGTTGATCAGGGAAGACATCGGGTACAGATGCAGGAGTGTCGTATCCGATCTTTTTGTCGACTCGTTCCTTGACCCATGCTTGCCATTCTTCTGTTGTTCGACCGTTGAGTAGAGCAACAACAACAACAGTCATGTTGTCGCATCCGATACCGGCAGACTCGGAATCTCGCGCCATACATTTGACCATCATGTCCTCGGCAATCTTGCCGAGATCGTCACCGTTGGCAATAGCACGACGTGTAAAGTCGACAACCTGCTGCGAGCTCAAGCAATCCCAGATACCTAAGGGTCAGAAACATGCACCCATAAGTGACCAGTCAAACATACCATCACAAGCGACAACCAAAAACTCCTCCTCGCCGTCAAGTTTATGCGTAATGATTTCGGGATCAACAGTAACAATTTGCTTTTCGGCACTCAATGCGTGATTCTGCTTGAACTCGAAATCACCAATGGCTCGGGATAGTGCCAAGTTACCTACAGGTCAGTTCCGCACTATCATCCAGACAATGCAAACCTACCGTTGACTCGGCCGAACTCGACGAAACCACCAGCACTTTGTATTCTTGCAGTCTCCTCTAGATGGTCAGTCCCGTGACTCTTGCCAGGATCAAAGCGACTTGCCCTTGTTGGTGGGTTTGTGGTCATATGACATGGCCTTCTCTTTTCCAGCATGACCTAACACAGCTCGAGAGTCTCCAGAGTTGGCGCAAATGAGTCGTCCGTCAGAAGTAGCAAGTGTTACAACAGCTGTACATCCCGATGGATCCTTGAAGAAATTGGGGTCTACCGCTTAGCTCTCTCCACCTCGTCCGAATAGTGACTTACCCGCTCGCAAATCCTCATCAGTCTTCATGAATGCCTCTTTTAGCGCAACTTCGTATTCTCCCTTCTCTACACAATCAGCCAGACCTTACAGCACAGCAAATTAAGTACGTACTATATGATTCCAATCCCTGTAATCTCGTGTGCATCGTACTTCCACTGAACTTTGCCACTGTACTTCCACCATGTCCATCAAATACACCAAACAAGGCATTTCCAGTTTGTTCTTGGTTATCGTTCGAAACCGTTGATCCAGCTGGTTGAACTGGGATATCTTTCGATGGTGTGGAAAGGGAGGAGTCGGTTTCGGCAGGTGCTGACGAGGCGAGGGATTCGGGAAGGGGCATATGTAGATGGACAGTATGGGAGTCTTCCATGCCTGATAGTGTCAGCGTCGTGATCAACATGGCCTGGGAATTTATGAGACATCGCAGTCATGGTATTGTGTGCGATGCGCCATCAAATTCTGGAGAGAGAAAACTCACTAATACGCCATCCTTGCATATCCGACAGACCGACCCAATATCGCTTTCCACGAACGACAACCGTCGTGTGCTTTTCCGTCACTGCATATGGAAGATCACGATATCATTGATAGAGTAGACAAATAGAGCGAAGTCGAAGAAGGTAGTGGTGGTAAATAATGATGACAAGAAGTGAGGTCGTGCGAGGAAAGGAAGATGATATTATGCGTATTTCAGGACGTCGTCGTCGAAGAGAAAACTAGATCAGCTATTTTCCGTGGTTCACGAGCATATCCTGCTAACCTGGCTCAGAAAGTGTTTGACCCTATAATAACGTCAGCGATATTTTCTAAAAGAAAGGAATATGACAGGGCTGTGCGATGACACGTAGTCATGCCTCTTCCTCGTTGGTGGATATAGGAAGCGAAGAGAGGACATACCATGATGAATACCGTAGATTCTTAGGAAGAGTATGAGGAGTGAATTAAGAGGTGAGGTGGGTGGTATTCGGGATATATCGGTGAAGAAGATAGATTGATTGATGACAAGTGTTTATCTCTAAGCGCAGTCCGGTGGCTGATTGGATGTTTCAGTATTATCCAGTATTTCTATATCAATGCGATACAATATTGATCTCGTCTTCCGCTGGAGGATTGATGTGTTGAGGGTTGTGGAAGAGTAAATGGGTGTATGCAGGTGAGATATAAAGTATAGAAGATGGTATCAGATAGTTACTCTACTGTATGTCGTACGCCACTAAGCCAGGGGCCAGACTGAATAGTGAAAAACAGACGTTCCTTTCTTTACCCGAGTAGTATGACGCGTTGGGGTATCGTTGATTAAATTCAATGCATATACATTGACCATTGGACTGCTATACTGCTGATTCTACTTCTACTCTTGTATATGGATAGCTACAGTGACGGGGACAAACATGGGGGGACAAGTAGTATGCACTCGATTACAAGCCAAAGAGCAGGCCTGCATGTCAGACAGGACTTATTTGGAATGAAATGACATACCGGCAAGGAGACCACCACCGAGCGAGGCGAGGAGACCGCTAAGGCCGACAAGGAGACCTTGGACGATCTGAATGACACCTGGGGTATCAGTAGAGCGACGTTGAATATAGCAAAGACTGCTCACCAACGAGGACAATCTCTACACCGAGGAGAAGAGTGTTCAAACCACCATCAATAGCAATAATCAAAGCACCCTACTCATTAGCTTATTCATACAACACATGGAGCGACTCACGATCAAAGGCAGACCCTTCAATTCATCAGCAAGACCAGAGATAGCTTCAACCAAATCGGTAATGATTTCAGCCAAGACTCTGCCGACAATCTCTAAATCATCGGCTTGCCTCTCGGTGAGTTCGGATCGCTCGACGTTGACATTGGCAAGGGATTGTTTAGCAGAGAGGACAGAACCGGGTACAGCGACATTGGCAGCGGTGATGGCGCTGGAGATGGCTTGAAGGGCGGATTGAGCTTCGAGAGCGGATACGTCCGGGTTCCTCAAGACAGAGATTGGGTCGGCCTGGACGTTAGATACAAAGTGATGACTGAGGTGAATGACTCACGACGGAGGACTTGAGGTCGTTGACGACTTCCTCGATGGTCTGCCTCTTGGCGAGAGCGGCGGGCTCAATGGGAGAAGCGATGACACCCTTGAAGACCGAAAGGCCAGAGAGGAGAGAGACAGCAAGAGTAGAGAATCGCATGTCGGTAGCTGGGTATAGTATTCTCAGTAGTGGTAGTAGTGAAGTAGTTGGAGTTGGGAGGAATGGATGTACTCTGAGACAGCTCGTCAAGGGCGATACTTATACCTTCTAGCCCATGTTCTTCATCGTCATCGGCCTCCATGAATTCATGAAGATATCGCTCATCGACGTCAGAATGACGCCAGAAAGGTGCTCAGCTCCACATGCTTGACGACACAAATCGTCACAAGGACCTTCAAAGGTGAGAATCAGCACAGACTTCTTCGGCCAGAAGTTGATCAACACACGCTAGTAAGGTGGAGCGGAAGGCACAAGGGGTTCTGGGCTTCATGAGGCGTTTTAAAGGACCGTTTCAGCTAATTTAGTAGCTCTAAATCGGGCGCTAGGTCTTCGGTTTTCACATCGGTGGAGCAAAGGACGGTATTGTGAGGGGTTTGATGTCAAAGCATGGGCGGGGATGGAGGAGGGGTCTTCCGGACAGGAATAGTGCCAGACCCCGGGACCTTTTGGGACTATTAACACGCATGAGTGTGCCTCGAAGAGCTTTGACCTAGTTGCGCAGCAAGCATCAAAGGATGTGTGCAAAGATTAGAAGTTGACAACAGGCACACTAGACGCGTCTGTTCGAGATCATCGGCGATAAGCGACAAGGCTTCTCCTCGATGACTAAACCCGATGAGACAGCAGTGCCACACTGCTCCCAGCCGGAGAATCTCGGTAAAAGCTCTTCCTAGTGCCACGCTCGTTCTTGGAGCCAGTCTGGTAGATTTGGAAGTAGTAGAGCGAGTCTTTAACCATCAATAAAGTAAGTAACAGCTAGACCCATACGTTACATACACTGATATATACAGTATCTTAACGATGTCTGCTGCTAAAGGAGGAAAAGCCGGCAAGAGTGAGTCGACGGATTACAAGCTGGAACAGTGGTCGGTCTGGATTGTGGAATGCGGATTGTCTGGACATGAGTGGATTATGCTGGGACGACATCATGGAGGGAACTTTGGAATGTTTACACTGGAATTGGAATGATATGTGTCAAGGAGAGACACTCATCGGACACCACGACCTCACGCCAGATATATGAGAAGAATACGTGGAGACGGAGAGAAGGAAATTTGTGCAGACAATCCAGACAATCCAGACGCCCACTTGTCCAGCTAATGAACCTCTGAGGAATCAACTAACATCCAGCCGCCGCCAAGCCCCAGGATGTCAAGGCCAAGGCCGCAAAGAAGGCAGCACTAAAGGGCACCCAGTCCCACTCTGTCCGAAAGGTCCGAACTTCCGTTACCTTCCACCGACCCACTACTCTCCGACTACCCCGAACTCCTCGATACCCCCGAAAGTCCATCCCTCATCTCCCCCGAATGGACCAGTTCCGAACTATCCAGCACCCACTCAACACCGAGTCTGCCATGAAGAAGATTGAGGACCACAACACTTTGGTATTCATTGTCGACCTAAAGGCCAACAAGAGACACATCAAGGATGCCGTCAAGAAGCTTTACGACGTCGAGGCCGCCAAGATCAACACCTTGATCCGGTTCGTTATTATTCTCTTCGGACCACTGTGCACAGACTGACAATCCAGACCAGACGGAAGGAAGAAGGCTTACGTCCGATTGACCGCCGACCACGATGCTCTTGAGGTTGCCAACAAGGTACGTCGAACTTGATCCCATGGAGATCGAGCTGACAATTAGATCGGTTTCATTTAATCGTTTCTTCCCGGTGTAGGATTTAGGATTAGAGTGTATGCACATATTCCAAGATCGCATTAGCAAGAGCTCGAGGCAATGAGATGGCG
>Ga0265798_10012118_pt1 | contig 10440 bp, 8 predicted proteins | sample P3T30metagenome_FD_192430 | JGI IMG/M metagenome (GOLD analysis project Ga0265798, IMG submission 192430) | Plant litter microbial communities from East Loma Ridge, Irvine, California - P3 T30 | ecosystem: Environmental > Terrestrial > Plant litter > Unclassified | place: USA: California...
TCTCTCCTTGGTCCTTGACCTCGGCAGCGGTGCCACCGGGCTGTCCGGAGCCCCAGTTCCATGAGACTGCTCACACGTTAGCAGTGAATTCCTGAGTCTTTTGCGATTATACCGATCGCGACAAGGAAGACGCGCGCCGATGGGCAATCGTTACGCGCCAGTGAGCGCAATGCGCCTGGCAAGATCTCCTTATGCGCAACCACTGAACGGTTGAAGGGGTCTCGGATTGAGAATTGAAAGGCACGTACCCTTATCTCCTTGTTGGATCTCAGTGTCGGTCATTGTGTGTAACGTAGCTTAGCAGTGGCAGGTGGTAAGAGATGACGTTATGGTGCGCAAAACCGCGTGTGAAGTCGCGAAAGCGGGGCGGAACAGCAATTGATGCGCGTAAAGGTGCAATGGATGCGTTGATGCGTAGAAATGATGCGCAAGCAGTTGGAAGAGACGCGACGGGCGGTGTGGAAGAGAAAAGAAGAATGGAAGCCGGGAACCTGAGTGCTGGGAAAGAGAGCTCGAAGATCGGAAGCTGCGGTGCTGAGGCGTGATTGGCTGCCCTGACCCACAAACGTGCCAATCTGTGCAATCTATGGGGAAGGTGGCTGGCGATCGAGCCACGGCGTCATCGGCTGGTCTGTGCGCGTTCTCGAAATACATCCTTGTCGATCGCTTCCTTCACGGCATGGCATTCTAAATAGGGTCTCAACGAGGGCTGGACTGCGCCTTTGACGCGGTCAATGAAGGTGTTAAGCATTTTAGTTGACTCCGCTTTGCCATACCATCGTGTACTCATGTCTAAATCTTGCCTCCCATTCCATCTATCACCTTGTCCATCCCGTGCGTATGTGCGTAGTCAAATGCCGTTACCAGAGCCACGAGATGACTAGCTGCCGCAAGAACAACCAAGACGTGAAAGATCTGATGGCTTGAGCCCCAGATATCGTACTTCCCAGGGCTCCACTTCTCAGGTATCCTCGCAGCATAGATAGCGGCACCAGCAATATACAGCGCACCCTGCAAGAGGACCCAGTCCAAGCCAATGCTCTTGCGCAGATGCTCGACACCGTACAGTCGAACGCCGTGGAGTACAGGGAAGACCGCGGAAAGTCCCATGAGCACGAACATGAGCGCTCGAAACGGTCGAAGTGCGGGAGTGCGGAACTTGGGATGTGTTGCTGCGACAGATGTGCCGGCTGCCAGCGTCGTGATCATAGTCCAATAAGTTTTTTGTAGTTCTGGTTCGCTACCAAAAGCGTAGTATACGATGGGTACGAAGCTGCCCCAAATCAAGAAAACGATTCCCAGATAGTCGAGTTTGTTGCCCCAGACAGCGACTTCGTGCGAGTGGTTTTGTATGGTGTGGTACGTCGCGCTCATGCCCAGACATGCTACAGCTCCAGCGAAGTAGCAGCTGAAGGCCCAGACGTCTTCTTGTGTGGCTGTGTCATAGCGAGGGGCCAATGTGTTGTAGAGGGCGACGGAGGAGATGGCAGCCATCACAGCTCCGATGAGGTGGGTATAGATGTTGACGGTTTCGTTGTGTAGATATCCGAGGCTCTTCCAGGACTTGACAAATGAGTTGGATTGAGCGCGGTATCCCGATTGGATGTAATGATTGTCCTGCTGCCATGGCGAGAGCTCGTCCCATAGTAGTATCAACTTTTCTTCAACCTTTTGCTCCAGCTCTTTCCCGGTTTGCGCGGCTTTTGAGGTTGCTTCCTTGGCTGCTTCCATGATGGAATTATCTGATATGAATATTCGAATAAAGAATCGAGAGGGAGGGCCTGCACTATATGAGTGTTCGTTGGAAGTTCACATGTCGTGAAGCGGCCTCGGAGAATCCGCGAATACCCTCAGGGACTACACGCGATCTAGGTAGACTATACCGCGTACGGTCAGGCTTGCGAAGACAACACGTCGCTTCTGAAGCAAAGCAATGACCTTGACAGCGCAGTCGCTCTTTATGAGCAACATTGTCAGTGGTCTCGCTGTTGTCACGAGACAAGGCATTTCCGACGCGTCGAGCTCGTGCGCTGCCCCTCCATCCCACCTTCCCTTCTTCTCAGCCCTCGAGCGCGGTTGCTTTCACCACCACCCACCATGTGTCGCAAATACGCTAGGTGATATACAGCCATGACTATTCGAGTCTTTGACAACACTTGACCTCACGCGCGTTCCGTTAGAACCCTCCACCCAACCACCAGCGCAATGAAGTCCTCAGATCCTGGCCGACCCAGCAGCCGTCGCGCAGCCTCAGGTGCATGGAATCGCCTCAAGCCCGTCCGCGAAGATGTCCTGGAGACATACGGACTACCTTCCAAAGGAGAGACACGGTAGATATATCTTCTCTCATACGTCCGCTCACAATGGCTAACTCCCCAGGCTGAACGACTTCAAAACCCAAGAAATCTACTTCAACCGCATAATAGAACGCTACATGAAACTCTGCGCCATCAACCGCGACGAACTAGACCGCCTCTTCATATCCGTCAGCATCCCCCCTCCCGACACGACCACCACGACCAAGTCGACGACGGCACCCACCGCCAATTCCAAACTCACATCCTCCTTCTCCTCGCTCTCCCTCTCCAAACACGCACCACCAGAAGCCCGTCAACAAACTACCACCCGCCCACCCCTCGCCTCAACCTCCACAAACACACCACACAACCCCATCCCCCAAAAAGCGTTCACGCCATCCATACAAGAACTTTCCACCGTCCTCGCCTCGCTGCGCAAGTTACGAGAAGCCATAACCGCGTCCTCGCGCACCGATGCATTCGCCCTCCGCGCCTACATCTTCGCCATCCACGTCAGCATCCTCTGCCACGACTGGTCCTCCTACCTCCCCTCTCTGCTCTCGCTTCTCGGGAAAATCCATCCCGTTAACCCGCTTTCGCCATCGACCCTGCACGAAGTCGTCGGCCTGCTCATCCTCGACCAAGCATGTCGGCAATCCGATTACTCGGGCGCGCGCGCCACAAAACTACGGTATGGATATAAAGATTGGAGGGTGGAGAAGGTGTTGCGGTGTCTGGTCGCGGATGACTACGTGGGGTTTTGGCGGGTGAGAAGGAGTGTGGATGGGTATCAGAGGAGGGTTATGGAGTGGGCGGATGGAGGGGTCAGGGTGCATGCGTTGAAGTGTTTGGGAAGGGCGTATTTGAGTGCGGATAGGGCGTTTGTCGAGAGGTGCGCGGAGAGGAGCTGGGAGGAATTGGTGCAAGAGGGTGTGGGGTGGGAATTGAGTGCGGATGGGGAGAGGGTTTTGATCAAGAAGATGAAGGGATGAAGTAGCTTATGAAGGGATGATGTTTTGATACCCGGTTGTATTGCATGTGTCTTGGGACAGATTAGTTGTACTTCGGGATGAAGCGTTGAACATTCAGGGTATCATTAAGACTTTTCTATCAGACCATGTCACTCATCCTCCATCTCCTCGTCCTCATCTTCATCCTCTTCCTCCCCAGCATCAGCAGCATCCTGCCAAACATCATCATCCATATCATACGCATCCAAAAGATCATCATCCATCTCCTCATCCTCATCCTCCTCGCCTTCGCCCTCACCCTCCCCAGTCTCCCCCCTAGCAGCAGCCCTCTCCTTGCGCTTCTTCTCCACATTCTCCTTCTGAACACGTCTCCTCTCCTCCTTCTCCTTATTCCTCTGCGTCCACTTCTTCTCCAACTCCTGCTCCTCTTTCTTGCTTTTCTTGATGTACTCATGCCACATGATCTTGCCGCCGCAGACATCTTCTTCGACTTTTGTGAGGCGCAACTTCATGCGGGGGCCCAGTTCAACGAGCTTGACTGCGCGTTTCTCGACGCGGGGTTTTGAGCCGCGGGCGCGGGCGTGCGAGGTTTCGTCGCCGGCTTTTAGCTTCTCTTTTTCTTTGCGGGAGAGGACTTTTTGGCGGACGGGTTGCGCGACTTCGACTTCGGCGTCCGTGTCTTGTTCGGTGTCGGAGGCGGATGTGTAGCCCGCGGCTGAGGGGTCGAGCATGTAGTCTGCGACGTCCTGGAGGTGGATTTAGTGGATGTTCTATATGCATTTTGGGGAGTTACTGCTTACCTCGAGCTTGCCCAGGTTAGGCAGTGCGCTCTTCTTCTTCTCCTTGCTGCCAATCAGCTTTTCAGCTGCGTATAACCGGCGGATGGCTTTCGGTACGCCAGTGACCTTCGTTGTGATTGCGTAATGTCGCAGGCTGATTGTAACGGAACCATTCTCTTCCGAGGGAGGCTCGCGGTTGAGCAGGAGGACGCGCTTGATCGAATGTAGAGGGGTAGTATGCGGTTGGATGGGCGGGAACAAGCCCTGGAACATATCCGTCACGAGCTTCTCCAGATGCTTAGGAGGTGCCTTGTCGCCGAGTCGTTCTCTTTCCGCATCGCTAGTAAGGAAGTTGTTCATGACAAGCAAAGGCGCAACTAGGAAGTCGTTTGCGCCAGCCCGTGGGCGTCTCATTGACTTGAGGATGTCTTTGCAGAGACTGTAGTTTTCGACTCGGAAATGGAGGGTAGGTCCTCGGGGGACGCGGCATAGTCTGAGGTTGACGTTTCCGACTTCTGAGCGGGAGAAGAGGAGAAGATGGCTGACACCGAGCGGTCCACACATGACGAGGAAGTCCTTTGAGATTGTTAGCATAGGTCATGCTGGGAATCATGTGTGCATTACCTTAAGCTTATTTGCCCTTCGCTCCTTCAGCCGAATAGCGGTATCGGGCTCCAGGCAGTGGCGCACATCGTTTACGAGGTCTGAAACGGATCTTCCTACTCTAGATGTTGTTAGCAAACGAGTCGGAAGTTACTCGATTCGATCACACTCACTCCTGCGCACCGATACGAATGACCATAGATTTCGGCGTGCCTGCTATCGGCTTCTTGGAAAGCTCCTTATCGCGTACCGACTGCTTCTTCCTCGCGGTTCCTTTTCCACGAGCCATTGCGAAAACTCAGCTGTCTTGATTGGATTGGATTGGATTATTGGCGAGTATTGTTGATGTTCGAGTGTGTGTTTCTTGCGTCGCGGTCGTATAGTACCTCCAATACCTTGGAGGAAAGCGTGGTGGTGTTGTAGAGCGAATGAGTTCGTCGCATGCAGTCGCAAACTAGAGCTGCGGCTTTCGAACTTTTAGGTGGGTCCGCCAAGATTTCGCGGTTTCTTTGGTTGGGAACCGCGGTATCATGATTCTGTCGCACAACTTTTACAGACTCAACAATCACAACTCCACGATGCCGGGAGTCACCAAAAGAAAGCTTCATGCAGACGCGACCACCGCCGCCGGTGCTTCGTCGAAGAAAGTGCGACCATCGAATGCACCTGCAAAGAAAATCCAGAAGAAGCCTGCACCACCACCGGAATCCGAGTCCGGCGATGACGATGATGCTGAAGAGAGGGACTCAACCGATGCCGAAGAAGTCCAAGATGCAGTAGGCGGCAGCGGTTCAAAAGACGAAGCAGGGCCCTCTACCACCGCCGACGCAACGAGCGAAGAAGCGCAACCCGCCGCGAACGAACCGAAGAAGACCTTCGCCGATCTAGGCGTGCGCGAAGAGCTCTGCGATGCAGTCGAAAACTTGAAATACGTACACCCGACGCCTATCCAGGAACAAGCTATACCTCTGGCTCTTCAGGGTAGGGATGTCATCGGATTGGCCGAGACAGGTTCTGGAAAGACGGCGGCGTTCGTCTTACCTATCCTTCAGTCGCTGCTCGAGAAGCCGCAACCGCTGTTCGGTCTGATCCTGGCCCCGACACGAGAGTTGGCATACCAAATCGCACAACAGGTGGATGCTTTGGGTAGCATCATCAACGTCAAATGCGCGACGTTGGTAGGAGGAATGGACATGGTACCACAGGCCATATCGCTGTCCAAGAAACCGCACGTCGTAGTAGCGACACCTGGACGTCTGCTTGATCGTGAGTCACGCACATATACGAACCATGCGTGACATCCGTACTAACCACATCCGCGTAGATCTGGAAAACACCAAGGGCTTCAGTCTGAAGCATCTGAAGTACATGGTCCTCGACGAAGCCGATCGCCTGCTCGACCTCGATTTCGGCCCCGTGCTAGACAAGATCCTGAAGGTACTTCCCCGAGAAGGACGACACACATACCTATTCTCAGCGACCATGTCCTCCAAGGTCGAGAGTCTCCAACGCGCCGCCCTACAAAACCCAGTGCGTGTGAGCATCAGCAGCTCCTCGCATCAAGTTGTCTCGACCCTATTACAGCGCTACATCTTCCTCCCCTTCAAGTGGAAGGACCTCTACCTCATCCACCTCCTCAACGACAACATCGGCCACCCCACAATCATCTTCACGCGCACAGTCAACGAAACACAACGTATCTCCATCCTCCTCCGCACCCTCGGCTTCGGCGCCATCCCGCTACACGGCCAACTAGGCCAGTCCGCCCGTCTCGGTGCCCTCAACAAGTTCAAGTCAAAGAGCCGCGACATCCTCGTCGCCACCGACGTTGCAGCCCGCGGTCTCGATATCCCCGCCGTTGATCTCGTCGTCAACTTCGATCTACCGAGTGACTCTCAGACTTATGTCCATCGTGTTGGTCGTACGGCAAGAGCGGGAAAGTCGGGTAAGGCGGTGTCGTTCGTTACACAATACGATCTTGAGATCTGGCTAAGGATTGAGAATGCGCTGGGTAAGAAGATCCCGGAAGAGGCCATCAACAAGGATGAAGCGATGGTATACGCGGAGCGCGTCGGTGACGCGCAGAGGATAGCTGTCAGGGAGATGAAAGACTACCACGAGCAAAGAGGTAGCAGGGGCGGACGCGGTGGTCGAGGTGGTTCGAGAGGAGGACGCGGTGGAGGTAGGGGTAGAGGTCGTGACACGATGGATACTGAGGAGGGTTAGATGTGTTGTCCCTAGGTGTGGGCTGTCGGTTTTGGCGTTTTGATCTTTTCGCGTATACCCTACGAGTTGCTTGATCCCCGACCATGTCTTGGAGAAGATGGCACCCTTGGTCAGGACCGAAAAGTTTCCTCGTTTTGTTATGACGGAGCCAAGAGTAGCTTATGAAGTATGAGGCTTATCAATTTTGACTTATAAACACATCGCTTTACACTGGAATCTTTGGCGTGAGGTAGTGTGGACGGTATAAAAGGCGTCGCTCGGTCGACTCTTCTCTTACTCTCTCACACCCAAAAACCTTACCCTCTTTTCCAAAACTTCAACGACGAATTTGCGATGGTTTCGAAACTCGCTACCTACTCTGCGATGTTCTCTTCCAAATTAGCAGAAATACCTGGAATGGCTCTACCTGCTCGTTCCATCGGCTTCTTACTTCACAACCAAAACCTTTGCGATCCTGTACATGGGATATGGGCGTTTCAAAATCTCAGACTGGCCTCACATTCATTGTTACGGCGTTTCATACGTCATGCTGGAAGTTCGCTACTGTGCATGGTATAAATCGCACCTCTCGACGGCGTCCTCTCTCTTCTTCTCATACACCAAAATCTTCTGTCCTTTCTCAAACAACCCGAGGATGAAGACATGAGTCCAAAACCCTGGGTTCCTCCTGCTTATGTTCTCCGCAAAAACTAAGGAAGACCTCGACCATGGCTCCGCCTGTCGATACCATCCTGCTTATACTTCCTCATTAAAAGATCCTTCCGTTCTCTACACAGTATACGATATCCGAATGTTTGTGTTGAGACTCGCTGAAATGCTCTCGCTATCTGGCCATGCAGATTCAGAAGCTCGTGGCTGTGGATGGCTATATAAATTGTACCTGGTCTTGATGTTTCTTCTCTTTCAACATACAGGGTATTTCTCCTCAAATTACCAAAAAAGGAGAACAAAGGCGATCATGTTCCCAAAACAACTCAAAGGGCAAGCGATGTCTCTTTCTGAAAAGATGATGAATTTTCGCGCATGGCACTGGCTCTCGGGAAGATTCAGTTATCGATCTCGAGCCATGAGTTCGCGTTGATGAACGAAACGATGGGTTGCCATACTCTGAAAGCCTCAAATGCAGCTTCCATGTATTGTGCAACATAAAGCATGTCCTTACGACAGATACATCGACTTCTTTGCTCTTGTTGTCACCGGCATACTTTGCACTTTCGTAAATCAAGAGGCGTCGAATATGTGGGAAGAATATATTTCAACTTGACAGTTCTCACGAGCTCGGCGATCCATGTAGGGTTTCATTATCTCTCTGAGTAGCACTTTGGACCACACGAATGAACTTGAGAGTGAGAGTATTGTGGTAGATAATGCAGTTATACCGACGCCGACGCTGCTTACATAGTTTTACGCTTGGAGTGTTTCAGTTCAGAATCTCAAGACGCACACTTGATCATAAACTTTCCGGAAGCAACTTTTGGAGGCCGCATCGTTCTGTTCGGCGGCGTTTCTCGGTCATTCTACGGACATGCATGACTTTTGGAGTGCGGTAGACTGAACGAGAGTTTTGGATAATTGCGCAGAATCCAGAAAAGCAGCCATGCTTGGCAGTGGTGGCCTTTTGGGAAAAAACAGGAACAACCATGGTTGTGGATTTGGTCCTTTTCGAACACTCAAGCCTGAGCGAGGGAATAATGAAGTAGAAGAGGAAGAAAGCACTGAGGGGTATTTAAACGTCGCCGTGCCACGTCACGCCATAGCTACGTTGGGATAAGTCTAGTCGAAAGTGGCGAAAGCCATTGCGAGTTTGTAGTAGATGTTTTTTGGAATTGAGCAAGTTGCAGACGACAGAAGCCATGTCGTGTGACACGTTGGGTTTTGGAAAGTCCACGTATTCGCATAATCCAACTGCTTCTAGGCTTTGAACATATAGAAGAGTGATGATTGTTTCGACGCTCACGGCAAGGGAGGATTAAGTAGGATCAAGCCAGGAACAGACAGCCATGCTAAAGCTGTGAGAATTCTTGGAAATCTGCTGGCAGGGGACATGTGAGGGGAAAAGAGATTTTGGATTTCGTGAATGTTGATAACAATCTTTAAGATAGTAGATAGCCTCATGCCATTAGGTGGACGGCATGCTTGTTTGCTTGCTGGTCTTGCCGACTGCCGGCGCAGCGCATGAACTACCCAGCTGTCCTTTTTGAGTGCTGAGACCGCTGCAGGAGACAGCAAACACATGGAGCGTCGCTTCTCGTATTTCACTATCCATGATTTGGTACAAAATCGGTTTTGGTAATCGGAACTCCGAGTAGATGATGAAACGAAGTATTTATCTCGACGAAGCTCTGAAATAGACGGAAAAGAGCTTGGAAATCTGCACATGGATAGGTTTTGTGGAGTTTTGGAAGAAAAGCACAGGAAGCCCATGAACTGTGTGTCTGGGATTTTTAGTATCCTTGTGCAAAGGAGTAGACGATGAGGGGAAGGAAGCAGGGTGATTGAGCGAGCTTTTATATCTGGCCGGGCGTTATAATGCGCTAGTTTTGATAGATGCGCCGGAGGACATAGATCAGTAGTGTTTTGTTTTAGAGAATGCGCAGATTTCTTCGACGCCAAAAGACATAATAAGTGCGGAGTGGTTTTCGGAAAGACCAGGTGCTCGCATGTGTTGGAGTTGGTAAAATTTGGAAGGCTTAAAGAAGGATGGAGCTCGCACCAAGGGAGAGGGAAGTAACTTTTGGCAGAGGCAAAGGGGCAAAGTCATGCCATGATTGGCGTGGGCTTTCGGAGATCTTGAAGTTGGGATTGCCACATGTCTAGGATCACAAGACTTTTTGAAGGAGTAAAAGGCTGACACCGCACATGAAGAGGACGTAAACGATATCTTGGAAAGGATGAATTCTCGGCAGGACACATCAGCTATCCAGGTTTCGTTTTCAGCTTTTCTGCACCCATGGGTCCGTGTCGTGCGGTTTTGGAAAATAGAAGAATTGAGTAGATGATAGAAGAAATAGTCAATCCATATCAACGATACTTATATACCCCTCTCCCCCTAGATCGGCGTACCCGCAGTACCCTTCTCCATCTCCTCACAGAGCTTACCCAACTCCTCAATCACAACCTGATGATCATCCCACTGCTTCAAACCACTCACAACGACCACCGCAACCGGCCCATCACAGTTCTTGATGTAAATCGGCACACCGCCACCATGGATCGCGTAGTCTTTCGCCGTCTCGCCAAGCCCCATCTTGGCCTTGAACTTCTCCTCGTCGCCCTCGAATTGGTTCTGCAGACGCCACGTGCTTGCGTTGAAGCGGATGACGGCTGCGCGTTTGCGGCTGACCCAGAAGTCGTTGTCTAGGGCTGTGCCGGAGTGGGTTACCTGCTTCACATCAGCAAAGCAATTGTACGTGTTGATCATGGTACTCACGGCGTGGAAAAGCACATGACCTGGCGTGCTGATGGTAGAAATATCTACAACAGCCGGTCGCTCAAAGGTCAGCAGGCGTGTGCGGAGGTTGTAACCGAGCTTGAATGCGATGCCGGAATCCCAGTGTGGCAACA
>Ga0265798_10012119_pt1 | contig 10440 bp, 15 predicted proteins | sample P3T30metagenome_FD_192430 | JGI IMG/M metagenome (GOLD analysis project Ga0265798, IMG submission 192430) | Plant litter microbial communities from East Loma Ridge, Irvine, California - P3 T30 | ecosystem: Environmental > Terrestrial > Plant litter > Unclassified | place: USA: California...
GGAACGGCTCGTGCACGGACTCGCTGCGGTCGCTGCCCTGGTGCGTGACCGGGACGATGCTAGGCACGACAACGGCGCGGTGGTTCTCGGTGGTCAGGGTGCCGAACGGCTGGTTCGCTGTCACCGGCTTGCCGGCATAGATCGGACCTCCCTGGCCAACGATGAACGGATCGGCCGCGTCGACGACGTAGCGCATAATGCCCTTGGCGATGCGGCGCAGCGTGGCGTCGGCCAGCGGCCGCTTGCGGTTGAAGATGCTCGGACATTCCAGCGACCAGTCGATGCATTCCGCCGCGGTGCGGTGCGGCTGCAGCTTGCCGGCGAGGACTCCCGGCGAGTTCGGGGCGCCATGGGTTGCCGCCGGCCAGCGGATGGGCAGGCCGTCGCGACGCGCCACCAGGAAGAAGCGCTTGCGGATAGTCGGCGTGGCGTGGTCACTCGCGCGCAGCTCGCGGTGCTCGACCTTGTAGCCGTGCTGCTCCAGCTGGCGGACGAAGCTGCGGAAGGTGACGCCCCGCTTCGCCGGGTCCGGCCGCCAGGTGCCGTCGTCCAGCTGCTTCAGAGGGCCCCAGGTCTGGAACTCCTCGACGTTCTCGAGCATGATCACGCGCGGCTTGCACTTTGCTGCCCAGCGCATGGTCACCCAGGCCAGGCCGCGAATCTTCTTCTCGACCGGCTTACCGCCCTTCGCCTTGCTGAAGTGCTTGCAGTCCGGCGACAGCCACACCAAGCCCACAGGCTGGTTGCCGGTGACCTCGATCGGATCGACGTCCCACACGCTCTCGCAAAGGTGCCTCGTGTGCGGGTGATTGATAGCGTGCATCGCCAGCGCTTCGGGATCGTGATTGATCGCGATGTCGACCGGCCGGCCGAATGCGGCCTCCAGCCCGGTGCTGGTCCCGCCGCCGCCGGCGAAGTTATCGATAATCAGCTCATTGCCCAAGTCGAGAGCCATGGTCATCAAGTCGCGTTTCATCAGGCTGCATCCTTAATCTTGGCAGGTGCGTATGCGGATTCAGCAGTAACGCGAAACACGGCCCGGCGACGCAGCAGCGCGCGTGCCTTCGCCGCCAGCGTGTCGCCATGCACCAGGCAGCTGGCGAACGACGACACCTCGGTCATGAAAGCGCGCCAGCCCGCGGGTTCCAGCGGGATCAGTTCCTGGTCGGCGACTTCGTCGAGGGTGACGAGCTGCTCGCAGATGTGCCGCAGGAGGGCCGCACGATACTGGCCCAGCGACTGGTAGCCGGCGGCCTGGTTGTCGTCCGCGATCAGGTCGCGCAGGCTGTGCAGGTAGGAAGCGGTGAGGGTAGTGGTGCTCACGGTGGTCCTTTCAGGCGCCGACACTGGCGCAGTAGACTTCGACTTCGCACTGGGCCTGGCGCAGGTGATTCACGGCCACGGCTGGCAGGCGCCGGTCCATGTTGGCGATCGCGGTGCGGATGTGCTCGGCCTCGACGTCGGTGATGCGGATGCGGCCTTCTTCCTCGAAGCGGTCGCAGATGTCGGACAGCGCATCGTTTCCCAGGTCGAGCTCATTACCGCCCAGGCCGGCGCGGCCCAGCGTGGCGAAAAGCTTCGACAGCTGGTTGTAGGTGTCCGGCGTCGGGTGGGTGATCAGCGCTTCGCCTGCCATGCGCAGCTGGAGCGCCAAACGCTGGTAGGTCTCGGTCGTCATGGGGATGCGCGCGCCCTGTTGGAATGCTCGTTTGTGCATGGCAGGATCTTTCTTTATGGTTTGCCGAGGAGGACGGTGAAGCCGTTCTCGCGGGCCGCGTTGATGTATGCCTGGAAGGCGTCCTCGATGACGGTCTCCGGGCGGTCGAGCTCGTACCAGAACTTGACCTTGCCACCGCCCAGGCGGTACTTCAGGCGCGCACGCACCTTGTAGCCCTCGCCGTTCTTGAAGAGGCGGGCGCCGATCGCGAACTCGCGCGGGATCTCGATAGTGCCGGCGGCAGCGCGCGCGTCGATGGTCTCGCTATAGGCGAGCTGGACCTGGCCGTTGTCCAGGCGACGCTGGCTGCTGAAGTTGACTTCGGTCTTGGCCTGCAGCGTTAGCGCGACCTGCAGCAGGGTTTCGCCGGATGGCTCGACCACGTCGGCGATGTTGTCTTCGAGGAAGATGGCGAACGCTTCCTGTTCCATTGGCTGTTTGTTGTTGCGCATCCAAGTGTTGAACTCGCGGCTCAGCTCAGCCTGGAAGATGGCACGGTGGTCGCGCCAGCCGGCTTCTTCGTCGCCGTGCACGTGGTCGTTCAGCACGGCGGTCAGGGTGCGCGCATCCGGGTCAGCGTAGATGTAGACGTGGCCCGACTCGCCCTGGTCGGCGACGAACACGTTGAAGCTGCCGATCTCGCTCAGGTGCACGGTGCCGGTCTTGCGGCGCGGCGAGTCACCGGCCTTCTCGATGGCGGCCGTCAGGTCGATGTGCTTGTGGTCCTGTGGTACGACCAGATGGTAGGTACCTTCGAGTTCTTGTACTGCTGCGGCTGCCAGTGCCATGGCGCCGATCTCTTCGATAGCCTTGGCCAGGCCGCTATTGTTGTCGTTCACTTCGCTTCCTTCAGGGTGATAGGTTGGGGTGGGGTGGCTTCACGCAGCTCCAGGTTGCCCTGGCGCGGATGGTTGCGGGACAGGTCGTGGTCGTCGGTCAGCCAGAAGAAGTCCTCGCCGCGCTCGGGGTTCGGCAACTTGAGGGTCACGCTTTCGCCGATCACGATCTTGTCGACGTCGGCGCCGCGGCCGGCGGGCTTCACCTTCAGCTTCAAGATCAGCTCGCCGCCCTTGCCGGTTTCTTTCACTTTTTCGAGGAGGGTGGCCAGCTGGTCGCTGAGCTCGGCGTGGGTGCGGCCGTCGCACAGCTCCTGCAGGAACACGGCGAATGCTTTCTTGCTCATCGTTCCCTCGCTCAGTACGAAGTTGGCTGGGCGACGGCGCGGGTCGCGAACATCAGGGCGGTACGGAAGCCACCGTCGGCATAGCGCAGCCAGTAGTGAGGGCTGTCGGCCTCGTGCGCGGCACCGTCTTCGACGGCCGGCGCGGGGCCGATGGTCGCTTCGATCTTCTTCACCAAGTCGCGCAGTTCCTCGCCCTTGGCTTTGATCTCATTCATCAGGTCGATCTCGCCCTGGGAAAGATCGCGATAGCCCTTGATTTTTTTGTGCTGATTGTCCATTCCTGTTCCTATTAGTCTTGGTCGTTGGCTTGCAGCTTCTTCACGTCGACGCTCGCTCGGCGCTGCATGTGCCGGCGGGCGACCACCTCCAAGATGATTCGGAGGCTGGGGTTCTTGAGCATCTCGTCCAGCGGCCAGTTGCTGCGCAACCTGGTGTGCGCTATTTCCAGCGCGGCGCGATCTGGCGAGATGCGGTGCATGTCAGTGGACCCGGTTGAGGTAGGCCCGGGCCAGCGCCTCCAGGCGCGGCATGCCGATGAAGCGGTAATAGCGGTAGAGGGAGCGGAAGCCCATGTCAGGCCTCTGCAGGGATGAGCGCAGGGGCCGTCGACATCAGGTTCCACAGCACGGCGTCCAGCTCGCGTTCGCCCAGTCCTTCCATCGTTCCGGACAGCTTCGCGATGAAGCTGTGCAGGCGGCGGTCGGAGTCGTGCGGCTCGGCGCGGGTCGCCTGGAGGGCGCATTCGAGGATTGCCTCGCGCAGCGAGTCGATACCGGTCTTGTTGGGTTGCTGCGGCAAGGTCAGCGTTGTACGCGCAGGGCGCGGCGGCATGGCGCGCATCTCGTGCGGCTGGCGAAGGCGGATCTGGCCGTCCATCAGCGGCTCCCTGCGATCACGGTGATGCCACAGGGCTGGTCACCAACGCGTGCAGCTGCGCGGTCCCAGGCTTCAGCAGCGGACTGCGACTGATCGTCGATATATTCGGTAGGGCGCCCGCCAGTGCGGACGGTGACGTGGAAGGTGCGCATGTGCTCTCCATCAGGGTTGATGAAGCAATTATGGGGAAACCGGTATTTTGAGTCAACCGGTTTTCCCATATTTTTACGCAAAATAAAGCCCTGTCGAGCAGGGCTATAGGATTTTCTATCTTACCGCGTTGCGGACAAACGCCATGTTGTGTAGGGGCTGCTTGGCGCAGTAGCGGTTCCAGGGCTTGGGATCGGTGCTGAGCTTGCCTTTACTGTAGCTGGCCTGTTCAACATTCATACCGCCGAACCCGTTTCGCGCGCGATACTCAACGCACACCACGCTGCCGTCGTCATTGGCGAGAATTGCACTCCACTTGAGTGAATCTGGGTCTCGTAGCGAGTTCTTGATTGTTTGAGCAACCAAAACGGTTTTTCTGAACCGCTTCTCTTTTGCTGCATCGGCAGCAAGCTGCTCTGCCGACTTCGGCTGTTCTGGTTGTCTAGGCGCTGACGGTGGTGACTTTGAAGAAAATGCGGAGATCAGGATGCCGGCGCCGAGCAATATGAGAAGGATTTTCCGCATGTAGAAAGACTAAAGTCGGCCGGTCACTAGGCGGCCAGGTTGGTAGACAACGCGCCCGACAATATTGCATTGCCCACTGCGCACGTTGATCGGCCCGAAGTCAGGATTTAGCGAATGCAAGTACCACTGGCCACCTCGATTCAGGAGCTGTTTTATGCAAGCTTCGCCATTGAAGTTGACGGCATAAATCTCGCGGCTTACTGCCTGCTTATCTGCGGTATTGATTACCACCCAGTCGTCCTCGAACATCATCGGTTCCATACTGCAGCCGCGTACACGAGTCGCCAGGAGCTGATGCGGGACGAATCGATTCTGCTCGATAAGTGCCAGCGGCATATGCAAGATGCCGCCGTCTTCCTGCTCGGGCTCCGTTTCAAAGCCAGAGATACCGGCATGCAGCTTCAATTTTACTTTCCGAATTGGCACAGACGCTGGCTCATCCCCAACATGAATTGATCTCGAATCTTCTAGGAATGGGTTGTCATCCGCTACGGTAGGCACCTGGATAAGGCTGGGCACCATGTTCCCTTTTCCAGTTTCTAGCCAGAGTGGACTGACACCCATAGCCGCTGCAAGGGAGGCAACAAACGTTGTCCCTTGCGATTTGCCTACTTCAAGGTCAGAAATCGTACTCTGCTTCAGCCCGCTTTTCCTAGCGAGCTCGATCTGAGTCATCTGCGCTGCCTTGCGGGCTTGTTTAACTCTCAATCCTATCGACATTCCGATATTATCCGGTAGTCTCGAACCGGAAAACCGGTTGACATCTTTTACCGGAGTTCCCATAATTGGGTCCATGGATATCTCTTTCACGATTTCGGAACTTAGGAAGGCAGGCCTCACCCAAGGACAGATTGGGGAGGAGGTCGGGCTCAAGCAAACGTCTATCAGTGACATGGAAGCTGGTAAGTCCGGCGTCAAGAGGCCGAGCTACCGCGTCGTCGACGGCTTGAAGCGGCTTGCTGAGGAGTACAAAGTTCAAACTGAACGGGTTGCCGAACAGTCCCCGCCAGCCGAACAACACACTCCACGGCGACGCTCGACTGACTTTCCGACGGTAGACACGGTACCCAATGACTGAGCGTGTACCGCCAGGCTTCATCGAGACCTACATCCCGCCAGCACCTCGCTCGACAGGACGTCTAGCCACTTTCGCAGCATGGTTTGGAATTCATCGTCCATTTGGCCTGTATCCATGTGCTCGTTGCAGTGGTCGTAAGCAGCAACCAAGACCGTCTGGACCGAGCAAACTGGTGCGGGAATTAACGGCAGTAGAACGCGGCACACCTCAAGCAGGGCGGTGTGCTGAGCGGCAAGCGCGCGGTGGGCGTTTTCGAGATTAGTCAGTCGGGTACGCATGGATGGGGGCCTCTGTTTTGTTTCCAGAAGTCTATGTCCAAAAGTTAATTTTTGAACCATTTTTTGAAGGGCTTTTCACATGAACCTCCTCGACGCTTTTTACCAGACTGTGCATGGCGCTGTTGGCGGTTGCGAGGCCCTTGCTGTTCGCTTGGGAATGTCCGCCCAGGTCCTGCGCAACAAAGCGAACGTGCACAGCACGACCAACAAACCTACGTTTGAGGAAGCGGACCGTATCTGCGGCATTACTGGCGACCACCGCATGGTGCATGCCTTTGCGCAAAACCATGGCTACGTATGCGTGCGTATCGAGGACAGCGCTGAGGCGAGCGACATGGCCCTGCTGGAGATGGTGGCCAAGGTCTGGCAAACGAACGGTGAAGTAGGGGCTGAGATCACCCAGGCGCTGGCCGACGGAAAGATCGATCGCTCCGAAGTGATCCGCGTACGCGAAGCGGTGAAACGCGCCGAACGGGCCTTGGAAGGCATCGTCGCCCGCTTTGAAGGAATGGCAGACAACTGATGTCGGCGCAAAGCATCTATACCCAGCAACCGCCGAGCCAGAGCAGCATGCCAAATAACGCCCCGCTAAAGCCTATTCCAACCGAAATCGACCGTCCACACGATACGACCAGGAAATTGCTTGATCGTCGTCATCGCGACCGCGCGCCCATCAATACTGAGCTGGAGCGCCTTCGCGCCGTGGCTCATTACCAAGGCCTGCTGATCGAACTGCTGAACGAAAAGGTAGGCAATGGCAACGCTTGAACAAGTCATCGACCAGATGACCGGCTCGGGCCTGCCATCGCTGCCGGTCGGCCATCCTCTCCTTGACGGGAAGATCCACCGCTTCGGCCGCGGCAAAAAAGCATGGTACGTGCTGCGCGAGCTCCGGCTCAACAGCGGGCGCCAGGTCGTCACCGGCGCTTACGGGGTCTGGCAGGGCCAGGACCAGAACGCGGTGCCGGTCACGATCGATTGGGAGGGCGTCACACCAGCCGAGCGGGCCGAGGCCGAGCGCAAGCAGGCAGAGCAGCAGCGCCTTTCCGATGAGCGCAAGGCACGCGCTGCCGAGCTGGCCGCAAGCCGTGCGCGCATCGACTGGCGCTCCGCCGCCGAGGCCCCGCACGGCTACCTCGAACGCAAGCGCGTTGGCACCGAGGGCACGCGCGTCATGGCCAGCGGCCAGCTGCTGGTGCCGGCTCGGAAATACACCCGCGCTGGCGCCACGCTGGCAGCATTGCAACGGATCGAGCCCGACGGATCGAAGCGCTTTAGCATGGGTGCCGATATGGTCGGTGCCTGCTGCCTGCTCGGTACCGCCAACGATCTTACGCCTTTGATCGAAATTGGCGAGGGCTATGCCACGTGCGAAACCGTGCGCATGGCCACCGACTTCGACACGCCAACGATGGTCGCCTTCAACGCCGGCAACCTGCTGGCGGTAGCGCAGCAGCTGCGCAGCGATTTCCCCGCCGCGCATCTGCTGTTCCTGTCCGACGACGACATGCGTCTCGTACCGCGCCTGGCCGAGGCGTTGCTGGCAGACTTCGACGCCGAGTGGGTGCCCGTCATCGACGGCGCCGACCACGAGATCGAGTCGAAGGGCGGCGACATCGTGCGCGTGCGTGCCAATTGGCGCAAGGACGGCACTGGTACCGATTACATCGAGGCCGATATTCGCGCCGGGCGTCAGGTATCGATCCGCAAGTTCGAGAACGCTGGTCTCTCGCGCTCTCGGGCGGCCGCGCGCGTCGTTGGCAACGCGTCGGTGGTATCGCCGGTGTTCGTCGACCGCGTTGACGACAAGTGGTCGGACTTCAACGACCTGTATCTGGCTGAATCGCTGACCATTGTGCGCGACCAGGTGCTGGCTGCGCGCTCCCGCGCCCTCAGCGCAAGCGAAGCACCGGTCGCGATACCAGATGTCATGGATGAGGTCCCGAGCTACCTCGACGAGGCACAAGCACCAGATGCCGCGCCGGCGCGTGCCGAACCCGAAGATGTGGCCGCGGCCATTCGCGTGCCGACGCTTGAAGTGCTGCTGTCGCACTTCAGCCTGATCTACCCCACAACCGACGTATGGGATAGCCTGCGCCGCCAGCGGCTCAAGAAATCGGCCTTCACGGCGTGGGTTGGCAAGGAACTGGCCGCCAGCTGGGAGAAAGACCCGAAGCGACGCACCATCCTGCGTGACTCCCTGCCCACCCTCGTGGGCGGCCGTGCAGTCGAAGGCGGCGCCGGCGGCGGCAAGCTGGGCGAGATGCTCGACAACCTCACGCTCCTGCGCGGTACCGAGACGGTATGGGACGCCATTGGCCAGCAGGTGATGTCGCTGGGCGCCGTGCGCGCCGACTACACCGCCGAGCTCACCGGCAAGTGGCAGGAGCATGCGCAGCGCAAGACCATCGAGGCGCGGAACCTGGTGTTCGACCCGACCCAGACCGCCGATCCGGTCAGCCACGTGAACATCTTCCTGGGCTGGCCGCTGCAGGCGAAGCACAACGCGGAACTGATCAAGCCGATCCTCGCGCTCCTTGCATCGCTTTGCGACGCCGAAGACAAGACGGCCGAATGCGTGGAGTGGATTCTGCGCTGGCTGGCCTATCCCCTCCAGCACCCCGGCGCCAAGATGCAGACCGCGCTGCTGATGTTCGGCGAGAAGCAGGGCACCGGCAAGTCGCTGTTCTTCCAGGACGTGATGCTGCCGGTGTACGGCGACTACGGAACCGTGGCCAGCCAACACCAGCTGGACTCAACGTTCACGGCTTGGCGCAGCCGCAAGCTATTCGTGCTGTTCGAGGAGGTGCTGTCGCGTGACGACAAGTACAGCCACAACGGCACGCTGAAGTACATGATCACCGGCAAGTCGATGAGCATCAACCAAAAGAACCTGCCGGAGCGCGACGAGCGCAACCACATGAATTCGGTGTTTCTGTCGAACGAGCCGCAGCCGATCCCGATCGAGCTTGAGGACCGGCGCTTCATGGTGATCGAGGCCAGGCGCAAACAGGACCCGGCCTTCTACGCAGCCGTGCAGCAGGCCATCGCCCAGGGCGGGATTGAAGCGTTCTACGACTTCCTGTTGACCCTGCCCCTGGACGACTTCAACGAGCACACGAAGCCGCCGATGACACTGGCCAAAGAGCGCGTGATCGAGTTCGGTCTGGCCGGCTGGATGAGCTTCCATCGCGCCTGGAAGGATGGGTACCTGGATGCGCCGTACTGCTCCTGCCTGTCCGAAGACCTCTACATCATCTACAAGCGGTGGTGCGACAAGAGCGGGGAGAAGCCCCTCACGCTGTGCAAGTTCGCCGGCTTGATGGGTGGGCGCGAGCACAAGGCCAAGAAGGCCGTAGCCGTCGAAAGCAAACACAAGAAATCGAGGATGGTGTTCGTCGTCGATAACCCCGACTACCCGGACGGGTTGGAAGAGCAGATCGCCAAGTTCAGGAAGCTGGGGGACGTTCGTGCGGACCGAGCATTGCAGGGTTGAGCAGGGTTGCATGTAAACCCTGCACGTCTGGAAGCCTCATGGATAGTGGGTTTCAGCAGGGTATGCAGGGTTTTCCGGGTTTTGCGCACGTATGTGCGAATAGTTGTAGCTGTACTGCTGAGCTTGTTTTTCACAGCCATATTAAAAACAACCCTGCAAGTGTACACACCCTGCTAAGAATCAGTATCCATGCGGGTTACAGACGTGCAGGGTTGAACGAGAAGCCGGAAAACCCGGCATTGAAGAGGAAAAGATGAGAATCAGCATTCGATCGAACTTTGCCGATGTCGGCGCCCGCATCACTGAGCTGGGCCGCAAAGGTCCGTACGTCGCCGCCACGGCGCTGACGCGCTCCATGAAGGATGGCCAGGCAGCATTCAAGGGCGAGATGCAAAGCACCCTCGACCGGCCGACCGCGTACGCCCTGAACGGAACGTTCATCAAGGCCGCGAACAAGAACAACCTGGAGGCTCGCCTGTGGGTCAAGGACAACCCATTCGGCAAGGGCACGCCGGCCGATCGTTTCCTGTCGCCGAACATCTTCGGCGGTGGCCGCGGCCACAAGGGCATGGAGCGGATGCTCCAGTCGGCAGGGATGATGCCGCAGGGCTGGTATGCGGTGCCGGCCGCCGGCGCCCAGCTGGATGGCAACGGCAACATGAAGCGTGGCCAGATCAGGCAGATGCTTTCGCAGTTGAAGGTGCAGCGCGGCGCCGGCCACGAGTCGCGCGCCACCGGCAGCACTAGGTCGAACCGCACCATCGCGCGCCAGGGCGTGACCTACTTCGCGCTGCCTGAGGGTAACCGTGGCCTTCCGCCTGGCATCTACCTCAAGCGCCGCTTCGGCCACGGCACGGCCATCCGCCCGGTGCTGGTGTTCGTCGAGCAGGCCCAGTACAAGACGCGCCTGCGCTTCTTCGAAGTGGCCACCGATACGGTCAACGAACGCTTCCCTGTGCACTTCGCGGAAGGGTTCGCCCAGGCGCAAGCGGAGGCAGGGCTGCGCTAGGGGTACCCCCCGGGTCTAGGTTCTTCCCAGCCTATAGCAGGCAAGGGTAATTCAGGCCCCGTCATCGCACTAGCGGAACCCGAAAACATTTCCTGACAAACATCCTGACAACGTACCGAAACACATGC
>Ga0265798_10012120_pt1 | contig 10440 bp, 9 predicted proteins | sample P3T30metagenome_FD_192430 | JGI IMG/M metagenome (GOLD analysis project Ga0265798, IMG submission 192430) | Plant litter microbial communities from East Loma Ridge, Irvine, California - P3 T30 | ecosystem: Environmental > Terrestrial > Plant litter > Unclassified | place: USA: California...
CGAGCCGCGGGCCGAGCAGCGGAAAATAAGTCTCGTTGAAAAAGAAGAACAACTCGCCGGCATCCCAGCACAGGATCATCGACTCGGGTGAATTGAGCAGCAGGCTCAGCGCGGTCTTCAACGGGCTTGGCCAGCGATCGGGCGGGCCGAGCGGGTGATCGCGCCAGTCGCGTGCCAGGATCAGCCGCGTCGCCGCGCCGCCTCCGGCCAGAAAGCCGAGCCCCGGCGGGAGATCGTCGGACGGGGGCAAAGGAAGATCGGTCATGGTTTCCGGAAGCTGGGCGGTCAGATAACGAGCGACCTAGCTTGATGATCCCGGTCAAGAAAGGTGGATGGCGGCAGCCGCGTGCTGATGGGCTCGGCAGCCGGAGCGCTGCGCGCGACCAACGGCATAGCGCGCGGAAACCCGCTGCGCGTTCGTCACGTTGTGCTGCGCGGCCCGGATCGTTTCCGCGCCGCGGGACAGGTGGAGCGAGCAGCGATGAAGACCAGTGGCAACACGATCCTGATGACGGGCGGCGGGAGTGGTATCGGCGAAGCGCTGGCGCATCGCTTCCATGATCGCGGCGACACGGTGATCATCGCGGGTCGTCGTCGCGAGGCGCTTGAAACGGCCGCCGCCGGGCGTGAACGCATCCATGTCCGCACGCTCGATGTCGAGGACGCGGCGGGCGTCGCGGCGTTCGCCGCGGCGATCGTCGCCGACTTCCCCGAACTGAACGTGCTATTCAACAATGCCGGGATCATGAAATACGAGGACCTGACCGGGCGTCGCGATCTGGGCGATGCCGAAGCGACCGTGGAGATCAACATCCTCGGCCCGATCCGGCTGACCGACGCGCTGATCGATCATCTCGTCAAGCAGCCCGACGCCGCGATCGTCACGGTCACCTCGGGGCTGGCGTTCGTCCCGCTGGTGGCAGCGCCGACCTATTCGGCGAGCAAGGCGGCGATCCATTCGTACACCGTGTCGCTGCGGACCCAGCTGGAGGGCAAGGTCGAGGTCATCGAGCTGGCGCCGCCGGGGGTGCAGACCGACCTGACGCCGGGGCAGTCGAACCGGCCGGGCTACATGCCGCTCGAGGCGTTCGCGGATGCCGTCGCCGCGCAGTTCCTCCAGCAGCCGACCCCGCGCGAGATTCTCGTCGACGAGGTCCAATTCCTGCGACAGGCGGAACGCGAGGGGCGCTTCGACGAGACGCTCAAAACGCTGACCGAGCGGGCTGCGCAGCAACGCGCCGCCGGCGGCGAATAGAAGCGCGCCGCCCCGCGCGGCGCTCGACGTCGGTGGCGGCGCTCAGCGCGTCCGCGCGGTGTCGCGCTTGATGAGCCAAGGCGCGGACCGCGCGGCGCTGCCGGCCGGGACGGCCCGGGTAGCGGTCGCCGTCGCCGCGGGCGAGCCGGCGGCCAGCCCGAACCAGTGCGGCCGCTCCACCGCAACGAGCAGGGCCAAAAGGCTGGAGCCGAGTCCGAACCATGCCGAAAGGCCACGCAACGTCATCAAGAACCTCTTTCCCGGTCGGGGGCGGCGGCCAATTGGAAAAATCGGCCGGTCAGCAATCATTATAGGGCCCGCGCACGAGCCGGGTGTCGCTCTTCAATGACAAATGCTTGCTGAAATAAGGTTAATGCGGCGAATGCCTTGATCCGGCTCAGACCATCGGCGCATTGACTGTCCGCGTGGAGCGTGGATAACCGACCTCAAGATAGTAGCGGGTTGGGGAGAGGACATGAGCCAGGCTCACGCAGGTCGCGGGCGAGAGGCGTCGCGATGATTGATCGTCGCGAGACGCTGGTCGCGATGGTGGCGGCATTCGGCGCGAGTGCGTTCGCGCCGCTCGCGCGCGCCGTCGCCTATCAACCCAATCCCGTCATCAATACCGGGTCGCCCGCGCCGGTGTTCAACGCCGCGCAGCGCGCGCTGGTCGCGGCGCTCAGCGAGCGCGTGATCCCGACCACCGACACGCCGGGCTCGATCACCGCCGGCGTACCGGACTATATCGAGCACATGCTAGGCGACTGGGCGATCGACGACGAGCGTGCCACGATCTTCGGCGGCCTCGCGGCGATCGACGCGCGGAGCATGGCCGATTACCGCGTTCCTGCGGTCAAGGCGACCGCCGCGCAGCAGGATGCGCTGTTGACGCTGGCGATGAACGACAAGCTGCCCGGCGCGACCGATTTCTTCCCGGCGTTCAAGCAGCTGGTGCTCACCGGCTATTACACGTCCGAGGTCGGGATCACCAAGGAGCGCGAATATCTGCCGGTCCCCGGCGAGTATGACGGCGCTTACCCCTATGCGAAGGTCAAGCGCATCTTCTCGTCCTGACACGACCGGCGCGCGCCTTCGCGCGGCGCCTTTCCCCGAACCTCCTGACGGCGGGCTTACAAGATCATGGCAGCTACAGATCGTTTCGACGCAATCGTCATCGGCTCCGGCATCAGCGGCGGCTGGGCGGCGAAGGAGCTTACCGAAAAGGGCCTGCGTGTCCTGATGGTGGACCGCGGCCGAATGGTCGAACATGGCGAGGATTATCCGTTCGACGGCAAGTCCGTCTACGAAACCCCGGCGCGCGACAAGATGCCGGCGGCGCTCGCCAAGCGTGATTATTTCGCGCTCAACGGCTGGGTATCGCCCGCTACGCAGCCGTTCTTCATCAACGACCGCCTCAACCCCTACGATTATGACGCGCCCAACAAGTTCAACTGGGTCCGCCCGTCGGTGGTCGGCGGCAAGTCGCTGACCTGGGGTCGCTGGAGCTTCCGCTGGGCACCGACCGATTACGAGGCGAACAAGCGCGAGGGCGTCGGGGTCGACTGGCCGATCCGCTATGACGACGTCGCGCCGTGGTACAGCTATGTCGAGAAGTACATCGGCGTGTCGGGCGGCAAGGAGGGGCTGGACTACCTTCCCGACAGCGAGTTCATGCCGCCGTTCCCGATGAACGTCGCCGAGAAGTGGCTCAAGGGCCGGCTCGAGGGCGAGTTTCCGGGGCGCAAGCTCATCAACGCCCGGCTCAGCAACATCACCGAGGACAAGCCCGAGCAGAACCGCACGCGCTGTCAGAAGCGCTCGCAATGCAGCCACGGGTGCAGCTTCGGCGCCTATTTCTCGACGCAGGCCGTCACCCTGCCGGCGGCGCGCGCGACCGGACGGTTGACGCTGCGCTCCGACACCTGGGTGACCAACCTCGAATATGACCCCGCGAAGAAGCGCGTCACGGGGGTGCGGATGGTCGACGCCAAGACCGGCCGCGCCGAGGTGGTGCCGGCGCGCATGGTGTTCCTGTGCGCCTCGGCGATGAGCTCGCTCCACGTCCTGCTCAACTCGCGCGCCAAGGACAGCGAGCGGAGCTGGTTCCATTCCAACGGCGCGCTGGGCAGCGCGGTGATGGACCATATCTTCCGCGTCGGCGTGTCGGGCGACATTCCCGGCATGACCGACCTGATCGAATATGGCCGGCGGCCGGGCGGCGTGTACGTCCCGCGCTTCCGCAACCTCGTGACCGAAGAGCTGCCGTTCAAGCGCGGCTATGGCTATCAGGGGCAGGCGTTCCGGCAGCCGGCGATGGTCGACGGCTTTGGTGCCGACATGAAGCACGGGATGCGCGAATATGGCCCGTGGCGCTTCTCGATGGGCGCGTTCGGCGAATGCCTGCCGTACGACGACAACCGGGTGATGCTGAACTTCAACAAGACCGACCGCTTCGGCACGCCGCTGCTCCGCTTCGACGTGACGTTCCGTGACAATGAGATCAAGATGATGGACGACGCGCTGGAGCAGGGGCAGCTGATGCTGCGCCGCGCCGGGCTGACCAACGTCAAGGGCGGGCGCGGCAAGCACGTCCCCGGCGAGGCGATCCACGAGATGGGCGGCGCGCGGATGGGGCGCGATCCAAACACGTCGGTGCTCAACGGCTGGAACCAGGCGCATGACGCGGCCAACCTGTTCGTCACCGACGGCGCGCAAATGGCGTCGGTGTCATGCGTGAACCCGTCGCTCACCTTCATGGCGATGACCGCGCGCGCCGCCGACCGGGCGGTGGCGCAGATGAAGGCGGGGGTGATCTAGGTGTTCGGTCCCGGCATCCCGCGCCCGATCCGGGATGCCGCTTTCTCCCCCGATCCAAAGGACGAAGGACGTGATAGCTGCGGCGTCCTCCGGGCGACCGCCGCGCCTCGTTAATCGAAAATTCTGCTTTGATGCCCCAATAAGCGACGCGAACTTTTAGATTGAAACACGATTGCGGCCCTGTATCGGCCGTCCGGGGGGACCGGCCGATGGCGGGTGGCCATGGCTGCTACGCCGCGGCTCCCCCTGTTGCCGGAGACGCGTCGCCTTGAAGTGGGTTTTCCTGTTGCTCCTGCTGGGCCTGTGCCCCGCACTGGCCTCGTCCGCCCGCAAGGCGCGCTACCAGCCGGCGTTCGCCTTCGCGATGGGCTTCGCGCCGTTCCTGCTCAGCCTGTGGCATCTGTATGTCGCCCCGGTATCCTTCCCCTATTGGCCCGGCCACACCAAGGGGATCGAGGTATCGGTCATCGACGCGCTGGCGGTGGCGATCCTGATCGGGACGCCGCGCCGCAAGAAGCGCGCGCCGCTGATCTGGCTGTTCATCAGCTACACCGTCCTCACCGCGCTCAGCGCGGCCTGGGCGATCGACAAGCTGGCGGCGCTTGGCTATGCGGCGCAGCTCGTCAGGATGTTGCTCGTGTTCCTCGCGGCGCGACGGCTGGCGGCCAATCCCCACGCCTACAAGGCGGCGGTTGCGGGCGGCGTGGCTGCCTTGTGCGTCGAGCTCTTCTATGCCGTGCAACAGCATCTGGAAGGCGTGTTGCAGCCCGGCGGAACGCTGGGAGCGCAGAACCTGCTCGGGCTGATGACCAATCTTGTCGGCATTCCGGCGCTGTCGCTGTTGCTCGCCAATGTCCGCGGCTGGCAGTCGAAGGTCGGGCCGCCGGTCGCGCTCGCGATCGACGTGCTCACCGCGTCGCGCGCCACGCTCGGTTTCGGCGCAGCGGGTATGGGCGCGCTGTTGCTGATCTCCAGCAAATGGCGGTGGACCGCGCGCAAGGCGATGGTGTTCGGCCTCGCCGGCGTCGCTGCGCTGGCGCTCACACCGGTGGCGATCACCACGATCGGCAAGCGCGTGAACTCGAACAACGTCGAGAGCAGCAATGCCGAGCGCGAAGCGTTCAAACAGGCGGCCTGGATGATCATCAAGGATTATCCGGCCGGGGTCGGCGCGAATTGCTATGTCGTCATCAGCAACATCGGCAATTATGCGTCGCGCGCGGGCGTCAACTCGATGTCCGGCAGCCGCGCGACCAACGTGCATGACAGCTACCTGCTCGTGACCGCCGAAACCGGGATGATCAGCGCGATCGTGCTGGTGCTCTTCATCGGTGGCGGGGTGCTGAAGATCATCCGGACCGCGTTCCAATACCGGAAGGACAAACGCGGCGACTATCTGCTCGGGATCGGCATGTCGCTGCTGACCGCCGGGCTGCACCTCAAATTCGAGTGGGCGTTCGTCATGTCGCCGGTCCAGTACCTCATGTTCCTGTTCCTGGGGCTCGGCGTCGGGCTTTCCGAGCAGGTCGGCGCTGATGCCGAGGCGGAGCGGCGCGCGAAACGTGCGGCGCAGCGCGAGGCCGACGAGCCAGCCGATGATGCGGCGGGGCGGCCGGTCGCGATCTGAGCCGGAGCCGCAAGCGGGCGCGGCGACTGGTCGCCATCGTCGATGGGCGGCGGCCCGCCGAGCCGGATCGGACCGGATGTTCCCGCTCTCGCCGACCGCACCTGACCTGTGCGAGATCGCCGGGGCGCTGTCTCAATCGTCATCAAGGACGATATCTCTGCCGATCCGGGACATGGGCCGTTAGCGCATTCGCCGGTCATAACCGATGATCCGCATCGAGAGCTTCTCTAAATAGCTGTCGGCGGCGGTGCGCCGCGGAAACGCTACAGCACAGCCTGACTGGATCGACGCGCTGCTGGTGGTGAGCCGCGAGCATCTCGCGCTCGATCGACATCCTGCCGAAAGCCCTGCCGGCGGGTGAACCAGCTTACGAGACAGAGCTATAAAGGTCGGTAGTGATGGTCGGGGAGACAGGATTCGAACCTGCGACATCCTGCTCCCAAAGCAGGCGCGCTACCAGACTGCGCCACTCCCCGACGCGTTGAGGGCCCCGGCCTAGGCCGTGCGTCCGGCGCGTGCAAGCTCCGGATCGGGTTCCTCATAGAAGAAAAGGCGCCCGCAGGCGCCTCGACAGCGGTGTCACCACCAAGCCGCGGCGTGCTCAGCGCGCCGTGGCACCATCCTCGGCCATGTCGCGGAGATTGTCCGCCTGGTCCTCGAGATTGTCGGCAGCACCCTCCAGCATTGCGGCGGTGCTGTCGTTGGCGGTGGTTTCGGCCATCGCGTCGAGGTCGTTGGCCTTGCGCTCGAGCGCATCGGCCACCGCCTCGGCATTGTTACCGATCGAAGCCGTGCCGGAACGGTCGCTGCACGCCGATGCGCAACACAGCGCGATCGAGAGCAGGGGAAGCGACTTCCTCATGACCACCGGCACGGCTCCCGTCGATTACATGTTCTTCGAGGCGTCCTCGCCGGCGTCACGGACGTTGTCCGCGGCCGAGTGGATGTTCTCGGCAACCGCCTCGGCATTGTCCTCGGCGAACGGGTTCGCGGTGGTGTTCGACATGTCGGCGACGTTGGCCGCCATCGCGTCCATGTTGTCCGCCATCATGTCGGCGTTGTTCTCGACCGCCGAAGCCTCGGGCGACTTCGAGCAGGCGGCAACCGACATCAGGCCGGCGGCGGCGGCAACGAGCAGGATCTTCTTCATCGGAATGCTCCCAAGCATTACATAAAAAAACTCGCGCCCGACCCCAGCGCCGTCGCGAACCCTCGCAATACCCTACCAACCGGGGGGGTCAATAAGCAAAATTCACCTTTGCGAAAGGTTGCGACGAATGGTGACCCGTCGCGACCCACCTTTCACGCCGATTTCACGGGCGCGTCACCGGGCCGATCTCTTCGGGTGCGTTGGCGACGACCGCGAGCATCGTCGTCCAGGCCGCGACATTCTGGCGCAATTGTTCGGGGTCGACACGCTCCAGCACGTCGTCGGGGGTATGATGCGTATCGAAATAGCGCAGCCCCGACTGGTTGAGGTCGACGCCGGCCACCCCGGTGGCGATCGTCGGCGCGATATCGGTGCCGTCGCCGGCCCGACCGCTACCCGCGACGATCCCGAGCGGAGCGAGCGCGCTGGCCAGCCGCGCGCCCACCGCCTTGGCGGTCTCGGGCAGTTCCGTCTCGAAGCGCCAGATGCGGTCCGCGCCGAAGTCGCTTTCCGAGGCGGTGGCGTGGCGCTCGGCGCCGTGGCGCCTGGCATAGTCCGCGCCGCCGATCCCGCCGACCTCCTCGGCGCCGAACCAGACGACGCGGATCGTGCGGCGCGGACGCTGGCCGCTGTCCATGATCCGCTTCGCCGCGGCGGCGGTGATCGCCACCCCGCTGGCATCGTCGATTGCGCCGGTGCCCAGGTCCCAGCTGTCGAGATGCCCGCCGACCAGCACGACGCCCGCCGCCGGATCGGTGCCCGGCACCTCGGCGATGACGTTGCCCGATTCGCGCTCGCCGATCATCTTCGGGGTCAGCAGCAGCCGGAGCCGGATCGGCTGCCCGCGCTTCGCGAGCCGCTCGACAAGCGCCGCGTCGGGGGTCGACAGCGCCGCGGCCGGGATCGGCTTCACGCCCGTCGGGAAAGTGGTGACGCCGGTGTGCGGCAGTCGATGCGCGTCGGTGCCGATCGAGCGGATGACGATCGCCGCCGCGCCCTTTTGCGAGGCCAGCGCCGGGCCGGTGAAGCGCGCCGGGCCGCTGCTGCCGTAGCTCGACCCGTCCTGCGTCGGCTGCATTGCGTTCCCGATATAGACGATCTTGCCGCGGATCGCACTGGCGGGCGCATTGGCGAATTCGGTATAGGATGGGAAAACCGCCAGCTCGCCGGTCAGCCCGTTCGGCCCGGTGCTCGCCGAATTGCCGAGCGCGACCAGCGTCAGCTTCTGCGGGACGGGCGTGACGATCTCGGCGGTCTCGTCGCCGCGCACCCAGACCGGCATCTTGTAGGGCTCGGCACGGACGTTGCTGAAGCCGAGCGCGGTGAGCTTCCGCACCGCCCAGTCCCGCGCGCGCGCCTCGGCCTCGGTGCCGGCCAGCCGCTGCCCGACCTCGGTCGTCAGCCCTTCGACGATGTCATAGGCGATATCGTCCTTCAGCGCGGCGTCGCGGAGCGCGGCGACCTGCGGATCGACCGCGGCCGGCGTCGGCGGTGCGGTGCGCTGCGCTGCGGCGGGGGTGGCGAGGAGCAGGGCGATCGTCAGCGAGGAAAGATGCTTCATGGATGGGGGGCGTAACCGGCGCGGCGCGGTTTGCCAACGGCGTGGGCTGCGCTTACATGCGCGCCGACGATTTTTTCGCTGCACCCTCTCTTTTACGGAGCCGCGCGCCAGATGGCCGTTCAGTATACCTATGTCATGAAGGGTCTGACCAAGACCTTCCCGGGCGCGAACAAGCCCGTTCTCAACAACATCCACCTGCAATTCATTCCGGGCGCGAAGATCGCGATCATCGGCCCGAACGGCGCGGGCAAGTCCACGCTGATGAAGGTCATGGCGGGGATGGACACCGAGTTCCAGGGCGAGGCCTGGGCCGCCGAGGGGATCCGCGTCGGTTACCTCGCGCAGGAGCCGCAGCTCGATCCGTCCAAGGACGTGATGGGCAACGTCAAGGACGGCGTGCGTCCGGTCGCCGATCTGGTCGATCGCTTCAACGCCATCTCAGCCGAAATGGGTGACCCGCAGGACGACACCGATTTCGACGCGCTGATGGAGGAAATGGGCGATCTCCAGGCCAAGATCGACGCGGTCGACGGCTGGACGCTCGACAACCAGCTCGAGGTCGCGATGGAAGCGCTGCGCTGCCCGCCGGGCGACGCCGACGTCAGCAAGCTGTCGGGCGGCGAGCGCCGCCGCGTCGCGCTCTGCCGGCTGCTGCTGGAGAAGCCCGACATCCTGCTGCTCGACGAGCCGACCAACCACCTCGACGCCGAAAGCGTGTCGTGGCTGGAGAATTTCCTGAAGGAATATACCGGCAACGTCATCCTAGTCACCCACGATCGCTACTTCCTCGACAATGTCGTGAACTGGGTGCTCGAGCTGGATCGCGGCCGTTACTACACCTACGAATCGAACTATTCGGGCTATCTGGAGAAAAAGGCCAAGCGGCTCGAGCAGGAAGAGCGCGAGGAAGCCGGCAAGCAGAAGGCGATCGCCGACGAGCTGGCGTGGATGCGTCAGACCCCCAAGGCACGCCAGACCAAGTCGAAGGCGCGTATCCGCGCGTTCGACGAGCTGATGGCGAAGCAGGAGAATCGTGTCGCCGGCAAGGCGCAGATCCTCATCCAGCTTCCCGAGCGGCTGGGCGGAAAGGTGATCGAGGCCAAGGGGCTGACCAAGGCCTATGGCGACAAGCTGCTGTTCGACAATCTCGACTTCACGCTGCCGCCGGGCGGGATCGTGGGGGTGATCGGACCGAACGGCGCGGGCAAGTCGACGCTGTTCAAGCTGATCACCGGGCAGGAACAGCCCGACGCCGGGACGATCGAGGTCGGTTCGACCGTGCGGCTCGGCTATGTCGACCAGAGCCGCGACGATCTCGACCCCAACAAGAACGTCTGGCAGGAAATTTCCGACGAGCTGGAGGTCTTCCGCTTCGGCAAGCAGGAGCTAGGCACGCGCGCCTATGTCGGCGCGTTCAACTTCCGCGGACCGGACCAGCAGAAGAAGGTCGGCCAGCTGTCGGGCGGTGAGCGCAACCGCGTCCACATGGCCAAGATGCTCAAGGAGGGCGGCAACGTCCTGCTGCTTGACGAACCGACCAACGACCTCGACGTCGAGACGCTGCGCGCGCTCGAAGAGGCGCTGGAGACGTTCGCGGGCTGCGCGGTCGTCATCAGCCACGATCGCTTCTTCCTCGATCGGCTCTGCACGCACATCCTCGCGTTCGAGGGCGACAGCCATGTCGAATGGTTCGAGGGCAATTACGAGAGCTACGAGGAAGACAAGCGCCGCCGCATGGGCGACGCCGCCGACCGCCCGACGCGGCTGGCGTACAAGAAGCTGACGCGCTGATCGGGGCGAGGGGCGGGGCGCTGGAGCGCTCCGTCCCGGTTCGGTAGGCGGGGACCTATTCTTCGCCTGCTCGTCGTCCCGGACTTGATCCGGGGCCCCGCTTCTTCGGACCCCTCAGCCGCGCGAGGTTCGACAGGACAATCACGCCGCTTAAAGCCCGGTCGTTGGCACCGTCAGGTTGGAAAGCGTTGCCGCCGTCAGTGGCTCGCCAAAGCCTACGACGCGCCGCTCTGCGTATT
>Ga0265798_10012121_pt1 | contig 10440 bp, 21 predicted proteins | sample P3T30metagenome_FD_192430 | JGI IMG/M metagenome (GOLD analysis project Ga0265798, IMG submission 192430) | Plant litter microbial communities from East Loma Ridge, Irvine, California - P3 T30 | ecosystem: Environmental > Terrestrial > Plant litter > Unclassified | place: USA: California...
GTCGACTACGCGAAGGCTACCGGCCAAAAAGGAAGCGCTTTCCTCGAAAAGGTCGAGGCTCTGCCGCCTGGGATCACCGGCGTTCACCGACACAAGATGATTGGATAGGCGCATGACCACTACCAAAGTAGCCCCGAACACCGGCAGCGCGATCTACAAAGCCGCCGCCCACCTCGAGCACAGCGGCCCAATCTCCAGCGAATCGCTGTTTGCCGTAGTCGACTTCGGCCCGGTAGCCGGCCGTCAGGTGAAGCTGAATCGCGCCTACGAGTTGGGCTGGCTGCAGCAGACCCCGGCCGGCACCATCGACCTGACGGAAGGCGCACGCCAGCACTTCGCCAGCAAGCGCCCGAAGGAGAAGTACGTCGGCCAGATTGTGCCGGCCCAGTACCGCGGGAACGTGTTTGCCAGCCCGGGCCTGAGCAAGAAGAACATCCCGAGCCGCCGCGGGCAGCGCGACGACATCCCGGCCTGGTCGGTGAAGCCGGACGGCCACAGCATTAAGAGTATCGGCGGAGGAAAAGCATGATCAAGACAACTGGCGCCGAATTTCTGCGCTTCTACAACGATGAGACCATCTGGCCAGAGGGTGCCTGGCACGACGACGAAACGATTCTGGTCAACGGCCAGGAAGTGGATCACTACGCCGAGGACACTATCGCGCCCGATGCGCAGATCTCCGTCGAGTATGGTGTGGTTTTCAAGGATGAGCGCGGCGAGGTCGAGCTGGGTAGCTTTGAGAGTTACTTCAAGAAGTGGCGCAAGGCTCAGAGCGCCGTCTTCTTGACGGTCGAAGCACCAAAAGAAAAGCTCGACGCGGTTAAGGCGGCCATCCGGGCGGCCGGCGGGAGGATCGCATGAAAGAACGCCCAATCCTGTTCAGTGTCTCGATGGCGCGCCCGCCGCTAGCGGCCAATAGCGCGCGCACCGAGAAGGGGGGCGGCTATAAGTCTGGCGCCTGGAAACTCCTTAAGGAATTCAAGTGCAGCGTGCGGATTCGTCGTAAGCCACTGTTCGGCGCGAGCCTTTTCATCAAGAGTCGGCAGCGAATAGACTTGCCCACTGAAAGCGACATTAGGCGGCGACGTGGTTGCCAGCAACTGGAAGAGGGCGCGGACATCATTGATCGCCTCGTCCTGGGAATCGCGCAAAATATCGCAAGTGAATTCGAATCCCTCCGACTCGTCCATCGAGCCGTCGTTATACGCGCACTCGATAAAGCCGCGCCACTTATCGCCCTCGCGCCTGCAAGAAGCAAAGTGGGATTGGTACTCGAGAAATGGTCGGGGTCGCTTCACATCTTGCATCGTCGCCTCCTTGTCAAAAAGGTAAGCGTAGCATGATGCGTCGTGCACCGCTCAAGCAGGGCAAGCCCCTGCAGCGTAAGAAGGCGATAGCGCGCGGCCCCGGCTTCAAAGCGCCGACGGCAGCAGCCGGCCTGCTGCGCGTCGCCGCGGTCCAGGCCAAGGCAGCGAATCGCGCCCGCGAAGCGAAGCCAGTCAAGTTGCCGAAGCCGATGAAGTCGCGCGGCATGAAGGGCCGCCCGCCGACCGCGGAGGAGGCGCGTTTTATGGATGCTATCGCCGGCCTGGGCTGCATCGCCTGTCGCAAGGATGGATGGGAGAACCTGGACGTCAGCGTGCACCACATCGACGGCCGCACGAAGGACGGCGCGCACTTCCTCGTTTTGCCACTTTGCGGCGGCCACCACCAGGCCGGCACCGGTGCCAACCCGACGCTGATCGCCGTCCATCCGGATAAGGCGCGATTCGAGGCGCGATACGGCACGCAGCGCGACCTGCTGGCCGAGTGCATCGAAATGCTTGGCATCCAGGAGGCAGCATGACGGCGCCAGGCCAACGAACAGCAAAAGCGCCGGCGCTGCAGTACGCGAATCTAGCTGCGGTGGCGCGCATCGTAGCCACGAAGCACGGTAGTGCGATCTGGCAGCTCGTGTGCGAATGCGGTCAGGCGCTGGAGGCAGACGTCCCGGCGATCAAGCGCGGCTCGGCACGCTGCCCAGACTGCAACCCGACGTATGGCGACCTTGAGGCGCAGCGCATCCTGGCCGTGCTGCCCGCCACGATCGACGAGATCGTCGAGCGCTCTGCGATGACGTTGCAGCAGGTCCGCTACCGACTGACGGTGATGAAGCCTGAGCTGTGCCATACCGGGAAATGGCGGCGACCGAGTGGCAGCGGCGCCTGTCGGCCTGTGATCGTTGCCGGTCCTGGTGAGGACGTGCCATGCACGCTGAAGCCTCGTGATAACGCCGAGTCGAAGCGCCGCTACAGGAAGCGAATCCAGAAGGCGATCAAGCGGGCCATGGAAGGCGGGAAGGAGGACGTGCGCTATGTCAGGTACATCGCCCGTCACAAAGCGCGCCTGACCGCTAAGCAAACGCGCATCCAGCCGCAGACCTGGCTGTCTGCCCTCATGGGATAGGAAATAGGAGAAGAACATGGGAAGCATACTGAATTTGCAGAACATCGGCGGCGCCGCCGCGATGTCGACCCGCGAGATTGCTGAACTGACCGGCAGCTCGCACGACAATGTGATGAAAACGGTGCGGCGCCTCATTGCCGAGGGTGTCGTTTCCGGGAACGAGACCCCTTACCATCACCCCCAGAACGGCCAGACGTACACCGAGTTCCGCCTGTCCTTCCGCGACACGATGGTGGTTGTCTCGGGATATAGCGCGGAGCTCCGTGCACGCATCATCGATCGATGGCAGCAACTTGAAGCCGCTGCGCAACCGGCGCCGAGCCTGCCCAAGTCGTTTGCTGAAGCTCTGCGCCTCGCAGCCGACCAGCAGGACGTGATCACGGCCCAGGCCGAGCAGCTCGCTGCCGCGGCGCCGGCAGTGGAGTTCGTCGAGCGCTATGCCGACTCGACGGGCACGAAGGGCTTCCGCCAGGTCGCAAAGCTGCTGCAAGCGAACGAGAACCTGTTCCGTGAGTTCCTGATCGACGAGAAGATCATGTATCGCCTGGGTGGCGAGCTGACGCCGCATGCCCAGCACATCGACGCCGGGCGCTTCTGCGTCAAGGCTGGCACCGCCCAAGTCAGTGGCCACGCCTACAACGCCGCGCGCTTCACCCCGAAGGGAATTACCTGGGTGGCAGGCGAGTGGGCGAAGTGGCAGTTGAAGCGCCGCGAGCAAGGAGGTGGCCATGCTTAGCCGCGAAGCCCTCCGCCAGGCCGCGCAGACAACGCCGGCCGTGCTGGTCGACTCGGCCCAGCTGCTTGAGCTGCTGGACGCCGCCGACCGCGCCCCGAAAGCACGCAAGCCGCGCAACACGGTCCAGCAGGACAAAGATGCTGCCGACGATGAGAAGTGCGCGCGCTGGCTCTACGGCGTGCTGCTCACCACGATGCCGAAGGCGAAGCAGCCGAACATCGAATCCTGGGCCAAGGATATCCGCCTGATGCGCGAACGCGACGAGCGCACCCGGCGCGAGATCTGCGAGCTGTTCCAGTGGGCGCATGACCATTCCTTCTGGCGCTCGAACATCCTGTCGCCGGCGAAGCTGCGCGATCAGTGGGACCGCCTGGCCATCCAGCGCGCTACCGCCGCTGAGCCCAAGAAGCAGGGCGGCAACTGGTGGGCGACCGACGAGACGATCCTTGCGAAGGGCCGGGACTTGGGCATCGCGCCGCGGTCTGGCGAGTACATGGGGCAGTTCAAGGCGCGCATCGAAGCCATCCTCGACCCGAGCAACGAGCCGAAGGTTACCGCCGCGCCACCGGTGGTGGCCCCGACAATTCGGCCGACGCTCGCACCGCCGCCGGTGACTGGCGCCCAAGGCGAGCCACGCGCGCGCAAGCCTGAAGGCATGGGATCGTTGAAAGACTTGGTGCGCAAGGTCGTCCTGCCGGTGAGCGCGCCGTAATGCGCCAGAGCGAAGACATCTGCGCCCAGTGTAAGAACCTTACTGGAAAAGGCGCGCGCGAGCAGTGGGCAGTAGGGAAGGGCCGGTGCACGGGGTACGACAACAGCGTGGCTCCGCTGCGCGACCCGTTCGTCGCCTGGAACACCCGCGCCTGCGTCCTATTCGAAAAGGACCGCGACCCGAAGCGACAAGTGGCGCGCGAGCAGTGGATCGAAGAACAGAAGGCGAAAGCCGAAGGAGCGATATGCAAATAACAGGAGCAGAAGCAAACCGCCGCCTGGCGGAGCTGCTGGGCTGGACAAACATCTTCGACGTTGGCGGCGCGCTGCTCGGAACACCTCCGGACGGTGAGCCACAATGCCGCAGCCAGGCCAAGGTGCCGGACTGGACTGGCGACTGGCGCGAATGCGGGCCACTGCTGGCTCGGCATTTGCGCGAGGTCTCTGTCTGGCAGAGTATTGCGACAGCCAGCGCTTCGCCGACAGCTCCTTCGGATCATATTCATGCGGTACGTCAGCACAACCCTAATGAATCTACCGACGACACAGTACGCCGCGTGATGGTGGACGCAGTGATAGCCAAGCTGGAGGCGCGGCAGTGATCGAATTCATTGTGCCAGGGCAGCCGGTACCAAAGGGGCGCCCAAAATTCGCTAGGCGCGGAAAGGGCGTCGTCGCTTACACGCCCGCTAAGACGGCAGCCTATGAGACCCTCGTGCAGCACGCGGCCGGCGAGGCAATGGCGGGCCGCCCACCCACCGCTCGCCCAGTTAAGCTGGTCGTGAACCTCGCCCTACAGGTGCCCGCGAGCTGGTCGAAGAAGCGCCGTGCCCTGGCTATTGCTGGTGATATCCGGGCGACAAAGAAGCCGGACGCTGACAATGTGCTGAAGGGCCTGAAGGATGGATGCAACGGGATCGTTTGGAACGACGATGCCCAAGTGGTATGCATTGAACTGTGGAAGGCTTATGGCGAGACGCCTGGCGCCGCAGTGTCTGTAACCGAAGTAGAAGGCCAGGCCGCATAGATATTGGCGAGCGGCCCGCAGGCGTGACTGCTCGCCACTGACAATTATTTGGAAATCGCCTTCGATTTGCGACGCAGCAAGCTGATTCCCGCTAGGCCCAGGCCCAGCAAGGCAATGCTCGTTGGCTCTGGTACCTGCGTTGGGTCGTAATATGGAATGTCCCGCGGAAGTATGTATGTCTTACCCTCGTCTAAGAGGTAAGCCAGAGACGCGTCTACAGGAACCTGTTTTGCAGTCCCAAAGTAACTTGCGCTTCGCATGGGCTGGCGATCCGGGTATGGCGAACGCGGCCCAGGACCGGATACGACGCTCATGGAGTAATTGAACGTTCCTGCCTGATCACCAGCGCTGAACATCAACCACATACGAGCAAAATATTCTTCTTGCGCGGATGCAGCCAAATACATATTCGTCGGCCCCAGACCGGTAAAGCTAGTGGTGCTTTCGAGTAACGCGCCCATCTGATAGCTATCGAAACGCTCTTGCGTATTGAATTGGCCCAGTCCAGTTCGGATTGAGAAGTAGGCCACTGACTTGTCATCGTCGCGAATCACAATCGTGTTCGAGAAAGTCGGAAAGCCTGCCGCGCTTAACTCATATTGGACATACCCAGCAGACGCATTAAGTGAAAATAGCGTAGTTGCTGCGAGGAGCAAAAATTTCTTAATCATGCGGCACCTTCTCTAGTAGGGAAAGCAACTGTAGAGCAATTAATATGCCAATGAGAAATAGTTATTTAAAGACAATGACTTAGAATTCCTAGCAGGAAATCTCGCGTAGAGAATGTAAAGAATGTCGACTCTTGGTTTGCTATATTTAGAGAGAATTGGTGCGAAAGGGAGTCAGATTTTTGCGACAAATTGCAATTTGGAAAAGTGCGGACAGGCAAGAAGATTGATCTTCAAGTGCTACGCTTGCTCATCCATTGGGAGAGCCAGCCATGTTTGCCGAAAAATACCTTCAAGCCCTCAACACGTCCGACCTGCGCGACGACGAGCTGCACCGTCAGACCGAGGCACTCGCCGCAGCTGCGCTGGCGGACCTCTCCGGCGGCTCAGGCCAAGTGTTCGGCTCGCTGCTTGCGCGCGCCAAGTACGCCGACGGTATCTGCCACAAGACTTTCGAGGCCGGCAACCATAACCTGGCGGTTCTGCTCAGCGCCTGGACGAAGGTCGTAACGCAGAAAGGCCTCGACCGCCAGTGGCTCAAGATCAAACACCCCTGGGACGTCCAGGCCGCGCACAGCATGTACGCCAAGATCGCACGCGTCTCGCTCGCTCACTGGCTCGAAGGCGCCTGCGAGACCTGCAACGGCACGAAGATCGCGCACGGTCGCGCATGCACTCACTGCAGCGGTACCGGCCTGGAGCCGATCCAAGGTGGCGCTGTCGAGCGCCAGAAGATCGCTGATATGATTAGCGAGCTGGAAGGCCTGTATCAGTCGCACGGCGCGCGCGCCGGCGCTAAGCTGCGCCAAGCCGCCTAGTAGAGCATAAGCAACGAGCCCGAAAAACTGATAACATTGCTCATCGGAAATAATAACTAGGCGGTCAAATGATCCTGTTTGGCGAAATGTTTGAGGTGACAGAAGCGGCGCATTCAGGTCGTCGCGGCGTAGGGGAGGATCGCACGGGGTATGAGGAGGGTGATCACCTTGCATCCTCCCGTGTTGGCTACGTCCATCATGGTCTTTATGTTGGTGGTGGATTAGTCGTTCATTACTCTGGTTTTGCCAACGGCTTTAGTTCTGGTGCGATAGCTGTTGCAACGTTGGATGAATTCGCGAATGGGAACGATATTCGTGTAGTGCCTCATCCTTCCAGAGTGCATAGCCCGTTGCAAAGCGTGAACCGAGCCTTTGAGCGGCTGGGCGAGGACTGGTACAACGTTCTGGTGAACAACTGTGAGCACTTCGTGCACTGGTGCATCGAGGGTAGGCACTCAAGCCCTCAAGTGTCGCGCGTTGTCAGTTTGGTTATAGGCGCTCCGACTATCTCGCATTTACTCGCGGATATGGTCGTGCGTGACATTCTCTTCGACAAGCTTGCAAGAGGTGGTTTTGATGGCGCTCTTGAGAGCATCAAGGGCAGCTTGGCCTCAGCTGCAGACAGGATCACCGCTGGCCCAGCTTCGGCCGCTAAAGCAGTAATAGAAACAGTGACACCAGACATTAGCTTCAAAGACTCCACGTCTACGACGCTTAGCGTCATAGGTTTGGCTGTTTCGCCCGTAACCATGCTGGCCGGTGCGGGCTTACGTCGACTGATCAAATTGTGGTGAGAAGTAGTTGAGTTTCACAAAAATCAGGCGTAAACTTCAGTCTTTACATATCCCTCGATCCACGTAATGCGCGCTTCGGCGCCAACGTCACCCGAGGCAGTCGAGTGCCCGGCCCGCAGTAAAGCCGGCGCTCGTCTACAGAAAAGGCCCGCTACCCAGCGGGCTTTTGTCGTTTACGGCCCACTTTGCAGATAGCACTGGGGCTCGTCCCGCCCACCTCATCCGAGGCTGGGCAACCTAATTCGGAGGCAGCATGAAATAAGGCATCGGCGGCGCTTAATGCGCGGCACTCCGAAGCGCAGCGGCCCGGCCCCGCTGCCCACCTTCCGCTGTTGAAAACCGCACAACGCTGCCACATGCGAGCTTCGGCGCTTGGCTCACGACACGAGCCACTACACAGCAACTGATTGATTTGTGACCTGGCGGGAGTGGCGATGTGGTGCCGCCCAGTCAGTTGCTGTGTGGTGTACGCGCATTAGCTGATGCGCACGCAGTATTAAGGCGTCGGCCCCGCGATGTATGCGATCGCTCAGCGGGAGCAGCGCTGCCGGGTCGCCAGCACCGGCCGCCACAACGCAATCAGCGCACGATGAGGTCGAGTTCGCGCCCAAGCGCCTTAAAAGCGGTGGCCAGCGTATCGATCTTCGTTGCATGCTCCAGGTCGATAATGCGATTTACTTCCTGGCGTGTGATGCTCATAAGGCGCGCCAAATCAGCTGGGCGCACCTTTTGAGTAAGCATCTCGTTGAGGAGCAGTACCTTAGCTGAAGCGCTAGGCGGTAAGTCGACAAGCAGCTCGCCTTCGACGGCGACAGATGGCATGGGCACTGGGCGACGGTCTTCGAAATAAAAGTCCATCGCAGTCAGCAGCGCATCTGCGGCCATGTCGAGCGCTTCCGCCTCATTGTCGCCCTGAGTGATCGCCTCAGGGATGTCGCGGAACGTCACAACGTATCCGCCGGCTTTGGTCGGTGCAAAGGTTGCAGGGTATTTCATTCGTACTCCGTTATGTTCTGTATGGGTTGAGGTGCGGTCTCGGCATGTGCTGCAAGCCCCTTGCGGGGCCTGCCTCACTTGATGTCCAACTGTTTCTTAATCTCCCTGGCAAAGCGGTCGTCAATCTCTTTGCCGGGGTGCCGAGGTACGGTGGTTTGTTTGCCGTTCAAGTAGACCTTCAAGTGTTTAGTGCCTTGCTTGAATGTCGCGCCCTGATCGGCTAACCACCGTACGAACTCTGTTTGTTTCACCGCACCTCCTTTCGTGTTGTCGATGTAGATACTATAAACAAAAACGCTTACAAAAGCAAGCATTTTTGTTTACGGTATCCTGCTTTATTGGATCGCATACCGCTCCAATACAGAGTCTCCTCCAAGCAATTGGACTTCGCCGCCTGCCGCAGTAATGCGCAAGCGGCTTTTTTATTTGAGGTGCGCATGAAGAAAGCAGTTGTGATCAAGGCCAGCTCGCTGCCGCCTCGCCCGCCCATTCTCTTCGCTACCGTGTTCTGGCTGCTGCTAGATCGGCTCCAGGCGCCCGAGTGGGCGTTTGGCGTGCTGTGGACCCTGGTTGGCTTGCTTCTGGCGGGCTTCATTTTTCGGCTGCTCAATGCCGACATGAAGGATGTCCCGGGCTTCGGGGATAAGTCATGAGCATCGAGGCTACTATCATCTGGCTGCGCCTGATGGCCCAGGTGCGGCACGAAGACGCGATCGTTGATCGCATGCGAGCAGAAGCATGAACGACATCGCACGCGTCTACCGCTCGGAGATGATCCGCGCAGTCCTGGGCAGTCGCGCCAACGAACTCAGGGTCGCCGACATGCATCGCCTGAACCAGCTCGCCGAGCACATGGCTGATTGTGAGCATGCACAGACGATCATTCGCGCCAAGGGCTATGGCACTGCCGGCATGACCTTCGTCGACCTGGTGCGCAGCGTGCCTGACAACGTGCGCGAGAAGCTGAAGAAGCTGTTCGGCGCGCCGGCTGTCGCACGCTACCCGGACCTGGGCGAGGTCAATGACACCTGGAGTGCGCACTGATGGCCGCCATGGAACTCAAGCTGCGCACGCGGATCGCCTGGTGGGTTCGCCCAGCGCTCTTCGGCCTGCGCCTGGTCGCGCGCATCAGCCCATCCCGTATCGATCGGTGCATCGACTTCATCGTCGACAAGGGCATCAAGGTTGAACTGGCATGAAGCTGCAAACCCTCAAGCCCCGACTGCAGAACGCAGCAGGCCGGCTAGTGACGCTCGCGCCCGCGCGCCCCGATGTCATCGAGCGCAAGCGCGGATCGGCCGGCGTGCGTGATCGCGAGCGCATCCGTCGACGCGACTGCGGCCTTTGTCAGCAGTGCCAGCGAGACGGCAAGACTGCCATCGGCCATCCAGTCGACCACATTGTCCCGCTCTGGAAGGGCGGCAGCGATGACGACTCCAATAAAGAAACCCTGTGCACTACCTGCCACGACGCCAAGACGGCACGTGAGGCGGTTGAGCGAGCGCGAGGATACTGAATGCAGCCGATCAAGGTGAATACGCAACACGTTGACGAGACCGTGCATCACGTCGTTCTCGATGAGGGCCAGCTGAGGACTCTGGTGGCTGAGGCCGTATCGAAGGCGGCAGGCGTGACCATCGACGGTAAGGCTGTCAGGCTGAAGCAGTGCTACCTCAGTAGCCGCATGGGCAGCGCGGGTAGCGAGTGCAGCGCGACCTGCACTATCACCGTCGACCACCGGGCCGCGCCACGCGATCGCCCTGCGGTCGGCGCCTCGGCGTAAGCCCTGGCGTCGGAGGCCGAAGGGGTAGGGGGTGTTGCATCCCTGCAACCCTTTGGGGTCGGACACCCACTAGTCCCTCACGCGCAAAAAAGACCCCCAGTTGGAGATTTTGTTAATGGCTTTAACAGGCAAAAAGCAGAAGTTCGCCGATGCCGTTTTAGCCGGTTTCTCGAATAGAGAGGCGGCAATCCGGGCCGGCTATAGCGAGTCGAGCGCCAGTCAGGCGGGATCGCGAGCTGTTAATGATCCAGATGTCATCGAGTACCTGGAAAAGAAGCGGGCGGGAGCTGCTAGTACGCGGCAAAAAACCGCACCGAAGGCCGGGGCGACCAAGGCCGCCGAGAAGTCAGAGGCCCCGCCGCCGCTTGTCAACGGAGAGTCTGACCCGCTGGAATTTCTTCGTGGCGTGATGGCCGGAACGATCGACGCGAACATCACCCAGGTCAAAGCGGCAACAGCAAT
>Ga0265798_10012126_pt1 | contig 10435 bp, 8 predicted proteins | sample P3T30metagenome_FD_192430 | JGI IMG/M metagenome (GOLD analysis project Ga0265798, IMG submission 192430) | Plant litter microbial communities from East Loma Ridge, Irvine, California - P3 T30 | ecosystem: Environmental > Terrestrial > Plant litter > Unclassified | place: USA: California...
AGGCCGGTTGGCTGCGTTTCTTTTTAGCTTTCCTGTGATAGCCGCAGCTCTGAATCGATGGATTCCGGGTCTGACGGCGACGCATTCAGCGCTGTCGAAGCACGAACGTTATCAGTGACAGGCGCGCTGTGCACGGTGCGCGGTGCCGGGCGCACCTGATCTTCATTTGGCGTTGGCCCCAATATTGGGCAGGTAAGTCGTCATGAATGCCCAGTCAAAAATAGAATCGCTGGATTTCAGTCGTGGAAATTGGTTTTTCCCTTGGCTTTATTAGTGTCACGGCTTTCTTGGCTTGTGCACTGTTTTGGTGAGAGTGTGCACGCTGTTAATGCATTTGAAAAAAGTAAAGACTTCCAAAATAATGTGTTGACTTTGGTTTTCTTGTTATTCAGTCTGAAGTCACTTTTCCAAGGCTTGACCATATTCGAGCGTGCAGTTTGTTAACTCGGTTAGGCGTAGCAGTGGAGTGTATAACCATTGATGGTTTGGCCGCTTTTCTCTTGGGAGGCGGTGAAGATTAGAGGGATCTATGTTTAAAAATATTAGGATATTGATGACAGCTCAGAGTTTGTTATCGGTGGACTAAAATTTGAAGCTAATCAGTCCAGCGCTATCACAAATGCGTCCGGGCCTTTCCAGCTCAAATTGATATCCAGTGCCGGCCCCATGATATCGGATTTTGTCACGCATGAGTCTGGGTTTCACTACTCCACCTACGGAATACATGTCGGACAGGATGATCGACTGACGTTTATGGGGGGGGGCGGGAAACAAAATACAGGGCTATTTTGTAGACTGCCGAGAAGAGAGTAGTACCTTCCATCAGATAGTCAGATTGCGTTTCTCGAGCAGTTTTAACAGGCGTCTCGTTATTCCAAGAGGTGTGGCCCATACATTTGATTATCTTGAGGGCGTGGTAACTCGGGATGAGCCAATATGGTATGTTGACAGCGATAATCCTGCTTGGAATATCGGTAATGACCTGGTTTCGATTTCCAGAGACAGCCGGCTAGATGACTTTCCCAGTGTGCGTGTAAATAGATTGCGGCTTCCCGATGAAGCCCATATTTATCTCTCTAAGCTGTCTCAGTCTTTGCTCGAAAGTCCCAAATCTTACCTCGCTAGGTACCCTGTCACCATTGCCGGGGTTGAAACGTTCGTGATGCTTGAGCCAAAAGTTTGGTCCAATGACGCCGAGTACCTCAGTCGTTTAATCTCAAGCGTCGATATCCCGGGTGTACAGATTAAGCGGAACCGTTACGCGTTGACAGGCGGTCAGTCCTACACATTGGTGCCTAATACTGAGGCCTGTATAGCTGACGTCCTGATTTTAAAAGCCAATGATCAAAGTGCGAAAATATTTTACTGGCACGCCAGAACTCGAAAGATTTACACCTTTCTGAATAATGAGGCAGCGACAATCTCGGTGGAGTGCATTGACGTAAGGCCGCAGTCTCCAACGTACGGCAGGATGTTCGTCTTTTCAGTTCCCTGCGATCCGAGAATCAGTGTGTGGATTGATCAAGGTATTGCTTACGTTTTTCGCTGCAGCCTCGATACAATAATCAGGTGCGAGCATGAGGTGTATGCCGATATTAACGAGCCTCGAGTAGATATTCCGATGTTTGGTCAGGATATGATTCGCTTGTTTGATCACGAGCCTTATCCGAGCACAAATCTGCCCACGCTAAAGTGCCCAGGTGCAATAGTGTACAAAATGGCTCAGTTTGAACAGGAACAGTTTTACAGAGTTTGATTTGGGTGCGCACGCAATTGCTTTTTAATCGATGAAGGAGTTACGACATGGAAGAAGTTCTCGCAGCAAAAGCAGTTTCTTGGAAACACGACCTTGCAACTATGCTTGCGTCAGCTAGCTCTGATGCAGATGCTCAGGCCTTGAAGGCATTCAATAATGCATTGATGCCCTATCTGGATAACCCTGAATCACTACGCACTCTACTCGGCAAGATACAACTCGCCGAGCCGATTCGCAACTTGAATCCGCAACGCGCGTTTGAAAGCATGGAAGAGCTCAAATCGGTTCTTCCGGATGCGGTAAATGTGATAGCGGCATAATTGCTAACTAAGCTGATGTAATTGGAAGAAATCGTCGTGCGCGCTCATCTTAATTTAGAAAAAAAACGTGTTTTATTATTTGTCTCGGTGGGCGTATTCATTGCGCTCTCCGAGGCTATTTACGATCTGGTTTTCGCCAATTTGGCGTACTCGATAACAGGCAAGGCGTCTTCTGTGACAACGACGTACGCATTCGGCTATATGGCCGAAATAGCGGTTACGTTAGTGGGTGCCGGTTTTATAGACAGATTCAATAAATGGAGGCTTTTCATCGGCACTCAGATCGTGAATGTGTGTGTTTTTGCTATTGCTATTTATTTTTTATCGGTGCATGACGCGTCGGTAGGTTGGATCTGGGTGTTTGCATTTTGTGTGGATCTGATGCATCAGTATGCTCGCTTGATCATGTTCGCCCTGGTTCCGTTTTTATTTGTTCGAGACGAAATTCTTCATGTCAACGGGATTCTTGCTACCATGAATGGTGTTGCCCGATCGGTGGGGCCGGCAATCGGCTCCATGGCCATATTGTTGATCGGTTTGCCAATGTCACTTACCGTTTCGATCGCTTTTATGGTGCTAGGTTTACTATTGGCCGTGACTTTAAAATCGCGCTGTCATGAAAATTCTGTAGATGAAATACAGGACGTTAGCACGTTCAAAGAGCGTTTTCATGAAAGCTTTACTGGCGCCTCCCGCGCTGCGATTACACTGTTGAAATCCACACAGTGGCGTTCCTTTATCGGGTCGTATGCGGCGTGTGTTCTGGTGATCGGAGTGTTGTCATTGCTCTGGATTCCCTTTCTTCGGGATTACCATTTATTTACCCCTGTGCAGACCGGTTATCTTTACGCAGTGGGTACCTTGGGTGCTATCGCGGGAGGACTGACGACAAAACGCTTTTCAGCAATAAGCCGGTTGCCATCAATGATTTTTAGCGCACACTTTATAATGCTTGTAGGCGTGATTATGGCGCTGATGATCAAAAGCAGTCTGGTGTTCGTTGGGCTTGGGATGTTTATCTTCCAATTCGGTGCGACATTATATTTTCGGACGACTTCCAGTGCAATTCAGTTGTCTGTGCCCAAGGAGGTCATCGGCAGTTGGTACGGCGCAATTGACTTTTTGAGCCGATTCGCCGGGCTGGGTGGGATACTCTTGGTCGGCTGGTCTTATGATAATGTAGGCGCTTATTGGGTATATTCCATCGTATTGTCTATGTTGGTGATAAGCAGCTTGAACTGGTTGCCCAATCGTAAAATCATCTGGCTTCAAAATTCATCGAGCTGAATGGCGGCTTCGGGTGTTCTTTCGAACCCTCACCGCCTTGGCTGATTTGTACTGATACCTGCAGGATCAACAGATCTCGGGAAAAGTGTTGCTCCCCGCGCCAAACTTTCCCTGCTACTTACCTTCCAAACCCGACTAGAATCGCCGCCTCGCTGAGCGCTTCACCTGAAGCGTTCAGCCCAGTCCGTTCAGGGGAGCGTAATGGCTGCAGCCAGCGCGATATTTACCGAAGGTCCCGTATCACGACACGTCATGGTCACCGCCAGCACCAGCGCCTTGAGTCTGTTCGCCGTTTTTCTGGTCGATATCCTCACGCTGGTCTACGTCTCCATGCTGCACGACCCCGTGCTGCTGGCGGCGGTTGGCATTGCCAAGGTGATGATGTTCATCAACATGTCGCTGGCCAGCGGTTTCATCATCGCGGCCACGGCGGTGTTGTCGGCGCGCATCGGTCACCGGGTGACGAAATCGGTGGCGCGGCTCTGCGCCAGCCTGATGCTGATGATTCTTGTGGTGTCCGGTTTCGCAGCGGTGCTGCAACTGGTCCTGATGGTGCCGATTACCCACTGGCTGGGTGCCGAGGCGGCGGTTTACGAGGCGGCGCGCGGGTTTATCTGGCTGGCGCTGCCCGCGACTGTGTTGCAGGCCGTGATGCAGATGGCCGCGCAAATGCTCAGGACGGCGGGCGATAACCGCCGTGCGCTGGGTGTGGTGCTGTCAGGCGCCGCGACGCTTGCGGTGGCGGACCCGTTCTTTATCTTCGGGCTCGGTCTGGGACTGGAAGGGGCGGGGCTGGCCTTCGCGCTGTCCGGGTGTGTATCGGCCTGCCTGGGCGTTTACTGGGTGGGTAAGCGGATCGGCCTGACGTTCTCCCGCAACCTGAAACTGCTGCGCAATCACGCAGGCCGGACGTTCAAGCTGGCGCTGCCGGCCATGGCTGCCAATCTGGCGACGCCGGTCGGGCTGGCCTATCTGGTCGCCTCGCTGTCGGCGTTCGGCACCTCGGCGCTGGCCGCCATGAGCGTGATGGATCGCGTGCTGCAATTTTCCTACTGCGCCTTTTTCGCACTGCCCGGCGCGCTGGCGCCGATACTGGGGCAGAATATCGGGGCGCAACGGGACGACCGTGTTCGCCAGGCCATCGTCTTCACCCGCAGGCTGGTGGTCGGCTACGGGTTGGCGGTCTGGCTGGTGCTGCTAGTGTTCAGCAGTACCATCGCCGATATCTATCAGCTGGAAGGCGAGGTTCGCACGGTCTTTTTGAATTACTGCCGGTTGGGTGGCGGGCTCTGGGTGATCATCGGCCTGGATTTCGTCGCCATTACGGTATTCATGACCATGAACCGTTCATGGCTGGTAGCGGTTTTCGCCTGGCTGCGTGCGACGCTCGGCACTGTGCCGTTCGTATATGTCGGGGCTCACTGGTTTGGCGGCAGCGGCGCGGTACCAGGCATGTTTGCCGGTAACGCTGTGATCGCGTCGATCTCCATATTCGTCGCATCGCTGACCGCAAAGCGGTTTTTCGCGAGCAGGGCCCAGGCTGCAGGCACTGGGAAATATTGAAGACACATCGGCTCAAGGTGTTATCAGGTTTTATGTCAGTTGAAGACTCAGGGAATGAATCCGAAGAGGCCGTGCAGCCCAAACGCCGCCGCGCACCCAAGGGTGACATGCGCAGAAAGGCCTTGCTGGATGCGGCGACGATCGTCTTCGCCCGCAATGGCTATACGAGCGCCTCGATGCGTGACGTGGCGACGCTGGCAGGTATTACTACGGTCGGTTTGCTGCACCATTTCCCGAACAAGGAAGCCTTGCTGAGCGCGCTGCTGGAACGTCGCGATCAACGAGTAGTGTCCAGATTTCAGGATCTGGTCACCGAGCCCACGCTTGAAGGTTTTATCAAGTTCATCAAATTGAGCATGGGTTTCAGCATCGAGGATGCGGCCGAGTGTCAGGCAGCCTTGCTGATGAACACCGAAAGCCTGTCGCCTGAGCATCCGGCCTGGGCCTGGCACAAGGAGCGCTTTCATCTGACCCACCAGCATGCGCGCGGCCACTTGAATGCCTTGAAAGAAGCGGGGGAGATACGTGCGGATGTCGACGTACAAGCCTTGGCCCAGGAGATCTTCTCGGTCATGGATGGCTTGCAGATTCAGTGGCTAAGGTGCCCTGAAGAAGTGGATGTGATGGCGGTCTTCGACGTTTACGCGCAGCGATTGGGAAGGGACATCAAGGCTCGTCCATGAGCCTTGATGCTGACATCAGTATTTCAGTGAAGCTGACACCTGCACCGCCTTGCGCAGTGGCAACGGCAGCGGGTTGCTGTCGCGGGTCGTCAGTTTTTCCGGGTACAGGGTGATCAGGGTCCGGTTGAGCGTCAGGTTTTCCGAGTCTGCACCGACCAGAATCTTGTACTTGCCTGCGTCCACATCCCAGCTTGCAGTCTTGTCGACGTAGTAGGCCAGCGAACGCGAGTCGATCGGGATGCTGACGGTCTTGCTCTCGCCCGGCTGCAGGTACACCTTGGTGAAGCCCTTGAGTTCTTTTTCCGGACGATCAACGGCTGGTTTTACCGGCTGCACGTAGAGCTGCGCCACTTCGAAACCGGCCTTGTCACCGGTGTTTGTCAGGGTGAACTTCACGTCAATGGTGGAGCCTGGCGTCAGCACATTGGTCGACAGCTTGAGGTCGCTGTAGCCGAACGTGGTGTAGGACAGGCCGTAACCGAACGGGTAGAGCGGCTTGGCGTGCTTCTTGTCGTAACCGCGATAACCCATGTACAGGCCTTCGCTGTAGTTCATTTCAGTCAGGGCCTTGTCGCCACGGTAAGCGGCCGGGTCCGGATACGACGCGTAGCTCGGGTTGTCCTCGATCTTCTTGTCGATGGTGATCGGCAGTTTGCCCGACGGATTGACCTTGCCGAACAGAATCTCCGCAAGCGCCTGACCGCCTTGCTGGCCGGGGAACCAGGCTTGCAGTGTTGCGCCGACCTTGTTGGCCCACGGCTGCATGTTGGCCACGCCACCGCCGTGCATCACGACGATGGTGTTGGGGTTGGCCTTGGTCACGTAGCTCACCAGTTCGGCCTGTTGGTCCGGCAGGTCGAAACCGTGGTCCGAGCCTTCACCTTCGTCCTCGTAGTTGGTGCCAGTGGCGACGACCACCGCATCGTATTTCGACAGGTCCTTGGGCGGACGCAGCGAAGCCCAGCTCATCTGTACGCCAGTCAAGCCACCGAGTGCGGGAATGAAGTTGCCCTGCACGCGCTTGTATTCAAGCTTGACGGTGTACGACTTGCCTGCGGTCAATGCGGCGGTCTTGCCGGAGGTGGTCAGTGCATTGACCACGTCGGACGAGTACGGAACGCCGTCGCTTTCCACAACCAGTTCGTCGTTGACCCAGAGCTTGTAAGGGCCATCCGCACGCACCTTGAAGACCTGCGGGCCGGAGACCGTCGGCTTGATCACCGATGTGAAGCGTGCCGAGAACGAGCCGGGTGCAGGGCTGAAGCCGGAAACGGCGGTGGTGCCTGCGTCGGTGACGTTGGTGCCGGTGGTCCAGTTCAGGTTCACACCGGGCTCGACGCGGGTCAGCGCCGGGTCACCGGAGAAACTGGTGTTGGAGAAATATTCGGCTTTGACGCCCGAGTTATTGATGCCGTTGTTACCGGTTGCAGGCTGATACCAGGCCGAGCTGGCCGGGTTCAGGCTCAACTCCGACAGGTAGGTCACGTTGGCGCTGCTGGATGCCAGCTGCTGCAGGCCGCTCAGCTCCGTCACGTAGCTATTGGGTGGCGAGTTGGCGGTGCCGAAAGGCGAGGCGGGTGCGTCGTGTGCCCAATTGCCGATCACGGCGATCTTCGCGGTGCGCGCCAAGGGCAGCAGCGGTTTGCCCGCAGCGGTGTTTTCGTTGCGCAACAGGACGATGGATTCACGCGCCGTGTTCAGTGCTGCACGCATACCGTACTCGGGATGGTCCAGGGTCTTGGCCGTGTTGAGGTTTTCCTGGAAATCGTAGCTGACGATGGCGCGCAGGTTGCGTTTGACCTTTTCATCAATGACGTTCTGGGTCAGTTGGCCGCTCCACAGGTAAGGCAGCAGGTTGGCTTCGGTGAATTGCAGGCCGGACGGCATGTCGATATCGGTGCCGGCCCATGCGCCTTTGAATGCGTCATGAATGGCATTGAAGTCGCTGATGACTGTGCCCTGATAACCCCATTCACCCTTGAGCACTTCGGTGATCAGGTGATGGTTTTCACAGGCGTAGTCGCCGTTGATCTTGTTGAAGCCACACATGATCGACGCGACGTTGGCGTTCTTGACCATCGATTCGAAGCCTGGCAGGTACAGCTCGCGCAGGGTGCGTTCGTCGACTGTCACGTTGAGTGCCTGGCGGTTGGCTTCCTGCTCGTTGGCCAGGTAGTGCTTGCCGCTCGCCTGAATCCCTTGCACCTGAATGCCGTTGACGATAGCCGGAGCCAGCACCGCGCCCAGGAACGGATCTTCACCGCTCACGTACTCGGCCGACCGTCCATTGAATGGCGTGCGATAAAGGTTCGCGCCGGGCGAAAGCATCTGCTGCCCGCCGGAAATACGAGTCTCGTAGGCAATCGCCTGTCCGAATTCCTTGGCGCGGTTGATGCTCCAGGTCGCGGCGAGTGCGGACTGCGACGGGTACTGCGCGCCGAAGGTGGCGTTGTTGACGTGCACGCCCATGGACGAGTCGTAGGCAACCGTGCCCTTGATGCCCCACTTGAGCAGGGAAGGGATCATGTGCCCGTCGTTGACGCGGGTGAAGTTGATCTTTTCCGACGTGTTCATGTTGTCGAGAATCGAGCTGACGCGCGCCTCGACTTCATTGCCGGTGGCGGGGGTGACGACTGCCGCCAGCGCCAGATTGGCCTGCATGACGCTGAAGGTCAGCAGGCTCAGGCCCAGCGTTTGTTTGAAAGCTGACATGGCAAATGCTCGCTTGGCGCACAGGGGCGGATGAAGGTCTGACGGGCTCATCGGCTGTGCTCCAGTGGAGGCGTGTCATTGGTGTCCACAGGCTCGTCGAGCAGGGTGGAAGCGCCTTTCTGTGCAGGTGTGGTGACTTTGTCGGCACCGGAAATCCGGTCACGTTTGGCCTCGACCTGAACTCTGACTTGTGCGTCGGAAGTTTCCTTGGTGGCAGTGGAAGTTGAGTCCGCTGCGAAGGCAGACAAACTTTGCGCGCACAGAAGTACAGCGCCGAAAACAGGCAACATGGATCGGGTCATCAATGGCAATCTCGATTGACGGTGGCAAGGATAATCAAATAGGCGTTTAGCGCGACATACCTGTCAGCCGAGTGTTAAGTCCGGAAAGCGCGAAAGAAGTTCAGCTGTTTATAAAATATTACCGCAGCGGAATTTATGAAATGCTGGCATATGGCCTGCCTGCTGCTGGCGCGCTTTTTTTGAGCAGGGTAACGCTCGAGGTAGAACAATTTTCGCGTTAAATGAGAGCTCTAAACTCTTTTTTTCATAAAAATTGATGAATAATAGCTAAAAAAACAAATTAAACGGAATTATTTACCAATTTTCTAAACCTAACTGTGATTAGGTTTAGTGCTCTGCTATCATGGCTGCTCTGCTGAAATAGCCGCATTTTTTACAGTCTTTAAAGGGCGATCATTATTGATGAATACACGCCTTGAGTTGATCGACAGTGAACGGGTTTATCGGTCTTTATAGTGATATCGACTCTGATGAAAAGGGCTGTTTGGCTGTTTTGGTTTCATCAGATTTTATCGACGTTATCGCCAGCCCTTTTCGCGGTCTGTTTATATCTTGAAGAAACGTGGCAACTTGATTTGTCACGTCGAAGTGTGCCCGCCCATGACATCAGATAATGTGAGCGACAAGCCTGGTCGAATCGACGTGGCCATATTGAGTGCCGTCAGGCGCCTGAGCCCGGATCGCACCCGAAAGCTCACCTTCGGCCAGATCTACATGGAACTGCTCAAGCGCTCTGCGCGTGTCTGCCCCATCGTCGACTGCGTGCTGGCGGTCGATGTGCTGGCAAGGGAAGGGTTGCTGATCTCGGAACGACTGTTGGAAGTCGATCCGTCCTTTCCGTACACGCAGCACATCATCAGTGGCCTGACCGATGTAGGCGTCGCCTCTCTGGATGAGCGCGAAGCACCGTCAGCCAGAAGCCGCTGCTTCGGCTGAACAGAACCCATCTTTCATTCGCTGTACGGCAACGAGAGGTAGTACTGACCCAGTTCCGTCAGTCTTCCCTCGGCGTCCAGCAGACTGGAAAAATGCGGATCCGGTGTCATTCGCCCGGTGAACCAGGCGTACCTGAACACGTCCGACCGCCGTTCCAGCATCGCGACCATCTCGGCCATCTGCTGCTTCTGTTTTTCCAGTGAATCGATCTGCAGTCCGTCATCGAGCGTGTGCCAGTTGGCGAACTCGGTCACCCAGAAGGGTTTGCCGTATCGGGACAGTCTGTCGAGCATGCTCGAGAGACCATAGTCATACCAATGAAAGGCCAGGTAATCGATCTGCGGATCCCGTCCTTGATGCGCCGACGCATAGGCTGCATAGAACGCGTCAAGCCAGGCCACCGGGTCGCCGTAGCCGGTCATGGTTCCCCAGTTCATCGCAGGGCCGACCAGCTTGACACCGGTCTGCGCCGAAATCTGTTCCAGACGCGGCCACAACTGTGCAGCGGCCTGGGGTGTCATGTTGGCCTGATCCACCAGATTGGGCTCGTTGATGACCAGCAGATAACGAATGCCGGGGTGCGCCAGCAGATAGAGCTTCAACTGACCGTCATCGAGATTGGCGTTCCAGACCATCGGCACGAAATCGACGTTGTACTGGCCCGCATAGTCATAGGCGGCCAGACGATCATGGGGCTTCGGGCTCCAGTTGTACCACCAGCTCACGCCAGTCGATAAAGCACTCAGGTCCGCAGGCGAGGCCACGTCATACGCGACGCCGCGCTTTACGCTCTTGGTGGCTGTCCAGGCGGACTCGGAAAGCACACTCAGCAGCAGTGCGAAGGCGATCAGTGCATGGCGTGTTTGAAGGGCTTTT
>Ga0265798_10012127_pt1 | contig 10435 bp, 6 predicted proteins | sample P3T30metagenome_FD_192430 | JGI IMG/M metagenome (GOLD analysis project Ga0265798, IMG submission 192430) | Plant litter microbial communities from East Loma Ridge, Irvine, California - P3 T30 | ecosystem: Environmental > Terrestrial > Plant litter > Unclassified | place: USA: California...
TTATGACAACAACGACAACGATGAGCGGCCCCCTAAGAAAAGGAAGACTACGCTGTTACGGAAAAGCACAACTTCTTTAACTGCGAAAAAGGAAGCGGAGCAACCCCAAACTTCGTCCACTACCGCATCACAATCGCCTCCACCCATGCCAGCCCTTGCCGATAGAACATCGCGGCCCCAGGTTCTGTCACACACGCGATTGTGGCCTTCTACTGAATTACGACCCGAGCCGTATACAAACAGCCGAGTGCGACAGACCATTGTCGACTCAGACGAGTCCGATGATAGCGACATGGAGTGGGAAGATGCACTTGCCGACGACGACGACCCAGACGAAGGTGGGGAAGCTACGCGTCAGGTTGGCGACATATCCATTACCCTCGGGGGCAACAAGTCCACGGATCCAGGCACAAAGAAAAAAGCACGTCGACGAGCCATCACTTCAGTGGACAAAAAACGCCGGCTGGATATCCATAAGATGCATCTCCTCTGTCTGCTATACCATGTCCATCGCCGAAACACATGGTGTAACGATAGGCGAGTACAAAGTACGCTTCGCAAGATTGTGCCCTCCAAGACTCTCTCTGCCCTCATACCAGATCCCGACATAACACAGTATTCAGCCTCAAAACGCTTCATTGACGGCATGAACGAGCTAAAGAGCCTGTGGTCTAAACGCTTCAATCTCACAGCCCAAGGCATGTACAAACCACGGTGGGCCGAAGTTGAGGCCGCCATTCGACCCTTTTCTGACTTTGATGACCTCGATGATCCGATGGATAAAGACGAGTTTCGTACCGCCGCGCATACTTTGCACGGGTCCCAGGATCTCGGAACACAGCTCTTTTGCGCGCTCCTTCGTGGTATTGGTCTCGAAACTCGGCTCGTCTGCTCCCTACAACCTCTACCATTCGCGTCAGCAGCTGAACGTGCTACACCCCAAAAGGCAGCTACTGAGAAGAGCATCATAGTTGTCGATCCATACAATACACAGGCAGAACCAAGTCCGACGAAAACAAAGTCACAGGCTCCACGGAATAAACGACTGTCAAGACTTGAACGTGTCATGGGCGAGCGGCATGCTGTCCTAAACAAAACTGGCGTCGCGCCAAAGAAGGAAAAAGCCTATCACACTCCTTATCCGGTATATTGGGTTGAGGTACTCAATCCAGCTTACCAGAAGTGGGTCTGCATCGATACGCACTCTACCTTTACTGTCAACGCACCTGAGAAGCTTGAGCCACCGCTTAGCTTTATTCAAAACAGTCTCACATATGCAATAGCATTCGAAGAAGACTACACAGCCAAAGATGTCACGCGGAGATATGCAAAGGCGTACAGCGCTAAGACGCGAAAGTACCGTATCGAAAGTACATCTGGCGGGCAGGAATGGTGGAGACGCACAATGAGATTCTTTGAGCGCGTATCTCCTCTTGACAGAGATCAGCTAGAGGATGCTGCTTTGACGCGCAAAGAAGCAGCTGAGGGTATACCGAGGAACGTGCAGGATTTTAAGCGACATCCAGTGTATATCCTCGAACGACACCTCAAGCACAATGAAGTAATACATCCTCTCGTTCAAGTCGGCAAAGTCAACTGTGGAACTGCCATGAACCCTAAGATGGAGCCAATCTACCATCGTACAAATGTGCATCTGGTCCGAACAGCCGACAAATGGTATCGCCTTGGGAGAGATGTGAAGATGGGCGAACAACCGTTGAAACGTGCAAAGCCCAAAAAAGGCCGAAGATCTTCCATTGGCGAAGACGTAGATGTAGATGAGCAAGCCGATCAAGTCGGTGCTGGTCTCTTTGCCGAATTTCAGACGGAGCTCTATATTCCTCCTCCTGTCGTCCGAGGCCGTGTGCCTCGCAACGCGTATGGCAACCTTGACTTGTATGTTCCGTCCATGTGTCCACCAGGTGGCACACACATTCGCCACAAACTTGCTGCAAAAGCAGCGCGTATCGTCGGTGTCGATTCAGCCGATGCTGTCACCGGATTTTCCTTCAGAGGCCGTCACGGCACTGCCATTGTGCAAGGTGTGGTGGTTGCGCGGGAATATGCAGATGCCGTACAAGCAGTTATTGATGGCATGGAATGCCAACAAGAAGAGGCTGAGGCTGCGGCGCGGACTTTGGAGTCGTTACGGTTGTGGAGACGCTTCCTTATCGGTCTGCGGGTTACACAGCGTGTCAATGCCATTGTGATTGATGGCGAAAGGGGACCTGCACTCGATGTTCAAGAAGAGATCAGTAAGCAGGATAGAGAGTTGGCTGCGCAGCAAATGGCAGGAGGGTTCTTTCCTGATGAAGTTGATCGCGGATTTGTACCCGAGAGTTACGTTGATAGCGGGGGCGAGGGCGGTGGTGGTTTCATGCCAGAAGAGAAGGTTAGTGCAGCATCCATTAGCTTGCCCAAACATCAAAGCTTCGAAAGCTCAATCCTGGATTCACAACAGTTCCAACCTAGGCGGAGAAGTAGCTTGGGTCAAGTCTACTCGTCAGAAGATGACGATGGTGGTGGAGGCTTCATTCGTGGGGTTTCCCCTGATGTTGCAGCACCTCACAATCAAGGCGACACACCAAAAGACCACTTGTTGCAATCCGACGGTGCTGGAGATGAGGCTGGAGGCTCCATGGCTGAAGGAGCCCCCGATATGTTCGGCGTGCAAGTGTTAGAAAACGATAGTGCTCAGGATGCACCTGGGCCCTCTAGCAAAAAACTAAACCAAGACGAAGAGGAAGACACAAAAATGCAATCACCACCGCTTACTTCATCTCCATCAGAAGCCGGCTCGCTTCCGATGGAAGATCCCGAGGACGAAGATGCAGACCCAGATTGGTTAGTCGACGCTACATAGTTTGGAAGGCGCAGATACCTGTTGGGGCAAGATCAGAGCGTTTTAATACAGCAATTGGTGAATTTCGCCTGTTCTTCTTTAATGCCCCTTTTTCTTCTCCTCTAGCAAATCATCCAAGCCTTGAATACCTCGTTCGAACCCTCCCAAATCGTACTCCTTGGGATACCTAGTCAAAATATCCTTGAGCTCCTCAATATGCGCCCTCTGCTCCTCAGTCAAGTCCTCCCAGACGCCCTCGAATGCATTCTTGATACTAGGCTTCTTCTCCTTTTCCGCCTCCTCAAAAGCCCGGAGGACCTCTTTTCTGGTCGCGGCCCTCAACTCCTTTTCTTGATCTTCGTCCCATAGCTGCCTGCCTTCGAGCCATTTTCTCAGTCGGGTAAGGGGGTTGTCGCGCCGTTTCCAGTCCTCGACTTCGACACGCTGGCGGTAGGCAAAGGAGTCGTCGGAGGTGCTGTGATGGCCAACACGATAGGCCATCATTTCTACCAGGACAGGTTGACCTCGATTTTTGAGAGCGAGCCGTCGGGCTTCGGCTGTGGCTCGGCGGACCGCGAAGATGTCGTTGCCGTCTACCCGGAGAGTGGCGATACCGTAGCCGGCGCCGCGCGAGGCAATGCCGTCGCCCCGGTACTGATCCGAGGTAGGGGTGGAAATTGCGTAACCATTATTGCGGCAGATGAAGATGCAGGGCACCTGGCGTGTGGCCGCAATATTGAGAGCAGCGTGAAAGTCTCCTTCGCTGGCTGCACCTTCGCCAAAGAAGCATACTGCGACTCGGGGTTCTGTATCTGGGTTCTGCATATTTTGCATCTTCAGAGCATAGGCTGCGCCAGCTGCGTGGGGTATCTGTGTTGCCAATGTCGAACTTATAGTGTGAATGTTCAATTCCTTGCTGCCATAGTGTACGGGCATGTTGCGACCGAGACCGTTGTCCTTTGCGTTTGCGAAGAGCTGGTTCATGAAGGAGGAGAGGGAGAAGCCGCGCTGGAGGTAGACACCAGATTCGCGGTATTGGCAGAAGATGACATCGGTGGGGGAGAGAGCGCTGGCGGAACCGATGGCTATGCCTTCTTCGCCCGCAGAGACCTTGTGTGGTTAGCATATGAAGCATCATAGAAGGGAGACGGTAAACATACCATGTAGAAAGAGAGTCGGCCTTGCCGTTGAGCCTCAAACATGAGAAGATCCATTACGCTCACTGCGACGAGTTAGATGTCGCATGTAGGCCAATCCAACAGCATAACTGACACTTGACCATGTTCTTGTACAACGAAAGAGCCTCCTCGTCCGATGTCTCTGCGCCAACCTCTTTGTCTATAATTTCCCCGTACTGGTTCATTACGCGATACGTCGGTATAGCCTGAGCCTGGGCCGGAATCATAAACTCCATGGTCTTGGTAAAGTCGCTATTCAACGCGCCCGGAAACAGAACCCTGAACCTCATGTTAGCCTTCTTCATCCCAAAACTGTAACCCGCAGGCAATAACAACAATAGCTCACCTCTCGGCCGTCGGCGTCGAAGCAACACCCCGACACGACGTCCACTGTGGGTTGAACCCCCATCTCTCACCGGCAAGACTGGCCCGCGGGCTTCGCAGCCTCTGTAACTGTATTCTCCGCGAGCTATAGCGGAAGGACATGTTGAAAGCACTACATCTCCCAGGTGGTGGGGGAGGGGGAGGCCTAGTAGTATATCAACTTTCTGGGGAAGCAGCAGAGGGCGGCGGCGGCGACGGCGGCGGCAAGCGTCGGCGTAAAGTGGCCCTGCTGTTTGTTACCGCGGACAAAACAGTTGCGCAGCGGGCGCTAGCGAGAGCCGCCCCCCCCCCCGGCCTGCCCGGACCACATGCGCGCATCATGGCGCATCGAGAAAGATGGATGTTGCCAAGTCCTTTTTGTTCGCGCAAATCACTACAACAACGTCAAAGCATGCAGGCTTCGCGACAGAGGATAGCAAGGCAATTGCTCGCTGGCGGTGGTAGTGGCGGCAAGAGGAGGGTGGCACAAGACGGCTATAGGTGTTTCTCGTCCTCGGTGAGGCAGAATCAGCAGCAGCCGCCAAAGTCGAGGCCACAGGATGAAGCACCACAGACGACGCATTTCGGCTTTGAAACCATTGCCGAGGCGCTGAAGGAGCAGAGAGGTAATCACTTCACACATTCCTCTACTCTCTAGGAACAGAGTGTGTTAACAAAGAAAAATTGGTACACAGTCGGCGCAGTCTTCTCCTCAGTCGCCTCCTCCTACGACTCCATGAACGACTTCATGTCCCTGGGCATCCACCGTCTCTGGAAAGACCACTTTGTCCGCAACCTAAACCCCGGCCGGAACCCGCTCTCCTCGCCCTCTTCCACTTCTTCTGCAGACCAAGGCATGAATATCCTTGATATTGCTGGCGGCACCGGAGACATTGCCTTTCGCATGCTCGACCACGCCTCCACCATCAACCATGACGCCCATACCAAAGTCACCGTCGCAGACATCAACCCAGATATGCTTGCCGAGGGCAAGAAGCGCTCTTTGCAAACACCCTATGCCCGCTCCCCGCGCCTCAGCTTTGTGGAAGCGAATGCAGAGAAATTGGACATGATTCCCGATGCAAGCATCGACTTGTACACGGTTGCGTTTGGCATCCGGAATTTCACCCACAAGGAGGTTGCGCTCAAGGAGGCATTTCGCGTCCTGAAGCCTGGGGGGGTGTTTGCCTGTCTGGAGTTTTCAAAGGTTAACAATCCGCTCTTCGATGCCGTGTACCAGCGCTGGAGCTTCGGTGCCATTCCCCTCATCGGTCAGATTGTCGCGGGTGATAGGGATAGCTACCAGTATCTTGTGGAGAGCATTGCGAGGTTCCCGACTCAGACAGAATTCAGCAACATGATTCGTGATGCCGGCTTCCTGGTGCCAGGCAAGGGCTATGAGGATTTGACAAACGGGATTGCCGCGATTCACAAGGGGGTCAAGCCAGTCGCCAAGCGTACATAAGCCACAATGGCTCTGTGACATGTATGGAGTGTATTAGTAGTGATTGGGAACTTGTGGGTTTTATGCATATAAAACTGAATGCAACTGTACAACGGCTTGCCATCTATCGCCGCTTCATACAAACACTACCTTGACCAACTAGTGCCCACTGAGTCACATTGTTGTAGCCTTTTAATTCAACTTGAGCGGAGTAATAACATTCATTCATATACCACTGAACTGCACACCATGTGTCAGTAAGCCTAGAGTTCATACCGATGACTAATAACACCAAATTCCCGGACCCCCCTCAAGCTATGTAATCATCTAAAAGCAACAGCCGTAGCTAGATTCTTCTCCATAGATGAGATGACCCTTCATGTGCAAACATTCCAGAAATTAACGCCCCGCCCATCCAGCTCCACGCAAATACGCCGTGGTACTCAATCTGATAATTCAAGTTAACACAAATGTCGCAGAGTATGCAAACGCTAAAAAAAAAAGGTGGGACAATCAAAGTATCTGCAGGACATCCGAGGCCAACAACGCCGGTAGGAAGACGATACAAATATGAATCAAGAAGGATGAAAGAAAAAGAAAACGACGCCTCAATGGACCAAACTAGCGAAAGTAAGACCCTCGCTTTCCTCCGCTTCCTGTGCTAGATCCACCTCTTGCTTCTTCGAGACTGCGCCGGGATCCACCGGCACCAATCTCGCTCATCTGAAAGAGTAGAGGTTCATCGTCGTCGACATTGGTCGCGGCGCGACTATTGAAGTTGTAGCGGCTCTGGCGTTCGGTCGAACTGGTGGCACCTGTGCTAAGGCTGGTAGAGGAGCTGTGAGAGAAGAAACCTCCCCGACCACGTGGGCCAGCTGGAGTGCCGCGCTTCACGTGAAGGTTCGAGGTAGATGACGGTCGGGGAAGATCATCGCGGGATTCATTGTCGGGATTCTGGTTGTCACGGTTGTCGCTAGCTACCAGTTCCGTTTGAGCGAATAGACCACTGGAAGTAAGACCGGCACTAGCAAGGCGCTGCAGCTCGTTGGTCCGGTCAACTTCCTCAGATGGGAGACTGGCCGATCGGACGCCGAACACATCTGGTTCATCATCAGGTAGGGTGCGGTTCTGCTGAGCAACAGAGCTAGACCGGCGAGTGTAATGCCACGGACGTGGTGATGTGGGAATGGCGATTGCGTTCGCGTTCTGATCTTCACTCTCGCTCTGTTCTTCAACATTGATCGGATCATGCTCACGTATTCTTCCATCAGGTCGACTTCGGCTCCTTATTGGCGCATCATACTCGATGATACTATTGGCGCTCAGTCGAGACGGAATTGCTGGTGTGTGAGGAGTATGTGGCGAGATGGGTTTGCCGGGTGAAGAGGCTGTTGATACCGAGGTTCCAGCAATCATGGCAGGAACGCTGGACAAGCGGCGGCTTGAGGAAGACGATGAGCGGTGAAGCATGGTTGAGGATGAGACAGATTCGGCGAGTCCAGTGTGAGATTCCCTCATACGCTGATACTTGGATAGCTGAGCTGTCGTCTTGTGCATAGTAGCTGTCTTGGTGGCATTGTCACTCCGACTGAAGCTCTTCAGGTCCTTTTTGGATTCAAGAAGCTTCAAGAAGTCGGATATATTCTCATCATCAGTCCTGACCTCGCCTGAACTGCCACCAGCTCCCTCGTTCAGAGTATCTGAGCCGCGCTGCATCGACGATGACAAGCTTGCCTTGCCACTGCTGAGATTGTCATCTTCTGTTTTGCTGCCACCTCCCGAAGAGAACTTGGCCCTCCTGTGGCCAAAGCTACTGCTGTAGCGGCTAATTGGCGCAGGCTTTGGTGAACTTGATGCAGAAGAGGTAACAACAGTGTCACTGGGTAGAGAAGGTGCACGCAAGGCCGTTTGGGGAAGGGCGGTAAGTGAAGTACGGTTTCGGGGTTGATTGAGGGCAGTGGGGGTAGAGGTTCGACCCAGTGAGCTACCTGGCCTTCCCAATGAGCTGCTCGGGGAGCCAGGCATCCCACTTCCAGGCGCAGGCGAGGATGAAAGTGAGCCAGCTTTGAATGGCTGGAACGAGACTGAAGTCCGGCGCTGGTGCAGTAGTGTTTCAGTGGAGCGCAAGGATGACTTGGACCCTGTGGCGATGCGATGATTGGGAGGGAGCTTTTGTGGGGGTGAGTCCATTGGCGAGGACGAAGGCATGTCTCGGGCTGCACGGAGAGCTGAAATCGGGCTCGTGCCTGTCGGCGGGCCTACTTGATGGAAGGTGGAAAGGCTCCCATATGCCTGGCCGACATCCGGGCTCTCTTGTGCGTTCAATCTGTCAACAGGAAGCGATCCAGGTGTCGGGCGAACCTTTTGCTCAAAGTAGGTATCGTCCAAGCCCATGAACTGGGAGCTTAGTAGTGACTCGGAATTCTCGACAGTAAATTCGCAGTTGGTTCGGTATTCTACGGTCACACACAGGGGGCCTACGGGCGAATTTGTAGGCTCGATGGTGTGAATCTCGGTGGTTTCGTCCATTTCTTGACTTGGGTAGAGGGCCAGGCCTAGGGTGTCGACATGAGGACTCTTGAAATCGCCGTTGGAGATGCGGTAGTTTAGCTTGAGCGAGGGTGCATTCGCCGGTTGTTTGGCAAGAACCTTGTTATATTTGAATGCTGGCATAAAGCGTAGGTATGCGAAGAGGGAGCGAAAGGTGACGACAGCCTTCTTGTACACATTGGGCAGCGGATCGTTGAGCTCCGATGGTTGCACCAAGTTCTTGTCTCCGACATGCACTCTCCAGCGCTCCAGCACGACCTGTGTAGTTTTGCTCGCGCGTCCTGAGGACCGAGAGGCGGCTTCTGCTGCGTTGAGCGCCGCAGCGACATCCCATCTCTTTCCATCATCGTCCCTTATGGCGAGTGACTGGTTATGGCCCAGGCCTTGTACGTCTAGGTAGACTTCGATGCACAGGGATGGGTGCTGGCCAGACATGGCATCCATGATCTTCCAGTCGGTGAGTTGACGTTGGAGGGCATCGCTGTCGGGCAGGACGACGTTGAACTGGACAGTACGAGTTAGTGTGTGTGTGTGTGTGTGTGTGTGGCGGCGAATGGGGAGCGAGGCAAGACGTACCCATTTGTTCTGCTTCAGCTTGCCGTCTCTGCCAAATGCTGGCGGCAGTGTTACTCGGGAGGAAACGACAGCGAGGGCTGATTTGGTGAAGAAGTTCTGGGCGTGTCAGCATGGATGCAGGTTTGGCCTATGGCATCGGGTACGTACCTGGATGACTTGGTTGACTTTGTGGTAGTGCTTCTGGTCGGAGCCGGAGGCCTGATCTCCTGCTACTCCTACTCCTCCTCCTACTCCTCCTCGCGACATCATCTCGCCTTCAGATTCCTCGGCACCTCGGTCGCTGTAAGGGGGTGTGGTCGAGTATGCAGTCATGTCCTGGCTGCTATGCCGCTGGTTGTTGGTGCGAGTGGGATTGGTTTGAAGATTGCTGGCAGGCGAGGCTGTGCGCGGCGAGGAGCGCGAGTATGGATGCATGGCGGCGGCCTCCTGCAGGTACAGGTGCGCAGAGCAGGCGACAGGCAAGGCTGAACTCGGGCAGTGGAAGTGGGACGGTTATCGTTGCGGCGGAAACAGGCGAGGGTGAATGCGCGTAGCCATCACGAGTGCAGCCAGTGTCAGGTTTCGCGCAGTAGTCGTCAGATACGTCTCTCAGGAGACTGGTCCACGCGGGGGATTCCTTAGGCGGTTCAGGCGGGCTTAGGCAGCAGCAGCAGTAGCAGCAGCCATGATGTGCAGGGTGTATACAGGGTTGTAGGGCGTGGTTGAGGTGAGCGTGCGTGTGTGTGTGTGTGTGTCTGTGTGTGAGAGAGTGTTGTGCGTGCCTGGTGCGGCGGCCTTGGGCTGAGTACCCCAGTGTAACAGTGGGCAGCGCGGCGATGCAGACAGACGATGACTCTAGCTGGGCAGGCAGTTTGTCCTGGAATGGCGAAGGGGCAGGCAGATGGTCTTGGGACAGTCAGAGAGTGTTGGGACGCATGCACTCGGACTCAGTCACGCGGCGATGTTCGAATGACGGGCGAGATAGCTAAGCTCCAGACAAGGGCCTGGCACGAGATAAACGACGTAAGTGCGTTCGCAGTAGCCCGGCGAGCACGATAAAGCTATCGGAAGCTGCAGGAAGCTAGCGAGAGTGGTAATTTCGTGCGGGTGTGTGGGAATCAAAGCTACTTGGTGGCCCAGTCTGGGGAAGCTGGAGGTGCCTGTGCTTATGCTTGTGCTTGTGCTGGTCGTGGTCGTTGGACGGGTGTGGGTGGGCCTTGGTCATGGCCCTTGGTTGAGTCAGGATGGAAGCTTCCGCGCCCTGCACACGAGACCATGACCAAAGGAGCAAGCCGCTAACGCAAAGCACGCGCATTCGCACACCTCTACCCACTATGGCGCATTGCAATCGCATGCAACGAGTTGCCTTGTCCATGGTCATGGTCATGGTGGTGGTGGTGGTGGTGATGATGATGATGATGTGCTTCACTGTCTACCTACTTTCGTCGTCCATTGTGCACCCGCGAGCCACCACCACCACTGATCAATCTCCGCAGGGGCCCC
>Ga0265798_10012128_pt1 | contig 10435 bp, 9 predicted proteins | sample P3T30metagenome_FD_192430 | JGI IMG/M metagenome (GOLD analysis project Ga0265798, IMG submission 192430) | Plant litter microbial communities from East Loma Ridge, Irvine, California - P3 T30 | ecosystem: Environmental > Terrestrial > Plant litter > Unclassified | place: USA: California...
GCAAATCTGACAAGCTAGCTTACGTTGAAGAGGAGGACCCCGAGACAGGCGCTCTTCATCGTTGGGAACCAGAATGCGACAAGAGCAGTGTTCATGGGAGAGCCGAGGGTATTGGTGAAAAGCTAGCACCGAGGCCCAAACAAGAAAACCATAACTTGGCTCCAAAGAGTGTTACCACGAACAATGAGGCTAGAAAGCACCACGAGAAAGTTCGAGTATCTCACGAGACAGATCGGCACACTGTTCACGGCGAGCATCACCGCGGTAAGCTATTTGTGCCGTCATAATCTATGACCCGTTACTGACTATATTGAAAGATACTCTTGAAAATCACGGTCTAACGAAAGACTACATCGAAAGTTGGCACATTCGTTGGGGCGAAAAAAGTGAGAAACGGACGAGAAAAAAGATAATGGCGGATTTGAACACGCATTTAACTTTACAGAAGCACCGACAAGAAAATGCCGCAAGCAAGGCAGCGCATCTCGCCTCATTACAGCCCCCAGATCCAAAACCGATCATTTCAAACGACATGAGTAGTTCGCGGCGTTCCATAAATACTCCCAAAGATAACAAGCCGGGTGCGTCGTTCCGAACTCATACCGAAACCTCGTCGACCAGTTCCACCTTAGATGTGTCGCGTGACCAAGGTGAAGATAGTCACAAGAATTTCGATTTTAGACAAAGCTACGCCCATCGCACTTCCAGAGACTTTCAAAGAGAAGAAGAGGAAGGGAAGAGACAAGAGATTCAGGAAAATCACAGGAAATGGTACGAGGACTGCAGACAGAAGACTGTGCATGATGCAGCTGCACTCGCCTCAGTACAAACATCACGCCCACGACCGATTATTGCAAACGGCATGAGTAGTGCGCGCACTGCCGCAAGTCATTCCAAAGATCGCAAACCGAGCGCATCGTCCCGTACGCGTCCCCGAGTCTCGCCGATCAAATCTACCCAAGACGCGCTGAGGGTTCGGTCCGCTGAGGCAGGCCACACAACGAGAGAGCGCAAGACGGTAGTCGAACAGTCACCTTCGATTTATTATTCCCGTCGTCTTGATTACAATTTTGAAGATTCGACTACTCCTAGTGGTTCTCGGCCATGTTCGCATTGCGGAAACAAAAACCGGAAACCCCATTACATTGATGCGGCTTGCCAGCCCGACGCGTCGCTGACAGCAGCTGGTTCTGCAAACAAGCAGCGGTCCTCATCGGGAGAAGATGTGGCTAAGGAGTTCGGCTTCTGGATCTAGTTGAAGAGAGATGTCATTCTGTCCGTTGAGGGCTATGTCGCGATTTTTGGCTGATTCGGTAGTAACCCAATATCGAAGGGGTCCAACTGGCTTCTCTGCCCATATTGGCGGCTCTGTTCTGAATATATCGGTAGTATCTAGTGCTCGTTAGTTCTCTTATAATAACAATGGCGTTGACATCAAGTCGAAAGCGTTTGGAAGCAAATTGCAAACCTCTTTACCATTCACTTGGATTCATAATGCCTCGCTTACCAAAGACGGAACAGCCAGTCACACCCCCGATCTCCTCGGCCTACGCAGTGCACCACATAAGCATGTTCCATTGTCGGCACCGCCACCGTTAACTTCGACGTCCTCACCGGCCCATAGGGGTAGCAGCTCCCTCAGCTACGAGCCATCGCGCATGTCCGATGTTGCCTTGTGGTAAGGCACTAATCTCGCTTGGTGGGGTTCTTCAACACCCACCACTCACGACGCTTTTGAGAAAAGGTCCCTCAGCCTCGACCACTCACAGCCTTCGTACGGTAGCTGGGGTGGCTTCACCGGATGATGCTCAGCCTTCGACCAGCCACCGTCTTACTATGAGCGAGGGCTATGTGCGAGATCGCGTGGCCGATATATTTATGATAGTGGTTGTAAGCATTTTGCGGTAGAATCTTAGGCACTGGTTTCCAAATATGTCTGCAGCTCATGACTTTCCTGCGACCTCCCCGGCGGGGGGACCATCCAGGGTTACGACACCTACCATTCAGATCATCGATGAAGAAGGCCGGGGCGTGATGGAGGACTTCGACGACGGCGCGTCGGAATCCAACGAAGTCGCGATAGAAAAGACGAGCGTCGACGTCCAATCCATACTCTACGAGCGAGCCCTGCACAACAAAGACAATGACCGCTTCTGGCCAGAACTGATTCTGAATGAGATACTGACGGAGACTGTGATTGCCGATTTGCTTTGCAGCAACGACGTGCTTGCGAACAAAATTGCGACATATCATCGGAAAGTGTTTGCAATTCTCATCATTCACGGGAGAGAGAAAGAGATTCAGCTCTTCATCGATGAGAATGTAAGAGACGAAGACTTGCCCCTTTCTTCGGAATCATCGCAAAAGACAAGACCTTGCTTTAGCAAATGGAAACCATTCGAGCTGGACAGTTTCCGGCACACGCAGTATGGGATGATTCCTTTGTTCCTGGATTTCGAAGGGGATGGGACGACAGTGAGACAAATAAACTTGGAGCCGAAAGTCCTATTACCTTTCCTCACGGAGGAAAGCAGCGGTGCCGGTGGATACAGTGAAGTATACAAAGTTGTGATCGATGCCCGCTCACACGGCTTCGACCGTGCCCTCAATTCGGTAGGCCGCGCTGGAGATTGGCACAGGATATTCTGCTGACTGTATGAGATTAGATCGCCACGAATGACTGTTTCGCAGTGAAGAAGATAAGCCATGCACAGCAAAGAAAGAAGGAGATGAACTTCGAGGCGGAGGTCAAAGCTCTGCAAAGATTCAGCGGTTTTATTCACGACCATCTCATCACACTTCTGATGTCATGGAAGACCAGCAACGACTACTTTCTTCTCTTCGTCTGGGCTGAGTATGACTTAGACAATTACTGGGAACACCATGAACTGCCGATTAGGGCTGGAGTTCCAGACGTGGACTACGTGCGATGGATTGCGAAACAGATCGTCGGCATGGCGGGAGCCCTGGATACCATGCACAACTTTCGCAATGTCGAACTGGCTTCCAATCAAAAGAGATATGCGCGACATGGTGATATCAAGCCAGAGAACATTCTCTGGTATAGGTCTCCGAGTGACAAGAGAGGGATATTGGTGCTGGCTGATCTGGGGCTGACTACCTTCAACTCGACGAAGAGCCGCTCAGCGCAACCCGGACGTTACGTGCCAGTAACTCTGACGTACCGCCCTCCTGAGTGCGATCTAGTAGGAGGGGTCGTCTCGCGTGCCTTTGACGTCTGGACGTATGGCTGTGTGCTTCTCGAGCTGGTCTGCTGGGCTCTAGGAGGTCAGCCGCTTCGCGCGCAGTTTGCGAAGGAGCGAAGAACGTTGTATCCAGCGACAAACGTTCGCTCTGACATTTTTTTCGAGGTCTTGAAGGTCAAAGATGGGCCGACAGAGTACGCGGTGTCGGTGAAAGAAGAAGTTGGCCAAGTAAGTAGTTCTTCTGTTCGTCGTACATTCGCACGGAAGAGTACTGATCACCCATCAGTGGATCACGAAGCTCCACAAACATGAATACTGCACGACGTTCTTCCACGATGTTCTGGACCTCGTCGAAGATAAGATGATAATTCCCATATCGGCGCAGCAAAGCAGGATCGACTCACGCAAATTGCATGAGCGGCTGGACAGCATGAGCCGTGGGGTCAATGATGACATCAACTTACAGTACTTGACCCCAAGACCTTCGCGTTTGCAACCAAAGCCCCGTGTGGTGGTTGATGCGCATCTGCATGTTAATGCATTGCAAGAGATCGAACAAGTCCAGAGTAAACTGAGCGTGATTCGCGGGAACACTCAAGCTTCGCTGACACCACACCAGCTGACACAGTTGGGGGACTGATCAGCGCAAGTCACGATATGGAAGTATATGGTTTTAGGTATGCGTAGTTACAACAGCGGGAACCGATGGTTATTTCATAGACTAGACATGGCTCTTCTTCTGTCGGGCGTCTTCCGTTTGCTCATTCCAGGCGGTTCGCGGAGCTGGCTCGTGGTACTAAACTAGCCTTCCGAGTAGTGCGTGAACACGACAGAGTTTCTGAGCGCGAACCATTCGCTCTTAACACAATTAGGCTTCTGCATAAGACTTGCGACGCCCACTTACGCTGGTTAATTTCCTGGGAAGCTCGCATTGAAAGACGCCACGCTTGTACTGAGCGCGTGTCAGCATGTCGTCATGCTCCACAAGGCTGAACTTACATCCACTGCTGCATCGCCACTGGGAAACAGCTTGCCGAAGAACAATTCCAGAGCCTCGCGTTGGATATACTTGGCGGTTAAAATCAGGATCATCGCTTGGAAGGACGACTTCTACGGCAGGCTGAGAGGCGCAGTGACGAGGGGTAACGAGGTTGCTTATTGTGGCGCAGTCCGGACCTCCCGACTTCGACGGAAGGACTTGGATTGATCATGCGCGCAGGCGGCCGGTGTGATATATGGCTTTCGTAAGGCTGCATCTTTGGCCCAGGCGAAGCTCGCGCCAATCTGCCCCACCGGAGATGCGCTGGCATGCTCACGGGTTATGTTGTGTCCTCTGAACTTGGAGCAGGGCGCAGCGGCGGCGCACTACGGGAATGAAAACGAAATCACAAGGTGGATCACCGAGGTCTATAGTCTAACGTTCGCGAGGTCTGTACACCACCGGTGAAAGACCGGTGTGTGTGGTCAGTGCCACCCGCGCTTGGACGATGTCACCTTCTAGATTGCCTCCCTGTCGCGATTATTATGCGCTCTAGACGCAGACTTCACTTCAACTTTCACTGCAGACCGCGAACTCGTCTCTACTTTCTCATATCACCTCTCTTTGCAACGCTTGGATATTCTCTAGCCGCATGGATTGGGCTGACGACGATGCGTTCCTCGGAACACAAGAGACGACGCTGTCGAGGATCTTCAGATACCGCCCACGGGAGTCTGTCGGTATCAAGATAGTGCAAAGTGAGGGTGTATGAGCCGCCAGTTCCCGGACAAAGATTGTGACTGACCTGCCAGTACGTATTGCAACAACAGCGACTTGGTTCTGAACAAGAATGGAAACGGTGGCTGAATTCTGTACGTCCTCATGACAGGATATTGGATCTTACTTTGGCTGACCACATATAGGTGGAAGCTCAAAAAGCCTCGGATAGCGGCCTTATACTGATGTACGTACAATTGTACACACGTCCTAAAGCTGCAGAATCTCTGCTGACTCCATTTCATCAGCCTCGCGAGCCGAGCAGGTGGTGACTCTGGAAACACGAACTTGTCAACTATAGCATCCTGCCCCGATGAACACGATTTTACTCGAGCCGAAATAATGACAGGCGGTCAGCGTCGTTGTCAGACCTTCGATGCATGTGGCTATGGCCATGACATGAACCAAACCGTTATGTCGAGGAAAAAGCGGCAACCGGGGCTCGCAGAACTCCCATTTTCGCTCGACACTTTCAAGAATATTTGTAACACCTTTGGCATTCATATGTCGTTTGCGAAGGTGGTGACTCGTACGGATGTTCCGAGCTTCCAATGCGAGAAAGTGGTTATGAACGGACCCGCTTACGGTACGCCAGTACGCCTCAAGCACGAGTACTATCCAATGCTGACAAGACCAGTATACAACTGCCGGACGTCCAACTCATGGCCCTCGGACATGGCTTTATCATCTTCATACCTTCGGAGCTCGGGCATTACGTGTGCCGTTATGTATGGGTGCACCCAAAGCATAGAACAATCAATCATGAGGAGGCTCGACGGAATAAGGCACCGGGCATGCCATCCGATGATCATGCCAGGTATCTTTGCCGAAATGGAACTTCTCCGACACGTCGGTCTTGTAGAGGCAACGATCGTGGATATAGAGACGAAGATCTTCAGACTCGATTTCGAGGCTAATGGTATCGAAGCAATGGATCGCAAGGAGATGAACAAAAGAAATATACAAAAGCGAGAAGCTTGGCTAGATGCATCCTATCTTAAGACCTCGCTTGTCACCTGGAACGTGCAAATCGCAAAGATGGCGAGCCATGCAGAAGAGTTTAATTCAGATCTTAGATCCATACAACGCAGACTGGAAGCGAAAGAAGATCAAGATGTGAGCGGCAATACCTCAATGAGCTCATCGCAGACCTGGACAAAAGACAATGAAAGCGATGGAGAAGAATCGTATCTTTGTGGCGACGGCGCCCAAAAGCTTGCGAATGACAGTCCAGATTCTACTGGTCCGAAGGATCTGTGGATCCAAAACAACGTAGCAGATGCGGCGGGGAAGATTGAAAGGAGGCTAGCAATTATACATGATGAGTATGAAGAAAAGATCAGAGACTGCACCATGCGAATTGATGGTATGGCGATGGCAACACAATGGGTTCGTACTGTAAACACTCAAACTTGGATCCAAGGCTGACACGATAAGTCCCATAGCGAGACGGCGGTAGAAATGGCAATGGCCACTAATCGAGAGTCAAGGGTCATGAAGTCCATCTCACTCGTCACGATGATTTTTCTACCTGGCACCTTCTTTGCGGTAAGCTGCTTCGATCCGGGATGACTACGCCGCTGCTGACGCCACGTATACTGTCTTTTCCATGACGTTCTTTGACTGGTCTGGTGCTAGTGGCGATGGCCATGTTTCAAGCTACTTGTGGATCTATATTCTGGTTACCGCCTTCTTCACAGCAGGTACTATGGGCATGTGGTACTTTGTCGTGATTTACCGACGTACTATTACTAGAGAAATGGACCCAGAAAAGCTTACGGGCGACGGGAACGGGGTCGTGAAGCTCTACATCACGGAAGCTGCAAACCGATCGCTACAATACTGGACATCATTATTTCGGCCATGCTGCGGTATGATGTAAATGGAGAGAGCAACCTCCCATGCATACCATACATCTCGAATTTGTCTTAGTCGCGTAAGCAGCCCTCGCAGTGGTTCAAAACATCGCCCAAGGGGCTACAATGACATCAATCGATTTTTGCATGCGGAACCGTACGTGAAGTTGGTTAAGCCCGCAAATTATCGTATCATCTTCTCCTAAGCTCGTGTCTCGTCAAGGGAAAAGCCGACCCGATACCCCATGACATGCACCCGATTTGACCTGGTAGAAATGTACCACTAAGACTTGTTGTTCACTCGAAGATACCTTTGCTTGAGGGCTCTTAGCCGACTGCGCCATTTTTGATGAAACCTCGTTGAGCCTTCACTTTCCGGGCTCGTTGCATTCTCTAACCTTCCATCGTCTGTGACCAGTGAAGGGTACTTATCCATCGATACCGATGGCATGAAGTCTTGCCCAGTAGAGTGACGGTGTTGCAGTATTTGGGACTCAGTCGGTGGTGACAATAGGTTCGTGCGGACGTGTGAGAGTGCGGAGCGTGTGAATCTCTCACGCCTCGAATCGCTAGGCATTGGAGGTGGTGTCCGCGGTGTAAGTTTCATATTCATCTGGTAATCCTTCCTCATCTCTGAAGACAGTGAGATCGAGGTCTTGTGAGACATGTCGGTAGGGGCCCTATGGATTTCGAACCGTGCCCAAGGGAGACAATATTCTGGGTTGCGATTGCATGTCTTTTTGACCACGTCAAATGTTCCCACAATTTCATCGCAGGTCGCCCGTTTCGCCGAGTCTGGCTCCAGAAGTCGTGCTTGCACAAAATCAACGAGATCAACGATAAAATCTGGCGTTGAAGAATCTTCTCGTAGCATTTGGCATTGCTAGTACAGCGTCAGTGAACTGACTTGGCATAGGGATATGATATGCTCACTTGTATGACCGAGGCTTTCACTACCACTATATCATCGCTATGATCATCGTCTTTGAGAACGAGATTGAAGAAATGATCCGCGTGGAAGTTCAGGTTCGAGTCGTCTGATCGAGCTTGCGCGAAACTACTCACCCCATCCCAGCCACGCACATACCAGACAAGGAATTGCAACACCACGCAACCGAACGACCAGATATCGGCTTTAGGGGCTACTCGCTTTGTCTTGTCGAACTCCGGCGCCCTGTAGGTGTGTGTAAAGCCGCCTGCTGCTTCTGCTGGTATCGTTTTTGAACGTGTAGCGTGAAATTCGGTAGATCCAAGGTCCGATATTACGATTTTGCCTTGCCGATGTGAATGAGACCCGCCACAGCTACACTTGAACCAAAGCATGTTTTCTGGTTTGATGTCTCCATGCCTTCCGTGCGTCTTCGACCGGTCCGGAGCGTCGTAACTGGCGATTTCTTCGACCTCGGAGTGGTGGATACAACGGATAGCTTTTGCGAGGCCCAGGAGTTGTCCGATCATCCATTCCGCTAGATCCGCATTCCGTGGAAGACCGGATACCTCCGGGTAGTGAGTCTGCCAGAACTCCAACAGATTACCGTCAGCCCATGGGAAGATCATGCTGAGATGACCTCGTTGTGTAAAGGTGGCTAGAAGCTGGATTATGTGAGGATGCCGTCTGCCGTTGAGGTACTTGTAGGCCGTAGTCTCGCGATCCAGTTCGTGACTCTGGTCGTTCGTTGCATTGTCGCGTTTCCGTAGCTCCTTGACCGCGAAACACATCTTCTCTGAGGTACAATGATCCGTCTTGACAATATCAGCCTTTGATGTGTCAAATTCTAATGGTTGACTCACCGAGACTCGGATGTGGTCGTAATGTGCCGAGTGTATAACGACTTTACGTACAAAGGAGTAACCTCCTTCTCGGCGTATCGCTGACTGAAGCTCTGGATTCTCAGCAGTGCTAGGCTTGATCTCATTGTCGACGAAAGGCAGCTTGACGCATGGATGCAGCTTGTACTCTAGGAACCCCGGTTTGGTACTGTTGCTGAGCTTGAAGTACGGTGATGTAACTTGACCTTGGTATATCTTGAAGCAATCTATGTCTTGCGGTCTCCAGCTCTTACTCGTAAAGAGTTTAATCGGTCGTTTAGATCGACAAATACCTTCGAATTGCTCGAAATCGAACGGCAGGTCAGCATCATAAATTCCCTCTTCGATGAATTCTTGGATTTCCTGCGCCCTTTCCATCAAACATAGAATGACGAAAAGCTTTCTCCGGGTGGTGATTTCACCATTACTCAAGGTTTTGCAATTCCACACCTGGAGTGCAGTCGAATGCAAGTCGAAATTCGGACTTGATAACTCGAGCTCCCGACAAATGTTAGGGATAGTCACGACCTCGTCCAAACAGTTGAGTGGGAGGAATTGTGAGTCTCCTTCGCAGGTCTCCATGGCCTCTCGAATGAATGTGTTCAATGGTTCTGGTGTGTAACCATGGCCTTCGCTGACATGCGCGTGTTTTGAGCGTTTCGTGACATGGTCGACGAGATGCAATGAGTCACCAGTATCCTCAATGGTACTACTGAGTGGAGCAGACAATTGTGGAACTTCGGGTCGTGGCTTTCGGTCGCGAGTCTCCTCAGATTCCATAGATGTTTTGTTCGCCTGAGAGATGTGAAACCTGGTGCGAGGCGACTGATCTATGCGAGAAGAAGCCTGTCAAGTCAGGTTTGCCAATTGTGGATATGTACAAGCCACAACTTACAACATCGTCAAGGTTATGGTGCCCACTTGCGTCGATGATTGCATCATGCTGGCCAGCCGCCGGCCCCCGAGTCATCGGACTCATACGAGTAGTCGGCCTTGCTAAGGAGGTATTATAGGGCTGCATGTGAAACCGCTCAAGGAAACTGATATCGAGCCACTGGCTAAGGAGTTAGGCAGAACTGTTGGTTCAAGATTAGCGGGCCACAGGGCGACGTATGAGCCAGCCATTTGCCTCATCAGTGCGCAGAGCCTCAGATCTCGTAAGCTTTTCGAATTTGGCCCCACCTACATGGCTTTAACCCTCTTGGACTTTGATGCAGCCTCAAGCCTGTTACTGCAGGACGGCAGAGAAGGCAAATTCGTGAATGCGACGGCTGATTGGCTACGATCGAATGAAGGACTTTTGCCTTTCCTTAGCGGCAGGTCCTTCATGCGGGCTGAGATGTATGCGCAGTGCATCGACCAGGGCGATGCACGTTCTCAACATTATTTCCTAAGGCAGCTTCGTAAGCTGTGTTTGCGCAAGGTTCAAAAGGCCAGATCCAGGGGGCGGACGTCCTGTGGTTGACATTATCAGGTCATTAGCAGTTCCAGCGATTAAGCAGCGAAAACCCATGCAGTTGGTGGCTGCATGGATCTGCAAAGAGGGCGTTGTAACTATACGCGTCCCGAGGCTGAATCTCGAAGGTCGACCGTTCAGGCGACTTTCCTGTGTCAGCCATCGCCGCTCCGAATGATCACTCCCTGACGGACCTCGCCGGAAGTTCACAACTCAGCTGCACTTGTACAAGCTATTCAGATTTCGATAAATCCGCACGCATCTCAGCGAACAGGACCATCACCGAACACTGAAAAACGTTTAAAACCTCCGTCCTTTACGAGGCACAAATGTCGCAAGCGATTTCCACTGG
>Ga0265798_10012129_pt1 | contig 10433 bp, 13 predicted proteins | sample P3T30metagenome_FD_192430 | JGI IMG/M metagenome (GOLD analysis project Ga0265798, IMG submission 192430) | Plant litter microbial communities from East Loma Ridge, Irvine, California - P3 T30 | ecosystem: Environmental > Terrestrial > Plant litter > Unclassified | place: USA: California...
TAAACAGGAGCAAAGGAATCATGGTCGATTGGGTAACCCTTAGGGTTGCTACTCACCCAAATACAAAGGAATCATGGTAATTCCTTTGTCTTCTATAGTTAGGACTCTCTACGTATATATAGTCTACCTATAACAGAATCTCTTAGTATTATTATATATTACTAGAAAAAAAGTAATATCTTAATATTATAAACTAACTTCTATAATATTAATTTAAGTAAAATAAAATATACTATTACTAGTTATAGACTATAATAAGTATCTAAATACCTAACTCTAAATAGCTTTATAAACTAGATACTAATATTAAAAAGATAACTAACTAACTATAATAATATATAAATACTAGAAGTTACTAGCTATATTATAATATAGCTATTTTAGTAAAGATAGATACTTATTAGTACTAGCTTCTATCTATAGTAATATTATAAAAATAACTTTCTTAGAAAATTTATTTTTATAATAATTGTAAGGAGCATGAAACAGTAGTAGTAAAACAGGTGGTAAAAGTGGTCTATCTAAGTGGTTCGTAAGGAACCGTCTGCAGGTAAGCCAGCTGGTGCGCGCCAAGCCGCACTAGCGCGATCACGTGACCCGCCGTCACGTAACCTGAGTGAAGTGAATGGGGCAGATCGTGACAAGTCTATAATCTAAAAATTAGTACTATAAAGTTATTAGTTTTATTATAAGTATCTATACTAATAATAAGGTTAAACTACTATACTATATACTGAGATCTAGTAGAGAAAGAGTAAGAAGACAAGAATTCTAAATATAGTAATATAATAAAGAATAAATAGAGCTAGCTATATAATTCAGTAGATACTACTACAATGAATATTATATATAGAGACGACACTCTAAAAGGAATCCTATTTAAAGATCCTACGAAGCAGAAGTCCTTATACCGACTTATATACGAGCCGGATAGCTAATAAACTATAGTGCTAGGTACTAGAGCTACGTGCTCTCGTATGACTCAACTATCTACTCGCTATAGTCTCTAAGCCCGTCTATACACGTGATATACGCTCTGGCAAGCTTGATAATATCAAGATCCATCACGCCTCGATACTCTCTCGAGCCTCTCATGAACTTTGGCCGCTGCCACTTGATATCCACAGCCTGCACTTTGTACGCTTCGTAGGTCCGACTATCTTGACTCAGAGACAAAGTCGCGAGCATACGGACCTTGTCGGCATCGAGAGCGAGACAGACCGTGTTGCGTGTAGGAGGGGGAACCGAGAAGTACTCCTTCTCATCCTCACCATCATCATCGCTTGTCTCAAGACCCCTGACCAGCGCACGGAAGCATTCTCTCACGCGGTCGATAGACACCGGCTGCCCGGGTACACTCTCCTCCTCGATATCCACAATATCGAGCCGGAAGCGCCGTAGGACCTCGTCGGCGCACGGCCTAGGCTCATCTGCATTATCCGCGCCTTGTACCTGCCGTATCAATTGCACCCAATTCTCCATGGCGCGCGGAGCGAGCTCTTTGGTAGCTTCATCATGATCGGTCAGGAAGACGTAGAAGCCCCAATTCGGCTGCGGGACAACGACTTCGTCTTTGCGCCATGAGACTGCCTCCCATTCTTTGATCTTTTCTAAGAGAGCACGATTCTCTCGTCCGTCGTCTTCTGCGCCCGCGGCTATGCGCTCGAAGGTTTCCCACCGTTCGGTCATGGCATCTCCGTCCGTGGTGCTTGTGTCTATCGCTACACCGGGTCCAAATGAGCGGATGGGAAACGTTTTCTTGCGCGGGACTGGATGCGTGGCTAGAGTCGGGTCCGTCGGGGTTGTCGGTCGCGGCGGCGGGCCGCGACGACCGGTCATGTTGGGAGTATGTGGAAGGAGAATGGATCTTGTTGTTCCGTAGACGCTGATACGGGAAAGATGTGTGTAGAAGCCTCGCCTCAAATGGAAGCCATGGTCAGCCGGATTGGCTTCACTCGGCTTTCGGCTTTCGCAAAAGATGAGACCCGATCTACGCAGAACAAGAAGCAGACCTCTATACTGTTACATACAGACAGACGGGTCCCATGACAAAATATTGCTATATATTAATCCAGCCACTCGCTGCCCAAGCGTTGCACAAAGCAGCACCCACCTCAGCATCTACCGACCATGACCCGCCTCATGCCTTCAGCCACGCGACCGGCTGCCTCCCGCGATGCTTCCACCCAACCTCTCAAACCCGCGACAAACACCCACTCCTCCATCGCATCGCGCAACAAAATATACTGGTCCACCCAGCCTACACCCTCCCTCCTCCACCGCTCCCTGCACGAACAACCAATCCTCGCAACCAGCGCCCACAAAAACCACCTCACCCTACAAGATGGCACCCAGATCCTCGACGCCTGCGGCGGAGCCGCCGTGGCCGTAATCGGACACGGGAACGAAGAGGTGATCCGCGCAATGGCAGCGCAAGCCTTGTCGGTAGCATACGTGCACACCCTGTCGTACACAACACGAGCAGCAGAAGACCTGGCGGACTTCCTGGTAGGCCACCGACCCGGCGGGCTGAGCAAAGCCTTCTTCGTCGGGAGCGGGAGTGAAGCGAACGACGGTGCGATGAAGCTGGCGCGGCAGTTCTTCTTCGAGCGCGGCGAGGCCCAGCGGGTGCACTTCATTGCGCGGAAGCAGGCGTATCACGGGAACACGTGGGGGGCGATGAGTCTGTCAAACAACGTGTCGAGGCTAGTGCCGTACAAGGATGTGCTGCTGGCGGATGTCAGCCACGTTAGTCCCTGCTACCCTTACCAGTACCAGCAGGCCGATGAGTCGGATGCGCAGTATGTCCGGCGTCTTGCGGGAGAGCTGGACGACGAGTTTGAGCGCGTTGGGCCGGATCGCGTTATTGCCTTCTTCGCCGAGACGGTCGGAGGCGCGACGAGTGGGTGCATCACAGCGGCGGCCGGATACTTCGCCGCGATGAAAGCCGTGTGCAAGAAGCACGGAGCGCTGTTCGTCTTGGACGAAGTTATGTGCGGCACCGGACGGACTGGAACGATGATGGCATGGGAGCAAGAGGAAGGCGATGCATCTCCCGACATCATGACGATCGGCAAGGGCCTCGGAGGAGGCTACTCGCCGATAGCCGGAATCTTGGTCCACGAGAGAATTGTCGAGCAACTAGATCAGGGTACGGGGAGCTTCAACCACGGCCATACCTACCAGGCCCACCCGACGTCTTGCGCCGCTGCATTGGCCGTCCAGACGGTCATCAAGCGTGAGGGTCTGGTGCAGAGATGCGCGAAGATGGGCAAGTTACTCGAGGCCAGCTTGAAGAAGATATTCACAGATGAGGTACACGTGGGTGACATCCGCGGTCGCGGCCTCTTCTGGGCGATCGAGTTTGTTTCCGACAAGATCCGCAAATCTGCGTTTGATCCTGCACTGGAATTCGGTCTTGCTGTGCAGAAACAAGCGCTTGAACTTGGCGTCAATGTGTATCCAGGGGCCGGCGGTATCGACGGCGTCAAGGGTGACCACGTCCTCATCGCGCCCCCATACACGGCCACGGAGGCGGAGATCGAGACGATCACTTCTGTCGTCCTGCAGGCATATAAAATGGTTGTGTCTAGGCTTTGAATGCTGAAAACATTGTGAACAGGACCACTGTCCTGTCAGATCTCGACCAGTGCCTCTATGTAGACCGCGTATTTCGAAACGGGTCTTCCGCATCAGCAGTAATTGTCGAATGGCAATTGCGACATGTCCGCCATTGATCCATCCATGAGAGAGGCCAGCAAGTCGGGGTCAATGAATGTGTCCAGGTCGAATTCGGCGGTATCCTCAACATTGTTCGAGTCTCCCTGAGCTCCGTCATTACCGACCCCGGTCTGGTCAAGTTCCACTCGTTGTACATTGCCAGAAGTTCGCTTCTGCCGCGCCAAGCTCAACAGCATCTCCGCCGCATGCTCACGGCCTGATACGCTTGGCTCCGGCACTTCCGCGAGTCGATTGATGTTGTCCTCGAGGTCCTCAAGCCCGTGACCACCAGGATGCGAGAACCGAGATTGGTCTGCAGACTTGACATGATCGTAGATGACGGAAACCGTAGACAAGGTTTCTCTCCAGCCCTTGACGATTTTCCATAGAGCACTGGTATCATCGAGCCAGGCAAGAGCCCACTGCAGGTCTTCGTGCGGCGGCTTCACACCTGCAGCCATGGAAGGCCAAGCCTGCGCATAGAGGAGCGTGACAGCGGCAGAGTACACACAGAATGCAACGAACACGGTCTTGAGCTCGACACCACGTACCTGCGCTGCGCGGAGAAGATCGATGATACTGGCAGCCGACGCGAACAGCGCGGTGGAGTTTGCAGCCCACCAGCCTTCCGGCGGTCTGCCAACAAGAAGGGGAGGATCGATCGGCCCCGAGGGAAACGAACATCTGTAGGGTATGAAAGGTATGTATTCGCGGCGGAGGAACAGCTGGTTGAGATGGAAGATGACGTTGATGAAGACGAAGGGTTGGCCTTGATTGCGCGCGATATGAGCCTGGAGGTTGTTGTTGGTGGGTGAATAGTAGAGTTTCTCGGACATGGAGGAGCGCCAGCAGTCTAGCGCCTTTTCCATCCTGTTCCAAAAGCTTCCTTCGATCCAGGGTGAACTCTGCTCATTGCGGGGCTCTAGGCGGCGGCCTCCTTCGCAGATCCACTGGGATAGTGTTGACCAGATGTCCAAGCCTCTGATGATGAGTCGCAAGCTTTTATCGCAGTCATCGGATCTTCGGGCTACCGTCATCTCGTCAACCGTACTCAGTGCCAGTCCAAGCAAACGCGATAGCGGCTCGTCAGGCTTGGCTTCGAAAGTAAAGTCCTCCTCGCCCATTGGCAAGGACAGATCGAGTCGCGATGCTTGGAAGCTCTGCGGTCGATGCTTCCCTCCGCTGAGAAGACAATCGACAACGAAAGCAGCCCAAATGGTGCGGCGAATGCACTCCTGGGAGGTGCGATGTGCCACATTGCTGTCCGCGCTCTCAGTTGGGTGGCAAACAACGTTCTCGGTCGCATCCAACCTAGGCCTCAGCGCTTGCGCCATCCTGATAGCAATCCCTGGACTGTGGTCAGCAAGGACACTGTCTCAAAGCGCGATTGTAGCATACCAGCCAGCATCCAGGCGCGAGAGCCATTACAAGCACCCCAATGGTGGAGACTGATCAGCAACAAGGACTGCACAACTACTGGGTTCGGATCGTCTAGGACGTGAGCCATGACCGCGATCTCTGCCTTTGCCGCATAGAAATAGCCAGTTGCTTCAGGCGCTGCATGTTGGGAGACAAGCTCGGGGATAAACCGACCGGTCACAGCAAGTATCGCATATAGCATCGTCGTCTCCACGCTACTCGTCAATAGCTGGTCCGCAAAGGATGGTCTATGCAAGAACCCGAACTCGGGAAAACAGGACTGCAGTAAATTGCAAGCCTCAAGCATCAAAGGTGGTGCTGGTAAATCTGGACAGGCGATTACGCGATCGTCCAGCGGTTGCACATGGCTGACACGGTTTGAAGGATTGGGAGACGCCAGTCTGGGTCGTTTAGTGGGTAGAGATGCATGACTTTCCGTAGATTCTCTTGGGCTGACGCGTGCCGCTGGCCGAGTCTTTGCCTTGACTATTGGAGCACTCAATAGGCAATCTGAGCGAGATGCATTGGTACATGCCTGACACGGTGCAGATCCTTCGTGCTGGCATTTGATTTTTGACTTTCTATCAAGACGTGAGCCAGGCGACCGAGAAGATCAGGAGGTCGGTCTGGACGTGATCTATACCGACAATACTGACATGCGATGGTCGTACGCATGTCGTGGGATAAGGATCAGTGTATCCGGCAATGAAGATGATAATTGTTGATGACAATAATGGAGTGGAGTGATGTGGAGGTTGGAGGTGAAATGCGAAGTGCGAAACGCGTCGGGAAAGCACGATCGGCTCGGGAAAGACAGATAAGCTCGGGAATGACAGATAGGCTTTCGGCTACCAGACAGCATCGTGAAGTTTGCCCTATCTAAACATGCTCGCCTCTTCTTCGCCGAGTCCGTCTGTCGCTGGAGATGCCATCGGGTACAAGTATGGCATACGACCTCTATATGGGCGAATGTCTCCCCTTCAGAAGAGGCATGGACTCTATGTCGGCCCCGATATTGCCTGTATCATGACGCTCGTCACTGAAAACCTCGAAAGCATCAGCGTCACTCACATCAAGCTCGACGCGCCAGGGTTGAGTCGCGCGACGGGACTCTGCTACGATGGCAAGACATGTCAATGTCTCGGCATCCCGTATGCTGTCGTCCCAAGCAGGTTCAGGAGACCAAAGCCTGCTCCGGCACCTTGGCATGATCGTGCCCTTGACGCCACCAAGTTTGGGTACGAGCTGCTTTCACTTCATTTCATGTGAATACTGTATGACCCACAACGCGTACGAGACGCTAGCCAGCTGCCATTGCAAGACCGTACCGCCCGCAGCCCGGACGCGATTTCTATCCCATACCGACACCGCCTGTTCGACCATGGGCGCCCAATCCACCGTTGACTTCATCTACGGAGTGTCTCAATCTCAACATCAGCGTGCTCTCTAAGCCCGGATACCAGAGTGCGGAGCGCCTGCCAGTGATGATTTTCTTTCATGGCGGAGCATCCACTTCTCTGGGTCTGCCGGCATCTACGACGGCCGCGTGCTGGCCGACGTCTCGCGTGATGAGACCGGCAGTCCAACCATCATCGTCACGCTGAACTATCGCTTGGGCGTTCTCGGTTTTCTGACCAGTCGAGAAATCCGGGAGTATAACGCATCTTTCGGCGACGAGGGCATGGGCAACTACGGGATCTGGGATCAAGTGGAAGCCCTTCGCTGGATGCAAAAGCACATCTCGGCTTTTGGTGGTGACCCTGATCGTGTCACGGTCTTTGGTCAGAGTGCTGGAGCAGGTTTGTCATTTTCAATTCCAGACTGTTCTGGCCACGCAAGCTGACCCTTCCAGTCTCCATCGACGCCCACCTGCTCCGCAACGAAGCATTATTCTCGAGTGCCATCATACAGTCCGGGCCAATGCCTTCATGCCGTATAATGCCGGAGTCCGACTACCAGGTCGTCTACGAAAAGATGTTGAACGCACTTGACGTCTCGCCAGATCTATCGCCTCAAGACCGTCTGCAGCACCTTCTGGAAGTACCCGAAGAAGAGCTCACAGCAGCAATGGTTCCGGTGTTCATTGTGCCTGTAATCACCATGGCGCTTTGTAGAGACGGAGTGCTCATCCCAGGGAACCCATTATTATCGGCCGACATCTCTTCGTTCAAGGTACCAACCTGGTGTCCTCGGGTCATGGTCGGTGATGCTGCAAACGAGTGTATCCTCTGGAGTAAGACTTACCAACATCACGACGGTGCTTCTCTCTCTCGCCTTGCCGGAGATTTCTTTCCAGCCGACCAAGCTGAGGAAATTTTGAGCTTATATTCACTCACCCCCGAGACATCCCAAGCAGAAGCTTTTGGCAGGATAGAGAAGCTATGCACAGATGCCATGTAGTAAGTACAAGTTTCCCTCGTAGTGGTCTGGACTTCCTCGCTGACAAGAGATTACCAGTCTATCTCCAAATTACGACTTCCTGCAAGCAAACCCATCCTGCTACGCCTACCATTTCGCCGAGCCCTCAACCTACGACAACGAGTGGAAAGGTCTTGCGCATCACTCGCTCGAGAACGTCTACATCTGGAATGTCCTGCGACACACCCTGACCGAAAGTCAACAAAAGCAAGCAACGAGGATAGCACATTCCTGGCTTCAATTTGCCGCTGGCGGAGACTGCTGGCCCAGGTTCGGGCGAGAGCACAACTATATGTTATTTGGCGCAGGCGAGGCAGCATTGCGGACACCGGCTGAAGATGGAGGGCGCGGCTACTGCGTGTTGAAAGCTATCAGGGACATGGGTGGCAGCGATCTTCTCGAGAAGTGGGGCGACTTTGCTTTCCAGCTTTGCGTCTCCAAGCGCGAGTTGACTGATCCCGAGTTCACGTTGTCGACTACCAGATATCAATCCTTAGCAATTCGGGCCAGTGGAAGACAAGAATCTGGCGTCCTTTGAACACAAACCCCGCTTCCTCTTCGATTTGCTGTATCGCTTGTGTATCAAGTGTTGATCAATGTCTTTGATAGCATTTTACAGGAGGTGCTGACAGCAGACGAGTGAATCGAGCTACATGAGTATGTTTGGACCGCATCCTAGTGAGACACTGCCAAAAGCGGCAAGTTTGTGTTGGCCAATCCAGGAATGTATCGACGAACCCCGCTCAAGAGGTGAGCTTACCGCTTCCGCATCTTTGGCTCCTAGTCGCAATGTCTGATAGCCATATACGGGAGACGTCTTCCAATTTGCTAGCATCGAGTGTGCTGCTATCGTGCACGAGCATGCTCACATTCCTTCGGCAACTGTTCCTCATCGCACCAGCACGACCTCAGCAGCCGGACCCTAACTCTTACATCGTATTACGCCTCTTGGACCTTACTACTTCAGGCACTGCAAATACCTAAAGAGTATGTTGCACAAACCTGCGTGATCGGTCATCGCCGAACGAGGCACATAAAGCGAGGGACATGAGTCTACCATTATGCTTAAAGAGAGAGATGCCCTCGAGTCCAGCACATGATGCTCTACACAGACATCTCACAGCTTCTCAAAAATCTTTACACAACATTCCCCTTGTACACAAACTCTCAACATGTCTCTCAAAGGCCAAACCGCGCTAATCACCGGCGGCGGTAAGAATCTCGGCGCGCAGATCGCCCGAGAGATCGCCAACGAAGGCGGTAACCTCGCCCTGCACTACAACTCAGCTAAAAGCAGAGACGAGACCATGCAGTTCAAAGAAGAACTCGTAAACTCCCACAAGGGGATCAAAGTCTCCGTCCACGCAGGCGACTTGACCACTGGTGCAGCTGTCAAGAAGCTCTTCACGGATGCCATTGCCGAACACGGAACGTTGAACATCGTCGTAAACACAGTCGGAATGGTACTGAAGAAGCCCATGACCGACGTTTCGGAAGCCGAGTACGACACCATGTTTGCGTGAGTCCATCGCTACTCCGTCTTGCGCGACACCTGCCTGGATCAAAGCTGACGATGTTCTCAGTGTCAACTCCAAAGCAGCATTCCTGATCCTGCAAGAGGCCGCAAAGAACGTGCATGACGGAGGCAAAATCATCACAATCGTGACCTCGCTGCTGGCCGCTTTCACCGGCCTGTACACAGCCTACGCCGGCTCCAAAGCCCCCGTCGAACACTTCACTCGAGGCGCGGCGAAGGAGCTCTCCAGTCGACGCATCAGCGTCAACGCCATCGCACCTGGTCCGATGGATACGCGTAAGTGGGATGCCTCGAATACAACGAAGCTCCGTCTCCATTCTTTGCTGACTTTTCACGTGTAGCGTTCTTCTACCCGCAAGAATCCGACGACTCTGTCGCATTCCACAAGAGCATGGCTATGGAAGGCCGTCTGACGGAGGTACAGGATATTGCTCCGATTGTGAAGTTCTTGTGTACTGCTGGCCAATGGGTCAACGGGCAGACGATTTTCGCCAACGGAGGTTACACCACTCGTTAGCGGGGTCAGTTGCGAGATGTTGACATGCTTCATGCATATCGCTTGTGATCATGTGAGACAGTGGAATCTGGAAATTGATTGATACCTACTTGCGTTTGTTTGGCACAGATGTTTGTGGGTTTTAGGTATCAGCATCTATTATTACTTACGAGTCCTGGCGTATGGCAGTACTCTAGGCTCCAAGCACTTGGCGTGCTTAGTTAGTCAAGCAGTACAGTGTTGCCTGGTGCTCATTTCAGTATTGTTGCCTAAACTCGTGATCTGGTAAAATCATTCTCTTTACCGCTTAATTCAGCACCACATTGGAAATCCTACTTTCGCATCTGCAATCCAGGTTCAGCTCTTCGATTTCAGCTGAAGGCTTCGACCTCTACCACACCCACCTGCAATGGCCGCACCGTCAATCGATCAGACTGTCGATACGCCGATCGACATCTTCGGACAACAGATTCTCCCTATATACACCCAGATATGCTTTGGCTTTCCAGTCAAAGACGCTCAATCGTGTCATAGACACCCTAGACATTGCCTTGAACAAGATCTACGCGCAGTTCCCGTGGCTGTCTGGCTGTGTGATCAACGATGGGGCAATGGAAAAAAACAGTGGTGTTTTCAAGATCAGAGTACGAGGAAATAAACCCCGTCTCTTTGTCAAAGATCTTCGCGATGAGTCATGTTTCCCAACAATGGAAGCTCTCCGGGTCAGAGGCTTTCCAATTAATGCACTGGACGAAGACTTCATCGCACCGTCCAGAACGCTCATCAACGCGAGTGAGTCATCTTCACCGGAGGTGTTCCTCGCCCAAGCAAATCTGATCAATG
>Ga0265798_10012132_pt1 | contig 10431 bp, 14 predicted proteins | sample P3T30metagenome_FD_192430 | JGI IMG/M metagenome (GOLD analysis project Ga0265798, IMG submission 192430) | Plant litter microbial communities from East Loma Ridge, Irvine, California - P3 T30 | ecosystem: Environmental > Terrestrial > Plant litter > Unclassified | place: USA: California...
GGGAGTGGACCAGGTTTGCCGAGTACCTGGGATGATAGAGAAGTTGGGACCTGGGTTTGGCTACTTATGGAGATGGAGATTGAAGTACTGCGGCAAATACCGCCCTTCAAGGTCCGACGAATGTGTCGACATCAAAGCAACCCCATGCCTTCAAACTCCAGACTAGCTCTATTATTCTCACAGACGCACAGAACTTTTCCAGTACCCTTATACCTAAGCCGAGGCTGTGATCGGCTTAGTCGAAAGATTGATGCATTCATATTGGGTGAACAGTGACCTCAAACTCGTGATGATATTTTGGAATTAATCTTTCCTTGAGAAGGCAAGTCGCAACCGCACACGCAACACTCAAACATTGCCGCCCGCGGCATGTTTGTCATGATGATGACAAAGACCAGCCTCAGGAATGAAAATATGCTCACTGCTCCTCACGTAGTGGATCGGCAATGGCCTAGCGATGCTGGCCTCGAGATCCTTCAAATCCCACTCCACGTCAGCATGAGCAGAGTCCATGCCTCCCTTATCCGACTCGCTACGCATCGGGTATGCGCTGTTCAACTCCTCCTGACTCGAAGAACCCGTCAGGGCGCTCGCTTTCTCTCCCGGCATCGGTTGCAGTGGGATCGGAGACTTGCCACGGCTCGAATCATCAGATTCACCAGGCAACCTCTTGCTCTGACGACGCGACTCGCGCTTGTCGTGCGAGCGGCCGGATGACAGGGCGCGCATTATGGAGCCGTTCAGGTGCTTCCTGAAGAGAGCTCGTAGCGCCGGGGCGCTGGCGCAGATGAGGGAAAGCTGGATCTCGAGGTGCGCCCAGACGTAGACGTCGAAGCCGACCCAGGTGAGATCGAGGGTGTGGCCGAGCTTTTCCAGGTAGTAGGTTCGCACCGAGCCAGCGGCGACGACTAGTAGACCTAGGCAGAAGATGCAGTTAAGGGCGACTTTCTGTCTTCGTGGCGCGTCAAAATTGCGGAGCATTAGGCAGGGGAGCAGGACCGACCAGAGGTCGCTAGCGATGCTCAGGGTGCCGGACAGGATGTTGGCGTAGCGCGTGTCGCCGCACTTGAAGTCTTCGGTGGCCAGGTAGGTGAGGTTGAAAGACTTCCAGTAAGCTTCTGTGGGAGAGCATGCGAAGATGAGCATGAAGACGAAGACGGAAGAGTAGGCGGCGGTCGCGACGATGGCGGCGATGATGCCGATGACCCAGCGCTTGTTGTAGGTGCCTTTTGTGAGGCGGCGGTAGAAGAAAAGAATGGAGCATTTCGTGCATCCCGTCGAGATGAGGAAGGTCACTTGGAGGGCCCATCCACATTTTGCCAAGGGCTCGAACAAGGGGATTGGTACGTCCCAGACACGAGTACCCGAGCCAAACTTCTCAGTGGCTAGAAGAGAGAAGACTGTGAATGCTATGGATGCCAGCCATCCAGGGAGGAGAAGTGCCTGCGCGATCGTCAGAGGTGTTGGCAGTGGTAAGCGGGCGCAGAGAGACATACATCATCAAGACCAAAGGAACCAGCCTTGTTTCTTGCGCGCAACAAAAGTCTTGTGATGACGATCAAGGAGCTGGCGCCTTGCAACACGCCTGCATATATGGGCATCCACGACCGCCGTTCGGGATTTTGGTAGTCGGGTGCCGGCCATGTTGCATACACGGCGGGATCCAGACGGTTCAGGTTGCCGGACATGAGTGCGATCGGTTCAAAGCGAAGGACAAAGATAGAGACATGACCTTCAATGAGTGACGCAGTCTGCGACGGGCACGATGGGTTTATACGCCATGACTGAAGGGTCGGTTGGCCTACCTACCTACCTACCTACTATGCAGACGTGCAGTAGTGGTGGCATGTGGTCGTCAGTTGGGACAAAACGACCCAGGATCGGGGACCGTCCTCCGCATCCTGTAGGTGTTGTGGATGTATGCAAGCAAGGGATGGCACGGGCCATTGGCACGATCCAGATCAGTGAGATTGTCGTGTATTGTATCTCGATACAGTGATATCCGCGGGTATTGTCGATTGATTGAAGAGTGCGAGGTGCGGCTGAGGGGAAGGTCAAGGAGGTCAAGACGTATCGGGACAGATGCATTGTACCGATGGCTAGGCTCGGCTGTATGCACCCCTGCAGCACCCCGGCGCAATGGTCCCGATTGACACCGGCCCGATGCCACGCGAGTGACGCGACCTAGGATTACGACAAACAGCAGAACCTGCATTTGGTATGGAGACCTTTAGCCCTCTGTTTTGACAGCTGCATCACGGATCAATCTCCGCAGATGACCCTGTGCGTCAATATTAAGGAATTTAGCAGGCTCTAGCAGCAGATCAGACCAGTCGACTCCACCGCATTCGACACGAAAATGCCAATCTACCCATACGGGCCATGGCTTCCGGCGAACCCTTTCGATGCACGGTACATGAGTACTTCAGCTCAGCTCAGCTCAGCTCCCTTCTCCAATTACGAAACGACCAGATTTGGCGGCAGATGTGCCATTGGCTCGCCTAGGTGCAGCTCGTCAACACCTGCATGTTCACGTTGACGATACGAGATACTTATCGTCATGCGTCCTGCAGCCTGCAATTCCCACGGTGCACGCTGCTGGGACAAAACGTGTCGTGCAGATACAGATGCGCGGGTTACTCTCTTTCTCGTCCCCCGTGTCGGGTCGGGAGTTGCGTTTTTCGATCTGTCGGATATCCCACGCTGCATGCTTGCAATTTTTGATGGCTCTTCAAGATTCGAACACGGAAGGTGCTATGCAGAAGATCCCTTACTATATCGTTGAGGCCTGCAGTTATCATCTCTAGACTCCCGCTAACTACGATGCAGCTCGCGGTTTACGCTACTGAGATGGGAACGTGCCACGCAGATCGAATCTCCGTTCTGTTGTGTCGGGTCGAGATGCTGCGGGGACTTCGGCACTTCGGTAGCGACGTGGCTGGCTGACTTTTCGCCGGTCAACGCCTCCACCTACTGCGACTGGTGAGATGGTCTTTATGAAACGCCGAATTTGATCACCAGCCTTGCTGTGATGCCGGCCAAGGAGCCATCGTACATCCAGGCCTGCGCGCGATGCAACACAAAGAAGATCAAGTGTCTGGCCCGCAGCGGCGGTGCATGTGAGCAGTGCTCCGCCCTGGACATCGAGTGCACGTAAGTTACCATTTTGTATCATGGTGATTTGCTCAATGTACTCGCTACATGCCTGACACCGCTGCAGTCCGCGAGTGCGCAAAAAGCGTAAGACGACAATCACGGAGCAGATCCCAGCTAACTGCAATGCGTCTGATGCGGATGGTCCGCAGGCAGAAGGCCACAATGAGGCATCGCCCAGCCAGAGATCGCAACAAGATCCAACTCCAAGAACTTCAACTTTTCCTGATGCTTCTCGCACGATGGGAACGTCGCCTTATCAGCTTCCGGAAATAAGCGCTCCAAGGCTAGCAGGGGCCGATACCAGCCAGTTGCCACATGATCCTGGCACAGAGAGCTCCACCTATATTGGAAGATCTCATTACACAGGCGACGCTCCATTAGATGAAGCCACCGCACGCGCGTACGCCATCTCGCGACATACTGGGCTTTCCGAGCTCGAGCAGAAGACTCTTGAGCTCTGGAATGTGTACGCCTTGCCACCAAGGGCAGTACATGAGAGCCTGATCGAGGCGTTCAACGAGTATTGCCATCCATGGATGCCCGTGTTGGCATCGAACGATGTCTTGTCAAGAGGTACATCTGACAATTCTCTTCTTTTGTCCCAAGCCGTCTACCTAGCTGCGAGTCGAGTGACCACTTCGGCCTCGATACAGGCGTTTTCATCCCCGGCAGACATTTATCAGCGAGCGAAGGCTCTCTACTGGGTAGGCTACGAGAAAACGCCTTTGACGGTCATCAAGGCGATCACCATGTTGCATTGGTATACGCCCGATGGTCCGGCTCACGTGTCGTATGATACAAGTGAGTACTGGCTCAAGATTGGAGTCGGACTTGCGTACCAAATCGGCTTGAATAGAGAGCCTTCTGCTGGCCCAGAACGCGCAATACGACGGCGCATGTGGTGGACTCTTGTAGTGAGTTCTTCCTCCGTATCTCGCGCTTCCCTGTTCGCGCTCAATTGTTTTGCCGCCATTGTTCCTGTCAAATGGACAGCCCTGAACTCTCGGCTTAAAGCTGACATCGAACAGATCCGAGATTCACTGATCTCTGTCTCCCGTGGCCGGCCACGGGCTATCCAGCTTGAAGATGCCGATGTCTCGCCACCTACCATGGAAGACTTCGTCGAGTCTCCCGCCAATGGAGAATTGTTCATTGCGTACGTCGAGATCTGTCGGGCGACGGGAGACCTTGTACAAGCGTACTCGAGAAAGAAGTTCACCTCCGATGAGCGATCCAAAATGGACGCCACTCTTTTCCGCTGGACAAGGATGTTGCCGTCGCACCTCCGCCTCGCAGACTATTCAGTCACCACGCAGATGTATGAGCTTCGTCCTCACGACTTCCGGGCCCGGCAACTACACGTTCCCTACCTCGCCTGCATCATCATCATGTCGCGATCCGGCTCACCGCACACTGGCGTCTCACCAGCGGCGATTTTCGCCGCGTCGTTCTTGGCCGGCATATACGAGGACTTCCTGGCACGCAACCTTGTCGCCCGGCTTTCACCCACATTCACCACCTTCGGCTTCATGGCTGGTCTCTCGTTGATCTCTCTACGACCATATCCCGCGCTTTGGGCCGCTGCACAGAGCGATTTAACAACGATACAAAACGCCCTTCAAGAGCTCTCAGCTCGCTGGAAGTCGGCAATTGGCGCATCAAAAGTAATCAATAAAGCCCTCCAATCCGAAGTTCACACAGGTCACCTATCAAATGCGGCTCCACTGCCTCTACTCAGCCGAGACGAAGCGCCTCTTTTCGAAGGTTTCCCGCTGGAGTTGTGTCGGATGTGGCGGGCGTACGAGACCCAAAGAGCGTCACAACAGGCTCTGGATCTTGAACTTGAGCCCGTACTTGCTCGACACGCGGATCCGATGGCGGAAGTCTTGACTGAATTGTACGGTCAGCAGGCGCCGAACACCTCGTTGGGGTTGGAATTTGGCTCGGGTGAGGCTTTGTTCGGCGAGGCTTCCTTTGAAGGAATACCGGACTACTTCTGGGGCGATTGGGGGCTGAATTAGTGTCGATTACCAACATGATCGCTCCATATCTATTGCAGCACTAGTATCATCCGATCTGCTCCAAGGTGCTCTAATATTCCTGCAAGATTCTGCCATGGCCGCGGCGATCTCACACAACAAAACTCCGGCACCGCGCGCCGGTGATATCAAATCCCGCGATCGACACGATATTGCCGAAACCCCCGGCGGTTCACGAAGGAGACTGCATTGGACAAGCGATCGTAAATGATACAGGTACATCAAAGAGATATCCACGCAGCTGCTTCGCCCTAACCGAACATACCGCAACAATGTCACGATCCAAATCTTTGTCTTTCGACCACCTCACACTCGAACGCCGCGGCCAAATCTTCATCATCACCCTCCAGCGCGGCGAACAAAACCGCCTAAACACCAAGATCTGCAACGAAGTGATCCAAGCCTTCCACCACATTCAACGAACCCTGGGCAACGATTCCGAAGGCGCTGTCGTCACCCGTGGCCACAACGCGAAGTTCTGGTGCACTGGCGTCGACCAAGACGAGCGCGACTCCAACCCGTTCGCCAACTCGGACGGTTTCTTCCCAATGATCCACACTATCCTCGACTTCCCGTACCCGACAATCGCGTTGCTCACTGGCCACACTTTCGGCGGCGGGTGCCCGTTCGCGCTCTGTCACGATTATCGTGTCATGAACAGTGAGCGTGGCTTCATCTCAATGGTAGTCCTCCTGTCTATCCTCAATTTCTCATACGATTTCGCACGACGCTAACGCTCCCTCCAGCCGCCTGTGAACCTCGGCATGCACTTCGAAGGCATGGGCTCACTGCTAAAGCTCAAGCTTGCCCCCCAGATCGCGCGCAAAATGCTTCTTGAAGCGCACAAGTGGACGAGCAAGGAGGCTCTTGCGGACGGCGTTGTCGACCAGATTGCTCCGCCGGATGCGATGCTCGACGTTGCTCTGGCTTTGGCGAACAAGTGGGCTCCGAAGGCCAAGGCTGGGGTTTATGGCGTGTTGAGAGGGGAGCTTTGCGGCGAGGCCAGTAGAGCTTTTGCGATTGTCAGTCATGTGCATTCTAGGGAGACGAATAGAAGGGCTCTTGTGAAGTTGTAGGGGTAATCCGGAGAACAAGTTCATCAAAATTTGATTCGACTCATTCTCTGGGCTCTAGCATCGACAAGACTACGTGGTAGATGGCTTTCGCTCGGCAGACTAACGATTCGTGCCCACAAGACAAGATGAGTTCGACAAGACTTGGCTGCCGTTGATTGGGAATGCTGGAAATGCTTATGCGAAAGCTCGTGTCGACCACGTTTCTCATTCAATCAAAGGTGGGTCTGCGAGTGAGTGGATCGAAGATCTGGTGGCCCTCATCGACCTTGATCAACTTCCTCAACTTTTCACCACGTACCCACTACCAACAGCAACATACACCCTCAAAGCTTATGCCTCTTCGCCCCCGTCCTAATCTTCTCAAACTCCCTCTGCGGTATCCCTGCCGCCGTCCGCCGCAACCCGCCAAACAACTCCGCAACAACCGAACGATCAATATCGCGCCGCATAGGAGCGGCAATCAAAGCCTTGGTCTCAACAAGACTCGACGCAACCAAATGCTCCCCGAAAACATCCTCCACATGCCCAAGCACGAGCCCGCGGAACTTCCCATCCTCGTCCCGCCCACATTCAAAAACCTTGTTCACAAACCCGCACCCCACCAGCTCCGCAGCGCTCACTTTCCGGCTCGTAAGCAACGCCTCGTTCGCTTTCCCTATCCCCATCCGCCGCACGAACCCAACCGACGCGCCGCCCTCGGCGATCAAACCCAAGCTGGAGAAAGGTGTGAGGAGGTAAGCGTGCGGGACGGCGTAGATGAAATCCGAAAAGGAAACCAACGCCGCGGCGATGCCTACTACGGGCCCGTTCAGGGCCGTTATGAGGATTTTCGAGTGCGAGTAGAAGGCTTGCGTCAGGTTAAGGTTGTTTGCTACTGTTTCCCGGAGGCCGTGGCGCCAGAGATCGGTGCCTTCTGGGGTATGACGGGAGACTGAGATGTCGGCTCCGCTGGGGAGAAGATGTTAGTTCTTGTACTGGAGATTGATAAGAGGGGTTGGTTAGTTGAAATGGTCGTGTACGCACGCGCTGAAGAAACGTCCTTTGCCTATGAGGAGCGTTACCGTGACTTCGTCGTGGGTGTCGATTTCTCGGAGGCGCTGCGATAGGTTGTAGAAGCCGTCTTTGGGTAAGGCGTTGAGTCTTTCGGGGCGGTTGAGTGTGATTACTGCGATTCGGTTGAGGTATTCGACTTTGATCCAGTCGCTGGAGTCGGTTTCGGATGCCATCTTCTTTTTGGGAATCGTTAATTGTACGTATCACTGCTCTTTACGACGGAGAGTCTTGTGTACGCTCACAACATGAGTGACGTCCTCGGCTAGAGCTCTGCTTGTGTGGTTCGGCATTTCGTCTCTTGGGATGTGACAAGCGTCGGCAATTTCGACTTTCGTCTCGGCGTTTCGGACTCGGACTGACTTGCGCCGAAGTAATCGAAACACATTGATCAAGGTATGTCTCTGCTGAAGCATGGTGTTGCCAATGACAGGGCTTAGCAATACAAAACATCAACAAGGCAACCGACGACAGTTGTACGCCTCACGCACAATCTCCAGCAATTTACGAAATACGATCGTCATGAATATCGGCATCGCGAACGATTCGGGCAATGGAAAGACCAGCATCAAAGGCAAAGGCGAAGGCAGCACTTCAGAGCGAGTGAAGCTACGCAAGAATCTCCATATGCGTAGGCAAAGGGCGGCAAACGCTTGTACCGGATGCCATGCGAGGAAAGTCAGATGCGATGTTGTTCTCTGCGGCTCACCTTGTACGAATTGTAGGAGAGACTCAGGAGCTTGTAGAGTGAAGGATAGCAACCGCGGGTCGAGGAAGAGAGATATTGAGAGGTGAGTCAACCAAGCTTAGATCATCCGAGGTATCGGCGTGTCGCTAAATGTTAGTCAGTTGTTACGAAACGACGCAAGGGGCAAAAGAACTGAGTAATTTGAGTACGGAGGGATTCAGCAATGGAGGGTACGTTTCTCACAACTCAAGTCTCAAGTGTAGCAGACACTGGTAACACCGTCATAGTCAACTCACAGACGCCTTGTCAACCGCATTTACGGCATTGTACAAGTTGTCTCGACAAGTTGCCCAATTCTCAGAGCGTCAGGAAGTAACACCATCACCATACACTTCGATCATAGATGCAAGACAACCAACGGAAGCTTGTACCGCACTTCTTGTTACTGCGAACAAATTACTCGAGCAAACTCAGGGATCCGCGATGAGCAGTGACCTGCGACATCTCAACCAGATCGCTTTCCATCAGCCAAACTCTTCCGTTTACGATCTCGATCAGGCGTTTCCAGCAAGCGCTTATGTGGAAGACTCCAAAGAAGAATCACCGACACCTTCCAGTACATCGACGTGGCATAATGAAGTCGATCTGTCTCTGTTGGACTTTGGCGATTGGATCCATAGCACTGATGTGAATGGGTCGTTGTTGTCAGGCACCGGAGATGGTTCTCATCGCAGTCTTGGCTTGTCGCAGGACTCTGTACGCTACTCGTTCGATATGGATGTTTGGTCGGCAATTGACAACGACAAGTGGCCGTGTTTCCCAGGATAGATCAAATCAGTAGTCTAACATGTGATGGATGTCAGGACTCAATACTTAGATGACGGGATCTTTTGCTTTGTAAATAATCGTGACTACATGAACTCATGCTCAGGGCCGGGTGATGTCCCTGTGGTACCTATCCTCCGCTTCAAGTACGCATCAGTGGCATCACCACCATTGCTTAATCATTAGACACACCTTCTACAATCATACCAAGAAACACATCGCTCGGCACTCGGCCCGACTAGCTTCCACAAATGCGTTCGGTTGTCCACGGTTAACATCCACAGGATGAGAAAGATCGATTTTGCCGAAACGCCGACACAAAATCCCGAAGTAGCCTTCCCAAGCATTTGCCACTTTTCCATAGAGCCTCATCTCCGGCCGGCTGGTGTCTACCATGGAAACTGTCATGAGCATATATCCATCAGGTCCCAAGAACTGCCTGCAAGAGAGTCCTGTATCCTGTAACATCGAACTGCATCAAAATCGTCTCATTACTACTTGCGAGCCATGCATGACAACCCCGATCGAAGTCAATTGGTACCTCCCCACAGTGGTCCCAATATTTTACCAAATAGTCCACTGTTTGGCAAACTCTTGCGTCATGCCCATCGAGAAAGAGTCGCTTTGAGGGACCTCAGCCTGAACATTGAGAAGACTTATGGGTGAGTGTATACGAAACAGTCAGGCCGCTTGCGGCGACATTGCGACTTCCAGGCTGACAGGCCTCTTCCGAACAGTGATCTCCTGGATGCCGTGCTCTCATTCCGAGAGGTCGTGAAAGCGTCTCTGTCAGAATCTGACCGGAAGTCGTTGGATCGCGGTGAAGAAGTCTACATCGGCGTGCTTGCCGCCGGAGGTTGGGAATGTAAGCCAGCATCGGACTAGTGTTTGGGAAGTCTATAACACTGACAGTAATCACTTGATAGTCACCGTCGCTGTTCTCACAGTGATAGCTCTAGGCGCTGCTGTGGTACCAATGTGTAAGTTTGAGATCCTACTATCGTGACTGCACTGATCGATCGACTTTACTGACTCTGAGAAGTCCCCTCCGCGCCAGTCGACGAGATTGTCTATTTCGTCAATAAGTCTCAGCAAATGGCAATCTTGTCAAGTTTGTCGACCACTGCCCTAAGCCAACAGATCGTACACCGCATCTCTGCCACGGAGACCGATCTGGCGATGGTTCCAATATTGCCCAATCTTCCAACGACACCATCCCGTTTCCCACATGAGATTTGCATGACATCAGACCCTCCTCTCGACGATCGGGCTCCAGGATTGATCATTTTCACCTCAGGAACGACTGGCAGACCGAAAGGCGTGGTCCATCGACGATCGTACACACACGAGACGGCGCTTGCCATCGGAGACGGCTACGATGTCGACCACAACGACGTGCTGCTGCATCTCCTTCCCGTCCATCACACTACGGGATTAGGCACCTCATTCTTCCCATTCCTATGCGCCGGAGCATGCATCGAGTTCCGCGGCGCAGGGAGCTTCGATGCAGCGTGGGTCTGGAACCGATGGCTACAAGGTGGGTTGACAGTCCTGTCCGCCGTCCCAACCATCTTCATGCGACTGAAGTGGCACTTCG
>Ga0265798_10012133_pt1 | contig 10431 bp, 10 predicted proteins | sample P3T30metagenome_FD_192430 | JGI IMG/M metagenome (GOLD analysis project Ga0265798, IMG submission 192430) | Plant litter microbial communities from East Loma Ridge, Irvine, California - P3 T30 | ecosystem: Environmental > Terrestrial > Plant litter > Unclassified | place: USA: California...
CGCGCGTGACGAGCTTGCGCTGACCGTTCTTGATCTCGACGACGTCCTCCATCGGGACCTCGACCTGGTAGATGTAGTCCTCCATCGACATCGAGACCATGCGGTTCTCGATGTTCGACTTCACGCGACGCTCGAAGCCCGCGTAGGAGTGGATGACGTACCACTTGCCCGGCTTCATCCGGAGCTCGGCCTTGAACGCCTCGTACGGGTCGACCTCGGACTCCTCGGCGTCGTCGCCGAGCGCGTCGGCTGCCTCGTCCGCGGCGATCGTCGCGTTCGCCTCGGCGGCGCCGTCACCAGCGAGCGCAGTGTCCTCGAGCTCGGACTCCTCCTCGTCCTCGACGGCCTCGACCGCGGCCTCGGCCTCGTCCGCCGTGTCGATCTCGAGCGCGTCGTCGACGACGGCGTCGGCCTCGGGGTCGCGGGACTCGGCGAGCGCCGTGAGCGCCTCGTCGATCGACACGTCGACGGTGCCGTCGTCCGGCTCGTCGCTCAGTCCGAGGGACTCGTCGTCCTCGCTCTCGACCGCGATGGCGCGCTCCTCGGCCGACTCGGTCGAACGCCCCTCGGCCGTCTCGACGTCGCCTTCCTGGTTCTCCTCGACCTCGGAGGACTGCTCGGCAGCCGTGGCGAGGTCGATGTCGTCGCGGGAGTTGTCAGACACTGTCGGTTCTTTCCGTTCGGTGGTGCGGGTCGGATGGGCGGGCGGAGCGCTTCACGTCCGTCGCCGTCTCGGGCGACCGTACTCCTGTCCGGCCACAGCCAGGACAGCCGAGGCCCGGGTCAGGCCGTGGGGCCGTTGCCGAAGACGTACCCGACCCCGAGACCGAACACGAAGTCGAGGACCGAGACCAGGATCATCATCACGACGACGAAGACCAGGACGACACCCGTGTAGCTGAAGAGCTCCTTGCGGGTCGGGGTCACGACCTTGCGCAGCTCGCCGATGACCTGGCGGATGAAGAGCGCGATGGCGGCGAACGGTCCGCGGCGGTCTGCCCGGTCGCGCTTCGCCTTGGCGACGACGTCGTCCGCCGTCGTCTCCATGTCTTTGCTCGCCAACTTCTACCCTTCCAGATTTGCAGGGCGGACAGGACTCGAACCTGCAACCTGCGGTTTTGGAGACCGCTGCTCTACCAATTGAGCCACCGCCCTTCAGAACGCGGTTCGTCACCGATCCGTGTTCCGGTGGTCGAGTGTACGGGAGTCCGTCACACGGTGTCCACTTGACCGATGCTCCGGCGGGTCGCGCCGATAGGCTGGGGCGTGTGAGCACCGAAGCCCCCGGCCCCGAGTCCACCGCCCACGTGCCGTCCGGCACCCCCGCCGCCGCGTCCGCCGACCGGCCGCGGGTCGCGTCCCGCATCGCGGCGATCGCCGAGTCCGCGACCCTCAAGGTCGACGCGAAGGCCAAGTCGCTCAAGGCCGCCGGACGCCCGGTCATCTCGTTCGCCGCCGGCGAGCCGGACTTCGCCACGCCGCAGCACGTCGTCGACGCCGCGGTGCAGGCCGCGCAGGACCCGAGGAACCACCGGTACACGCCCGCCACCGGACTGCCGGAGCTGAAGCAGGCGATCGCCGACAAGACCGCGCGCGAGTCCGGCGTCTCGGTCGACCCGTCGCAGGTCATCGTGACGAACGGCGGCAAGCAGGCGGTGTACCAGGCGTTCCAGACGATCGTCGACGACGGCGACGAGGTCCTGCTGCCCGCCCCGTACTGGACCACCTACCCGGAGGCCATCCGACTGGCGGGTGGCGTGCCCGTCGACGTCTTCGCCGGCAGCGACCAGGACTACCTCGTCACGGTGGAGCAGCTCGAGGCGGCACGCACCCCGCGCACGAAGGCGCTGCTGTTCTGCTCCCCCTCGAACCCGACCGGCTCCGTCTACTCCGCCGAGCAGACGAAGGCCATCGGCGAGTGGGCGCTCGAGCACGGCATCTGGGTCATCAGCGACGAGATCTACCAGGACCTCGTCTACGACGGCGTCCGGTTCACCGGCATCCTCGACGCGGTCTCGGCCCTCGCCGACACCACGATCCTCGTCAACGGCGTCGCGAAGACGTACGCGATGACGGGGTGGCGCGTCGGCTGGTCCATCGGCCCGGCGGACGCCGTGAAGGCCGCGTCGAACCTCCAGTCGCACCTGTCCTCGAACGTGTCTAACGTGTCGCAGCGCGCCGCGATCGCGGCGCTCACCGGTCCGCAGGAGCCCGTCGAGGCCATGCGCGCGGCCTTCGACCGTCGGCGGAAGGCGATCGTCGAGGGGCTCAACGCCATCCCCGGCTTCGTCACGCCGACCCCACAGGGCGCGTTCTACGTCTACCCGGACGTGACCGCACTGCTCGGTCGCGAGTGGGCCGGCTCGACGCCGACCACGACGCTCGAGCTCGCGGACCTCATCCTCGAGCACGCCGAGGTCGCGGTCGTGCCGGGCGAGGCGTTCGGTCCCTCCGGCTACCTCCGCCTGTCGTACGCGCTGGGCGACGACGACATCGCCGAGGGCGTCCGCCGCTTGTCGGAGCTCTTCTCCGCCTGACCCTCCAACGCTCCTGCAGAACGCAACGTCGGCGGCTCCTCGCAGCGGTGTCCCGCTGCGAGCAACCGCCGACGTTGCGTTTCGCGGGGGCGGAGGCCAGCTCCCGTGGGCGCGGGTCAGTTCGCGGCGAGCAGGTCGCCGACCACGACGGGCTCCGGGACGAGCGTGACCCCGAACCGGTTGAGGACGGTCACCTGGACGTAGCGCGCGAGCTCGGCCACCTGGGCGGCGGTCGCCCCGCCCCGGTTCGTCAGGGCGAGCGTGTGCTTCGTGGAGATCCCGGCGTGCGACCCCGGCACCGCGTAGCCGCGGTGCACCCCGGCGTGCTCGATGAGCCAGGCGGCGCTGAGCTTCACGTCGTCGCCGGCGGGCCAGCGCGGGGCGTCCGCGGGCAGCGTCTCGGCGAACGCCGCGGAGACGATCGGGTTCGTGAAGAACGAGCCCGCGCTCCACGTGTCCGGGTCGGCGTCGTCGAGGACCATGCCCTTCGAGGACCGCAACCGCAGGACGGTCTCGCGGATCGTCGCCGGGTCGACCGCGGTGCCGAGCTCGACCCCCAGCGATCCGGCGAGCTGGGCGTACCGGACCGGCACGCCGGCCTCCGGGGCGGTGCCGAGCCGGAACTCGACGGTGAGGACGACGCCGCGCCGCCCGTGCTTCAGCGTCGAGGTGCGGTAGCCGAGCGCCAGCTCGGCCGCGTCCACCCAGGTGCGCTCCCCCGTCGACGCGTCGAGGAACTCGATGCGGGTGAGCACGTCGGACAGCTCGACCCCGTAGGCGCCGATGTTCTGCACGGGGGCGGCGCCGACCGTGCCCGGGATGCCGCTCAGTGCCTCCAGGCCGGTCCAGCCGTTCGCGACGGTGGTGGCGACGAACGGGTCCCACGGCTCACCGGCCGCGACGCGGACGGTGACGCCGTCCGCGTCGGCGTCGTGCTCGACGCCGACGGTCCGGACCACCACGACCGTGCCGTCGAAGCCGCCGTCCGCGACCAGCAGGTTGCTGCCGCCGCCGAGGACGAGCCAGTCGTCGTCCTGCCAGGCCTCCAGCGTGTGCGCGACCAGCTCGTCCGTCGTCGTGGCGGTCAGGATCCTCCGCGCCGGACCGCCGACGCGGAGCGTCGTGAGGTCGGCGAGCAGTGCGTCCGACACGGTCAGCGGAACGCCACCGTGACCTGCGCCTTGCCGAGCACGGTCTGCCCGGCGGCGGTCACGGTGAGGTCGATGCGCTGCGGACGGCCGTCCTCGTCGACGGTGCCCACCTTCGCGACGACGCCGACGGTCGCACCCTGCTCCGGGTCGACGACGACCGGGCGCGTGAAGCGGACGCCGTAGCGGACCACCCATCCGCGGTCGCCGAGCCACTCGGAGACCGGCTGCACGGCGAGTCCCATGGTGAGCATGCCGTGCGCGAGGACGCCGGGGAGCCCGACCGAGGCGGCGACGTCGTCGCGGTAGTGGATCGGGTTGAAGTCGCCGGACGCGCCCGCGTAGCGGACGAGCGAGTCGCGGGTCAGGTGGACGTCGCGCTCGGCGACGACGGAGCCGACCTCGACGGCGGTGACGGGTGCGGTGCTCATGCGTCTCCTCCCCGGACGACGAGGGTGGACGTGGCGGTGACGACGTGCTCGCCGTCGGCGTCGACCACGGCGGACTCGGCCGTGACCATCGCGTTGCCACCGAGGGTCTTCACGCTGGTGACGGTGAGGGTGGCGGTGAGCTCGTCGCCCGCGACGATGGGTCGCTCGTACGTGAAGGCCTGCTCGCCGTGCACGACCCGCGAGAAGTCGATGCCGGCGTCCGGCTCGGCGAGGAGCTGGGCGAGCGTTGCCTCCTGCACGACGACGGCGAAGGTCGGCGGTGCGACGACGTCGTCGTAGCCGGCGGCCCGGGCGGCGTCGGGCTCGTGGTGGATCGGGTTCGTCGCGAACACGGCGCGGGAGAACTCCCGCACCTTCTCACGACCGACCAGGTACGGCGGAGCCGGCGGGAAGGTCCTGCCGACGAGCTCGGGGTTCACTGACACGTCCGGGAGTCTAACCGGGGAGCGCGGGGACGGCGCGCGGCCGTCGATTCATGAGTTTGCATCGGCTATGCTCGACGCGCGCGGCACCAGGGGGGCGCCGCACGATCCTTCGGGGATGGGGAGGACACATGGACAGGACCACCGAGTTCGCGGTGCACACGGGCGACCGCTGCACGGCCATGGAGGTGGCCGGCGCGGCCCTGCGGCAGACCGGCCACCGGGTGGAGTCGGCCGGCGGGACGATCACCGCGACGCGGGGCAGCCGCGCGCTGACGATCCTGCTCGGAGCGCTCGTGCACCCGACGCGTGAGTTCCGGCGGTACGAGCTGTCGACGACCGTCACGGGCACGTCGACCACGATCACGCTGCGGCACTCCGGTCACGGGACGGCGGTGTCCGGCGGAGGGATCGGTGCCGGACGACGGACGACCGCGTGGCAGCAGGTGAACGCGACGCTCGAGCGGGCACTGCGGTCGGCCGGGGTCCTCGTCGCGCGGACGGAGCGCCGGACCACCTGACCGCGGCGGGTTCGCCGTTCCCCGTGCTGCCGGGCGCACCACCGAGAACGACGAAAGCCCGGCGATGTGATCGCCGGGCTTGCGGTAGCGAGGGCGGGACTTGAACCCGCGACACCACGATTATGAGCCGTGTGCTCTAACCAACTGAGCTACCCCGCCGTGGATCCGGAGCGACTGCAGCTCCGGGTCGGAGCCCCGAGTCAGGATTGAACTGACGACCCCTTCCTTACCATGGAAGTGCTCTACCACTGAGCTATCGGGGCATGTGCCGCTCGGCGGCACCACACGAGGATAGCAGACCGGCGACGGTGGTCAGGAACCGGACGTGACGCCCGGGCGTGCCGCCGGGACCCGCTAGTTCGCGTTGGCCTCGAGCCACGCCTGCGGGTCCACCGGGACGCCGTCGACGTGGACCTCGAGGTGCAGGTGCGGACCGGTCGAGTTCCCGGTGCTGCCGACGAGCCCGAGCTCGTCGCCGACCTCGACCTGCTGGCCCTTCACGACCTTGAAGGAGTTGTCCTCCATGTGGCCGTACACGCTGACGAACTGCTTGCCGTCCACGTCGTGCTCGACCCAGACGTCGTTGCCGAAGCCGCCGTCGTCCGGCTGGACCTTGATGACGGTGCCGGCGGCGATGACCCGGATCGGGGTGCCCTCGCCCGGGGCGAAGTCGACGCCCATGTGGTTCGTGGAGCAGAACGAGCAGCCCTCGACCTGACGACCGCCGAAGCCCGAGGTGATCGGCACGCCGGTCAGGAAGGGCCACTGTATGGTGCCGTTCGGGTCGTTCGTGAAGCTCGACGCGTCGACGTTCTCGTACTGCGCGGCGGACGAGACCGAGTACTGGTCGCGGTCCGTCGTGGCGGGGTCGACCGCGTTCGCCACCACGCTCAGCGACTGGGTGGCCGCGTCGGCACCCGGGTGCGCCGCGGTGGCCGCGGTCTCCGGCGTCCACAGCGCCTGTGCGGGCAGGGACGTCGACACGACGAGCCCGGCGGCGAAGAGGAGGGCGCCGACGGCGGTCACGCGCGACGCGTGCCGACGGAAGGACGTCCCGCGTGCGGCGGTGGACCGGGCCGACGTCCGCGGGGACGCGGCGATGTGCCGGGTGGCGCGGTCGACGTGCGTCACCGGCGTCGGCCGCTCGGCTCGTCGCGACGCGGGGACCTGCCCGAGGACGCGCCGGGCCGGGGCTGCCGGGTCCGCGGTGCTGGGGACCGCCGCGGTGCTGGAGGCCGCCGCGGCCTCCGCCTGCGGAGCGACGACCGGCGAGGTCGGCGCGGGCGGCGTGGCCGGTGCCACCGCCGCGTCGGGCAGGGCCGGGGACGCCGGTGCGAGGTCGACCGGGGACACCGGCGCGGCCGCCCGGAGCAGCTCGTCGAACGAGGGTCGGGAGGCACCGCTCGGCTCCGCCTCGACCGGTCGCCCGATCGACGCCGCCGCCGCTCGCTCCGCCTGGATCCGGGCCCGTCGGGTCAGGTGGACGACCGGGGTGGGTGCGTCGACGGTGCCGGCGGTGTGCTCGGGCGTGAGGGAGGAGTGGGGCATGTGTGCGCGGGCGATCCTGATCGGGGCATGGAGCGCTCGTTGGTAACGAGCAGGTAACGGGACCCCAGAACGGTAGCAAACGGACCTCCGCCTCGCCAGTCGGGCCGGCGGTCCCGCGCCTCCCCCAGAGCTGGGGACGACGTGCTCAGCGCGGCAGGACGTCGGCCTCCAGCGACCGCACGAGCCGCTCGAGCTCGTCGGCGACCGCGGGGCTCGCGAACAGGAACGACCGGGTGCCGCCCGCGTCCCACACGCGGACCTCGGCACCGGCCTCCCGCGCGACGACCGACCCCGCCGCGATGTCCCACGGGTTCACGCCGCGCTCGTAGTACGCGTCCACGGTGCCGGCGCCGACGGCGCAGGAGTCCAGCGCCGCCGAGCCGCCGCGGCGGATGTCCCGCACCTCGCCCACGAGCCCCGCCAGCACGGCGACCTGCTCCCGACGCCGGTCCGCCGTGTAGCCGAAGCCGGTGGCGACGAGCGTCTCGGCGAGCGATGCCGGCGTCCGGACCCGCAGGCGGACGCCGTCGCGCGTCGCACCCTCGCCCGACACGGCGCGGTGCACCACGCCGGTCGCCGGGGCGACGACCACGCCGGCGATCGGCTCCCACGTCGCCGGGTCCGCGCTCCCCCGGACGACCCCGATGCTGACGGCGTACTCGGGGCTGCCGTAGAGGTAGTTGACCGTGCCGTCGATCGGGTCGACCACCCAGGTGACGCCGGACGTCCCGGTGCCCGTCCCCGACTCCTCGCCGTGGAACGCGTCCTCGGGACGGGCCTCGGCGATGCGGGCGCGGACGAGGGCCTCGACCTCGCGGTCGGCCGCCGTGACCACGTCGACGATGCTCGACTTCCGGTCGGCGACCTCCACGCCCTCGGTGCGGCGGCGGACCGCGAGCGCGGCGGCCTCCCGGGCGATCGACTCGGCGAGGTCGGCGAAACGGGACGGGGTGAGGTCATCGGCCATGAGCCCATCCTCCCGGAACGGCGAACGCCCCGTCCGCAGGACGGGGCGTTCGCGAGGTGGTGGCGAGTGAGGGATTCGAACCCCCGAAGGCTACGCCGGCTGATTTACAGTCAGATCCCTTTGGCCGCTTGGGTAACTCGCCATGTGCGCACCCGGCTCGTGTGGTCACCAACCGAAGGCGCGCATGAAAGCATAGCCGATCGCGGACGGTGCTCGTGACCACCCGCCGGGCCGCCCGCCCCCTCCACAGGGGCCGCGCCGCGCCTCCCGTCCGCCGTTAGGCTGTCGGGCATGGCAGACAGCTCCTTCGACGTGGTCAGCAAGGTCGACAAGATGGAGGCGGAGAACGCCCTCAACCAGGCCGCAAAGGAGATCGACCAGCGGTACGACTTCAAGGGCACCGACGCGTCCGTCGCGTTCAGCGGCGACGACGTCCTCATCAAGGCGAACTCCGAGGAGCGCGCCAAGGCCGTCCTCGACGTGCTGCAGAGCAAGGCGATCAAGCGCGGCATCAGCCTGAAGAGCCTCGACGCGGGCGACCCCTACCCCTCCGGCAAGGAGTACCGCATCGAGGTGAAGTTCAAGAACGGCATCGAGCAGGACGTCGCGAAGAAGATCGGCGCCTTCCTCCGCGCGAACGCCCCGAAGAGCGTGAAGAGCCAGATACAGGGCGACGAGCTCCGCGTCTCCTCGAAGAGCCGCGACGACCTGCAGAACACGATCCAGCTCCTCAAGGGTGAAGAGTTCGACGTGCCGCTGCAGTTCATCAACTTCCGCTAGCGCCGCACCCCGTGGAGCACTGGCTCGGCGTCGCGATCACCGTTCTCCTGGTCCTGCTGGACCTGGCGATCCGTGTCTTCTCGATCGTCTACGTCCCGTACAACCGGAAGCCGCAGACCGCGACCGCCTGGCTGCTCGCGATCTTCCTGATCCCGTACATCGGGTTCATCGTCTTCCTGCTCATCGGGTCGACGAAGCTGCCGAGGGCGCGACGGGAGAAGCAGACCGAGATCAACGCGTACATCCTCGAGCAGACCGAGGGCATCGAGCGCGTCCGCCGCGACCACCCCTGGCCGCCGTGGCTCGAGAGCATCACGGAGCTCAACCGGCGGCTCGGCGCGATGCCGCTGGTCGGCGGCAACTCGGCCGAGCTCTACCCGGACTACGACGAGTCGATCCAGGAGATGACCCGGGCCGTCGACCAGTCCCGCAGGTTCGTGCACGTCGAGTTCTACATCGCGACGCTCGACGACACCACGCGGCCGTACTTCGAGGCGCTCGCGCGGGCGCAGGCACGCGGCGTCACCGTCCGGCTCCTGCTCGACCACTGGGCGAGCCGCGGTTACCCGGGCTACAAGGACACGCTGGCGTTCCTCGACCGCGCCGGCATCGAGTGGCACCTCATGCTGCCGCTCAAGCCGACGCAGGGGAAGTTCCAGCGCCCCGACCTGCGCAACCACCGCAAGATCATGGTCATCGACGGCTCGGTCGCCTTCACGGGATCGCAGAACCTGATCGACTCGTCCTACGACCTCAAGACGCACATCGAACGCGGCATGGTCTACAAGGACCTGTTCGCCCGGTTCGAGGGCCCGGTGGTGGCCGGCCTCAACGCCCTGTTCGTCACCGACTGGTACAGCGAGACCGACGAGCTGCTGCTGCGCGAGAGCGATCCCGTGCAGCGCGCCGACCGGGGCGACGCCCTCGACTGCCAGGTCGTGCCGTCCGGCCCCGGCTTCGACGGTGAGAACAACCTGCGCCTGTTCAACGCGCTGCTCTACTCCGCCCAGCAGAAGGTGTCCATCACCTCGCCGTACTTCGTGCCGGACGACTCGATGCTCTACGCGATCACCACGACGGCCCAGCGCGGCGTCGAGGTGGAGCTGTTCGTCGGCGAGATGGGCGACCACACGATGACCTGGCACGCCCAGCGCTCCTACTACGAGGAGCTGCTCCGGGCGGGCGTGAAGATCTGGCTGTACCGGGCCCCGACGATCCTGCACGCGAAACACTTCACCATCGACGACGACGTCGCCGTGATCGGGTCGAGCAACATGGACATGCGGTCGTTCAGCCTCAACCTCGAGGTCTCCGTGATGGTCCGGGGGCGCCGGTTCGTCGACGCCCTCCGCGACGTGCAGGCCGCGTACAAGCAGCACAGCTTCGAGCTCACGCTGGACGCGTGGCTCGACCGGCCGCGGCGGTCGCAGGTGCTCGACAACGTGGCGCGGCTCACCGCGGCGCTGCAGTAGCGCCGGGCCGGGAGGCGCGGGACGCGTCCGTCGCCGCCGACGCGGTCGGTCAGCGGGCCGGGTCGGGGACGACCCCGGTCACCGTGGCCGTCAACCGCTCGAGCGGACCGCGGCCGAGGAACCGCCGCCAGACCATCGCGAACAGCACCGACCCGATCGCGAACCAGCCCCACGCCGCCCCTGAGTCCGGGTACGACGGCAGGGACGCCAGCACGACGAGGTGCCCGGCGTAGACGGTGAGCGGCATCGACCCGACGGCCGCCAGCGGGAACGCCACGCGCCGGGCGGTCCGGCCGCGGCCGTCGAACACGAGCGTGCAGAGGGCGATCACGGCGACGGCCACGCCCGCGGTGCCCACGACGTCCACCACCGACGACGAGTGGTCCCGCGGCGACAGGAACAGCTGCGCCAGCGCCTGGGCCGCGGTGCTGCCCTCGCCCGCGTACGGGACGCCGGGGAAGGCGGACGCCGCGTCCGGGGGCACCGGCGCGAGGACGTTCCCGGTGACGTACGCGACCGCGGCGGCCACTGCGCCGGAGACGAGCAGCACCACCTGCCGACGACGGCCGAGGCCGGCCCGGACG
>Ga0265798_10012135_pt1 | contig 10430 bp, 13 predicted proteins | sample P3T30metagenome_FD_192430 | JGI IMG/M metagenome (GOLD analysis project Ga0265798, IMG submission 192430) | Plant litter microbial communities from East Loma Ridge, Irvine, California - P3 T30 | ecosystem: Environmental > Terrestrial > Plant litter > Unclassified | place: USA: California...
GCTGTTCCTGTTCAGCATCGGCATCGACAAAACCAAAGCGATGAGCGTGCTGCGCGGTCTGACCGAGTTCAAACGCGCCTACGATCTCAATCTGCGGGTGAAAAACATGCTGCCGGATCTCTATGCTGAAGATCCTGACTTCTATCGCAATATGCGCATCCAGACACTGGCGCAGGGGATCCATCAGCTGATCCGCCATCACGATCTGCCGCGTCTGATGCTGCAGGCATTTGATGTCCTGCCCGAAATGAAGATGACGCCGCATCAGGCGTTTCAGCAGCAGGTGAAGGGCAATATCGAAACGGTGGATCTCAGTGAACTGGTCGGGCGGGTGTCGGCCAATATGATTCTGCCTTATCCGCCCGGCGTTCCACTGGTGATGCCAGGCGAAATGATTACTGAGAAGAGCCGCGCGGTGCTCGATTTTCTGCTGATGCTGTGCAGCATTGGCCGGCATTATCCGGGCTTCGAAACGGATATTCACGGTGCCAGCCTGACCGAAGAGGGCGAGTATCGCGTCCGCGTGCTGAAAAACGACCTCGCATAAACCTTTAAACGACTATCAGCGGCAGGGTGTCTGCGGACAGCCTGCCCAAACCTGGGAATTGAACATGTTGCAGTTAACCGCTATTCACCACATCGCCATCATCGCCTCTGACTATCAGCGCAGCAAAGCATTCTATTGTGACGTACTGGGTTTCCATCTGATGGGCGAATATTACCGCGAAGCGCGGGGCTCCTGGAAAGGCGACCTTGCCCTCCAGGATCGCTATACCATTGAGCTGTTCTCTTTCCCTGAGCCGCCTGCTCGGGTCAGTCATCCCGAGGCGTGTGGCCTGCGTCATCTGGCCTTTACCGTGCCGGATGTTGCCGCTGCCGTCGCGACGCTGGCCGATAAAGGCGTTATCTGCGAGCCGATTCGCATTGATGACCTGACCGGTAAACAATGCACTTTCTTTGCCGATCCGGATGGTTTGCCGCTGGAGCTTTATCAGGCGTAAAATAGCGCGCTCAGCGGGCGACATTCAGTGGCCCGATTTTCTGGATTCTGCCATGTCTTTGCCCGCTTTTGACACCCTGTTGCAACCTGATGCCGCCCTGGTGGTTGCATTCAGCGGTGGACTGGATTCAACCGTGCTGCTGCATCAGCTTCGCGGCTGGCAGCAGCAGCATCCTCAGTTGTGCCTGCGGGCACTGCATGTTCACCATGGGCTGAGCCCAAATGCCGATCGCTGGGCAGCACATTGTCAGACGATTTGCGCACAGTGGCAGCTGCCCTGTGAAGTGCTCCGCGTTAACGTTGATGGCAGGGAAAGCGGGATTGAAGCGGCCGCCCGCAACGCCCGTTATCAGGCGCTGAGTGCGGCACTGCAGCCGGGCGAAGTGTTACTCACTGCGCAGCACCTCGACGATCAGTGCGAAACATTCCTGCTGGCTCTGAAGCGCGGCAGTGGTCCCGCCGGGCTGGCAGCGATGCCCGCTGTGCGCATGCTGGGTTCCCATCAGCTGGTGCGGCCGCTGCTGAACCAGACGCGACAGTCGCTTGAAGCCTATGCCGACGTGCATCAGCTGGTGTGGATTGAAGATGAGAGCAATCAGGATCTTCGCTACGACCGCAACTTCCTTCGTCAGCGGCTGCTGCCGGAGCTTTACCAGCGCTGGCCCCATTTTGCCGAGGCAACGGCCCGAAGTGCGGCGTTGTGCAGTGAGCAGGAGCAGTTGCTGGATGAATTGCTCGCCGGACAACTGAATGAGCTCATCCAGTCAGACGGCAGCCTGCACTTCCCGCCATTAATGGCCATGAGTGAGCTGCGTGCTAATGCCTTATTGCGCCGCTGGATCGCCGGGCAGGGTGGGGCGATGCCCTCCCGTGAAGCGCTGAAACGCATCCATGATGAAGTGATGGCGAGCCGGGAGGATGCGCAGCCCCGGCTGCGATTCGGTCAGGCTGAACTTCGTCGTTACCGTCAGCAGCTCTACTGGCTGCCGTTGCTCAGTTCGCTGCGCGACACCGAGCTGGCATGGCCCGATCTCTGCCAGCCGCTGGCGTTACCGCAGAATCTCGGCACGCTGCGTGCCAGCCAGGCACAGAGCCTGTTGCGCTATCCTGAACCGGACGAGCAGGTCAGCGTGCGGTTTCATGCACAGGGTCACGTCCATCTGGTGGGCCGTAGTGGTGGAAGGGAAATGAAAAAACTGTGGCAGGAGTTGCAGATACCGCCGTGGCAGCGTGAACGGCTGCCGTTAATTTTTTATAACCAGACGCTGATCTGTGTTCCGAATCTGTTTGTCACCCACGCTGGCGCGGCCAGTCATCAGCCGGGCTGGCAGATAGTCTGGGACGGAGCATCCGGCGCAGGAGAACATCAATAATGAAACAGTGGCTTATCGCCTGTTTAGTGGCCGCCGTGTTACCGGCATGGGCGGCGGGTGATGCGCAGCGTGGCGCACAGAAAGCGGGAAGCTGTTTGGCCTGTCATGGCGCAGCGGGAAAAGCGGCGGTGCCGCTGTACCCAAACCTGGCCGGACAACACGCACCTTATCTGGAACATGCCCTGCAGGCCTATAAAAAGGGTGAGCGCAATGGCGGTCAGGCTGAAGTCATGAAGGCATTTGTGGCGGGATTGAGTGACGGCGATATGGCGGATCTGGCGGCGTATTACAGTTCGTTGCAACCCTGAGGCTTAACAGGGCGGGAAGGTCCCGCCCGTGATGCGTGCATTACTCTGCGCTGACAACCACCGTACCCAACTCGGGATGGGTGAAGCTGGCGATATGGTCGAGACGTAATTCGCGATGTTCACCGGAAAGATCGATAGCCAGATATTCCACGTTCTTACGTGAAAAGATCTCTTTGGCCTTTGCTTTAAGCTGCTCGCCATCTTTCATTTCCAGCGATAGCATCCAGTTGTTCTGGCAGGCGAGCTCCAGATTATCGTAATCATCGCAATTGATAGGTTGGTACGCTTCATTTATCAACATAGTCGCTCACCAATAAGTTAGCAGCGGCGTAGGCCGCCTGTTCCCTGACAGAAGAGTTTAGCTCAGTATTTGCGGCAACATCATTAAGTGCCTTCAATGCGCAGCCAATCGCATCCGGTATGTAACCTAAATCCCCGCTGCCGATTTCGGCATACTTCCGGCGAACTAACTCACAATAATTTTGCACGTGGCCCCCCTCGGCAGAGCGTAAATACTCTGGTTAACTGGCGACTATATCATAGGCATTCGGAGGAAATCAGCCTGTGTAAAGCAGGAACCGTGTGCGAATCACTGCTAAAGTGACAGATTCCGCTGTCTGAGGCGGAATCTGTCAGAGCACAAAAGGTTAATTTGATGAACAGGTTATCGGAGGTCAACGTGGTTAAGTTGTGGGGTGCGAGCTTATGATTATGCTATCCCGTTCGGTTGAGATTCCGGAGAGTGAGATCGAGCTGACGGCAATTCGAGCTCAGGGCGCAGGCGGACAACATGTCAATAAAGCCAGCACCGCCATTCATCTGCGCTTCGATATTGCGGCCTCTTCGCTGCCCGCGTTTTATAAAGAGCGGCTGCTCACCGCCACTCATCATTTGATTACTGGTGATGGCGTTGTGGTGATCAAGGCGCAGGAGTATCGCAGTCAGGAGATGAATCGTGAAGCGGCGCTGCAACGTCTGGTTAATCTAATCCAGGAACTGAGTACCGTTGAAAAAGCCCGGCGCGCCACGCGCCCGACCCGCGCCTCAAAAGAGCGCCGTCTGGAAGGAAAAGCCCGCCGCAGTTCAACTAAATCGATGCGCGGCAAGGTGCAATAAAAAACGCCCCGCAGGCGGGGCGTTTGAGCAACGCTAAGAACTTACTTATTCAGAGCCTTCAGCAGGAATTCAACAATTTCATCCTGCTTAATCATCTGTTTCTCACCGGCACGACGTGATTTGTACTCAATCTCCTGATTATCGAGATTGCGGTCACCGATGACGATGGTGTGTGGCACACCGATCAGTTCCATATCAGCGAACATCACGCCCGGACGCTCTTTACGGTCATCCAGAATAACCTCAACGCCTTTGGCACGCAGGGTGGCATACAGCTCTTCCGCCAGCTCTTTAACCCGGAACGATTTCTGCATATTCATTGGCAGAATCGCAACTTCGAAAGGTGCCAGTGCGGCTGGCCAGATGATGCCGCGATCGTCATGGTTCTGCTCAATGGCTGCCGCAACCACACGGGTGATGCCGATGCCGTAGCAGCCCATGCTCATCACCTGATTGCGGCCATCTTCGCCCTGTACAGACGCTTTCAGCGCGTCAGAATACTTGGTGCCGAGCTGGAAAATATGACCGACTTCGATGCCGCGCTTAATCTGCAGCGTGCCTTTACCATCCGGGCTTAAATCGCCTTCGACCACGTTACGGATATCCGCAACGCTGGCCAGCGGCAGATCGCGCTCCCAGTTAATGCCGAAGTAGTGTTTACCATCGACGTTGGCACCGGCGCTGAAGTCGCTCATCTTCGCCACGGTACGGTCAGCAATAATAGGCATATTCAGACCAACCGGGCCGATTGAACCAGGGCCGGCACCCACTGCAGCGCGGATCTCTTCTTCGGTCGCGAACACCAGCGGTGAAGCAACGATCTCTGACTTCTCCGCTTTGATTTCATTAAGCTGATGATCGCCGCGTACCAGCAGGGCTACCAGCGCGTGGCCGCTCTCTTCCGCACCTTTAACAATCAGCGTTTTCACTGTTTTTTCAACAGGAACACTGAATTGCTCAACCAGCTCCGCGATGGTTTTTGCGTCTGGCGTCTCGACCAGTTGCATCTCCTGCGACGGCGCTGCGCGCTCACCGGCGGGTGCGACGGCTTCGGCCAGCTCAATATTGGCCGCGTAATCAGAATCGGTAGAGAAGATCACATCATCCTCACCGCTCTGCGCCAGCACCTGGAACTCATGGGATGCGCTGCCGCCAATCGAGCCGGTGTCGGCCTGCACGGCGCGGAAATCCAGGCCCATACGGCTGAAGATCTGGCTATAGGCGCGGTACATCGCGTCATACGTTTCCTGCAGCGACTCCTGCGACGTGTGGAACGAGTAAGAATCTTTCATGATGAACTCGCGTGAACGCATCACGCCAAAGCGCGGCCGGACTTCATCACGGAATTTGGTCTGGATCTGATAGAGGTTGAGCGGCAACTGCTTATAAGAGCTCAGCTCATTGCGGATCAGGTCAGTGACCACCTCTTCATGCGTCGGACCCAGCACGAACGGACGCTCGTGGCGATCGGCAATACGTAACAGTTCCGGGCCATACTCCTCCCAGCGACCGCTCTCCTGCCACAGGTCGGCGGGCTGCACAACCGGCATTAAAATCTCAACCGCGCCCGCGTTGTTCATCTCTTCGCGCACGATGTTTTCGACTTTTTTCAGCACGCGAACCCCGGTCGGTAACCAGGTGTACAAGCCAGAAGCCAGTTTGCGGATCATACCGGCGCGCAGCATCAGCTGGTGGCTGATCACTTCAGCGTCGGAAGGCGTCTCTTTCTGAGTAGAGAGCAGATATTGAGTAGTACGCATTGATTACGGTTCCAGTTGATCGGAAAGTCACAGACAGAATTTTGCTGGCAGCTAGTGTACCAGTGAGATCACCGGCTCAAAAGCGGGTTTTAACGCGGGTCGATAGCGATCACTTCAGTGCCGGCATCGTCAATGCGCCAGCGTACATTAAAATCCATCAGCCAGGCCGCATATTCCCGCGCCTGCGTCTCGCCCTGACGGTAAGCGGGACGGGGATCCTGTGCCAGCACTTCACTGATAAAGCGAGCCAGATTGGGGTAGCGCGACTGCTGGTGAAGCTGCTGTTGTGCCAGAGCGGAGAAGCGAACCGGCATATCAGCCGCAGGTGCCGCCTGAGCAAAACCCGCCTGGGCATGGGGCAGTGCTTCGGCAAAGGGCAGATAAGGTTTGATATCCACCACCGGGGTACCATCGACCAGATCCAGACTGCCAAGCTGCAGGATCACCTGCTGTTTTTCAATCCTGATACCTTTCAGTTCAACCAGTGACATCCCAATGGGATTGGGACGGAACGTTGAACGTGTCGCAAATACACCCATGCGCGCATTGCCGCCCAGACGGGGAGGGCGAACCGTGGGACGCCAGCCGCCCTCCATCGTCTGATGGAAGACAAACAGCAGCCAGAGGTGGCTGAATGCTTCCAGTCCACGTACCGCTTCCGGCTGATTGTAAGGTGGCTGCAGGTGCAGTTCGCCGCCGCCATCCTGCACCAGCCCTGGCTGGCGCGGCACGGCAAACTTCTCCTTCCACGGTGAGCGAATTACCCCAATTTGCGCAAAGGCGAATTCACTCATTGATTGCTGACTTTCAGTGCCGAACCCTGGCACACCGCCTGACGATAGCAGCCTGGCGTGCCGGTGACGATTTCACACTGATGCAGCAGCACCGCATTGGCTTTCATCTGTGATGCTTTGATCTGCAGACGTTTACGTGCAGTAGCAATGTTGGCTGGGGAGTTCTGATTACTGATCTGGCAATCTTCAGCGGAGACTTCACCCAGATCGCGGAACGGCTTGCTGACCAGATCGGCGGCATCGGTATAGAGCTTAACCGGGGCAGGTCGTGCTACAGGCTTGCGGGTGGGTTCACTGGATTGCTGCGGCCGGGACGGTGCGCTGCTTATCGGGTGATACTCATGAACACACCCTGTCAGCATCAATGCTAACAAGCAGAGCGGTAAAAAACGCATGGCAACATCCTCAGGTTTCAAAAAGTGGCGTTATTGAAACAAGGACAAGAATAAATAACAAGTCGGGGAGGGCACCCAATAACAGAAAGGGCGGCATAACGCCGCCCTTAAGGAGATGAACAGCTGAATTACCAGCCTTTAACCGCGCCGCCGTTAAAGACTTTGTTAGCGGCATCGTAGACTTCGTCAGACTGGTAAGCCTTAACGAATTTCTTCACGTTTTCCGCATCTTTATTATCTTCGCGCGCGACAATCAGGTTCACATACGGTGAATCTTTATCTTCGACGAAAATGCCATCTTTTGCTGGCGTCAGGCCAATCTGACTGGCGTAGGTGGTGTTGATAACCGCCAGCGCAATCTGCTGATCGTCCAGTGAGCGTGGCAGCTGCGGCGCTTCCAGCTCAACAATTTTCAGATGCTTAGGGTTCTCAGTGATATCCAGCGAGGTTGGCAGCAAGCCCACGCCATCTTTCAGTTTGATCAGACCTACTTTCTGCAGCAGCAGCAGCGTACGGCCCAGGTTGGTCGGGTCGTTTGGAATGGCAACCTGAGCGCCATCCTGCAGCTCATCCAGTGACTTAATCTTTTTCGAATAGCCCGCGATCGGGTAGACGAAGGAGTTACCCACTGAAACCAGCTTGTAGCCACGATCTTTAATCTGCTGATCCAGATACGGTTTGTGCTGGAAGGCGTTGACGTCGATATCGCCTTTGCTCAGCGCTTCATTCGGCAGCACGTAATCGTTGAAGGTGACCAGTTCAACGTCCAGACCATATTTTTCTTTGGCAACTTTCTGCGCTGCTTCAGCAACCTGCTGCTCAGCACCGACAATTACGCCCACTTTGATGTGATTAGGGTCTTTCTCTTTTTGATCGCATCCTGCCAGCGCAATCGCGCCAATCAGTGCACCCACAGCGGCAATTTTCTTGAATCTGAAAGACATATCCTTTCCTTCTTAATAATGTGATATTGCTGGCTTATTTATGGGACACCGCACGCACGATGCGGTCGCCACAGAATTGAATGAGATACACCAAAACCACTAACAACACCAATACCGTATTCATCACAGTGGCGTTATATCCGATATAACCATACTGATAACCGATCTGGCCCAGACCACCGGCACCCACCGCGCCACCCATGGCAGAGTAACCAACCAGGGTAATCAGGGTGATGGTCGCAGCATTAACGAGGCCAGGCATCGCTTCCGGCAGCAGAACCTTACGGATGATCTGCATTGGCGTGGCGCCCATAGCACGTGACGCTTCAATCAGGCCGGTTGGCAGTTCCAGTAAGGCATTTTCAACCATACGTGCGATAAACGGCGCCGCGCCGACGGTTAACGGCACAATGGCCGCCTGCAGTCCGATTGAGGTGCCGACGATGATACGGGTAAAGGGAATCATCCAGACCAGTAAGATAATAAAAGGAATGGAGCGGAAGATATTTACCAGCGCGGAGAGCACGCGATAAAGCCCCTGATTCTGCAAAATCTGTCCCGGGCGGGTTACATAGAGTAAAACCCCGACCGGCAGGCCCAGCACAAAACCAAAAAAGCCCGAGACGAAGGTCATCATCAGCGTTTCCCACACGCCCCGTCCCAGCAACCACATCATCGCTTCAGACATAACCTAACACCTCTACTTTCACATGATTCTCCTTCAGCCAGGCTATCGCCTCGCGGGTATCGCTTTCTGTGCCATGCATTTCGGCCAGCATAATGCCGAACTTCACGCCACCGGCGTAATCCATCTGGGCACTGATAATGTTGTTATTCACGTTGTAACGGCGGGCCGCTTCGGAAAGCAGCGGCGCATCAACTGATTTACCGGTGAATTCCAGCCGCAGCAGCGGCACTGTGCCTTCAGCGGCGGTGGCAGAAAGGCGCTGCTGGTAATCATCCGGAATATCCAGATGCAGCGTAGACTGAATAAACTGCTGCGCCAGTGGTGTCTTAGGATGAGAGAAAACCTCACTGACGCTATCTTTCTCAATCAGTTCACCGTGACTGATGACCGCAACCTGATCGCAGATGCGTTTCACGACATCCATTTCATGAGTGATCAGCAGAATCGTCAACCCAAGCCGGCGGTTAATGTCTTTAAGCAATTCCAGAATAGAGCGGGTCGTCGCGGGATCCAGTGCGCTGGTCGCTTCATCACAGAGCAGAACCTTGGGATTGCTGGCCAGGGCGCGGGCAATCGCGACACGCTGCTTCTGTCCGCCCGACAGATTGGCGGGCCAGGCATCATGCTTATCTGATAATCCCACCAGATCCAGCAGCTCAGTCACGCGAGCAGTGATCTGTTCGCGGGAGAGATTACCGAGTTCCAGTGGAAGAGAGACGTTGCCCGCGACGGTACGGGAGTTCATCAGGTTAAAGTGCTGGAAGATCATTCCGATCTGGCGGCGTGCCTGTGTTAACTGACGTTCATTGAGCGCGGTTAAATCAGCTCCGTCGACCAGGACGCGGCCCGAAGTAGGGCGCTCCAGCAGGTTAACGCAACGAATCAACGTACTTTTACCGGCACCGGAAGCGCCGATAACGCCATAAATCTGTCCGGCAGGCACATGCAGGCTCACATCCGTCAACGCCGGAATAGACCGCGTGCCTTGCTGAAACACCTTGGTAATATTTTCTAGTTTAATCATTATGTTATTTATTATCGTGTTGCGTTGTCCGTGGTGTGGGAAGCCTCGTGGCTTTTTATTCGGTATAAAAGCTGGATGGATGTTAAGGCATCCAGACGTCTAAATCAATGGAAGTGATTCAATCTGACATTCTCCCTTTTATAGCAATCATGCGATACTGATCGGCAATTTTTACAGCAGGAGTTTCTACGTGGCGAATAAAGTCCCCGCTATTTTTCTTGATCGTGATGGCACCCTTAATGTCGACAATGGCTATGTCCATGAGATCGATGACTTCCAGTTTATTGACGGCACGATTGAAGCGCTGCAACAACTAAAGGCAATGGGATATGCGCTGGTGGTGGTGACCAATCAGTCTGGCATCGCGCGCGGTATGTTTACTGAAGATACCTTTATGCGGCTGACAGAATGGATGGACTGGTCGCTGGCCGATCGCGAGGTTGATCTTGATGGCATCTATTTCTGTCCTCATCATCCCGAAGCAACAGTAGAAGCGTTCCGGCAGGAATGTGACTGCCGTAAGCCGCAACCGGGCATGCTGCTGACGGCACAGGAAGAACTGAATATTGATATGGCCGCTTCTTATATGGTGGGTGACAAGCTGGAGGATATGCTGGCAGGGCAGGCTGCCGGTGTCGGCACGAAAGTATTGGTGCGTAGCGGCAAACCGGTCACCGCTGAAGGTGAAGCAGCGGCAGATTGGGTGATTAATAGCCTGGCAGAGCTCCCGGCGCGCATTAAAAAGGGCTAAAACGGCGCTTTTGTGCAAATTTCAGACGAACAGAAAAAAAGTCTCAATTTGCACTTGCGCTATCTGAGCCGTTCCCTATAATGCGCCTCCACTGACACGGCAAACCGGAAACGGAAAACGGGTCAGGAGGCGCAGGAGACTGAGCCGCCGGAGAAAAACTTCTGAGAAAGAGGTTGACTCTGCAGGAGGAAAGCGTAATATACGCCACCTCGCGACAGGACGCTAACGCACTGTTCGCACTGCTCTTTAACAATTTATCAGACAATCTGTGTGGGCA
>Ga0265798_10012136_pt1 | contig 10430 bp, 8 predicted proteins | sample P3T30metagenome_FD_192430 | JGI IMG/M metagenome (GOLD analysis project Ga0265798, IMG submission 192430) | Plant litter microbial communities from East Loma Ridge, Irvine, California - P3 T30 | ecosystem: Environmental > Terrestrial > Plant litter > Unclassified | place: USA: California...
CGCCACCGCGGGTTCCGCCGGGAAGGCCGCGCGCGCGCGCGCGAACAGCGCCCGCGCGCGCGCCGCCCCGGGCGCGGTCGCGCTGGCGCCGACCCAGCGCCAATGCCACGGCTCCCATTTGACCCGCTGGCGGTTGCCCGCCGGGAAGGACATCTCGAAGCCGTAGCGGGCGGCGTTGGCGACCAGCCAGCGGAACGCCGGGGTCGCCGCGCCGCACGCCTCGGCGTCCGGGCAGTCGTTGACGCGCGGACGGAAGGCGAAGTCGAGCGCGTAGCCGGTGGCATGTTCGCTGTGCCCCGGCGGCGCCACCGAGAGCGCGCGCTCGCCCGCCGCGGTCTGTGCCTCGCGGCAGAACACCGCCTGCTGGTAGCCGATCGAGCGGTGGCATGACAGCGCGCGTACCTGCCCGCCCGAGGCGGCGATCAGCCGGGCGAGATCGGGCACCACGTCGCGGCGCAGCACGCAGGAGCCGACCGCTAGTCCCTCAGGCACCGCGATCAGCTCGCCCGGCGGCGCGTCGCCATAGGGCAGGTGCCCCAGCGCGCGTCCGTCCGCATCCATGCGCACATTGCTGTTGTCGCAGAGCTGCGCCTGCGCCGGCGCGGCCAGCGCGAACAGCGGGGCGGCGAGGATCAGGGAGGCGCGGCGCATCGCGCCCTCTGGCCACGGCGACGCGGCGATGGCAAGGGCGTGGCGCATGTTAGGCGACCGGGTCCTGTTCCTCGACGGTGAGGCGTTGATCATCGACAAGCCCGCCGGGCTGCCGGTCGATCCCCCGCGCGACGGTGGGCTGAGCCTGGAAAACCATCTCTCCTCGTTGACCTTCGGTTTCCGGCGCTGGCCGGTCGCGGTGCACCGGCTCGATCGCGACACCAGCGGCTGCCTCCTGCTCGCGCGCAACCCCAAGGCGCAGGCCCGCTTCCAGCAGGCGTTCGAGGCGGGGCAGGTGCGCAAGCGCTACCTCGCCATCCTCGACGGCGTGCCCAACGGGGATCGCGGCACGGTCGAGCTGGCGCTGCGCAAGGTCTCCAGCGCCGAGCGCGGCTGGCGCATCGCGGTCGACTCGCGCGGCAAGGCGGCGCGGACCGACTGGGCGCTGCTCGACACGCGCGACGGCCGCGCGTTGGTCGCCTTCACCCCGCACACCGGGCGGACGCACCAGCTGCGCGTCCATGCGCGCGAGGGGCTGGGCGTGCCGATCGTCGGCGATCCGGTCTACGGCCGCGCCGATCCGGCGGGGATGATGCTCCACGCCGCCGCGATCGCGCTGCCGCGCCCCGGCAAGGAGGACGCCGCGGCCGAGGCGCCCTGGCCCGAGCGCTTCGCCGCGCTGGGCTTCGCCGCCGGCTGAGCGCGCCGCCGCCCTCAACCGTTTCGGTCGGGCTTTAGGTCGGCCAGGTAAGCGCGCCCCGGCGCCGATCAGTCGAACGACGGTTTCTTCCGCCCTGCCTTCACGCCCGATCGCCCTTTCTTGGCGTCCACACGGCGGGTTTGCGACGCGCGAGTCGGTCGAGTCGGGCGTCGCTTGGCCTGGACCACCGTCGACGCCTGGATCAGCGCGACGAGGCGCTCCAGCGCCTCCTGGCGGTTGACGTGCTGCGAGCGCGATCCCTCACTCCGCAGCACCAGCACGCCGCCCGCCGTCATCCGCGATCCTGCGAGCGCGGCGAGACGCTCCTTCACCCGCTCGGGCAAGTCGCTCGCCGCCACGTCGAAGCGCAGGATCACCGCTGAGTCGGTGGTGTTGACGTGCTGACCGCCCGCGCCTCCGGAACGGGTCGCGGTATAGTCGATCAGATCGTCCTCGATCGAGAGCGAGCGGGTGACGGAAATGCGGGCCATGGCGGTATATAACGCCGACGGGCGGGAGCGCGATGGTCTCGGAAGGGTCGATGCTTCGCCCTTGCGCCCCGCAGGGAAGCGGTGATCCGATCGCGGCGGAGCGCGGCCGTACTTCGCGCCGAGCGCGCCGTCGCCGCAACATGACGGGCGAACGGACGCAACAGAGCGACACGCGAGCGAGACGCAAGCGGCGCACCTCGCCCCGCGCCGGCCCTCCCCTGCCGGCGCAACGAGGAAGTTGGCATGTACATCTCGTCCCGCAGCCGTGCGCCGCAGGCGCGCCAGGCCCCGCCGCCGCTGGTCGACAATCCCTTCGCCGCCGAGCTGTTCGCGACGGGCTGCGCCGGATTCACCAGCCTGGGTGGCACGGTGGTGCTCACGCTGGAGGCGGCGCGCTGCGATCACTCGGGCGAGACCGCGGTGGTGGAGCGAGTGGTCGCCGGCCGGATCGCGCTGACAATCGCGGGCGCGCAGGCACTGGCGGCGGGGCTGAACCAGTTTCTCGACCAGCAGGGGCTCGCCCCGGCGCGCGCGAGCGGTAACCAGTGACCGCGCTGCGGTGCTGGCGCGCGGCCGCCCCCCGATCCGCGATCGCGCTCCGGCCGAGCGACACGATCCCCTGGCCACTGTGCGAGGCGGGTTACAGCCGCGTGGTGGTGCACTGGGCGGTGCGGGGCTGATCGGCCCCGCGGCGTCGTGGCGGCCTCGCGCCGCCCTACGCGCCCGCCTCTGGCGCGATCCTGAGTGAACCCTTAGGTCGGCGGCATGTACCAGTTCGCCGTCGCCGCCGAGTCGAAGCCCCACCTCTACGACGATCTGTTCGCCGCCCTGGATGCGCTGACCGGCGACGAGGCCGACGCGATCGCCAACATGGCCAATGCCGCGGCGCTGCTGTGGCAGTATCTGCCCGAGCTCAACTGGGCGGGCTTCTATCGGATGATCGGCGACGAGCTGGTGCTCGGTCCGTTTCAGGGCAAAGCGGCGTGCATCCGCATCGCGCTGGGGCGCGGCGTGTGCGGCACTGCCGCGGCCGAGCGGCGCACCCAGCTGGTCGAGGACGTCCATGCCTTTCCCGGCCATATCGCCTGCGACGCGGCGAGCCGGTCGGAGCTGGTGGTACCGATCGTGCACGAGGGCCGACTGCTCGGGGTGCTCGACCTCGACAGCCCGTCGCCGGCGCGCTTCGATGCCGACGACGCGCGCGGCTGCGAGCGGCTGATGGCGCTGCTCGCGCCGCGCCTAGCGGGCTGAGGCGCTACTTCTTCTCGCGGCCGGCGAAGGTGACGAGGCTCTCCGCGCCGTCGGCACCGATCGCCGCGACGCCGAAGAAATGGTCGTCCACCGGGACGCCGGCGACGTCGAGCGTCGTACCCGTCACCTCGCGCGAGTCGCTCCAGGCCGCGGCGGCCGCGCCCGCGACCGGCGCCCAGCTCACCTTGGTGTCGTACGACAGCGCGCCCGATATCGCCGCGCTCGCCGGGGCGGCCGGGGCGGCGGCGAGCCGCGCGACCGTCGCGACGTTGATCGCGGTCACCTTGGCGAGATAGCCGAAGTCCATCCCCTCGATCGTGTCGGCGTAGACCCGGCCGTTCTCGGTGCGCACGTCCTGGTGCTGGCGGTCCCAATTCTCTGCCGCCACCGAGAAGCGCACCGCCGGATAGCCCTGTTTGAGGAAGGGCTCGTGGTCGCCGCCGCGGCCGAACCGGTCGGGGCGGCGGTCGACGAAGACGCCGAAGCCGCCGGGCAGCGTCGTCGCGACGCCGCCGATCATCTTGGCCAGCGCGCGGCTGGGGCCGTCGTCCTCGCCGCCGATGCCGCGCCGCTCGATCGCCTCGGTCAGCGACTCGCTGGCGCGGATCCCTTCCGAGAAGACGCGGACGTAGCGGTCGTTGACCACCCCGCCCTGCCCCAGCGAGTTGCCGACGATGTCGTTGTTGAGCATGGCATCGACCTGCCAGCCCCGCGCCCGCGCGGTCTCGGCCAGCAGCGTCGCGCCCCACAGCCCCTGCTCCTCGCCCGAGAAAGCGACGTACACGATGTTGGCGCGGAAGCGCTCGCGGTGGAGCAGCCGCGCCGCCTCCAGCACCAGCGCGACGCCGCTGGCGTCGTCGTTGGCGCCGGGCGCGTCGCTGGTGACGTTCATCACGTCGGTGACGCGGCTGTCGATGTGCGCGCCGACGATGACGTAGCGGTTCGGATCGGTGCCGCGCTGGACACCGAGCACGTCCTCGATCACCACGCCGTCGGGTGCGCGCGGGCCGGTGAAGCGGCGCGACAGCCGCTCGGTCGCGATGCAGCCGCCGCAGTCGCGCGACAGCTTCGCGAACTCGCCCGCCACCCAGGTCCGCGCCGCGCCGATGCCGCGCTTCGGATCGGTCGCCGAGGATAAGGAGTGGCGCGTGCCGAACGAGACGAGCTTCTCGACCGTGGCGCGTTGCCTCTCCTGCGACACCGCGTCGTGCGCGGCGGCGGGGGTGGCGAGCGTCAGCGCGAGCAGCGCGGCGGCGGAAAAGCGGAGCGTCATTCGCCGCTTGTGGCGGGCCGCGGCGGGCGACGCAATCACTCGCTGGACGAGGCCGCCGCATCTCAGGCATGACGGCGACAGAACAGGACCGAGCAGCGAGAGGAGCGGCGCCATCACTCGACGCCTCGAACATTTCCCCAACCTGGTGACGATGTTCTTCACGCGTGCCGCCGAGAAGGGCGACGCGCCCTTTCTGTGGACCAAGCGCGACGGCGCATGGCGCGCGACCAGCTGGCGCGAGGCCGCCGAGACGGTGGCGCGGCTCGCCGCCGCGCTGCGCGCGATCGGGCTGGAGCGCGGGGATCGCGTCATGCTGGTCAGCGAGAACCGACCTGAATGGTGCCTGTCCGACCTCGCGATCATGGCCGCGGGCTGCGTCACGGTCCCGACCTACACCACCAACACCGAGCGCGATCACGCCCATGTCATTGAGAACTCCGGCGCCAAGGCCGTGATCGTCTCGACCGACAAGCTCGCCAAGACACTGATGCCCGCGATCCTGCGGTCGATCCGCCCGCAGATGCTGATCGGCATCGATCCGATGCGGCTCGGCCAGACGCCGTTCGAGGTGCACGACTGGCGCGCGCTGATCGAGCGCCATCCCGCCGACGTGACCGCCGCCGCCGACCGCGCCGCCGCCGAGCTGGGTCGCGACGATCTCGCCTGCATCATCTACACCTCGGGCACGGGCGGCGCGCCGCGCGGGGTGATGCAGCATCACGGCGCGATCCTGCACAACGTCAACGGCTGCATCGTCATCATCGCCGAGGATTTCGGCTGGGACGACGAGGTGTTCCTCTCCTTCCTCCCGCTCAGCCACGCCTATGAGCATAGCGGCGGCCAGCACCTGCCGATCGGGCTCGGCGGGCAGATCTATTATGCCGAGGGGCTGGAGAAACTCGCCAGCAACATCGAGGAAGTGCGCCCCACGATCATGGTGGTGGTACCGCGCCTGTTCGAGGTGCTGCGGACGCGCATCACCAAGGGGATCGAGAAGCAGGGCGGCACGCCGCAGAAGCTGCTGCGGCTCGCGCTCGACGTCGGCACCAAACGCTACGAGGACCGGCTGGGCCTGCGCGACCGGCCTGCCGCGCTGCTGGTCGACACCCTGTTCAAGCGCAAGATCGCGCGCAAGTTCGGCGGCCGGATCAAGGCGATGGTCTCAGGCGGCGCGCCGCTCACGCCCGAGGTGGGCGTGTTCTTCCAGTCGCTCGGCATCTGCTTTTTGCAGGGCTATGGCCAGACCGAGGCAGCGCCCGTGATCTCGTGCAACCGTCCCTCCGCCGGGCTGCGGATGGACTCGGTCGGGCCGCCGCTCGCCGAGACCGAGGTGCGGATCGCCGCGGACGGCGAGATCCTCGTGCGCGGCGAGCTGGTGATGCGCGGCTATTGGCGCAACGAGGCCGAGACCGCGCGCGTGCTTCAGGACGGCTGGCTCCACACCGGTGACATCGGCGAGCTCGACGAACGCGGCCGGATCCGCATCACGGACCGCAAGAAGGACCTGATCATCAACGACAAGGGCGACAATGTCGCGCCCCAGAAGGTGGAGGGCATGCTGACCCTTCAGCCCGAGATCGGCCAGGCGATGATCTACGGCGACCGTCGCCCGCACATGGTGGCGGTGCTGGTGCCCGACCCGGAGTGGACCTTCGACTGGGCGCGCGCGCAGGGGCGGCGCGACCCCGTGACGCCGGACGATCCCGCCTATCGCGCCGCGCTCCAGGCGGCGGTGGACCGCACCAACAAGGACCTGTCAGTGACCGAGCGCGTGCGCCGCTGGATCGTGGCGGACGACCCCTTCACGATCGAGAACGAGCAGCTCACCCCCAGCCTCAAGATCCGCCGCCACGTGCTGCGCCAGGTCTATGGCGCGCGGCTGGACGCGCTGTACGGGGGGTGAGGCTGACGGTCGCGCTGGCGACCCGGTGCCCCGGCGAAGGCCGGGGCCCAGTTGGAACGTCTGTCGTCTGTCTCGCCGACGTCTCCCCACTGGGCCCCCGCCTTCGCCGGAGAACTTAGGGGGAAGAGATCGCGCTACTTCGCCGGCGCCGCCCCAAGCGGCGATCCGGCCGGTGTCGCCGCCCCCGCCCCGCTAGCGGCCGACTTCGGCACCACCGCCATCGTCCAGTCCTTGTCGGGCCGTAGATATTTGGCCGCGCTCGCCTGGAGCGCCTCGGGCGTGATGCCGGTCATGTCGCCGATCAGGCTCTGGCTCGCCTCGATCCGCTTGGGATCGAACGTGCCGCCCGAGGTCTGGATCAGCCAGAACTGGTTCCCCGACGAGGCGCGCGCCCTATATTGCAGCATCGGCACGATCGTGCGACGCAGCTCGTCGGCGCTGATCGGGGTCGACACCAGCTCGGCCGCGATCTGGCGCGACAGCTGGAAGAACAAGGGCACCTTGTCGGGCGCCACCTTGCCCACCGCGATCAACCGCCCGCCGCCGGGCAGCCCCACCGGCCACTGGCTCTGCGCGGTCGGCGAGTAGCTCGCCCCCGCCACCGAGCGCAGCCGATCGAAGAGTCGGTCGGCGAACACCGCCGCCAGCACGTCCAGCCGTCGCTGCTCGACATGGTCGGCCGAGCCGCCTCCAGTCGGCCAGGCGATCACCGCGGCGGCCTGGTTGTCGTCGCCGTCATGCGTGCGCATTACGGGCGTGGCATTGTGCGCGGGGAAGCGCACCGGCGCGCCCGTGCCCTCGTCCGCGCGGCGCGGCTTGAGCGCGCCGAAGCTCTTGGCAATGGCGGCGATCGCCTCGTCGGCCTTGACGTCGCCGAACACGTCCACCTCGATCGGCCCGGTCGCCAGCAGCGGCTGCCACAGCTTCTTGAAGTCGCGCGCGTTGAGCGCCTGAATCTGCGCCAGCGTCGGCATGCCCCAGCGCGGGTCGCCGTCGCGCAGCAACCCCTCGAGGTCGCGCGCCAGCACGCCGTCGGGCGAGGAGTTGAGCCCGGCATAGCCCGTCAGCATCGCTGCGCGCGCGCGTGCCACCGGCGCCGCGTCCCAGCGCGGCGCGGCGAGCTTGGCCGCCATCAGCGTGAGATTGTCGGCATAGTCGCTCGGCGTCGTCTGCGCGCCGAGCAGGAAGGCGTCGTCGCCGATGTCGAAGTCGAGCCCCATGCGGCGACCGGTGGTGAGCGAGTCGAGCGCGCCCTGGTCGAGCGTGCCAATGCCGCTCGCGATCAGCGCGGTCTCGCCCGCCCAGGCCGGGGTCGGCCGGTCGCCCGGAAGCGCCTGATAGCCGCGCCCGAAGCGCACGCGCAGGTAGACGCGCCCGGTCTCGGACGGGTTGGCGTAGATCAGCGCGCGCACGCCGTTGGCGAAGGTCACCTGCTCCATCGGCGGGTCACCCACCGTGGCACGCGCGGTCGCCTGTCCGGGCGTGCCGAGCTTGGGCACCTTGGAGAAATCGACCGAGCGCTGCTCGGCGCGCTTGCCCGCCAGCTTGGAGACGTCGGCGGTGAGCGCGGCGGCCAGCTTGGTCGCGGCGCTGGCGTCGGGCGTGCGCGTGTTGAGCAGCGCGCGCTGGACGTCGCCCTTGAACAGCCGGTTGGTCGATTCGATCATCGCCGCCGGCGTGAACATGCCCTTGGCGCGCGCGTCCTGCAGGATGTCGTAGCTGGTCTTCGGCCCCGCCACGGTCTCGCGGATGTCGAGCGCGTTGACCATGTCGTCGGCCTGCTTCGCACCCGCCTCGACGCGCGCGGTGTCGACGTCGTTCTTCATCGCGGCGTCGAACTCGGCGAGTTCGCGATCGACCTCGGCCTGGGTCGGCGGCGTCGCCATCGCGTCCGCGACTACGGCGCGCACGTCCTTGAGCGCGGCCTCCCAGTCGTCGCCGATCGGAATCACGTTGGTGAAGGTGCCGTTGGCCGAGCGCGACACGTCGTCGAGGCTCACCGAGGCCTGGAGGAAGCTGCCCCCGGCGCGCGCGCGCGACTCGAGCCGGCGGTTGATCAGCCGGATCGCGAGGAAGTCGACCAGCCGCTTCTGGTTGAAGATGATCGTGTCGTCGCGATATTCCCACGGCCGCAGCGTCGCGGTCGCGACCACCGGCGGCAGCGACGGCTCGGCGATCGTCTTGGTCGCCGCTGCCTTGGGATCGGGCTTGCCGAAGTCGGGATCGGCCGGGTCGGCACCCTTGCCGGTCCAGGTGCCGAAGTTCTTCACCACCAGCTTGGCGGCGACGTCGGGATCGATGTCGCCCGAGATGATCACCACCGCGCGCGCCGGGCGATACCATTTGTTGTGGAACGCCTGCACCGTCGCGGGCGTGGCCGCCTCCAGCGTCTTGATCGTGCCGATCGGCGAGCGCTCGGCGAGCGGCTGGCCGGCGAAGAAGGTCTGGCGCACCGCGTCGCCGTAGCGCACCTGCGCGCCCGGTGCCTCACGCTGCTCGGCCAGCACCGCTGGGCGCTCGGCGGCGAGCCCCGCGTCGGTGATCGCGGGCTCGGCCATCATGCCGGCGAAGATCTTGAGGCTCTCGTCGAGCTTGACGTCGGTCGCCCCGGGCAGATCGAGCTTGTAGACCGTCTGCGTCGGCGTGGTGGAGGCGTTCGAGTCCGAGCCGAAGGTGGCGCCGAAGCGCTGCCACACGCGCTTGGCCTCGCCGTCGGGCACGTAGCGCGAGCCGCGGAAGGAGAGATGCTCGATCAAGTGCGCGAAGCCCTGCTCCGCGTCGCTCTCGTACAGCGAGCCCGCGTCGATCCGCACGCGCACCGCGACCTGCCCCGGCGGCACGCCGTTCTTACGCACCGCGTAGCGCAGCCCGGTCGGCAGCGCGCCGAAATGCCACTCAGGATCGGGCGGGATGTCCGATCCCTTGAACAGCCACGGCGAGGTGTCGACGCGGATCGCCGGTGCGGGCGCGACAGCGGCGGGCTTGGCGGGAGCCGCCGGTGCCCGGCGCGCGCGCTGCTGCGCGGGCAGCGGCAGCGACACGGAGACGAGCAGGAGGGCGACGAGCGGCTTCGCGAGCACGCGCGAATACGAATTCATGGCCGCGCTTGTAGGGCGCGCGCGGGCCGGCGGCAACTCACACCAGTGAAACGATCCTTTCCCGTGCCCGAGCAAGCCTTTGCCAAGCGGATGCCACGTTTTGGTCGCGATGCGGGTTTAGCCGACGGGAAAGAGAGAGCGATGGCGCGCGCGCCATCGCGACGAGGACGTTTTCGATGAAGCACGACAGCCGGTTGGCGCAGACGCGGATGTGGCACGACAGCGGCGATGCTGCCGATCCGGTGCTGGTGCCCGATCTCAACGTCATCTCGGGTGCGCCCGTGCCCGGCGCGGCGATGGAGGCCGAGGCCAAACGCCCGCTGCTGATCCGGGTGGGCAAGCACCTGCGCGGCGTGTTCGACCGGCTGATCGCGGGCTCGTCGCTGGTGCCCAACGATCCCGTGCTCGACGTGCGCGACTTCGCCTGGACCGCGCTGCTTCGTGAACATTGGGAAGCGATCCGCGACGAGGCCCGCGCGGTCGCGCTGGTCGGCAACGCCGCGCCCAGCCTGGCGACGATCTCGCCCGACCATCGCGCCATCGCCGAGGTCAACAAGTGGCGCTCCTTCTTCCTCTACGGTTACGGCTATCCGATCCACGACAATCTGGCGCGCTGCCCGCGCACCCAGAAAGTCATCGAGCAGATCCCGGGCCTCAACTCGGCTTTCTTCTCGATCCTCGCGCCGGGGACTCACATCCCCGATCATCGCGGTGTGACCAAGGGGCTGATCACCTGCCACCTGGGGCTGATCGTGCCGCGTGACGGCGACGTACGGATGCGCGTGGACGATCGCGTCGTGCGCTGGGCCGAGGGCGAGACGCTGGTGTTCGACGACACCTACCGCCACGAGGTGTGGAACGACACCGCCGGCACCCGGGTGGTGCTGCTGATCCAGTTCGAACGCCCGTTGCGCAACCCGGGCAAGTGGTTCGCCGACCTTTTCCTCGGCGCGGTCAAGCGCTCCGCCTTCGTGCAGGAAGCGCGTGCCAACGTCGCCAAATGGAACGCCGCGGTGCAGCAGCTGGATGGGTGAAGCCAAAGATCCTCCCCGGCACGGGGAGG
>Ga0265798_10012137_pt1 | contig 10429 bp, 19 predicted proteins | sample P3T30metagenome_FD_192430 | JGI IMG/M metagenome (GOLD analysis project Ga0265798, IMG submission 192430) | Plant litter microbial communities from East Loma Ridge, Irvine, California - P3 T30 | ecosystem: Environmental > Terrestrial > Plant litter > Unclassified | place: USA: California...
CTACACCATCAGGTGGAATTGGCGCCTTCGGAGGTATCATCACCAAAGGTTTCGGCTTCGTAAGTATATGCGATCCTATACCCAGACGTGTGCTAATGCTCAGACCTCTCTCAACGCGATCCTCATGCAGATCCCCACTGGTGTCTTGGGTATCTGTATCCTCCTCGTGTCCATCTGGCTCACCAACAAATACAAGCTCCGATTCCCTGTCATCGCCGGAATCTGTCTCTTCCCTATCGCTGGAGCAGCGGCCCTCACCCACGTCAGCCGAAAGAACACTGGTGGTCTTCTCGCATCCTACTATGTCGCATACTTCTTTGCTGGTCTTCAGCCTCTCTTGTTCTCGTGGGCCAACTTGAATGCCGCAGGATCGACCAAGCGAGTGGTCACAACCGCTACAATGTTTGTCTTCCAATGCGCCGGAAACATCGCTGGACCTCAATTCTACTTTGCAAGGGAAGCACCAGTCTACCGAACCGGACTATATGTCGATATCGGATGTTGGTCTGTCCTATGTGTCCTTGCACTCAGCATGGGAGCATACCTAAAGTACCTGAACAAGAAACAGGCCGAACGACGAATCGCTCTTGGCCTCCCCGGAGATCTCAAGGATATGAGTATCATGACCACAGTCGAGGCAGAGGAGTACAAGAGACAGTTGACAGCTACCATGCTTGCTCAGGGACTGGACGAGGCGAAGTTGTACGAGAATGCCTTTGACGATATGACGGATTTCGAGAATCCAGCTTTCATTTATGTTTTGTAGATATATAGGAAATTAAGACTAGGCGGCAGTGTCGAAGTATGGAATCCTTCGCTATCACATGTTTGATATCCGCTGTTTGGACCAGATGCGACAATGGAACGAACGTCGCAAAAGTATCAACACCTGGATCTTTAAAATGGCCAGTCACTTTCATATGATGGCTCTCGACACGTGCTTCTCTCCGTACGAAGCGGCGGATAATGCTTGGCGCCGGTTTGACCGTCAAAGTCAGCATCACCCGGTGATGCTCGATGGCGCAATCCGTGAATCAAGATCAAGACGTTTTATCACTGCAATTGTCGCCATTTCTGCCACATCTTTGCATCTGGCCAAGACATAAACCTCTCTAGGAGATTGCCAGATACTCGCCCAGGCTTCTGGCGTAGAATCATTCCCCTGAACTTTTCCAACGCCAAGGTCAAGATCTAGTCGCACACCCTGCTCTTGCGGGGTGTTCAGCGGTGGACGGGTAATCTAAAGTATGGTGAAATCGCTACAGATCTCGTGATCAATCGCAATCGCCAGCATAAGACGGTTCATAAGATGCACTGAATTACATATAAGGATTTACAGTCCAGCGAGCACCCCGCTTATTGACTCTCATAACCATGTCTGACACTGTGATATCTAAAGACGTACGCCCGGAAGACGTCCATCCTGAGGACGTGCCAGACGATGCTAGCGAGAAAGAAGCCGGTAGTGTTACCCATACCCCCGGTAGTAAAGCACCACTAGCTAGTCGACAGACAGCGTACAACGTTGTTACAGGTCCAGTGACTGACGCATTGTACCATTTTCTGGGTATTCGGAAAAGGAATGGTCAGGACTTGGATGAAGTCGCGACACAGCCTTCGGTTTACGATACTGCACAAGCCGAGTTCTACCAGCCAAGAGCAGACTGGGAGGTAAGTCTCTACCGCTGCATGATCGATGATGCTGACCAAGGAGAACATCGAGCAATTCGATCCTGATTTTCGTTGGACTTGGAAGGAAGAGAATAAGGCTATCTGGAAAGTGGACCGAAAGGTTTTCGCATGGGTACTGGTCATGTTCTTCTGTTTGAGTCAGTCTTCCTTCAAAACCTCAGTCATGGATGACTTACTATTGCAGATGTTCAGCGGTCCAATCTAACTACCGCCCAAGCCGACAACTTCCTGAACGACCTTGGACTCTCACAGGTTGACTATAACATCGGGAATACCATTTTCCGCGTCTTCTTCCTCGCTGCTGAATTACCATCTCAACTCATCTCCAAAAGGCTCGGGCCAGACGTCTGGATCCCTACCCAGCTCGTAATCTACTCCATCGTTGCCGCTTGTCAATTTTGGCTGAGTGGGAGAAGTTCCTTCTTTGCCCTTCGAGCGCTGTTGTAAGTCTTCCGACCAGTAGAAGTAATCTCAAGCGCTAATCGGATTTAGAGCTGTATTCCAGGGAGGTTTCATTCCCGATGCCATTCTTTACCTTTCTTACTGGTACAACCAGCACGATTTGCCTGTTCGGATGGCATTCTTCTTCACCATGAATTACCTCGCTAGTATGATCACCAACTTCCTCGCCGTGGGACTACTCGAGATGCGTGGAGTCGCAGGACTAGCAGGGTGGAGGTGGATGTTCATGATCGAGTGAGCCATGGCCATCGGCCAGGATGTTGACCTGACAATCAGGGGTATCTTAACACTCGGAGTCGGTGTCGCTTCATTCTGGCTTATGCCGCCTTCTCCATCTCAGACCAAATCTAAACACACACCAAACGGATACCTGACCGATCGAGAGGTCAAGATCATTGTCAACCGGACTTTGCGTGACGATCCCGGAAAAGTAAGTTATCGGGTGGTCCCCTTGGCTCTGTTCGCTGACATACTCAGGGCGGAATGCACAATCGACAAGCACTCAGCCCGAAACTCATATGGGAGGCGATGAAATCGTACCACATTTGGCCTCTCTACTTCATTTCGCTCACTTTCAACCTTCCCACCGTACCCGTTTCGAATTATCTCCAGATTTCGTTTCGAAGTTTTGGGTTCTCTCGGCCGATGGCAAACCTGTTGGCAGTGCCAAGCACAATCTTCTCCATAATCAACTTGATTATCATAACTTTGGTCTCGGAAGCCGTAAATAATCGAAGTTTCGTGTGTATGACCCAGACTGTCGTAAGTTTGGCGACGAGATTTTAGATCACCAAGAGCTGATCAGTAAAGTGGCTCTTCCCCTGTCTAGTCGCTTTAGTCACTGTCAGCAATTTTGGAGATTGGGAGTACTTTGGTATAGCGACGGCATTCCTCAGTTATCCCTGGGTTCATGCCATCCAAGTTTCTTGGGTATCCACCATATCTGGCACGGTCGGAACAAGGACAGTCGCCTCGGCGTGAGTCCTACTATCATCTTCCAATTATCCCATACTGATCCATTCCAGGCTATACAATATGTCCATCCAGCTATCTTCCATAATCGGTGCCAATGTCTACCAGCCGAGTGACGCGCCGAGGTACTATACCGCCAATCAAGCTATGCTCGCTGTTGTCGTGTTCAATCTGGTGATTGTCTATCCTGGTACCTACTTCTTCTTTGGTCATGTGAATAAGAAGCGTGAAGGAATATGGAGTGGGATGACTGATGACGAGAAATCAGAATACTTGAGAACTACCACGGACGAGGGCAACAAGCGATTGGATTTCCGTTTCGCTCGATAGAGGTAAGAATGACCTAATCGGAGACAAAACATACATACAGTCGAGATAAGGTAGAGACAACAGTACTACGCAGCAACTTGGTAGCTGTTGACCGTGAATGAACGACATTGAATGCATAGAACGTAGACTCATAGGCAGGATTGGCGATGAAGGCGGGATCAAATAGAAACCCATATCTTAAGCTAACTCCGTGATTCTCCGTTCGTCAGTATGTTCTCGTTCTCTTGCTACCCTTCATTGAGCTGCTCCTGCGACTCTAGGCGCTCAAGACATCGATAGCGGACCATGGAGTTCCCACTACCCTAGAGGGTGTGACGATACTATTGGCCGGAATACCCCGGAACGCTCACTTTGACTGACATCTTGGCGATCTTGGCTATGTGTTCGGTCCCTGACACAGGCCCTTACTCGCAATGATTCTTTCGAGCTGGAAAGTCGACGATGTGAGTAGCTTACTTACCCTCCATACGTCAATTATCTGGTTTGATCGCATCGAAGGCGGAAGGATATCACTTTCATACCAGCTTAGAGAGCAGGCCTCTTAGACCGACACCGGTATCGGCGCGACTCGACATGGCTTTTGGACCAAAAGTCAGCGAGGTCTCCAAGACTACATCAGTAGTAGGCGGATACCTCGTGCTGGCCGGTCTCATCTCTTATTACTCTAAAGAGAACTTGTACATCCGTATGCCTCTTTGTCCAAGTCTTTGAGGCGTGGCTGACACCACTATAGCCGATGCTGTATTCTCGACGATCGCTGGGATTTTGTTCGGACCACTTTGCGCCAATCTAATAAACCCATATGAGTGGTTCAACCACGATACGCATACCCTCCTGAACTTCACCCTCCACCTCTCACGGATCATCATTGGAATTCAGGTATTCTTCAATGGTGCCAATCTGCCCAAAAGGTATATCAAGACCGAATGGCTCTCCCTCTTCATGGTATTGGTTCCGATCATGACTTTTGGCTGGCTCCTAATCGGGCTTCTCATATGGGGGATCATTCCGGACTTGAGTTACCTCGAAGCACTGGTCATTGCCGCCTGTATAGTCCCAACGGATCCCGTTCTGGCCAACTCTATATGTAAAGGTGAGCCCTCGTCAGTAGGGTTCGGAATAGGGCCTGATGCATAGGCCGGTTCGCCGAGACGTATGTCCCTCTCAGCGTCCGAGCATTACTTATAGCGGAGTCGGGAGCGAACGATGGACTAGCATTACCTTACCTGATGCTCGCAATCTACCTTGTGAGACGGGCGGACCCAAGTAACACCTGGTCTTCTCTAGGCTCTGCTATCGGGCACTGGTAAGACTGTCAAGACCCTCTGCCCAGATTAATCGCTGAGTATGCAGGATGTACGAAGTCGTAGTTTACCAGGTAGTGCTTGGCGCGGTGATGGGCGTCTTGATCGGATACTCGGCCAGGAAAGCACTGAGATGGGCACATGACAGGCAGTACGTATGGTACTTTGTCCCCTCCGTCTGACCTAACCAAAAAGTCTAATCGACCACGAGTCTTTCCTCGCGTACGGTGTCGCTATTTCGCTATTCATTCTGGGAGTGGTGCACATGACTGGGGCATCCGACTTTATCGCTTGTTTCTTAGCTGGGTGTATGGTCAATTGGGATGGATGGTACCAAGAGGAGACGGCTGGACAGGCGTTCGCCGAGATTGTCGATATGTATCTCGCCACGGTAGGTTATGTTCTCTCGATAGCCCGTTGCTTGAGCTGATTAGCTAGTTTATATTTCTGTTTATCGGTGCATTGCTGCCTTTCGACTACTGGCATGCTGACACCAACATCGTCGATGGTTGGCGTTTATTCGTGCTAGGTGCTGTGATCTTGATACTGAGGCGACTGCCGTTCGTCATCCCTATGGTGAGCCTCTATATTCGACGCATTTGGGCATCAGACTGACTGGCAAGACTCGATTGATGCCTGCTCTTGACGGATGGAAAGAGGCCGCCTTTGTTGGTTACTTCGGTCCAATCGGTAAATAGGCATCGCGATTCTGCTGGCTGGATCTGATATTTAGGTGTCGGCACGCTTTACTGGACCTCGGAGGCTATGGAGTATCTGCCCGATACGCCCAATCGCCAACACCTGCGAGAGGTCCTTCTTCCTATCAACTACTTTCTCATCGTCTTCAGTGTTCTCGTTCACGGGACTTCGATCGGGATATTTCAAGCCACCAGATCAGTTGTCGGCAAGGGCCATCCTGCGCCGAAAGACGATCCACCCATTCCCATTCGCCCTGGAGCCGACATATACATCAGTGCTTCGAACCTACATAGTCGAGGCGATTTGTCGCTCTCGAGGACGAGTACAAGACGCCAGTCTGCGCGGGAATACTTATCAAGGCATATCTCCATTCCGAACCAGGGAGACGCTCGCCCCAATGCTTATCGGTCACAACTAGATCTGGCATTGGAAAGGAGCAACACACGCCGAGCTAGTGCTCGCGATTACCTCGATCGAACCGTCACAATAGATCCCGAGGCGATAGGTGCCGACCGATGCGATAGTGATGACGATCCCAAATCGCTCAAGTCTCCGGTCCGTTCCAGAACCCGCTCTCCGCCTCCCCCGAGACGCACAACCTCGAACCTGTCCATCCCACGGACAGACACTATAAACAGTGTGCATAGCGGGTCTAGTAATCGGACACCGAGACTCGACTGGATCAGGCGGGGTAAGATGGCAAGAGGGGAACCTGTTAGCGATGATGAGGGGTACAGTCCGAAGGGAGAGCAGAAGCGCGGGGATCCGTGGAACGAGGTATAAGGTACATGTGTGCAATCATAATTATGATCTGACCAGTCCGGTTAGCAGGTGGCGTGCGTATTCAACGAAGATTGTGAGCGTGGATGTACCGGCTACATGGTCTTTATGTTTGAGTCACTCAACAGACAAGTCAATATTGGCATGGTCTTGTCACATACGAAGGAACCAAGTTTTCGGTGTGTAAGTGCAATTGGCTAGGCCGTGGTCCTTCGATGTCTCGCATTGAGGACCAGGAAGAGCTGCCGGGGTAGTGTCTGTGCCATACCCCGATGCGAACGACAAGCAAGTACCAGAGGTATTCGGCACCTTGCCGGCTGTTCACTAGGGTCGGTCAGCCATGAATCTCCCCCTCTCACCCTGACCGAGAAGGTGTTACGCGATACTTGGGCGAATACTCCTGTCGCGGAGTTTATGTCTCGGCGCGATCCCCGGTGGTCAACTGACGGCCATGAGGCTGCCTGTCGGTCAAACAGGCATCGATCTAGTGGTAAATAGCCGGCTGTTGCGGGGCAGACATCTAAAAGAGCCGTATTCGAGTGAGAATAGCTTGATCAGTAAGCGTAAGCGAAATTGAAGGTCTAGCCACCTCCGTAAAAGACGATAAAGTTTGTGGTATCGCCAATCCTCGGCAGATAGAGCACAGGCACCACGCGGCCCCGGGAGATTAAGATTCCAACAAACAACTTTCTTTCTCTTCTTTTCCCCGAATCGCTTCTGGCTGTTCTGTATGCGTCTATTTTGGGTTGAATATGCCCTTCAATGCTCCGTGCTTGTCCCAAATAGAGATCAAGTTCCGGCAATGTCGGATAAGCAGAAGGAAGATCAGATGATCGACGCGACGCGCTAATATAACATCAGAGGGCAGATCTCTTTTCGCCCAATCCCTATCTCGTCGCGATCATGCTATCCTCTGCCTCTCGACACAATGCGGTCCTACACACCAAGCCAGCACCTATCAATTATATCGCTGCAATTTTTGCGTGAGTTGCACAGGCCGTGTAAACTATCCCACCTGACATCAACAGTGCTATCGGATCTTTCTTGTTTGGATACGATTCTGGGATCATTGGTTCGGTAATTTCCGACAGCTACGATGAGTTTCACACCTATTTCAAGAACCCAGATCCCAGTATCACGGGGGCCGTGGTATCTGTGTTTGCCGGAGGAGCATTCTGTACGTGTGAACTTTCGGGACTCCACTGACAAGACCAGTCGGCGCCCTGATCGCTGGACAGACGGCTGATCGAATCGGTCGAAAGCGGACCATCCAACTGGGTGCCCTGATTGCTGTGATCGGTGAGTCATCTTTGAAAGACGCAGCTCATGTCAAGGTTGTGCTATTCAGACGGGAGCGGTACATATCGCTATGCTGATTGTCGGCCGTTTCATCGCCGGTCTATCCATCGGAGTCTTATCCATGATTGTACCTGTCTATCAGGCCGAGATTTCCCCTCCAGTGAGTCGTCATTGTCCTCATTCGAGTAATTATCAGCTGACATTCAGCATGCCCGAGGGCTACTTTCCGGCTGGACTCAACTTATGATCGTCTGGGGGTTCGTCAGATCTTCAAATCTATAAGAGCCAGTATGTATGCTGATTGTTAGTTTCTTCTTTGCCAATTGGATCGGCTACGGCTGTCAATTCCTTCGAAACAGCGGGCAATGGAGAATCCCCCTTGCCATTCAGATCATTCCCGCAATCTTCCTTCTTGGAGGTATGAGTCTACTTCCCTACTCGCCGCGATGGCTCGCTACCCAGGGACGACTCGAAGAATCCAAATCTACTCTGCTCAGACTACACGGAGGTGTGGCCAATGCCAACACCGAGACAGTAGAGGCTGAGTTCAACGAAATGCTTTTGCAGATCGAGTGGGAAAGGGAGAATCTCTCCACAAGCTACAGAGAGCTGTTTGCGACCAAAGCAAGTCGACACAGGACTTTGTGCGGTATGCTTGTGCAATCAATGTGTCAATGGACTGGAGTCAATGTCAAGTAGGTCCACCATGACCCGATTTCTGACTGGCACTAATGACCAGCAACTACTTTGGACCTACCATCTACAAGAACCTTGGCTTTGGCGGTAATACAACTCTGATGATCAACGGGATTTCGGGTGCTTGGCAGGTCGTGGTTGTTTGGGTGTTTATCCAATTCATCGGTCAGTGGCATTACTCGGTGTGGCTCAATCAACTGATTATTAGTCGATCGAGTAGGACGAAGAAAGCCATTGATCATCGGCCCAATACTCATGTGTGTCTTCCTAGCCTGGCAAGCCGGAATCGCATCTCAGTTTGTGAACCCCGAGTACAAGAATCAAGGAGTCGGTATCGCCGGACTCGTATCCATCTTCCTTTTCTCTGGCGCCTTCTCGGCTTCGTTTGGTCCTGTCTCCTGGATTTATCAGTCAGAGATCTTCCCCATGAATCAGCGAGCGCTCGGCACAGCAGTATCGACCGCCGCGAATTGGCTGAACAACGTCATCATTGGCCAGATCACCCCGTATGGTTTCGACAAGCTCGGTTGGAAGTACTTTTTCGTCTATGTTGCGACAAATGCCAGTAACGCGGTGGTCTCCTACTTCCTGTTCCCCGAGACTAAAGGTGATTATTTCCTTCAGCTACATTGTTCATGGGCTGACGAGACAGGCAAAACTCTGGAGGAGATTGGCTTACTCTTTGGCGATGAGAACGTCCGTGTGCGCGAGGGTGTCGAGCACGAGGTGTATCAGGAAGATGGTCTCAAAGACCGGGAAACCCACATCGAGAGCGGGTTGAAGCACTAGGACGCAGGACCGTATCCGAGGGGATATGAAGATTCAAATGCATTTCCAGTCTTTGCCGAATTCACGTAGCCGGCTTTTGCGATTATATGTATCTCCCCTATTTGCAGCTCAGCGTTCCGATCTGTCCTACTCGGCTCAAGCATCAAGCCCTTTCTGGCACCTCGATCAATTTGACTCCTCCAGCTAGATAATACCACTCGTTAAATTGAGAAGGCTTGGGCTGAGCAGGCAGCTCGTTCGACACAGCAGGGATATCGAATGACGTGGTGGCCTCGCTGGAAGCAATGTATGAGCCCTGAATATCCGACTGGTAAGTTTGATTGTAGTTGATCGAGTTCGAGTCGACTTTGCCGTTGACTAAGTCTGACCAGTATCCATGGGACTCCTCAACGGTACGTTCGGTGAAGGAAGCGTTCTGGTACCAGTGACCGACAATCGGGATGGGTTCGTCTCCTCTGGCGGTCTTGTAGTACTGTATGTTAGCGAGATCTTACGGTATGTGCGTTGGAGTCGGCTCACGGTCCACCAATCCCTATAGGCCTTCAAGACTCCAGGGCGATACCGCTCGATATCTTCGAAATCTGGATCATTAATCACTAAATCTCGACCGAGACCTACCGTCGACCAGAGGAGCCAAAGGGTCATTGATATCAATGGCCAGGACCTTCCAGTCAGTCTCCCCTCCCTGAATGATCAGCCTTGACTCTGAGACGGGAATAGGTCACATACATCGTTGACAGCCAGGGCCCCCAGAATTTTGACAGTCTTGACTTGTCCGATATACCCTAGCTCGCTTCCGATGTCAAACAGATCCATAGGATCGTTGTCACCCTCCTCCTCGGTAAAGGGATGGGGAAAGTTTGGAGATTCCCAAGTTTGAGGAATGGAGCCGTAAAGGAATGGGTAGGTCTTGTGAGGCCATACACTTTCCACAAATCTGGGAGCGTCATTCCTGTCGTCGTGGAAGATTGGGTCTGGTGTCAGCCTGCTCCTTGTAATTTATAGGATTAGGCTCACTTAATGGCTCTTGACGCCTGATCTCAATCTTGGCATCTTCCCACCTCGGAACCTCTACAACGAAATTGACAATTCGCTTATTACTCTCGTCGGGGTAAAGGGGTACATCGTGCCAGAACGAGATGGGATTTCCGGCCTTTTCCAGCCAGACTCTCCAGTCCTAGTATCAGTACGGATCTGCTGAGCTTCGATAATATGATGTCACTCACCAGGGTGTTCCGGGCACCAACTGTCCTGAGGCTCAAGTCCGAATGGAAATTGTCATTTTCCCTTTTGGTTATGGAAACAGCATGAGTCAAGCTGGCAAGTATGGCGGATGTGAGAATGGTGGAGAGCATTTTGTGGAAGAAAGTATGGCTCCCATCCTGCGGAACTGTGAGGTCCTTTAA
>Ga0265798_10012138_pt1 | contig 10429 bp, 7 predicted proteins | sample P3T30metagenome_FD_192430 | JGI IMG/M metagenome (GOLD analysis project Ga0265798, IMG submission 192430) | Plant litter microbial communities from East Loma Ridge, Irvine, California - P3 T30 | ecosystem: Environmental > Terrestrial > Plant litter > Unclassified | place: USA: California...
AGCCAACGCGCGCCTGGTAGATGTAAGTTCCCTGCCGTGCAGCCGCTCGTTTTCGTTGAGCGAATGACGCCTTATCTCAGCGAGACTGGCGCCAGGACGGTGCTTGATGCCCAGTTCCTTGTGGCAGGCTTCGAGTATTCTATACGTGTAACGATAACCTATGTCGAGGTGTTGTTGGTTGTACGTTCACGGGGTGGTGGTTGTGAATGGCTTTCGGATTGATAATTGGAGCGCGAGTGGTCGTTGTGGCATTGCAAATTGCTTGTTGTGGTGGTGTGGGAGGGTTGGGTACTCAGATTATCATCTCCGGGAACAACGTCCATGCTTATCAATCTGTTATCACATCCGCCCTCCACCCATAGCTAATTACTTTGTTTTACAAGTAAAGGGCAAGGAGAATCATCTTCTCTATTCCAATTTCCAGCTCTCATCGTGCTACATACACGGTGCTAATATCCGCACAGCCAAAGAAAATTGGCTTACATCATCCACCAACCATTCCTTCCAGCGATCGGCAACCCACCATCCCACCCAACCACTAATCCAATCCCATCTCCCCACACCCTCGCCAACCACAACCAGGAACCCAACCCTTGCCAGCCTGTCGCCCTCTCACTCTCCGCCAAGAACCGTTACATCATAGCGCCAGCCCCTCGCGTTTTCGCCATCGACAAGGCTGACTTGACGGCTCAAGCGGCTCATCCGCTCGACATGATTGGCAAGGAGGGCTCTCCGCCTAGCTGATGATGCGAGCAATTGCGTCGTGATGCTCACCGGGAGAGATGCGGCGCCGGTGAGCGATGGTGGGGAGTATATATATCACATTCGCCGGACGAGGTTTCGTGCCTGCACACCACGCCTAATCAACGACCCTGAAACGCTCAATACTGCAAATAGACAACTGTTTACCCGAACCGCAACCACATACGCCATACCGTTCCGCCGATCCTCGGAATCAGGGCAAGAACCACACGGCTGAGCGATAACACGCGAAAGGACATAAACTGCGATTGCGCACGATACCAACCCTCCGTTTCCACCGCATAGAAGTCCAATCAAGATGTCGTCCTACGGCTCCCACCACTCAGCAACATACATCCACCCCTCGCAATACGCACCGAATCCCTCGCAACAACTACAACCACCATACCCCACAACTCCAGGCGCGGCACCGACGTCACAGCCCCTCGCGCCACAGCAACAACAACAAGCGATGTACGGCTCGAGTCCACAACAGCTCGGATTTTACGGCTCAAGTCCACAACAAGCAATGTACGGCTCTTCGCCTCAGCAACAAGGCTTCTACGGTTCCTCACCCCAACAACAACAGTACTTCCCCTCCTCCCCCCTCGCCATGCCCTCCGCACCAACAGACCAACGCACACGCCGCTCCTCATCCATGCACTCCCAACTCCCCTTCCACACCACCGCACCCATCCCCATCACCCAGCAGCGCCCACCCATCTACGCGCGCCCCCGGCACGGGTCCCACAGCTCGCACAACGGCTCCCATCGCAGCAGCGGAAGCTACCTGCACGACCCACATACCTATGCCGACGGGGAAGATTATCACGATAGTCCTGCTGGAGAGGAGGGGCGGTTGGATGAGGATACGCTGAGGGAATATGAGAAGAGGTATAAGGAGGATAGGAAGTTGGAGAAGAGGCCGACGCTGGGGGGGAGCTTGGTTAGTGCGTTTAGGGCGTTGGGGGGGAGGAGGGAGTAGAGGCTGTGGGAGAGGGAGAGGGAGAGGGAGAGGGAGGAGGAGGGAGAGGGTGGGAAAGTTGAGGAGAGCAGGAGGGGGTGGTTGTGGCGTTTTTTTTGAATGATACCCGGGTCTTCCTATTCGGAGTTTTGCATAGCTAAGTTACTGAGTTTCGATTTCGATTTATCTCAAAGAACTTGAATACTCTACTTTTTCAACGAACGTAATTGCTCGTCCACTTGTCTCCACGGAGCTTCTTCTCCTTGCACGATGCATGGATTACCGTGGAGCATGCACAACTTGCATGCGCTTCGTCAATTGTGAGATTATATGCTAAGAATGCCTTTCACTTCAAACTCTCCCTACTTCCCATCATATCAAATCATCTATACCCAACGCACGCACGCACGCAAGCTATATGCCCAAACACGCTCCATGCCTCATCTCCAAAGACTTCAGCGCTTGAAGTCTACTCCCAATATGCCTTGCGCAAAAACACTTTTCGTCGTTTGTCTCACTTCCTTCTTAGGACTCGACGATATTCTGTTGTGCACCGTCACACTCGCACTTGCGAAACGTCGCAGCCGTGTGTTTCATCGCCCTCGGTGTCCTCTCCCTTCGTCCCTCGCCCCGGAGTTGTAGTGTTGTAGGAGGAATTTCGCTTGCGTGCTCGCTCAACCGAAGATCTCGCCAATGTGTCGCTCATTTGCGGGTTTCCAGGTGCCTATTTTCACCAGTTAGTTCGGGTCTAGATTCGGTGGTCTGGATTCGAGAGGTTGCGTGCCGCTGACACGTCGGCTCCACACGGTCGGGATGGTGATGTGGTATGGGGTATGCAGGGACGGTGGGAAACGTGCAATGGACGCGAGCAAGGGAGGGGGGGAGTCTTGACCATCCACACGTTCCCCTACCCACCCTGGGAGACGAGTCTCGACCATCCACCGCCAAACGTGCAATGGACGTAAGCGAAAGGGTGAGGAACCCCTTCACCCACGCAGAATCCTAATCAAGGAAAATGCGACATACCTTCAAACTGATGCTTAACAAACGCCATAGGATCATCATCCTCTCCCGCCCCCATAGTCTTAATCCCGGGACTAAAACTCGTAATCGGCAACACAATAACATCCCCCACCTTCTTCGGCGCCTTCATACCCGTAAAGTGCTCCCACGTAATATTCCCCAGACTAGTGCTCATATCAAAATACGCCTCGTCATTGAAGTAATTGAAAATCGCATCCGTCCACAGCGCCGGACCCGTGAATTCAATTATGCCTTTGGGATCTTTGGTGAGCAGGCCGGCTTTTTTGCGCATGAGCGTTTCTTGCGTGATGTTTGCGACTACGTCGATGAGGATTGGGTGCCCGGGCTTGGACTGGATGGTCCATTGGCAAAATTGGATGCGGCGCGAGTACCAGTCGTGCCAGTCGGGCCGATCGGGGTCGGCTTCGATGCCGATTACGAGGCCGTAGGAGTTGGGGGGCACGTCGTGGGGGACCCAGTCTGCGGCGCTTTTGAGGGCGGACGTGTCGATGTCGGAGTATATACCGCCGCGCGCGAGGAGAATTAGGTAGCGGAAGAAATCGGCTTTGAGCACGGGAAGTGGGAGCGAGTTGTAGGCTTCTAGTACCTGCGGCACAGAGGCGTAGAGGTGCCGGATTAGATGTACGGCGACGTTGTCGGTGATGACTTCGTGCACGAAGCTGGGGTGGTGGATGCTCCAGCTTGCCTCGGCTTCGCGGAATAGCTCGTCGAATTCACCCTGTGCGGGTGTGTACTTCCATGTCTGCCAGATGTATGCCGGTGTCTTGCCGTCGACATCGTAGGGAAATTGGTACTCGAGCTGTTCGCGGAGGGGCTTCTGCTTCAGCGCATCGAGGCTGATTTGCGTCTTGGGCTTCTTGGGGAGCACCGCGTCGGCGGGCGTGTTGAACTGCTTGTCGGTTTTTGCTGCCTGCTTTGCGTCGCCTGTTTTGGCTGCGGCCGCCTTCTCGTTCGGCGGTTTCCACGCCGTCGGCCGGGGCATGTCGTTCGCGTTGGAGAAAGTCGGCGTCGCGCTCTTGTGCTGCGACTTGAAGAGGAAGAAGAGCGTCAGACATGCCAGCGACAGCACGAGCGCTTTCTTGAAGGTGAGCATGGCGGCTCAGTGTGGGAGAGGGAGAAATGAGAGGAATGCGGTATGTATGCGGCTCTTCGACGACAAAGAGTGTTCTTCGTGCCGCGCGGGTGGGCGTACGAGGCAATTATATTCGACACGGCGGAACCAGCCCTTCCTTGCGCGGTTACGATAGATTTCTGCAAGCGTGTCCGTGTCCGTGTGCTGTGTCTCGTACTCGGGGAAATGTTGACCTTCTTATCTCTAGACCCTGGTTCTAGCCCGATTCCAGGACGGTGGAGATGAATATGTATGTACGCTGAACAGATTCACCCCAAGATGCTGCGCTAAGTGAACAAACAGACCCGCGCAAGAGTGAAGGAAAATATATTAAAATGCACAGCGAAGGAAGGCAACGCCGGGCTGAGTGCGGGCGGGCGATGCACGTCTTTTGAGTGTTGCGTCGCCGCATTTCACAGGGATCACGCCGTTTCTAGATGCCGCTAACGTCTCATAGCCGCAAATCGCCCTTACACGCCCGTTGGTGGAGTTCCCATCAAACAACCCGGTCTTACCATACGTCTACCTACCTTCTTCTTTCTTGCAGCAGTCCGGCTGATCATTACAGCTACTCTACATGCCGGCCTGCGGAGAGCCATTAATGACAGGCTATTCACTGCTGCATTCCCACACTAGCGCTCGACGCGCATTAGGGGCCACGAATACACTGTGCCAAACGCCTGCGAGTGACGAACAGCCCGCCACACCTGTCAAGCACAAGTGCTTAATCGCACCCCTTTTTGACTCGAGCGACATCTTCACCAAATAATTCTCCTAGCTCCATCCCTGAGTTAAAAATCGAGTGCTCTCTTCAACAACTTTTCCACGTTACACCCGCGATCCCTTCCCTTCCTGTTCGCGGCCAGACGGGGACCGCGCGGCACTGACAGCTGAAACCGCACTTGTGTCCCAATCCGGCGTAGCGCTCCCGTCATGTCGCAATCTGAGATCGTGTTGCACTGATGTTTCTGCTGTCGTTGGCTGCGCGGCCAATCGTGGATATGAATATTCGATCACTGCGCATGTTCATACAAGGGTTGAATGCGATTTGGACACTTTGCATCTTCTGGGTAAGTTATGATATCGTAGTGTCGAACGTCATGCGGCTTTGTCGCTGCGAACACGCCGACGGAGTCGAGACTCCAACTGGTGCAGCGGACTACCGTTCGATGACATGGATCGTGCATGAGCAGCTTCCTTTCTAGCGGAAGGAACCATCGTCATCATCACCCTCTTCAACATTCAACAGCGATGACGACGCGACCTTCATGGCTTGTACCTTTGTATAGAGATTGCAGTCTCAATTTCATGACCTCACTCATAGTACCTCTTATCGCACAATCATGCCAATATCCATCGCCTCGAAAACTCCGCATTTATCATGACTATTTACACGCAGGATCGACAATGCGCAATATGCGTGCAACGCAATCCTCGTCGATCGTTCGTTCGCTATCGATAGTCCATTGGTAAGTATTACCGGGTAAGGACTTCATCTATCATCTACCATGCAACTACTACTACGTTAGTTATATACTTGGATTTCGGAGATCGACCACACGCATCGAAATGGACTCTACTCACGGCAGACATTGTTGCAGTCAGAAAGTCGTGCAGCGAATTGACAACACGAGCATGTAAATTAAGTGTGCTCGCTCGAGGCAGAAGATGATGATGCGCGTCGTCGGATTATCTCTCTCCGTACGCGTGTACGATTCTCCACCCTACACTTCTCCACCTCAAGCCTCGTCTCATGTCCATCTTCATTCTTTTCGTGTTCGTCTTACGCGTCCTTCCCTACGTCAAGCCTTTCTTACACTTTCTTGTCAACACTTCGTTGTCTCGGTTTAGGGTTCACGTCTTTACTGAGTACCTGCTTTGAGTTGAGGGGGTTTGTTGACGTCATGTTCGCGAAACGCTTTTGGGCGACACGCGGGTCTTGCATTTGCTGTGACAGTGATTCGAGCTAGGTGAATGACTAGGTGGTGTCTGGAAATAACACACATTGCTGTAGGTATGGTTTCCTTTTGCATATTGGTCTGGTATATCGCAGCGTCGTCGCGGTGGGAGCAATGAGGAATAGGCCTGATGACTCTCATGGAAGCCGATCTCGTGACGAGCTGCCATTCTCAGTCTCTGAGACTGTTGTCATTGGACTACCTTACGCAAACATCGTTACGATAAGAGAAACGCTTGTCAACCCTTGGTCGAAGTTCTTTCTCAACAAACGACACCAACGACAACATCGGACGCGACCGAAGACGCACATCATTTCGCAACGCTGGACGGTGCATATCTACGCTTCAGCTCCAACTTCTGGTCTTGCCATCGACGCAATGGTGTTAGTGTACCAGTTGCCGGTGTACTTGTAGCGCTCCTTGTCTTCCTTGTTTGGAGACGGCGCAGCGGGCAGGCATGCGCACCTCTGTATGAGCACTGTCACCCAGACGCGGAGTGCAAGGATGGGCCAGTGACGCCGGCGTATTACGGTAACCACGCGATGCCAGAGATGCAGGATTCCACTCAGACGCATGGAACTACACATGAGTTGCCTGGCAGAGGGCAGCGATAAAGGTAGGAGCTGAGTGTACTGTGCGCAGCGTTGTCTACGGCGCGGATACAGGCGGAGTGGGACAAACCAACCGCAATATCGATGCGTTAACATATGCAACTCAGAAGTAACAGCGACGCAGAGTATGGAGTGGTTGACGAGTCGCACTCCTGGCGTGGAAACCTCCAACAAGTAACCCGTTCTCAATTATCCTCTGGCATCCATCAACACGGTCACTTCGTTATCATGAAGCTAGTTCTCATGTTATTTTTGCGAGATTCAGCCTCGCAGGTCGGCGTTTCTTCTTGGCAACATTCCACCATCGAGCCACACCACCTTGCTGAGAAGCACGATGAGATGATGTCCGCCCGCAGCGCACGCCACCGCCTGTGCATCTCACTTCTACATACAAAGTTCCCATTACCATACCCGACGTTACACTACCTATTCAGTACTTCAAGGGCCCCAGAATCAAGGCTGAAGGATTTCGCCACCTCCGCTCGGCAAGGTAACCGGTCGCTCGAATAGGCAGTATTCGAGGCCAATACCCCGGAACAAGAGCACCCCGCTGCAACGTCCAACACTTGGTATTCCAAGCCACACAACGGTTGGACAGTAAGTAAGAATGGCGCGAGGATATCTCTTGGCGTATTTACCGCCCTGGCAGCAATACGAGCAGGCATGTTTCCCTCAATGTCACCCAGGCACCCCCCAGACTTGAACGTGTCCCCAGCTTCACCATGAGTACCTCAAGCAGTACCAGTACCATTATGAGCGCAAGCCCTTCCCCCGGAACAACAACGCCAAACTACCCCAAAAACCTCGCTACCGATCAATCCTCCATCGCAGCATGGAACCGCGGACCTATCACTTCTCTCTTTGTCCACCCGCCCTCGTGCACTGATACGTTTACTTTCCGCACTGCGACGTCGCGCGGGGACAAGGATGATTTCTACGTCTTGAGGAATGGCGCGCCGGTTAGTACGGCGTGTTATCCGAGAGGCACGAATGCGGCGTTGCCGTTGGAGGGGGATGAGGGGTGGGGGGTGTATTACTGTATGTTTGAAGGGGGATCATTGAACTTGGGGGGAAAGGGGTGATTGCTGATGTCGTGGTGCTGGTGCAGATAGTCCGGCGATATGTCCTAGCGGGTGGACTGCTGCGACGACGTTTAAAGATTTTGTGCCGTATTTCGGGTCGAGTCGCGGGTTTATACTTAATCCTGAGACGACGGCTGCGGTGTGTTGTCCTGCGTACGCCTCCCCCTTTCCCCTCAGCATAATCCAATCCAATCCAATCCCACAGCACTCCTTTACTGACATCCATCTAGTGGCTTCTCCTACAAAACCTACGGCCACGCCTGCAGTTCCACCGTTACAGAAGGCCAATCCATAACCTTCGTGTCCCAGTCCTGGGACGGCGCGCAACAAACATGGGTCCGCGGGCCAGCTATCAGACAGCAGCAGTTCCCAGGCGTAGTCATATCCGGCGACGGCGTGCCGATTATGTGGCAGAGCAGCGATGCGGCGGTACTGTCGAGGGCTGCGACGCTGTCTTCGAGCACGACGGCGCGGCCGTATTATTATCCTGTCGACCGGTCGAGTGAGTCGAAGGGACTCTCGACGGGTGCGAAGATTGGGATTGGCGTGGGTGTGCCGGTTGCGGTGCTGGTGGGGTTGTTGGTGGCGTGGTGGGTGTGGAGAAGGCGTGTGAGGAGGAAAGGTGGGAAGCCGCATGAGGTTGGGGGTATTTCGGTGCCTGTCGCGCATGAAAAGTATACGTCTACTGCGCCGGCATCGGCGCAGTATGGGAGTCAGACAGCCTATGCGCAGGAGCAGCCGGTGCAAGAGTTGCCCAGTAATGGCGCAGTGCATGAGTTGCCTGGGACGGGGACGGCGCAGCATAAGGGAAACGTGTAAGTGAGCAGTGGTGATACAAGATAATCCTTTTGAGAACTGCTAATATCGCGAGAGGTAGCTCTTATTCCTTATGAAGTCGGGTGTACATACTTACCAAATGAGATATTACTGGACATACCTGCTTACTGAAGCTGCTAGCCTCTGACCGAAATGGGAGAACACAATGTAGGCTTACTAGCTTTCGTGGTCGTGCAAGAAATACTCTGCCATGCTGTGCTATGGCCACATTGAGTACATATGTATGAGAATAGTCGACAAGTCTCGACGGCTTTGCGTGTGCTTTCCATCTGCAACTCAGCTTCGCAGCACATTGCCTTACTACTGCGTCTTTCGGGGTCTCACTTTCCGTGGACGTCCTCATACCACAACCGCCGTCACTTTTCATATCGCTGACATGCCCGACCTCTCTTTTCGCGCGAAAATCGGCATCAGCATCGGTATACTGCAGGCTATGCGTGCGGTCGCTGTCATCGCAATAGCAGTGGCCTACTACTGGTGGAGGAGGAGAGTACACGAGAGAGCCCAGAGAGTGGAAGATGGGATAGTCCAAATGGATGATGAGGACGAGGCGCCGCCGGCGTATGAAGAGAGGGTGTGACGGAAGGGAGGAAGCAGAACTGGATGGGCTTTTGTGGAAGAGACCATCTATGACGAGTGGATGGGGGAGCTTTTTTGGGAGAAGATGCGACGAGGAGATGGGGTAACAGGTTTGCTATGGCCACTGGGTGTAAGGACGTCCCGAGAAACCAGGAAGGAACAGATGGAAATGTATTGTGAGGTGTATTAACTGGAGTCGCATGAGGTACTCATGGTTTTTTGGAGTACGGCCAGAGTCCAAGAATGATTTTTCGAACATGATGATAGTGAAGCGTACCAGGAAAACAAGTGACAAGCAACCACCCCATCGTCATCGTGCACGTAATCACGTTCGGTTGGTGTCTGCAGAGCAAAGAGACGTTTTCTGGTGAAAAGACCCCACGTGAACGGTGCTTGGCATTGCCGATGTGGGGTGCACTAGCAGGGAAGGCGCCCGAAAAAGTTGAGCAGCGAAGAAATGCGAATGCTGAAGACACCAACTCTCCCACTGTGCCAAACAATTCTCAGCTTCAGACTCTCCACCATGGCACCGAAGCGCAAATTGAACGAGCACGATGTTCCGGAGCCCGAATCGCCGCAGTCACCGAAGCGCCGGGCGAGCGATGCCTCTGAGACGGAGCCAACCACACCTGCGAAGAAGCCAACAACGCCCGCCAAAGAGGCAGTCGCGTCATTCGCTGACCTGGAGCTCGAGCCCCGGCTTTTGAGAGGAATCAGAGACCAGCGATGGAGTTCTCCGACCGCCGTACAGTCGAAGGCCATACCGCTGGCCCTACAAGGAAGAGACATCCTCGCCAGGTCAGGCACCGGCACTGGCAAGACCGGCGCATACCTTCTCCCTATCTTACACAACACACTGCGGCGAAAGGGAAAGACGTCACTCATTCTTGTACCCACAAAAGAACTGGCGCTGCAGATTTCGAAGGTCGCCAAGGCGCTCTCAGCACACTGTGGACAGGAAGTGAGAGTCCAGAACATCGCCGGCAAGGAATCGGAGGTGGTCACCAAGGCGAAGCTGGCAGATAAGCCTGAGATTGTCATTGCGACGCCGGCGAAGGCGAGTGCGAACATCAACAATGGCGCCCTGGCTGTGGACGAGCTGGCACATTTGGTGGTCGACGAGGGCGACCTGGTCCTGGGCTACGGCTTCAAGGAGGACCTCGACCAGATAGCGCAGAACATCCCCAAGGGCGTGCAAATGTTTCTCATGTCCGCTACCCTTAACACCGAAGTCGAATCGCTCGGCAGCCTTCTCTGCAACGACCCGGTCACCCTCAAGCTCGACGATCTCGACAAGGACGCGAAGAGGGTGAAGCAGTACGCGATAAAGTGCGCCGAGGAGGAGAAGTTTCTGCTCATCTACGCCATGTTCAAGCTGGGTCTCATCAAGGGCAAGACCATCGTCTTTGTCGGCGACACCGACCGTTCGTACAGAGTCAAGCTCTTCCTCGAGCAGTTTGGCGTCAAAGCGTGCGTCCTCAACTCGGAGCTGCCACTCGCCT
>Ga0265798_10012140_pt1 | contig 10425 bp, 11 predicted proteins | sample P3T30metagenome_FD_192430 | JGI IMG/M metagenome (GOLD analysis project Ga0265798, IMG submission 192430) | Plant litter microbial communities from East Loma Ridge, Irvine, California - P3 T30 | ecosystem: Environmental > Terrestrial > Plant litter > Unclassified | place: USA: California...
TTCGACTGCGCGGTCGGTTTCGGTTACTAGGTCGACAGCTGTGGGGTGAGGAGGGTTAGTATGGGAGGTTTTCTGTGGATTGAATCGGGTTCTGGGATGATGAGGTGCTACGTACAGTTCTTCTTTGAGCCTGAGCCTTGTGTTGTGGGTGTTGCGGAGGTGATGCGCGAGCCGGCTTGTTTGGCGATGGTGATCATGAAGTCGTGGACTTCTTTGAGGTTTACGTCGGCCATGCTGATTGTGTTTGTCGTCTTCCTCGACGGCTTTTGTTGTGAGGGGAGAGATTTGAGATTCAGTGTGTTAGTGGAGAATGCTGAAGCTGTGTTGTGTTGTATAGCTTCCAAACGTCAGAGCTACCTAACTGCCCCTCGGTGGGGCAGCAGCGGGATGGTGTATGCAGGGCCCGCCACGTGGGGAAACGGCGGCCTCCAGCGGATGGCATTGCGATGTTTACCCTAATTTCATTCCAAACATAGAGAAACTCATACGGTGAAGAAACTAAACCAGTTTGCAGTCTACATCAGCATGAAGCCAAAGTAGTATCTGGGTAGTCGTGAAGGGCGAAGGAGAAGAGGACGTATCAAACATCACATCAACATCAAGACGATATATAGCGGCGGCAAAGTTGATTTCTCATTACCACCACCGCTCCAAATCCTCCACAGTAAGTCTTCCATTCCAAGCGGTCCGGACCAATCAGTCACCGCATCGGACACGTCTCCACCAGAGAGCGGTGTCCTCCAGCACGATGTCTTCCTAATCCACGCAGCACCAATGCGTCATGAAAATAAATGTCCCCTTCTTATTCCCTTTGATATGTTCGTACAACAAGCCTTGATTCCCAAAAGCACAAAACAAAGGAAACGCAGTTTCGTCGTCGTCGAGTACTCCTTCTTTGCAAGCAGAGAAGGGGGAAATAGGTTCGTTGATGTTGTTTGTTCGTTGGAATTAAGGGCCAAGGGGGGACGCGATGGGGGTGAGCAAACTCCACTAGTTAAAGAGAGCGAGCAAGATGAGATAAAGATGAGTTGGGATGATACAACGGTACGCCGAGGGAAAGCAGGGAGAATGGGTATTACTCCGTGTTTTTGTGATTGTTTTCACGTTTTGTCGCGGGTCGGCAATTTGGGGTGTGCGAGCGGAGTATGGTTTGGCAACTTGGTGTGTACTCCGGTGTTGTATGCGAGTGTGTGTTTGTTTGCGGGTGTTACGGTGACGGGTAAGTGGGTGTGCGAATCAGAGGTCTTTAGATGGTCCTGGGAGTGCCGCGGGCGCTGGCGCTGCGAGTTTGTCAGTATGAAATTAACATCACGGGGAAACACAGTTTGCAGGAATTGAACAGAAAAGATGCGCAAGGCGTACCTCGCGTCCACAAGATCATCGACATGATTGCACATAGCCACGAACAGGTCAAAGAACAGTTTTCCCCCCATCTCCATCTCCATCTGCATGGTGCCACTACGCTTGAAAGTTTTCCGACTGCGGATAATCAGAGCGAGGTAATGAGCGCGCAGCCGCGAGTCGCTGTCCGGCGTGTTCTCGTACGCATAGCGTGCGCTGCGCAAGATGGTTCCGACCTCGATCCCGCTCTGCAGGCCCTGCTTGCGCAGAGAGAGCTTCTTGAGCTCTTCGAGGCCGTAGCTATCGGCTGCGCAGTACACGGCTGTATCGCGCAGGATGACGTCGCCCACGCCGGAGTGGAAAAAGGTTGGCTCGACGGCGGCTGCGCGGTCGCCGGTTTTGTTTGGGTCGGGTGAGGCAACTGCACCTTCGAGCATCCAGGTTTGGCGTCGCTTGTCGTGGACAAGGCGCGGGTAGTAGTCACCTTTGTACAGGTACTCGAGGATGCAGCTGAAAATCTCAGGTTCCTCCGTAGGCAGATCGATGCGGCGGTTAGCGGATTCGAAGAACTGGCCCCGCAGCAGTTCAGCAAAGTACGGGGAATGACAGAGGACGTCTTCGTGCGCAGCGAACAGTCGCTGGTCGGAACCAACGATCACTGTCACAATGGCAGAGGTGAGCGATGGTGACCCACCGTCCATCATTGGACTGTCCTTGCGCGCATCCAGCTTCTCGACCATCACCTTCTGCTTGGACGCATCGCGGAACGATCTCTTCGGCTGTTTGGTAATCTTGCCTGAGCGGTCCTTCTCCTTCGAGCTAGCGAAAGAGCGTTTGCCGAACATGTTGACCGAAGAGCGGAATCGAAGTAGCGAGCGACGAAGTTTCTCGTAAAGAGTGGACAGGTTAGTGACGCAGCAGCAAGTAAGAGAAATGGAGCTCCGGAAACTCTCAGATTTCGCAAACCTTTCGGGAGAGAAAAGTCGTTGAAAATCCGAAGAGCTTAAGCGAGTCTACCAACACTGGTGGTGAAGATAAAGCACGCTTTGGTTGTCGAACTCAAGCTTGTCGTGAGGCGTAAAGGCTGAAGATTGTGGGGTTGCGGCCTGTTAAATACTGGCGATGCCAAGTCGCCGCCCCTGTCGCCTGGGACAACTAGCGCTGGCACGCTGGGCTGTGTCACGCAGATTGTTATCGCTATTCGCCCATTGCTGCATGCGAGCTGCAGTAGATGTCAGGCTGCGAGGCGCCATCATTGATTGCTGTGAGTGCTCATTCGAGGCTTTCCCAAACATGGAAGACGATGGATTTCTGGCTCGAGGAGTGACGATAAGCGAGCATCAACGGCAAGCGGTATGACGTTGGACCTAGCGACGTCAATATGGAGCGCAGAAATAAGTTAGCATGGGCAGGGAAGTTGTGTTTTGAATTCATAGCCGTTTTGATCGGGCCGTCAGGTGTGCGCGTCGCGTCTCTGTCGCGATGTAACGTGATCTGGGTGTTGGGCAGTCGGTGACTCACAACAAAAGTGAGTGTGCCTATGAGATGAGCCCAATTTCCAGTCTTGCAGCCCTGCATAGCGCATAAGTTTAGGAAGACGTCCTCCGACGGAGACAGAACCTAGAAGTAAGTTCGGAGCTCCGAAGTATAATGCAGCGCTTATGCGCTATGATGGTGCGTGAAAGCGTGAAAGCCTGCCTGCGTGCCTGTCGCAAGCTGTCGTTGCTGTCAGGCCCAAGCTGAAACACGATAGCTTGTCAAGCGGTCAAAACCACGTGTTCTAGACGGATCGCGAGGATGTGCAGTCTCGGAGATATACGTGCGGTATGGACCGGGGCGGCTTGATAAGATATCAGGACGGGGGTGCACCTTGATGTTCGGCACTCGCGAATGAGGCACCAGAACCGAGAAGAGTGTTCCTTGGTGATAGTATGACGTCGTCACGTTGCTCGAACGTCAAGTGGAGTCACAACGTGTCGCAGACATCTTTTGAAGAGAGACAGAGAATGAACTGGCAGCGTGTGAATGCTAGCGTGATCCTGCTACCAGAACGTGTGCAGGCGATCGTCTACCGGGCCGCGTGCGGAGCTTTGACTAAGGAATCGAGGTCCCTCGTCATCCATAGGCAACTTTCCCCACATCTACAACCCTCTTTTCACGTCAATCACCTGCCACTGCACTGCATCCGCCTACCCACGAGCGCAGTTACGGTGTTGCAGTCTGTTCTTACTGTCCGCGCTTCCTTTATCTGTGCACCAGCTTCTACCTGGCTACTTAACCACACCGCTCACCCCAGTGCAGTCCCAGAGTCTCTTGCACGAGACAGCCTAACCTACAAACAACTCACTCAACCAACCGTAAACATGAGCACCGGAGCGAAGAAGCGTATTATGAAGGCAAGCCACTATATGGAGGCCGGCGCAGAAGTAATCATGCTAACAGGGCCACAGGAGTACGGCGAGTGCATGGCTGACACACCGCCGGGTATGAAGATCAACTTCGACGAGCAGAACATGACCAAGTGGGAGGTGTTGATGGACGGGCCAGCCCAGTCGGCGTACGCTGTAGGTTTGATCCATGCGCCCTCCGTGCGGCGTGGGTAGCGCTTGCTAACAGCCTGCAGGGCGGCCACTTCAAGCTCGAGATTACCTTCCCGACCGAATACCCCTTCAAGCCACCCGTCGTCAGCTTCCGAACCAAGATCTACCACCCCAACGTCAGCAACGACGACAAGGGGTCCATGTGCCTGGGTCTGCTGCGCGCTGACGAGTGGAAGCCGCCAAACAAGGTGGTGTCCGTCCTGCGCCTCATCCAGACGCTGCTCATTGAGCCCAACCCGGACGACGCCATCGAGCCGTCCATCGCCAACGAGTACCGGGAGAACCGCAAGGAGTTTGAGAAGAACGTAAAGGACTGGGTCAAGCGCTATGCCAAGTGAGGGGTCACGGGTCCTCTACCGGCCAGGCGGATATGGGCATCGATTAGAGTAGGCAGTCGCACAGGGCTCGTCGGATACATATTGCATCTTTGGCGTTCGGCGAAATTTGCACGCGGACGGAACACGTCTTGACCGGTGTGGGCGAAGAAGCATCCAATGTTTTGCAGATCGCGATGCATCCGCAGCTTAGGTAGGCATCGGGCGATTATGCAGGGTAGACTTACTCGGGCTCGCCAAATAAGATGAGTGCAACCGCAACATGTCGTCATGTCCCAATCTCCCAGCGTCGTCTGTGCCAGTGCTGTAGAAGCGAGCCGCAGGGCAGGACAAGGGGGAGCCTGGGAAATTCCTTCTCGAAGCCCGCAAGAGGCTTCGACGCCTAGTGCACTTCCCAACTGAGATTGCTGCGTGCTTAGCTGTCAGCTGTCCAAGTTTATTCTCTATGCGAGTGGTGCTCGAGCGCAGTGCTGGCAGCGAGTGCAGGGCCAAGCTAGCGAGTCAAGCGCAACAAAGCGTGTGGCACGCGCCTCGCAAGTGTTCCAGCAAAGCAAATAGTGCATTCATGTAATCCGAGAGAGCCGGCGTGCAGCGCGCGCGGAGTGTGATGGCTGCGAGGACTTGTCGCCAGGGCACAAGACCGACTAGACAAGGCCGTCGACGGTGTATTGCTTCGTGATGACTGCACCCGGGCTGAATATCCCCGGCGGCGCTGATTCGCCGGGAGCGCGTCAATTTCGCGAATTCCTGCTCGAGGCGGCGGGCGGTCGGTACCTGTTGCAGCGCTTATGCAACTCTCCTAATTTGTGCCGTTGCATGTCAGAGTAACGAACTCCTCTGACACGCCCGCTGAGGTCCACCAAGCTCCTACCGGCCCGCGACCTCCCAGCCTACAGGAATCGGGGATGAGGGAAGCGCCGCGTCTTGGCAGCGACTCAGTGAACGGACGGATCCAGGCGCGGGAGCTGAAGGAGACTTTCCTGCTACACGTTGCAGGCACCCATCCCTCACCACCGTCTGATTGCACCGCGCCAGTGCCGCACGTCACGTTCCTTATCCTTCGCATGCCCTCATTCTTTACCTGACCCCATTCACACACACCGAGACCTCTGAGCTCGCCCACGTCGACCCGCCGCCGCGCCCCCAGAGCAGGCCTCCACCAACCCGATTCACGATAATCACCGCCCACACCTGCGCTGCACCCGAGAATGTTACCGCGAATTTCAACCTCCGAGCTGTCCTGTTCTCCGGTCGAATGAGCGCCCGTCCCGCCGACGCCCACCACACCCGCACCCCTTCACCACGCCATGGGCGACGCTCTCCTACGTGTCGCTACAGGCGTTTCTCCAGCAGCCGAGCCGGAACCACACGTCCCCTACCGCTCTCCCACGGCGGAATACACGCCGCCGACATCGCCCCAGCCACAGCTCCCGTATGCGGCGAGAAGAGGCTTTGGAGCGCACCGGGCCAAGCACCCAGCTGAGCTCCAGATGGACACAGCAGACGCGCCACCCTACGAGCGGCCCGCCTACAGTCCCTCGCCTGCAGACAGCCCGACCCTTCCGCTTGCAGCACTGCCTTCCCCCGGCTTTTCCCAGCGCCATCGCGCTCCTTCCCTACTTCGCCATGCCGCCGTACCTCCCCCTCCCAACGGCGTGCAAGCGGGAATGGCATCTGCCCCAATGTCCCCCATAATGGCTCCTGCCATGGCCCGCCAGGACAGCGGCCCTCGCTCGCCTGACCTCCGCGCTATTTTCAACCCGCTCGCCAGCAATCCCGTCAATTCGACCGGGCCATCATGGGACTCTTCCAACGAAGACCTGTCTGGCTCACCCAGCTCCCCTCTCAGGCCCCGTGGAATGACCAACTCTTCGCAAAATTTCCATCCAACACCGCCTCTGAGATCCGTGACCTCGATCCCCGACTACGCCCAATACCGAGGCAACGAACGCTCCAATCTATCCGGCACCTACAAGCCGAACAGAGGTGTTCCGAACTGGTCCCACACTGACTACTACCCTCCCCCACCTCGACCGTTTCGTGGTGAGGAGCCACGGGCCAGTTTCAGATCTGGTTGGACCAATGCGTCTTCCAGTGTACTCGAGACTAGTGGCACGGAAAGAAGCAGTATTGTCACTGCACGGAGCTCCATCGCCAGTGATCGACACAACAGCGTCTATTCCCGGGATCCATCGAGAGATCGCCTGGAACGCCTTCGGGAACGCGACGGTTCCCCGGAAACTATACTGACTTCAGAAATCGCCGAGGAAGATGAGAATCTAGACGCTGTTGGCGATGTGTTAGATTCATACTACTACGATGAGGAAGATGAGGAGCGTAGTCCTATCATGGAGCAGGATGAACGAGACATGCACAGCCCCTCGCCAGCAGGTCTTGACGCGGAACTCCCCGAGCTGTCGCAAACGCCCTCTCGCGATTTTGATTCCCTGGACTCCTTTCAATCGAATGAAAGCCTCAAGCAATGGGATGATCGGACACGCCTTTCAACGCACAGTAAACTTGGACGTAACGCGGATTCGAAGGAGCTGTTGACAATTCGTCCTCCTTCCGGCTCGGATGTGGACGAGGTATACAACCTCGATCCGACAGAGCGAAAGGCGCTGCGAATCGAATTACTGCCCTCGGTACAAGTGAGCCCGTTCCAGGCCGCATACACCCCACGAACAATCGAGGCCGCAACGCAACAGTCCAGAAAGAAGCGATCGAGCACAGTGAAACGAACAAGTGAAGAAGCACCGAGGCGTGTGTCTGTCACACTGCAAGCTCTTGCTCTCAGAACCACGGAAGCCAAGGGCCACCGCTCGAGTAGATCGATGGGTAGCCGCTCACAGCTAGACCATATCCGTCGTGATATTTCCAATCTTCCACAACTGCCCCCAAGTCGGTCGCGAATGTCGCGCCAGGATTGGGCCAACATCGAAGCTTACTCCAAGCGACACAGCAAGAGACCAAGCGTCCCTCGCACTTTTTCCAGTGAATCTCTTGCCAGTTCCCATGTTCCTCAATCTCCGCCTATGCAAAGATCTGAGCCGCTCCCTGAGCTGGACGAAGACGAGGCTATTCCTCGTCGCGCTTCCACGAGTGTCTTCGACCGAAAAAGCGCACTGTTCGATCTTGGCATGATGTCTCAGCTCACGACAGCCAAGAGCAAACCCGAGTCCCCAAGAGGCCCTACATTGGCACCTCCCAGCCAAATCCCCACCGTAATACCTGGCCTGCGAAAGACGGCTGCCCCTACCGAGAGAGATCGCTATGGATTCAAGAAAGCTTCCGACAAGATCAACGTGCAGGAGTACAACGCATGGGCTTCCAAATACGAAGACCACATCTCCCGCCGGAGAGGCAAATGGATTTCCTTGATGGCTAAGCAAGGTCTGTCAACGAATGAGCCTACTAGGTTCCCTGAAATGTGCGAGAAGGTCAAGCGCTATGCTCGCAAGGGCTACCCTCCTGAGTGGAGAGGTGCCATGTGGTGGTACTATTCTGGTGGCCAGCATGTGCTTGCGCGAAAGGAAAATGTAGGCTTGTACAAGTCTCTGGTAGCTCGTGTCAACCGTGATGAGCTCAACAAAGACGACAAAGATGCCATTGAGCGCGATCTTGACAGGACATTCCCCGACAACATCCATTTCCGCCCGGAAGCAGCGACTGATCTACTGGACGGCGAGTCTGACGACGAACCAGTGTTGATCCAGGACCTGCGCGAAGTTCTATCCTGCTTCGCCCTGAACAACCCCAATATTGGTTACTGCCAGTCGCTCAACTTCATTGCCGGCCTTCTTCTACTGTTCCTGAAGCAGGACAAGGAGAAGGTCTTCATCCTTCTCACAATCATCACGCAAAACCATCTGCCTGGTGCTCACGCTCGCAGCTTGGCAAACACCGAGGTCAATGTCCTGATGATGTTGATCAAAGACTACCTGCCAAAGGTATGGGCATCAATCAACGACACCGATCTCATCAACAGCGGCGCCGGCTCCAACGCTCACCCCAACTCCAAGTTCCAACGCCAGCCCACAGTGGCCCTTTCTTGCACTTCCTGGTTCATGAGCATCTTCGTTGGTGTTCTGCCAATCGAAACGGTACTCCGCGTTTGGGACGCCTTTCTCTATGAAGGACCCCGTGCCCTTTACCGCTACGCCCTTGCCATCTTCAAGCTGGGTGAACCAGAAATCAAAAAGTACCGTCCTGGCGATGGCGAGATCTTCATGGCAGTCCAGACACTGCCCAGACGTTGCCTCGACCCCAACATCCTGCACGACCTGGCGTTCGTGAAGAAGGGGTTCGGCAACCTGTCACAGAACGTCATTGACCAAAAGCGCATGTTCTGGCGTGAACAGAACATCCTGGCGCACCAGACTTCGGTCAAAACCACAAACGGTCGGCGAATGCTTACCGTACCACAAGAAGAAGATGAAGACGATGATCGGGACAGCCTCAGGAAGGCCATGGGCATGAACCGCCTGCGCCGTCGCGCATCCCGCAAGTTCCGCCAAATGGGCATCAAGTGAAGAAGCCAGACTTCTCTCCCGCCCACGCCATCATCAAACAACCATTCAACCAATTGAACGTTCAGCACGAGTCCAACGTTCCTCGGCCGTGCCTTTCTCATACTTACATATACGTTTGCAGCGTTTTATCTCCCTCATCGTCCGGCGTTTTACCAAAAAAGAGAAGGTGGTCTATCTGGGTTACTTTGCTTTACCTTCTTGTATAATAATCACGATATACCCTTTTTGCGGGCGGAAGCTTTTCAACTTGAACGAAGGATTGTAGAGAGCTAGAAGGGATGGAGACGGGAGTGCTTGTCGCAAGCATAGCATCGCATCAGATGGACGTGCTTTTTGTTGGGTAATGGTTACGATGTTATGACCCTCATCAGTCAATCAATATACCCTGTTCGTCCTGCTTAGAAATACTTCGACTTTGCTGTATCTGCTTACTGTGAATCAAGACCTGCTACGGAAGGGTCCACGAACCAAGGCGCGCATGTGAATCACAACTACGTTCCACCTGATTGGCCCAGACCCAGATTGCGGGGCACTAATCCCCCACCATAGATTTTCGGCGTACGCCGCTCTAGCCTTGCCTACCTAAGTAGGTAACCATTTCTTGACTCTCCCGCGGGCGGACAGACTTTTTTTTGCAAAAACAATTCCACTCCTCTGTTTGACTTTGATTCCACTCTTTACACTTGGAGATAATATTCAGAATACTACCGCGAAAATGGTCGAGAAGGTTTACGTCACATACAACCAGGTACGTTCTTTCGAGGTCCAATGTTACACATGCGATCAGACACCCCGCGCACGCACGCGCGTGAGGTGTCTCTGTGTCACCACGATTTTTACGACGCGAGGCTGGTATCGCGCCATGCTGCTATTATGGAAAGCGATCCTAGAGACTTGACTCGTATCGTATACATGCGACCACGACAATCGAACCCTTGCGCAACACGAAGCAGCAAACAAAGCACAAAGAATACAGCTAACAACCCTCCTCCCCACAGGTGCACAAGCTGTGCCAAGAAGCCGCGGACCAAATCCTCAATGACTTCAAGCCCAACCTCATGATCGCCATCGGCGGCGGAGGCTACGTCCCCGCGCGCATCCTCCGGTATTATATCCCCAAACCCCACACGTACACCGTACATACCAAACCAGACACACCAACTAACAAACCCGTCTTCCCAGATCCTTCCTCAAGCGCGAAAACAGCCCCAACATCCCCATCCAAGCCATCGGCCTCTCCCTCTACGAAACCCTCCCCACAACCACAGACAAAGACGTCGAGACGCCCGGCACAAAAGTCACACGCACACAATGGCTCGACCTGTCTTCTCTCGAGATGGCGAATCTGATTGGCAAGAACGTGCTCATCGTCGATGAGGTCGACGACACGCGCACGACGCTGGAATACGCAGTCAGGGAATTGGAGAAGGATGTCGAGGCCGCGGTCAAGAAACTGGGTCGTGAAGGCGAGAAGACGAATTTCAGTATTTTTGTGCTGCACAATAAGGATAAGGCGAAGAAGGGGGCGTTGCCGCAGGAGATTCTCAAGGGGAGGTATAGTGCGGCGAGGACGGTGGGGGATGTTTGGATTTGTTATCCTTGGGAGGCTACGTATGT
>Ga0265798_10012141_pt1 | contig 10425 bp, 7 predicted proteins | sample P3T30metagenome_FD_192430 | JGI IMG/M metagenome (GOLD analysis project Ga0265798, IMG submission 192430) | Plant litter microbial communities from East Loma Ridge, Irvine, California - P3 T30 | ecosystem: Environmental > Terrestrial > Plant litter > Unclassified | place: USA: California...
GGAGTAGATACCCAGCTGGCGGAACATGCCTTCCATACCGAAGGTACGCGCCTCGTCGGCGAGTATCGGCACGATGCGCTTGCCCAGCTCCTTGTCCTTGACCATGGACGCGAGGATGCGACCGAAGGCCATGGTGGTGGAGATTTCGCGGTCGCCCGAGCCATCGAGAACGGCTTTGAGGGTTTCCAGCGGCGGCGTCGGGATGCTCATGGTGCCGCGGTTACGTTGCGGCAGGTGGCCACCGAGCTTCTCGCGGCACTTGCGCAGGTACTTCATTTCCGCGCTGTCTTCGGCAGGGCGGTAGAACGGCAGTTCTTCCAGCTGCGAATCGTTCAGCGGAATGTCGAAGCGATCGCGGAATTTCTTCAGCGACTCGATATCGACCTTCTTGGTGTTGTGCGCGGTGTTCTTGGCTTCGCCGGCACCGGTGCCATAACCCTTGATGGTCTTGGCGAGGATAACGGTCGGCTGACCCTTGTGATTGACCGCCTGGTGGTAGGCCGCATAGACCTTGTACGGGTCATGGCCGCCACGGTTGAGCTTCCAGATTTCGTCGTCGGACAAGTTCTCGACGCGCTTGAGCAATTCTGGATCATGGCCGAAGAAGTGTTTGCGCACGTAGGCGCCGTCTTTGGCCTTGTAGTTCTGGTATTCACCATCGATCGCCTGGTCCATGCGACGCTGCATGCGGCCGTCTTCGTCCTGGGCGAACAGTGGGTCCCACATGCGGCCCCAGATGACCTTGTTGACGTTCCAGTTGGCGCCGCGGAACACGCCTTCGAGTTCCTGGATGATCTTGCTGTTACCGCGAACCGGGCCGTCGAGGCGCTGCAGGTTGCAGTTGATGACGAAGATCAGGTTGTCGAGGTTCTCGCGGCCGGCCAGGGAAATGGCGCCCAGGGTTTCCGGCTCGTCGGTTTCACCGTCACCGATGAAGCACCAGACTTTCTGCTTGCCGGCCGGGATGAAGCCGCGGTTTTCCAGGTACTTCATGAAGCGTGCCTGGTAGATCGCGGTGATCGGGCCCAGGCCCATGGAAACGGTCGGGAACTGCCAGAAGTCCGGCATCAGGTGCGGGTGCGGGTAGGACGACAGGCCGCCACCATCCACTTCCTGGCGGAACTTGAGCATCTGCTCTTCGCTCAAGCGGCCTTCCAGGAAGGCGCGAGCGTAGATGCCGGGAGAGGCGTGGCCCTGGTAGTAGATCAGGTCGCCGCCATGCTCGTCGGTCGGGGCCTGGAAGAAGTAGTTGAAGCCGATGTCATAGAGCGTCGCGCTGGAGGCGAAGGTGGAAATGTGGCCGCCCAGATCCGGATCCTGCATGTTGGCGCGCATGACCATGGCCAGCGCGTTCCAGCGAACGATCGAACGGATGCGACGTTCCATGAACAGGTCGCCCGGCATACGCGCTTCACGGGTGACCGGAATGGTATTGCGATAGGGCGTGGTGATCGAATAGGGCAACTGCGTGCCGCTGCGAGTGGCCAACTCACCCAGGCGCGTCATCAGATAGTGGGCACGGTCTTCGCCTTCCTTGTCGAGGACGGATTCCAGTGCGTCCAGCCATTCCTGGGTTTCGATTGGATCGAGGTCTTGCATGGCTTGCTCCAGAGCGGAAAGGCTTCCAGAATCGGAAGCCAGGATGCGTGGCCGGCTTTTTGAGCGGGCACATTAATTCTTGGAAATACCGGTTGGGTAGATCCGGCTTTGTGTAGTTTTACTACATTTCGCAGGCGATTTCAGCTCTTACGATTGATTCAGCCGTAGCAAAACCACAATCAAATCAGGCGCGAGCCATACGCAGCGAGCCCTCGCGAGGGCTTCGCCGGTTTTCCATCAGGCCTCGCAGCCCGCCGAAAAGGATAGACCATGAGCTTGCCCGCGCTCGTCTCTTTGCCTGCCATTCTAGCTCCACTGGCCCAGCGCGCCGAACAGTCGTTGCACCAGGCCTTGCATGAGCTTTCTGCGCAGGCGGCCGCTGATTTTGCAGCCTGGCCGCCCTTGCTCAAAGAGCAGTTGCAGCGCGTAGCGGCGGCGAGCGACTTCGTGACGCAACAAGGCGTACGCGATCCGCAGATGTTGCTCTACCTGGCCGCCAGTGGCGAGCTGGAGCGGCGCCTGGCACCCGGCGAGTTGCGCGAACAGCTGGCGCAGCTACTGAGCGAGTGTGACGATGAAAACGACCTGGCGAGAAGCTTGCGGCGCTTTCGCAATCGTCAGCAACTGCGCATCATCTGGCGCGATGTCAGTCGACAGGCGGATCTGGTTGAAACCTGCCGAGACCTCTCTGACCTGGCCGACGCCTGCATCGATCTGGCCTATCACTGGCTCTACCCCCGGCATTGCGAGCAGTTCGGCACCCCGGTCGGGCGGCGCACCGGCGAGGCGCAGCATATGGTTATCCTCGGTATGGGCAAGCTTGGCGCCTTCGAGCTGAACCTGTCGTCGGACATCGACCTGATCTTCGGGTACCCAGAAGGCGGCGAAACCCAGGGTGTCAAACGGCCGCTGGATAACCAGGAGTTCTTCATCCGCCTGGGCCAGAAGCTGATCAAGGCGCTCGACGCCATCACTGTCGACGGCTTCGTGTTCCGTACCGATATGCGCCTGCGCCCTTACGGATCGTCTGGAGCGCTGGTGTTCAGCTTCAATGCGCTGGAGCAGTACTACCAGGACCAGGGTCGCGACTGGGAGCGCTACGCGATGATCAAGGCGCGGGTGGTTGGCGGTGATCAGGAGGCCGGCGCGCAACTGCTGGAGATGCTGCGCCCATTCGTTTACCGACGTTACCTGGACTTCTCGGCCATCGACGCGCTGCGCACCATGAAGCAGTTGATCCAGCAGGAGGTGCGCCGCAAAGGCATGGCCGAGAACATCAAGCTCGGCTCCGGGGGCATTCGCGAGGTGGAGTTCATCGCCCAGGCCTTCCAGCTGATCCACGGTGGGCGCGATCTCAGCCTGCAGCAGCGCTCGCTGCTCAAGGTGTTGGAGACGCTGAAGGGGCAGGGTTATCTGCCGGCCGAGGCGGTCGACGAGTTGCTCGCCGGGTATGCCTTTTTGCGGTACACCGAGCATGCGCTGCAGGCCATTGATGACCGGCAGACGCAAATGCTGCCAGACAACGATGAGGATCGCGCCCGGGTAGCTTTCATGCTCGGCTTTGCAGATTGGGACGCCTTTCATGAGCGGCTGATGCACTGGCGAGGCCGGGTCGACTGGCATTTCCGCCAGGTCATCGCCGACCCGGACGAGGATCAGGACACTGGCGAGGAGCCCATGGTCGGTGCCGCCTGGCTGCCGCTGTGGAATGACGATCAGGACGAAGAGGCGGCGTGCCGGCAGCTCGCCGAAGCCGGTTTCAACGATGCTCAGGCGGCCTGGCAACGGCTGGTGGGCCTGCGCAATGGTAATCAGGTGCGTGCCATGCAGCGCATCGGCCGCGAGCGTCTGGATGCCTTCATCCCCAGGCTATTGGCCGCCACGGTGGAGCAGGAGAAACCGGATCTGGTGCTCGAGCGGGTGCTGCCGCTGATAGAAGCGGTTGCCCGGCGCTCCGCCTATCTGGTGCTGTTGACCGAAAATCCCGGTGCCCTGTTGCGCCTGCTGACGCTGTGTGCGGCCAGCCCGTGGATCGCCGAGCAGATCAGCCGCTTTCCCCTGTTGCTCGACGAGTTGCTCAACGAGGGGCGTCTTTTCAGTCCGCCGCAGGCACCAGAACTGGCCGCCGAATTACAAGAGCGGTTGACGCGGATTCCCGAGGAAGACCTCGAGCAACAGATGGAGGCCTTGCGTCATTTCAAGCTGGCTCACGGTCTGCGCGTGGCGGCGTCGGAAATTGCCGGCACGCTGCCGCTGATGAAGGTAAGCGATTACCTGACCTGGCTGGCCGAGGCCATTCTCGACCAGGTGCTGGCCCTGGCCTGGCGGCAGATGGTCACCCGCCACGGCACGCCGCAGCGCCCTGATGGCAGCCTGTGTGCGCCGGACTTCATCATTGTGGGCTACGGCAAGGTTGGCGGTATCGAGTTGGGCCACGGCTCGGACCTCGACCTGGTATTCATCCACGATGGCGATCCTCAGGCCGAGACCGATGGCGCCAAGTCCATCGACGGCGCGCAGTTCTTCACCCGCCTGGGTCAGCGCATCATTCATCTGCTGACCGCGCAGACCAACTCGGGCCAGCTGTACGACGTCGACATGCGCCTGCGGCCTTCCGGGGCCGCCGGCTTGCTGGTCAGCTCGCTTGGCGCCTTTCGTCGCTACCAGGAAGGCGAGGCCTGGACCTGGGAGCACCAGGCGCTGGTGCGTGCGCGGGTGCTGGTCGGTTGTCAGCGGGTCGCGGCGGCCTTTGCCGAGGTGCGTGTCGCCGTGCTGGCTCGCGAGCGCGATCAGGCCAAGTTACAGGCCGAGGTCAGCGAGATGCGCGCCAAGATGCGCGACAACCTGGGCACTCGTGCCACTGCCGCCGGCACCGCAGAGAGCGCCTTCACCGCAGCCGCCTCCTTCGACCTCAAGCAGGATGCCGGAGGTATCGTCGATATCGAATTTATGGTGCAATACGCGGCCCTGGCGTGGTCGAAACAGCACCCGGTGCTGCTCGAGTTCACCGATAACATCCGCATTCTGGAAGGCCTGGATCGGCTCGGATTGCTCCGCGATGGCGAGGCGACCCTGCTTCAGGACGCTTACAAAACCTACCGCTCTGCAGCCCACCGACAGGCGTTGCAGAAGCAGCCTGGGGTAGTGGGTGGCGACCAGTTCCACGAGCACCGACGCAACGTGATGCGTATCTGGCGTGAACTGGGTCTGAGTTGATGGCAGCCGTCCGCCCTCGGGCTTCTCTATCGAACTGAGCGTATGAATATTCTGATCATCGGCCCTTCGTGGGTAGGCGACATGGTGATGGCGCAGACATTGTTCCAATGCCTGAAAGCGCGCCACCCCGATTGCGCGATCGACGTGCTGGCGCCGGAATGGAGCCGGCCGATCCTCGAGCGCATGCCCGAGGTGCGTGAAGCCTTGAGCTTTCCGCTCGGCCATGGCGTGCTGGAACTGGCCACGCGGCGGCGCATCGGCAAGTCGCTGGCGGGCCGTTATGACCAGGCGATCCTGCTGCCCAACTCGCTGAAGTCGGCACTGGTGCCGTTTTTCGCCGGCATCCCCGTACGCACCGGCTGGAAAGGCGAGATGCGTTACGGCCTGCTCAATGATGTTCGCACCCTGGACAAGGCCCGCTATCCGCTGATGATCGAGCGTTTCATGGCGCTGGCCTATGCGCCGGGCGCCGAGCTGCCGCAGCCGTATCCGCGACCGTCGCTGCGCATCGACCCGGCATCCCGCGACGCGGCGTTGGCGAGTTTCGGCCTGGTGCTGGATCGCCCGGTGCTCGCGCTGTGCCCCGGTGCCGAGTTCGGTGAGTCCAAGCGTTGGCCGAGCGAGCACTATGCGCGCGTCGCCGAGCACAAGATTCGTGAAGGCTGGCAGGTTTGGCTGTTCGGCTCGAAGAAGGATCATCCGGTCGGTGAAGACATCCGTTCGCGGCTGATTCCAGGATTGCGCGAGGAAGTGGTCAACCTGTCTGGTGACACCAGCCTGGCGCAGGCCATCGACTTGCTGTCCTGCGCCGCCTCGGTGGTGTCCAATGACTCCGGCTTGATGCACGTGGCGGCAGCGCTCAATCGTCCGCTGGTGGCGGTTTACGGTTCGACGTCGCCGCAATTCACCCCGCCGCTTGCCGAACAGGTGGAAATCGTCCGGCTGGGTATCGAATGCAGCCCGTGCTTCGATCGCACGTGCCGCTTCGGCCATTACAACTGCCTGGTGCAGCTCGAGCCGCGTGTTGCCAATGAGGCACTGGATCGGCTCGTTGCCCGTCCGGTCGAGGTATAGCGCCGGATGCGAGTGTTGTTGATCAAGACGTCATCGCTGGGCGATGTGATTCATACCCTGCCGGCGCTGACCGATGCCGTGCGGGCCAACCCCGGTATTCGTTTCGATTGGGTGGTGGAAGAGGGCTTCGCCGAGATACCTGCGTGGCATCCGGCGGTGTCGCAGGTGATTCCGGTGGCCATTCGCCGCTGGCGCAAGCATCCGCTGCAGACCCTGCGCAATGGTGAGTGGTCACGCTTCAAACAGCGCCTGCGCGATACGCCGTACGACCTGGCCATCGACGCCCAGGGGCTGCTCAAGAGCGCCTGGCTGACGCGTTACGTCAAGGCGCCGGTGGCCGGGCTGGATGCCAAGTCAGCGCGCGAGCCTATCGCTGCGCGCTTCTACGACCGACGTTACAGCGTGCCGCGTGCCCAGCATGCGCTGGAACGCACCCGTCAGTTGTTCGGCCAGGCACTGGGTTACAGCGTGCCTGCCGGTCTGGGCGACTATGGTTTGAATCGCGCCCAGCTTGCAGATCCGTCACCGCGCCCTTATCTGGTGTTTCTGCACGGCACCACATGGCCGAGCAAACACTGGCCGGAAGCTTACTGGCGCGAACTGGCCGAGCAGGTCAGCGAGCAGGGTTGGTCGATTCGCCTGCCCTGGGGCAACGAGGTGGAGAAGGCGCGCGCCGAGCGTATCGCCGCTGGCATCGACGGTGCTGCAGTGCTGCCGAAGCTCAATCTCGCCGGCGTTGCCAAGGTGATCGCCGGCGCTCAGGCCTGCGTCGCGGTAGATACCGGCCTCGGTCACCTGGCAGCCGCGCTCGATGTGCCCTGCGTGTCGCTGTACGGGCCGACCTTGCCAGGCCGCGTTGGCGCCTATGGCCGTTCGCAGATTCATCTGTGTGCCAGCGGCCCGGATGCTGGCAAGGGCGACCGCGACAAACCGTGCTTCGATGATTTACTGCCGCAGCGGGTGTTCACCGAGTTGCACGCGCTGCTGCTGGACATGGGGATAGACTGATGCCACTGAGCGAAGGGCCGATGCGCCTGGCTTTCATCCTCTACAAATACTTCCCGTATGGCGGGTTGCAGCGTGATTTCATGCGCATCGCCCTGGAGTGCCAGCGTCGTGGCCACAGCATTCGCGTGTACACGCCGATCTGGGAAGGTGAAATACCTGATGGTTTCGAGGTGGTGGTGGTGCCGGTCAAGGCGCTGTTCAATCATCATCGCAATGAGAAGCTCACCGCCTGGGTGCAGGCAGATCTGCGCAAGCGCCCGGTCGATCGCGTGATCGGGTTCAACAAGATGCCGGGGCTGGACGTGTATTACGCCGCCGACGGCTGCTTCGAGGACAAGGCGCAGACCTTGCGCAACCCGCTGTATCGCCGCTGGGGTCGCTACAAGCATTTCGCTGAATACGAGCGGGCGGTGTTCGCCCCCGAGTCGCGCACCGAGATCCTGATGATCTCCGAGGTGCAGCAGCCGCTGTTCGTCAAACATTACGGCACGCCTGCCGAGCGTTTCCACCTGTTGCCGCCGGGGATTTCCCTGGATCGCCGCGCGCCGGAAAATGCCGCCGAGATACGCGCCGAGTTCCGCCGCGAGTTCAAGCTGGCCGACGACGACCTGTTGCTGGTGCAAATCGGCTCCGGCTTCAAGACCAAAGGCCTGGATCGCAGCCTCAAGGCACTGGCCGCGCTGCCGCCCGAGCTGAAGAAGCGCACCCGACTGATCGTCATCGGTCAGGACGACCCCAAACCGTTCCTCTTGCAGATTACCAAGCTCGGAATAGGCGATCAGGTGCAGATTCTCAAGGGGCGCAGCGACATTCCGCGTTTCCTGCTGGGCGCTGATTTGCTGATTCACCCGGCCTACAACGAAAATACCGGCACGGTGCTGTTGGAGGCGCTGGTAGCAGGCCTGCCAGTACTGGTGACCGACATTTGCGGCTACGCCCATTACATCCGTGGTGCCGATGCGGGGCGCGTAGTGCCCAGTCCTTTTGCGCAGGAAGTGCTTAACCGCACCCTGGCGCAGATGCTGGCAGACGACGAGTCGCGTGCAGCCTGGCAGCGCAACGGCCTGGCATTCGCCGACAGCGCAGACCTGTACAGCATGCCGCAGCACGCGGCCGATGTGATTCTGGCGCCGCGCCCTTGATGAGGAGTGTTCAGCCATGAAGCTGTTTCTCGAGCAGCCATTTGCCACCTTGTGGCAAGGCAAGGATGCCTTCGAAGAAGTCGAGCGCCTGCAGGGGCAGGTTTACCGTGAGCTGGAGGGGCGCCGTACGCTGCGCACCGAGGTCGACGGCAAGGGTTATTTCGTCAAGATTCATCGCGGCATCGGCTGGGCGGAGATCGTCAAGAACCTCTCCACGGCGCGCCTGCCTGTGCTGGGCGCTGGCCAGGAGTGGAAAGCCATACAGCGGCTGACCGCGGCCGGCGTGCCAACCATGACCGCCGTCGCCTATGGCGAGCGCGGCAGCAATCCGGCGCAGCAGCATTCGTTCATCGTCACCGAAGAACTGGCGCCGACTGTCGACCTGGAACAGCTCACCTTGAACTGGCGAGAGCAGCCACCGTTGCCGCAGCTAAAGTGGGCGCTGATCGAGCGTGTGGCCGAGATGACCGGACGCATGCACGCCGCTGGGGTCAACCATCGCGACTGCTATATCTGCCACTTCCTGCTGCACACCGACAAACCGTTCGATGCCGCTGATTTCCGCCTCTCGGTGATCGACCTGCACCGCGCTCAGCTGCGGGCTGCCGTGCCACGGCGCTGGCGCAACAAGGATCTGGCCGGGTTGTATTTCTCCGCGCTTAACATTGGCCTGACGCAGCGTGATTTTCTGCGCTTTCTCAAGGGCTACTTTGCTGCAGCTGGGAATGGCCGCTCGTTACGACAGATCCTGCGTGATGAAGCCGCTCTGCTGGCCTGGTTGCAGCGCAAGGCGCATAAACTGCTGACGCGCTATGCGCGCAAGTATGAAACAGAGGTGAGCCATGAGTGAGTGGCGCGTCACCGCATTGGCGACACCCCAAGCCGCCAGGGCCTTTGCGACCCTGGACGCGGTGTTTGCCTTGCACGGCGAGGCGATTACCCACGATCCGCTGTCGGATGTAATCCGCGTGGAATTCGATGGGTTGCGTTATTACGTCAAGCGCTATCACGGCGCCGGCAAGGGCGCGCGGCGCTTCATCGGCAGGCCGCGAGTCAAGGCTGAGTGGCAGAACCTCAAGCACTTCGCCGCCTGGGGCATTCCGACGGCGCCGATCGCTGCCTACGGCATGGAGCGCAAGGGCAGCAGGTTTGACCGCGGAGCGCTGATCACCCAGGAGCTGGTCGACACGGTGGACATGTGGCGCCTTGCCGACAGCGGCGACGCGCGTCTGCGCGACCGCGCCTGGGTACACGACGTCAGCTGCCAGTTGGCCAAGGCTACACGCACCCTGCATGACCATCACTTCACGCACAACGACCTGAAGTGGCGCAACCTGCTGGTCGACGAGCACCGCCGCCTGTTTTTCATTGACTGCCCGACCGGGGCGTTCTGGTGGGGGCCGTTCCTGCGCAGGCGTATCGTCAAGGACCTGGCCTGCCTGGATAAGGTTGCCAAATACCACCTGTCGCGTACCCAGCGGTTGCGCTTTTACCTGCAGTACCGGCGTCGAGAGCGCCTGAACGACAGTGACAAGCTGCGTATCGGCCAGATCGTGCGTTATTTCGAGGGAAGAGAATGAAGGACTTCATCGACAGCGAGGATCGCTCGCTGCTCGAACGTCACAACCTGGCCAGTTTCGAGGCGCTGTGGGCGCTCGAGCTGCATGCGGTGGACGAGCCCAATGAATCGCCTCGCGGTGGCTGGAGTTCAGTGTATCGGCTCGACCTGGACGGCCACGGCTTCTACCTCAAGCGCCAGAGCAACTACCTGACCCGTAGCCTGGAGCGCCCCCTGGGTGAGCCGACCCTGGCGCGTGAATTCCGCAGCATCCGTCGTTACGACCGTTTGGGTATCCCGGCGATGAGTGCAGCGTTCTATGCCGAGCGCCGCATAGCCGGTGAGCGCCGGGCCGTTCTGCTGACCCAGGCGTTGGACGGCTGGCGTGATCTCGACAGTTGGCTGCCGGGTTGGGCGCAATTGGCTGGCGAGCAGCGCCAGGCCATCGTCAGCGCATGCGGTGCGCTCGCTCGCCAGGTACATGAAAAGGGGCAAGTGCATGGCTGTTTCTATCCCAAACATATCTTCTTGAAACCCGATGCCGATGGTTTCGCTGCGCAACTTATCGACCTGGAGAAGACCCGCCCGCTGTTCTTCGGCGAACGTGACCGCACCAAGGATCTGGAACCCTTGTTGCGTCGCGCTAATCCATGGAATGACGATGATATCGTTGGGTTTCTGACCGCCTACTTGGGCAGCGCCCAGAATGTGGACCATTGGCTGCAGCGCCTGACGGCGCGGTTCAAGGACAAGGCGCAACGCCCATGAAACTGACTTCCCTGAGCGAGGCCGGGCGCAGCCCCGAGTTACCTCTATTGATCGAACTGC
>Ga0265798_10012142_pt1 | contig 10425 bp, 9 predicted proteins | sample P3T30metagenome_FD_192430 | JGI IMG/M metagenome (GOLD analysis project Ga0265798, IMG submission 192430) | Plant litter microbial communities from East Loma Ridge, Irvine, California - P3 T30 | ecosystem: Environmental > Terrestrial > Plant litter > Unclassified | place: USA: California...
CGGTGTCGCGCGCAACCGGCATGAAACTGGCGCTGGATGGCGATCTGATTCTTTATGGATCGGATGCGGCGGGCGGCACCGAACTGGCGGTGCGCACGCTGTCGAAGCAGATCGATATGAGCAACAGCGACATTCGCCGCGATCTGGAAAAAGGGGAGAAAGCGTCGTTCAGCGACAGCGAACTCTGGAAACAGGTCTTTACCCTGGCGGATAAAATGGCGGGTCGAAAGTTACCGCGTGAAATGTTGCCGGGCATCAAGCTGGAAAGCCCGAAAATTACCCGTAATCTCACCACGGCGTGGTTTGCGCAGCGTGTCGACAGCCGTTATCAGCAGTGCCTGTCGCGACGTTAAGCGGCATGTTGTGGCACAGTTGAGCTGAGCTGTGCCACACTTAGAGCCAGTTCCGGGCGATTTTTATTGTTATTCTGGCCCTGAACTGTGCGCATCCTCATAAGGCCGTAAGGGCCCGTGGCGGTTGTGTCGCGCTGTGGCTGGCCACACGGGGTGAAACAGAAACAACGTATGCCTGCCAGACCAGGTTATTCATCCGGTTCCCTGTGTGGAGCCGGTCCTAATCCGTTTAACAAGAGGTGCATCATGGACCGATATCCACGAAATGATTCCATCGTTCAATCCGCATCTCGCGGTTTACAAGCCTATATGGCGCAGGTCTATGGCTGGATGACCTGCGGTCTGTTACTGACGGCGTTTGTCTCCTGGTACGCTGCACGCACGCCAGCGATCATGGAGCTGGTGTTTGCTAACCGCATCACCTTCTTCGGGCTGATTATTGTGCAGCTGGGGCTGGTCTTCTTCCTGTCAGGCATGGTGCATCGCCTGAGCGGGGCTGTGGCAACCGGGCTGTTTATGCTCTATTCGGCGCTGACCGGCCTTACCATGGCGAGTATCTTCCTGGTTTACACCAACGCCTCGATCGCCAGTACCTTCTTTATCACGGCGGGTATGTTTGGTGCGATGAGCTTCTACGGCTACACCACTAAACGCGATCTCAGCCGTTTTGGCAGTCTGCTGTTTATGGCGCTGATTGGCATCGTGCTGGCGTCGCTGGTGAACTACTGGCTGAAAAGCCCGGCGCTGATGTGGGCGATTACCTACATCGGGGTGGTGGTGTTTGTGGGGTTAACGGCCTATGACACGCAGAAGCTGAAAAATATCGGTGAGCAGATCGATGCCCGCGATACGGAAAACCTGCGTCGCTACTCGATTATGGGCGCACTGACGCTCTATCTCGACTTCATCAACCTGTTCCTGATGCTGCTGCGGATTTTCGGCAACCGCCGTTAAGCCTGAGGGAGTAGCGGGGGAGGCGCACAGTCTGCGCCTCCCCTTTTTTATTACGACTTCTGCAACTTCTGCTCGTTCTTATGACGCAGATGCTTCGCCCGGCTCTCCAGCCCCAGATAGAGCACCAGCGCTAACAGCAGCGGCAGGATAAAGTAGAGCACGCGATAAGCCAGCAGCGCCGCAATGATAGTGCCATGCGAGGCGTGCTGACCGCTGAGCAACGCCAGGAAGACCGCTTCCAGTACGCCAATGCCCGCCGGAATATGAATGATTACCCCGGCAATACTGCTGATCAGCAGCACGCCCAGCACCATCGGATAACCGACGTCTCGTCCCAGCAGCAGCCAGATAATCGCCCCCATCACCATCCAGTTAGCGCAGGAAACCGCAAACTGCAGCAGCGCCATACGCAACGAGGGCAACTGCAGTGTCTGGCCTTTGATCGTCCAGCGACGCTGCTTTGAAAAAGTACAGGCCCAGAGGTAGATCGCCACCAGCACCAGCAGAGCGCCACCAATCAGCCGCAGCGTGGTCTCACCAATAAACCAGCCGCTGGGGATCGACACCATGCCCGCACTGAATACCACGCCTGCCAGCAGAATATAGCCCAGCCAGTTAGTGGCGATGCTCAGAGAGAAGATGCGGGTAATGGTGCCGCTATCCAGACCTAACCGTGAATAGAGCCGGTAGCGCATCGCGACGCCACCCACCCAGGTGCTCAGCGTCAGGTTGAAGGCGTAACAGATAAACGACACCAGCATCACCTGCCGCTTGGCCAGCTTATGTCCGCAGTAGGCGCGTCCAATCAGGTCATAGCAGCCATATACCAGGTAACTCAGCACCACCAGTCCGGCGGCGGTCAGGACCACAAAGCGGTTGTAGTTAACGATGACGTCATAAACATCTTCCCAGTTCACTTTGCGGGCATAAACCACCAGCAGAACCACTACCGCGATGAAAAACAGTACGGTGAGGATTTTTTTCGCCAGTTGCCAGCGTGGATGTTTTTTTGCCATCAGGATTTTGCTCCCGGGTTATCAGCTTCAACGCGATCCTGCGTCTCCATTTCAGGTTGAACCGGCGCATCCACCTGGGCCAGCAGCGGCGTATGCGCCGGCAGCCAGCCAGCGATGGCCGGGAAATGGCGCAGGAAGTGGAATACCAACACGCTTTTACTCAGTTGCCACCAGTTGCGCGGCGGTAAGCGATCCTCCTGCACGCGCTGGCAGTCATTGGCCAGCAGCGCTTCCAGGTTGTCACGCAGCGTCTGGTTAAACGACCTGTCGTGGATGATCAGATTGGCTTCAAGATTAAGTGACAGGCTAAGCGGATCGAGATTGCTGGAGCCGACGGTGGCCCATTGATCGTCTTTTACCGCGATCTTGCCGTGCAGCGGGCGACGGATATATTCGTAGACTTCGACGCCGCCATCGACCAGATAGTTGTAGAGCAGCTCCGCGCCCACTTTCACAATCGGCATATCCGGCTCGCCCTGCACAATCAGCCGCACCCGGACGCCCCGCTGTGCGGCGTTGCGCATCTCACGCAGCAGCCGGTAGCCCGGGAAGAAGTAGGCGTTGGCGATAATCACATCCCGCTTCGCCTCGCGCAGCATCTCCAGGTAGTGGACTTCGATGTCGTCGCGATGCTCGTCGTTATCGCGATAGACATAGAGCACCTGAGCATCGCCGGGCGTGGCGTTCACCGCCGGACGATGCGAGCGCGATCCCCACCAGCGGCGGGTATTCTGTTCGCTGCCAATCGCCTGTTGCAGATAGCGGGCGATGTCACCCACCACCGGGCCTTTGACCTGCACTGCATAATCCTGTTTCGCTTCCGGGCCATAATCGCTGTTGTGCTCGGCCGAGAAGTTAATGCCACCCACAAAGGCCACCACGTCATCCACCACCACGGTTTTGCGGTGCAGACGGCGGAAAACGTTGGTGCGCATTCCCATCACCAGCGGACGCGGATCGTAATAGATGAACCGCACGCCAGCGCTGGTCAGGCTGTTAACAAATTTGTCGGAGAGTTCGGCAGAGCCATAACCATCGACCATCACTTCGACCCGCACGCCGCGCTGGGCTGCCGCCAGCAGTTCGCGGTGCAGGGCGTTGCCCACGTCATCCTCAAACAGGATAAAGGTTTCGATTAATACTGAACGTTCCGCTCGCTGGATCGCGCCAAAGACCCGCGGGAAAAACGCTTCGCCATTTTCCAGCAACAGCAGCCGGTTGCCTTCCTGCCAGCTAAAATTCATAGGTGAATCTCCACCGCCAGCGGCGCATGGTCGGAAAGATGGGACCAGGGCTTGCGCGGCAACGCCCACGGATGACTGACGGTGGCGTTGCGGACATAGATGCGGTCGAGCCGCAGGATCGGGAAGCGCGCCGGGAAGGTGCGCGCCGGGCGTCCGGTTTTCATGCTGAATACCTCTTTCAGGCCTGCGCCATGTTTCAGGATGGCGTTAGCGCGTCGCTGCCAGTCGTTGAAATCGCCCGCCACCACCACCGGCGCGTCGGGCGGCAGTGAGTTAACCATTTCACATATTTTCTTCATCTGCGAGTGACGATGCGCCTCTTTCAGGCCCAGATGAACGCAGATGACATGCAGCGTGCCGTGCGGCTCGGGCAGGGCGATCTGGCAGTGCAGCATGCCGCGGTTTTCACTGCCCGCCACCGAGATATCCCGGTTTTCATAGTCGGCGATCGGGAAGCGAGACAGCACCGCATTGCCGTGATGCCCCTCCGGATAGACCGCATTACGCCCATAGGCGAAATCGTTCCATATAGTGTCGGCCAGAAACTCATAATGAGGAGAATCGGGCCACTCCTCATGGTTAAGGGAGTGGATAGCATGCGTGCCCATCACCTCCTGCAAAAAGACCACATCCGCCTCTGTTGCGCGAACGGCATCGCGTAATTCGGGCAGGATGAAGCGGCGATTGAAAGGGGCGAAACCCTTGTGTGTATTGATCGTCAGGACTTTTATTGAAAATCCTTGCTTATTTTGTGGCATACTCGCGACGCACTCCTTTTCATCATCAATAGAACCAAAGTGTAGTCTTTGTCACAAATGGGTGGTGAAAGAGGGCGATAATTAGGGCGTTATCCGAAAATTGTTTTACATTGAGGAAATCGTTTCCGGCTTGTGCCGGTAGCACTTGGGCGACCTGTTGGGTCTGCCAGGAGAACTGAATGAAATGGTCTAATCGTATTCAAATCATCACGGGTCAGACGTTATTGCATATTGCTATGCATCTGCTGGTGATTGCTGCGCTGGTCTGGGGCTGGAAACACAAAGCTCTGGTTGATGTCTGCAGCACGCTGGTGACGATGTATGCACTGGTTTTTGTTGCCATGCTGGTGACACAGCGCATTGCCCGTTTACGCACTCTCGGCGATTATCTTGAAGAAGCGACCACCACTTACTACTTTGGCGCCGCCATGATGACACTGTTCCTGGTGTCGCGGATTTACCACAACAACCTGCTGCTGGCGTGTCTCGGCGTAGTGATGTTGCTGGGTCCGGCGCTGGTCTCGCTGCTGGTGAAAGAGCCACCGCGGCGAATCGAAAACAAACGTAGTTAAGTTGAAGGCCACCGGAAGGTGGCCTTCTTGTTTTCAGGTGGTTAAGTTCTGTCAGGAAATGTGAGCTATCTCGCACACTTCTATTAAAGCTGTTACACTCGCCTGCTTACGCATCGTAGTTTGCGCCCTTTTCACGCGTCAGCCCCAGCTGGCGTCACTATCCCTCTGAAAACTACACCGTGAATCACGGTCAGAGCGGACCGGAGTAAATCACTTAATGTCTTTTGACTCTCTCGGCCTGAGTGCCGATATTTTGCGCGCGGTCGCCGAACAAGGCTACAGCGAACCTACACCTATCCAGCGCCAGGCAATCCCTGTTGTGCTGGCAGGCCGCGATCTGCTGGCGAGTGCCCAGACCGGCACCGGCAAAACAGCCGGCTTTACCTTACCGATGTTACAAAAACTCTCTGCCTCTGCCACGCCCATCCGCGGTCGTCGCCCGGTGCGCGCCCTGATCCTGACCCCAACCCGTGAACTCGCGGCGCAGGTCAGCGAAAACGTCAGCGACTACAGCAAATATCTCTCGCTGCGTTCGATGGTGGTGTTTGGTGGTGTCAGCATCAATCCACAGATGGTCAAGCTGCGTGGCGGCGTTGATATTCTGGTGGCAACCCCAGGCCGCCTGCTGGATCTGGCACAGCAGAATGCCGTTGACCTGTCACAGGTCGAAATTCTGGTGCTGGATGAAGCGGACCGTATGCTGGATATGGGCTTTATCCATGATATCCGTCGCGTACTGGCGCGTCTGCCGGCTAAACGTCAGAACCTGCTGTTCTCTGCCACCTTCTCTGATGAGATCAAAGGCCTGGCTGAGAAACTGCTGACCAACCCGGAAATGATTGAAGTGGCACGCCGCAACACCGCCTCTGAGCAGGTCGCGCAGCAGGTGGCTTTTGTTGATAAGAAGCGCAAGCGTGAATTGTTGTCGCAGCTGATTGGCGAAGGCAACTGGCAGCAGGTGCTGGTCTTTACCCGTACCAAACACGGCGCGAACCACCTTGCCGAGCAGCTGGGCAAAGATGGCATCTCCGCTGCCGCGATCCACGGCAACAAGAGCCAGGGTGCACGTACCCGCGCGCTGGCCGACTTTAAGTCAGGCGGAATTCGCGTGCTGGTCGCCACCGATATCGCGGCCCGTGGCCTGGATATCGAAGAGCTGCCACACGTTGTGAACTACGAGCTGCCTAACGTCGCCGAAGATTACGTTCACCGTATTGGCCGTACCGGCCGTGCGGCGGCGACCGGTGTCGCACTGTCGCTGGTCTGCGTCGATGAGCATAAACTGCTGCGTGATATCGAACGTCTGCTGAAGCGTGAAATCCCGCGTCTGGCCGTTGAGGGTTATGAACCCGATCCGAGCATCAAAGCCGAGCCGATCATCAACGGTCGTCAGCAGCAGTCTCGCGGCGGTGCAGGTGGTGGTGGCGGCGGCCGTGGTCGCAGCCAGGGCGGACAGGGCGCAGGCGCATCGCGCTCATCTTCATCCGGCGAAAAGCGTCCTCAGGCGCGTCGTCAGAGCCAGGCCGCTCCTCAGGGCGATAGGCCCGCAGCCCGTCCGCGTCGTCCGGCAGCAGCGAAGCGTACCGGAAACGTCTGAGTATGAGGGTTTTACTGGCACCGATGGAGGGCGTGCTGGATTCACTGGTGCGCCAGCTGTTATCGGAAGTAAACGACTACGATCTCTGCATCACTGAGTTTTTGCGCGTGGTCGATCAACTGCTGCCGGTAAAATCTTTCTACCGTCTCTGCCCCGAACTGCATAACGCCAGCCGCACGCCTTCCGGCACGCGGGTGCGTATGCAGCTGCTGGGGCAGCATCCCGAATGGTTAGCCGAGAACGCCGCACGTGCGGTAGAACTGGGCTCCTGGGGTGTGGATCTCAACTGTGGTTGTCCTTCTAAACTGGTCAACGGCAGCGGAGGCGGCGCAACTCTTCTTAAAGATCCCGATCTGATCTATCGCGGCGCGAAAGCGATGCGTGAAGCGGTGCCTGCAGATTTGCCGGTGACGGTGAAAGTGCGGCTCGGCTGGGACTCCAGCGCCCGCAGCCTGGAGATTGCCGATGCGGTGCAACAGGCCGGTGCCAGCGAGCTGGTGGTGCATGGGCGGACCAAAGAAGAGGGCTATCGCGCAGAGGCGATCAACTGGCAGGCGATTGGCGATATTCGTCAGCGGCTGCGCATTCCGGTGATTGCCAATGGCGAAATATGGGACTGGCAAAGCGCGCAACACTGTATGGCGGTAACCGGCTGCGATGCGGTGATGATTGGCCGTGGCGCACTGAACATCCCCAACCTGAGCCGGGTAGTGAAATATAACGAGCCGCCGATGGCCTGGCCTGATGTGGTGCGGTTATTACAGAAATACGTGAAACTCGAAAAGCAGGGTGATACCGGCCTCTATCACGTGGCGCGTATCAAACAGTGGCTTGGCTATCTGCGCAAAGCCTATGGCGAAGCAGAGGGCTTATTCAGCGAAATCCGTGCGTTAAAATCGTCGGGTGACATTGCACAGGCGATTGATTGTCACGCACATGTTCATGGTTTGTGATAAAAAATCAGGCGACCCCTTAGCAGCCTGACGGTATAGTGGGGAAAATTTCCTGGACCCCTTGCCTGCTATGTCTGACACCGCTGTGTTGAGCAACAGCCAGCTCAACAAACGAATCCTCTCCGTTATTATCTTCACCTTCTTCTGCTACCTCTCTGTCGGACTGCCGCTGGCCGTGCTGCCAGGCTTCGTCAAAAATCATCTTGGCTTCAGCTCCTTTATCGCCGGACTGATTATCAGCATTCAATATTTTGCGACGCTGCTCAGCCGTCCGCAGTCGGGCCGTCTGGCCGATCGCCTTGGGCCAAAGCGGGTGGTGATGCTGGGATTGCTCTGCTGCGGCATGAGCGGGGTGCTGACTATCGTGGCCGCACTGCTGAGCGGCTGGCCATGGCTGAGTCTGGCGCTGCTGGCCATCGGGCGGCTGTTTCTTGGCGTGGGTGAAAGCTTCAGCAGTACCGGCTCTACGCTCTGGGGCATGAATATCGTCGGGCCCATGCAGACCGCGCGCGTCATCTCCTGGAACGGTGTCGCCACCTATCTGGCAATGGCCGTCGGTGCACCGCTGGGCGTGCTGCTGAACAGTGAATTTGGTATGAGTGGATTTGCCGGGCTGATTGCGCTGATGGGCGTGGCTGGCTATCTGATGGCCAGCCGCAAACCGGCGGTGACGGTCAGCGTGGGCGAGCGCATTCCGTTTCATCGTGTCTTCTCCCGCGTCTGGCTTTATGGCCTGGCGCTGGGCTTCGGCACCATCGGTTTTGGTGTTATCGCCACCTTTATCACCCTCTATTTTGCCAGCCGTGACTGGCAGGGCGCGGCCTATGCGCTGACGCTGTTCAGCCTGGGTTTTGTGCTGGTGCGTCTGGGGTTTGGTCGCTTTATTACCCGTTTCGGCGGGCTGCGCGTGTCGCTCTTCTCTTTCCTGCTGGAGTGTCTGGGACTGCTGATTATCTGGCAGGCGGACAGCGCCTGGCTGGTAGGGGCGGGCGCATTCCTCACCGGCAGCGGTTTTTCGCTGGTCTTTCCGGCGCTGGGCGTCGAGGCGGTTAAACGGGTTGAGCGCCAGGATCAGGGCTCTGCGCTGGGCACCTATTCCGCTTTTCTCGATCTCGGCCTGGGGTTAACCGGCCCGGTGGCAGGATTGTTTATCGGCCACTGGGGGATGCAGTCAGTCTATCTGGCGGCGGCGTTGATGGTGCTGGGGGCGCTGCTGATTACACTGCGGCTTTACTGGCAGCAGCGGCTTATCGCCTGAATGACGATAAGCCGCAGACCGGTTAAAAATGGCTGAACAGCCAGTAGAGCAGGGCGGAGAGCAGAATGGACACCGGAAGCGTTAAAATCCAGGCGACGGCCAGATTACGCAGCGTCGAGAGCTGCAAGCCGGAACGGTTTGCCGCCATCGCGCCCGCCACGCCGGAGGAGAGCACGTGAGTGGTAGAGACCGGTAAACCGAAACCGTCTGCCGCGCCAATGGTCATCATCGCCACCAGTTCGGCGCTGGCGCCCTGGGCATAGCTCAGATGGGTTTTACCGATCCGTTCTCCCACTGTGACCACAATCCGGCGCCAGCCGACCATGGTGCCAAGTCCCAGCGCAATCGCCACCACCACTTTAACCCACATCGGAATAAAGCGGGTGGCGCTGTCGAGTTCCGTTTTTACCGCTTTGAGGTTGCGTTCCGTCTCCTGTGGCAGCCTGACCCCGGCATTTTGCAGATGCTTGATCGATTCTGACGCCAGATACATCTGGTTGCGGGTATTGGTAACCGCCTGGGCCGGAATGTTTTCCATTGAACCGTAACGACGAATCTCATCGCCGACTTCGCGCAGCGTCATCGCCAGCGCAGGCAGCACGTCGGCATTCATGCTGTTGCTGCCAACAAAGCCGGTCAGTACCTCACGGGCCGGGGGAGGATTAGCTGATGCGGGTTGCAGTTGCAGCAGCTGATGGGCGGTCACTTCGTTCAGCGCCGCGACGCGCGGGATCTGATCGGATGGCAGCGATCGGTTCAGGGCGTAGGCGATCGGCATGGTGCCGACCAGGATCAGCATAATCAGCCCCATCCCTTTCTGACCATCGTTGGAGCCGTGCGCAAACGACACGCCGGTACAGGTCAGGATCAGCAGGCCCCGGATCCAGACTGGTGGCGGCCGATTGCTTTCCGGCGCCTGATAAAGCTGGCGATTGCGGATAAACAGTTTCATCACCCACAGCAGCAGCCCGGCGCAGACAAAGCCGACCACCGGCGACAGCAGTAGTGCATAGCCGACCTTCAATGCCTGATCCCAGTCAACCCCGCTCAGGCCGCTGCGTCCGTGCAGCATCGCATTGGCAACGCCGACACCGATGATCGAGCCGATCAACGTATGGGATGATGATGATGGCAGCCCTAAATACCAGGTGCCGAGGTTCCAGATAATCGCTGAGAAGAGCAGCGCATAGACCATGGCAAACCCGCTGCCGCTGCTGGCCTGCAGGATCAACTCCACCGGCAGCAGTGAGATAATGCCAAACGCCACCACGCCGCTGGAGAGCAGCACCCCCAGAAAGTTACAGAAACCGGACCAGACCACCGCGACGCCAGGCGTCAGCGAATGGGTGTAGATCACGGTTGCCACGGCATTGGCGGTATCGTGAAAGCCATTCACGAATTCAAAGCCGAGTGCAATCAGCAGTGCCAGCCCCAGCAGAAAGAACGGCAGATAGCTGGTGACCGGCATATTGGTCTCTTCAACATCGCTGACCAGGTTGAGTCCGGCGAACGCCAGTCCGGCGACAAGCAGAATAAAGAACAGCGGTTTACTGAAACGACTGTTTTTGTCGTTGAAATCGGGGCGACCTCGGGCTGATGAGGAGGAGAGACTGTTTTCGCTCATGGTGTACCTCTGGTGGCTGATGCCGGATGCTGATTTGCACCGGGTCAACGCAGTGTGATACGCGCTTTATATGACAGATTAATGATCGTCGGACGG
>Ga0265798_10012143_pt1 | contig 10424 bp, 7 predicted proteins | sample P3T30metagenome_FD_192430 | JGI IMG/M metagenome (GOLD analysis project Ga0265798, IMG submission 192430) | Plant litter microbial communities from East Loma Ridge, Irvine, California - P3 T30 | ecosystem: Environmental > Terrestrial > Plant litter > Unclassified | place: USA: California...
CGAAGAGGAACTCGGGGTCCGGGTGCCACGCGTCGGGCCCGGGCACGTGGAACAGCGTCGTCGCGGTCAGCGGCTCGCCGATGTCGCCGCGGGCGATCGCGCGCATCGCCGACTGGATGCCGGCGCCCAGCACGGTGTCGGGTGCGCAGGCGACGCGGACGCCGGCCGCGTCGGCCGCGGCCAGCAGGTCGCTGCCCGAGGCGTGGTCGAGGGCCAGCGGCTTCTCGCTCCAGACGCTCTTGCCCGCGGCGACGATCTGGCGGCCGACCTCGGCGTGCACGGCGGGGATCGTCAGGTTGACGACGATCTCGATCTCGTCGATCGCCAGCAGCTCCTCGACGGTGCCGTGGCGGGGCACGCCGTACTCCTCGGCGCGCGACCGGGCACGGTCGGCGATCAGGTCGGCGACGAAGAGGACCTCGAGGTCGGGGAACTTCGTCATGTTCTCGAGGTAGGTGCCGCTGATGACGCCCGCGCCGACGACGCCGACGCCGACGCGGCCCGTGCGGCCGGTGCCGGTGCCCGTGCCGGTGCCCGTGCCGCCGGAGGCGCCCGTCTCGACGCCGGTCACTTGTCGTTCTCCGCGAGCCACGCGAGCGACTCGGCGATGCCGTCGAAGACGTCTGCGCTGTAGTCGTCGAACTCGACGACGCGCAGCGCGTGCGGCGCGGCGGCGAGCACGGCGGCGACGTCGACGTCGCCCTGGCCGGCGGGCGTCTGGTTCTTGAACGCGGCGGCGAGGGCCTCCGGCACCTCCAGGGCGCTCTCGCTGCTCGGCAGCGCGGTGGCGATGTCGCCCGAGATGCGGCCGTCCTTGACGTGCAGGAACTGGACGCGGTCGCCCAGCGACCGCAGCAGGGCGGGGGTGTCCATGCCGCCGACGGTCGACCAGAAGGTGTCGATCTCGAGCACGACGTCGTCGTTCAGGCGCTCGAGGAAGAACTCGTAGACGGGGCGCCCGTCGACCTTGTTCGCGAACTCCCACTGGTGGTTGTGGTAGCCGAACTTCAGTCCCGTGGCGGCCGCCTGCACCTGCAGCTCGTTGACGCGGTCGGCGATCGCGCGGGCGTCGTCGGCGGTCTGCCAGCGGTCGCTGGGGATGAAGGGGTCGATGACCGTGCCGACGCCGAGCTGGGCGGCGGCGGCGAAGGCGCGCTCGGGCTCGGTCGAGTCGATGACCGGCGCGTGGGCGGAGGGGGCGGTGACGCCCGAGGCGGCGAAGGCCTTCTCGAGCTCGTCGGCGCGGGCGACGAAGTCGTAGGGCTCGACCTTGGTGAAGCCGATCTCGGCGACGCGGGCGACGGCGCCCTGCAGGTCGGCCGAGATGGCGTCCCTGACCGTGTAGAGCTGGACGGAGGGTGACGAGGTCATGGCGAACTCCTTTGTCGTGGTGGATCTCGGGGTGGCCGGAGGGCCGGAGAGGAAGATCGGGGGCGTGCGCGTCAACTCTGTCACTTCTGTCGACCCATGACAAAAGGTTCCCGACGATCGACAGGGCGGATCTCGGGATCGAGGAGGCGCCTCCTAGGCTGACGGGGTGCGCCTGCGACTCGTGACCCGACTGCAGAGCGCCCCTCCCGTGGTCGTCGTGCTCGTGCTGTACGCCCTCTCGCGGCTCGTCTCGAGCGCCTGGCTCGGCGGCCTCTTCTCGCTCGCGACCTCGCAGGGCTGGGCGTTCGCGAGCCATCGCGCCGATCCGAGCTTCGCCTCCTTCTCCGGCTCGTGGGACGCCAGCTTCTACCGGACCATCGCCCAGCAGGGCTACCCGACCGAGCTGCCCGTCGACGACGACGGCCACGTGCTGCCCAACCCGTGGGCGTTCCTGCCGGTGTTCCCGGGGCTCGTGCGCGGCGTCGCGTCCGTGCTCGGCGTCGACCTCGCCGGGAACGCCTTCTTCGCGATCGGCCTCGTCGTGGCCGTGGTCGCCGGAGGCGGCGCCGCGGTGCTGCTGCACAGGGTCGTCCTCGAGACGGTCGGCCCGCAGAGCGCCCTCTGGGCCGTCGCCCTGTTCTGCTTCGGGCCGCTCTCGTTCGTGCTGCAGGTCGCCTACGCCGAGAGCCTGATGCTGCTGCTCACCTTCGCGGCGCTGCTGGCACTGGTGCGCCGGCAGTACCTGCTGATGGTCCCGTTCGGCGTCGTCGCCGCCTTCACCCGGCCCGGCGTGCTGGCGCTCGCCCTGGCGCTCGCCGTGACCGCGGTCGTGCGGCTGCGACGCGAGGGGCGGGGGTTCAGGAGGCGCGAGCGCGTCTCGGTCGTCGTGGCCGGGCTGCTGATCTCGGCGGCGGGCCTCGCGTGGCCCGTGATCGCGGACCACGTGACCGGCCGCTCGGGCGCCTACCTCGACACCGAGCTCTCGTGGTGGGTCGGGTTCGTCGGGCGCCAGCACTTCGCCCCGCTGACGCCCTGGTTCGTGATGGCGGGCACGTTCCTCGGCGTGGCGGGGATCGTGCTCGTCGGGGTGGTGCTCGGCGTCGTGGCCTGGGCGTTCACCCGTCGCTCGACGCAGGCGATGGGCGTCGAGGTCGTGTCGTACGCCGCGAGCTACCTGCTCTACCTCGTCGCGGTCTTCCTGCCGCAGCAGAGCCTGCCGAGGTTGCTGCTGCCCGTCGCGCCGTTGCTCGGCCACCCCGTGGTCGTGGCCGCGCCGCGCCTCCGGTGGGTGCTGCTCGGGGTCGGCGTCGTGCTGCAGCCCGTCGCCGTCGTGCTGCTCTGGTTCGTCGGCTACCCCTGACGGACGGGTGCCGCCGGTCGGTCCTGCCGACGGGGTCGTGCTCCGCGGCCGGAGGCCCCCCGTTCTGGGCGACGGACCGTTTCGTCGGGTTCCGCCCGTTACGATGCCGTTCTGCCCGCCCATCGCGCAGGCACGATCCCCGCCGACCGTCACCGGGTCCGCGTCGTGCCCGCGTCGACCGAGAGGACTCCGCGTGACCGACGACCGCGACCGCACCGCCAGCCGCACCGAGAGCCGTACGGGCCGCCGCGCGGCCGAGACCTCGGGCCGCGGCGTCGCCCGTCACGGGCGCCTCCGGGCCACGGGTCCGCTCGGCACGATCGGCAAGGTCGTCGCCGGAGCCCTCGCCGTCGTGCTCGTGAGCGGGGCGTCCGTCGGGGCCATCGCGGCCTACCAGGTGCGCTCGGACCTCGGCACGGGCGTCGCGCTGCCCGCCGCGAAGGGGAAGACCCCGGTCGTCGCGTCCCCGCCGTCCGTCGACGCCTACCCGGGCGGCTTCAACGTGCTCGTCGTCGGCACCGACAACGACGCGGAACAGGACGAGGGCGCGTTCGGCAAGCGCGACGCCACCCTCAACGACGTCAACATCCTGCTGCACGTGTCGGCCGACCACTCCAACGCGACGGCCGTGAGCATCCCGCGCGACATGGTGGTCCCGATCCCCGCCTGCGCGAAGGAGGACGGCAGCGGCTACTACTCGGCCATGTCCGCCCGTCCGATGAACGAGGCGTACTCGTACGGCGGCCTCAGCTGCGTCGTGTCGACGGTGTCCGAGCTGACCGGCCTCGACATCCCCTTCGCGGGCATGATCTCGTTCAACGGCGTCATCGAGATGTCGAACGCCGTCGGCGGCGTCCCCGTCTGCGCCGCGACCCCGATCAAGGACCGCTACACCGGCCTCGACATCCAGGCCGGCGAGACGGTGCTCCAGGGCGAGCAGGCGCTGCAGTTCCTCCGCACGCGCCACGGCGTCGGCGACGGATCCGACCTCGGCCGCATCAGCAGCCAGCAGGTCTACCTGTCGTCGCTGCTGCGCACGGTCAAGAGCGCCGACACCCTCACGAACCCGACCAAGCTGTACTCCCTCGCCCGAGCGGCCGCGAGCAACATGACCCTCTCCGAGCAGCTCACCGACCTCGGCACCATGGTGCAGATCGGCTCGGCGCTGCGCGACCTCCCGCTCGACCAGGTCAACTTCGTCCAGTACCCCGGCACGACCGAGGGCACCGGCGTCTACGCGGGCAAGGTGCAGCCGATCACCTCGGTCGCGACGAAGCTCTTCGACGCGATCCGGGCCGACCAGCCGTTCACGCTCGAGGCAGGAAGCGAGGGGCTCGGCGCGGCGTCCGCCGCCACGGGCGACGCGGCTGCGGGCGACGCGGCTGCGGGCGACGCGGCTGCGGGCGACGCGGCTGCGGGCGACGTCGCAGGAGGCGCCTCCGCGGCTCCCGAGGCTCCTGCTGCCTCCGCCTCCGGGACTCCTGCCCCCACGGCCCCGGCGACCGGCACTCCGACCGACCCTGCCGTGGCTCCTGCCGGCCCGGAGGTCATCTCCGGCCTCACGGGCCAGTCGGCGGCCGAGCAGACCTGCTCGGTCGGCTTCCTGCAGAAGTAGTCCTGCCGACGGTGCCGGCGCGGTACCCGGCGAGGCGGGGGAGAGGGCGTCCCGGCGAGTAACCAGCTCGCCGGGACGACCGGGGATCCCCGCGCGGGCGCCCGAACGCGCCGTGGGGGGCCCTGCGGTGCCGGGATCAGGGGTTCGGCACCGCAGGGGGTGTGACGTCGACGTCGTCGTCGACAGAGATGCCTCCGGTCGGTGCCGCGTCGGGGAGCGGCACAGCGTCGGGAAGTGCGTCGGAGGTCCGGGGCGGCGTCGTCGGGGGAGAGCCGCCGCGTCCGGGGACGCCCCGTGCTGCCGGGTGGTGCACGACTCCGCCGTCTCCGGCGCCAGGGGTACTCTATGAGTCGGCATATAGGTGGACAAGGCCGCGACGCCCCCCGAAAGGGGGATCAACGGGTGAAACACGGGTGAGCAGGCCCGCTCGTCGCGCCGAGGAGGTGCGGCTCGGCCCGCCGAGGAGGCGCGGTTCGGCAGATCGCGTCCGGCCCGCTATGATCGTGGGTGCGCCGTCACGTCCCGCACGAGACTGCGCATGGAGCCGTCGCATAGTTCGGCCTAGTGCACCACCCTGCTAAGGTGGAGTTCCCTTTGTGGGAACCGTGGGTTCAAATCCCACCGGCTCCGCGGGGCCCCGTCGCGTTGTGATCTCGCCAGATCGATGCACGGGGCCTTTTTCTTCGCCCCGGCGCGGTCGGACCAGTTCTTCGCCTCGGCGCGGTCGGACCAGGCGCCGCGGGGACGCAGGCCTCCCCGAGCCGCACCGCGTCAGCGGACCGCGAGGATGCAGGCCCCTCTGTGCCGCACCGCGTCAGCGAACCGCGAGGATGCCGCCCGCCGCCGTAGGGAACCCGTGAGGACGGCCGTCCGGACCCGTGCGTCGGTGTCTGCTGGGTGACCGTGCCCCCGTGGGGCACGCGACCGGCGCCGCCGGCCGCACCCGCTCCTCCTGGACTCGGAGTCACCACCGTGCTCGACCTCGTCTACCTGCTCGCCATCGTCGCCGTCATGGCGGTCGTCGCCCTCGTGGCGAAGGGGGTGGAGCGCCTGTGACCGCCCTCGGCATCGTCGCGGTCGTCCTCGCCGTCGCCGCCCTCGTCTACCTCGTGGTCGCGCTCGTCGCGCCCGAGAAGTTCTAGGCGGCCGGCGTGAACGACACCCTCGCGGGCCTCCTCCAGATCGCCACCGTCGTGCTGGTGCTCGTGGTGCTGCACCGGCCGCTCGGCGACCACATGGCGCGCACCTTCACGAGCACCCGCGACCTCGCGGCCGAGCGGCTGCTCTACCGCGTCGTCGGCGTCGACAGCTCGTCCGAGCAGACGTGGCGGGCGTACCTCCGCGGCGTGCTCGCCTTCTCGGTCGTCGGCCTCGTCCTGCTCTACGTGCTGCAGCGCACGCAGGCCCTGCTGCCCGCCTCCCTCGGCCTGCCTGCCGTGCCGCCCGACCTCGCGTTCAACACCGCCGCGAGCTTCGTCACGAACACGAACTGGCAGTCGTACTCGCCCGAGCTGACGATGGGCTACGCCGTCCAGCTCGCGGGCCTCGCCGTGCAGAACTTCGTCTCCGCGGCCGTCGGGATCGCCGTCGCCGTCGCGCTGATCCGCGGCCTCGCCCGCGCCCGCAGCGGCACCCTCGGCAACTTCTGGGTCGACCTCACCCGCTCGGTGACGCGCATCCTGCTGCCGCTCGCCGTCGTCGCTGCCTTCGTGCTGCTGGCCGGCGGCGTCGTGCAGACCTTCGCCGCCCCCGAGGCGGTCGGCACGCTGACCGGAGGCACGGCCGTGATCCCGGGCGGCCCGGTGGCCTCGCAGGAGGCGATCAAGCTGCTCGGCACGAACGGCGGCGGCTTCTTCAACGTCAACAGCGCGCACCCGTTCGAGAACCCGACCGCCTGGACCAACCTGTTCCAGGTCGTGCTCATGCTCGTCATCCCGTTCTCGCTGCCCCGCACCTTCGGCCGCATGGTCGGCTCAGCCCGCGAGGGCAGGGCGATCGCCGCCGTCATGACGACCATCGCCGTCGTCTCGCTCACCGCGATGACCTGGGCGGAGGTCCGGGGCGCCGGCACGGCTCCGCAGCTCGCCGGCGGTGCCCTGGAGGGCAAGGAGGTGCGGTTCGGCGTCTGGGGATCGACCCTGTTCGGCTCGACCTCGACCCTCACCTCGACGGGTGCCGTCGACTCGATGCACGACTCGTACACGGCGCTCGGCGGCATGGTCGCGATGATCGACATGATGCTCGGCGAGATCGCCCCCGGCGGGGTCGGCTCGGGGCTCTACGGGATCCTCGTGCTCGCCGTCATCACGGTGTTCATCGCGGGGCTGCTCGTCGGCCGGACTCCCGAGTACCTCGGCAAGGCGATCGGGCCGCGCGAGATCAAGCTCGCCAGCTTGTACATCCTCGTCACCCCGACCCTCGTGCTCACCGGTACGGCACTGAGCTTCGCGATCCCCGCCGTGCGCGCCGACGTCGAGGGCACGTCGATCTGGAACCCCGGCCTGCACGGCTTCAGCGAGGTGCTCTACGCCTTCACCTCGGCCGCCAACAACAACGGCTCGGCCTTCGCCGGGCTCACGGCGAACACGCCCTGGTTCAACACGGCCCTCGGCGTCGCCGTGCTGCTCGGCCGGTTCGTGCCGATCGTGCTCGTGCTCGCCCTCGCCGGCTCGTTCGCCGCCCAGGGGAAGGCACCCGCGACCGCGGGCACCCTGCCCACCCACCGCCCACAGTTCGTGGGCCTCCTCACCGGCGTCTCCGTGATCGTGACGGCGCTGACCTACTTCCCCGTGCTCGCACTGGGGCCGCTCGCCGAAGGGCTGAACTGACCATGGCCACCTCCACCGACACACCGACCGATTCGCCGACCGGCTCGTCCGCCGACTCCGCCACCACCGACCACGGCGCCGGCGTCGCGACCGACGGCGCGACGAACGGCTCTGCCGGCTCGGGCTCGTCCCGGGGCGGCGGCGCCTTCAGCGTCGCCCAGCTCGTCGCGGCGCTGCCCGGCGCGCTCCGCAAGCTCGACCCCCGACTGATGTGGCGGAACCCCGTCATGTTCATCGTCGAGGTCGGCGCCGCCTACACGACGGTGCTCGCCGTCGCGGGCGTCTTCACGGGACCGCAGACCTCGGGCGGCTCGGCCGTGCCCGGCTCGTTCACCTGGGCGATCGCGCTCTGGCTCTGGGCGACCGTCGTCTTCGCGAACCTCGCCGAGTCCGTGGCCGAGGGCCGCGGCAAGGCGCAGGCCGAGACGCTCCGGGCGACGCGGACCAGCACGACGGCGCGACGCGTGGCCTCGTGGGACGAGACCGGCGACCCCTCGGCCGAGCGCGCCTCCTCGGAGCAGGTGTCGTCGGCCGACCTCGTGCTGGGCGACGTGGTCGTGGTCGTGGCCGGCGAGGTCGTGCCGGGCGACGGCGACGTCGTCTGGGGCATCGCGAGCGTCGACGAGTCGGCGATCACGGGCGAGTCCGCCCCGGTGATCCGCGAGTCGGGCGGCGACCGCAGCGCCGTCACCGGCGGCACCCGGGTGCTGTCCGACCGGGTCGTCGTGCGCATCACCAGCAAGCCCGGCGAGACCTTCGTCGACCGGATGATCCGCCTCGTCGAGGGGGCCTCGCGGCAGAAGACGCCGAACGAGATCGCGCTGAACATCCTGCTCGCGAGCCTCTCGGTCGTCTTCGTCGTCGTGACGCTGACGCTGAACCCGATCGCGGCCTACAGCGACGCGTCGGTGAGCATCCCGGTGCTGATCGCCCTGCTGGTCTGCCTCATCCCCACGACGATCGGTGCGCTGCTCAGCGCCATCGGCATCGCCGGCATGGACCGCCTCGTGCAGCGCAACGTGCTCGCGATGTCGGGCCGGGCCGTCGAGGCCGCGGGCGACGTGACGACCCTGCTGCTCGACAAGACCGGCACCATCACCTACGGCAACCGGCGCGCGTCGGAGTTCGTGCCGCTGGACGCCGTCGCCCCGGGCGAGCTCGTCGACGCCGCAGCGACCGCGTCGCTCAGCGATCCGACCCCCGAGGGGCGCTCGATCGTCGACCTCGCCCTGACGACGGGCTGGCACGAGGGAGGCGCGTCGGGCTCCGCGGGCGACGGGAGCGTCGTCGTGCCGTTCACCGCCCAGACCCGCATGAGCGGCCTCGACCTGCCCGACGGGAGCGTCGTGCGGAAGGGGGCCGCCGCCTCCGTCACGGCCTGGGCCGAGGAGGCGCGCGCCCTGCCCGCAGACCGGCGCGAGCAGCTGCGGGGCCTGGTCGACGCCGTGTCGGAGGCGGGCGGCACGCCGCTGGTCGTCGCCGTCGCGGACGCCACGGGCGAGCGCCGGGTGCTGGGCGTCGTCCACCTCAAGGACGTCGTCAAGGACGGCCTGCGCGAGCGCTTCGCCGAGCTGCGCACGATGGGGATCCGCACCGTGATGATCACGGGCGACAACCCGCTCACCGCCAAGGCCATCGCGGCCGAGGCCGGCGTCGACGACTACCTCGCCGAGGCGACGCCGGAGGACAAGCTCGCGCTGATCCGCCGCGAGCAGGAGGGCGGCGCGCTCGTCGCCATGACCGGCGACGGCACCAACGACGCCCCGGCGCTCGCGCAGGCCGACGTCGGCGTCGCGATGAACACGGGCACGTCGGCCGCGAAGGAGGCCGGCAACATGGTCGACCTCGACAGCGACCCGACGAAGCTGATCGACATCGTCCGGATCGGCAAGCAGCTGCTCATCACCCGCGGTGCCCTGACGACGTTCTCGATCGCGAACGACGTGGCGAAGTACTTCGCGATCATCCCGGCCATGTTCGCCGGGGTGTTCCCGGGGCTCGGGGTGCTGAACGTGATGCAGCTGAGCTCGCCGGCCTCGGCGATCCTCTCGGCGATCGTCTTCAACGCGCTCGTCATCGTCGTGCTCATCCCGCTGGCGCTGCGGGGCGTCGCGTACCGCGCGGCGTCGGCCTCCCAGGTGCTCAGCCGCAACCTGCTCGTCTACGGGGTCGGCGGCGTCGTCGCGCCCTTCGTCGGGATCAAGCTGATCGACCTCGTGGTCGCGCTGGTCCCCGGCTACTGAACGAGCGCTGCCTGACGCACCGCCTCCTGCACCGCACCCGCACCACCAGAAGAAGGAACCCCATGGACACCCGCTCGACGCTGCGCCAGTACGGCACGGCACTCCGCGCGATGGTCGTCGCGACCGTCGTGCTCGGCCTCGGCTACACCCTGCTCGTCACCGGCGTCGGACAGCTCGTGCTGCCGCACCAGGCGGACGGCTCCCGGCTCACCGTGGACGGCGAGGTCGTCGGCTCGTCGCTGCTCGGCCAGTCGTTCGTCGACGCCGACGGGGCCGCCCTGCCCGAGTGGTTCCAGTCGCGTCCCTCGGCGGCGGGCGACGGCTGGGACGCCGGCGCCTCGAGCGGCAGCAACCTCGGCCCGGAGAACGCCGACCTGATCGCCGCGATCGAGGAGCGCCGCGCCGCCGTCGCCTCCCTCGACGGGGTGGACCCCGCGTCGGTGCCCGTCGATGCGCTGACGGCCTCGGCCTCGGGCCTCGACCCGGACATCTCGCCCGAGTGGGCGCGCCAGCAGGTCGAGCGCGTCGCCGCCGCGCGGTCGCTGCCCGTCGACGAGGTGCGCGAGCTCGTCGAGCAGCACGTGCACGGCCGCGAGCTCGGCTACCTGGGGGAGCCCACGGTCGACGTGCTCGAGCTGAACGCCGCGCTGACGGAGCTCGGGTCGTGAGGGCGGCGGCTGCCGGGCGTTCGGCCGGTGCCTCGCGTGCGGCCGGTGCCTCGCGTGCGGCAGGTGCCACGCGTGCTGACGTCGCAGTGTGCGCGGCCCCGGACGTGTCGGCGGCGCGTGCGAAGCTGGGCGCATGACACGAGGTCGGCTGCGGGTGCTGCTCGGCGCCGCTCCCGGCGTCGGCAAGACCTTCACGATGCTCGAGGAGGGCACGAGGCTGCGCGACGAGGGCAAGGACGTCGTGGTGGCCGTGGTCGAGACCCACGGCCGGGCAGCGACCGCCGCCCGGCTGGGCGACCTCGAGGTGGTGCCGCGCGAGCGGCACGTGCACCGCGGGGT
>Ga0265798_10012144_pt1 | contig 10424 bp, 6 predicted proteins | sample P3T30metagenome_FD_192430 | JGI IMG/M metagenome (GOLD analysis project Ga0265798, IMG submission 192430) | Plant litter microbial communities from East Loma Ridge, Irvine, California - P3 T30 | ecosystem: Environmental > Terrestrial > Plant litter > Unclassified | place: USA: California...
ACACGGCGAATGCGATCATGATGCGTCTGACGCGCGTGATCGATCGTGGTGCGCTGTCGGCGATCATGACTGGTGTGACGCTGGACCTGACCACCCAGGCTGCGGCCGAGGAATCGGCGGTGGCGCTGGCTTCCGCTATCCACGATCCGGACGTGAAGGTTGGCGTGCGTTCGGATGAATTGTCGGACAAGCATTCGCTGCGTATCGAGCGTATGCGGCACGGTAATGTGCAGGTGACTTCGATCGATGCCGACTTCGTGGCCGGCGGCGATTACGCTACCCTGGCTGAATCGGCGGCTACCTTCAAGGGTTTGATGGGTGAAGGTGCGCTGGTGCGTCGTGGCGAGGGTGACCGCATGAAGGAGTTTGCGGTGCGTGACTTCCATGAGGCCATGAACTGGCTGCGCGAGGAGGCTGAGCGTGGGGTTTCCAAGCAGCGTTACAAGGGATTGGGCGAGATGAATCCTGAGCAGCTTTGGGAGACGACCATGGATCCTACGGTGCGGCGTTTGCTGAAGGTGCAGATTGAGGATGCGATTGCGGCGGATCAGATTTTTACTACCTTGATGGGGGATGAGGTTGAGCCTCGTCGTCACTTCATTGAGAGTAATGCGTTGCAGGCGGGGAATATTGACGTCTGATTGTTGTTCGCTTCAATAAAAAGCCAGCTCTGGAGCTGGCTTTTTTACTTTCAGACCATGGCTATACCGCGCGTAAAACGCTGAATTGGCTGAATGCTGCAGCCGGCAAAGGTACCTCAAGCTCCCAAATGATGTTCATAGGCCGCTCACCATGGCTTTCCTTGAACTTTACAGGTCCGCAAGCCAAGTAAGGGCTGTCTGAATCGGTTCGTACAAACAGCTGGAATGTCCATCCGTTCGGCTGATCCCCAACACTCTTTAGATACTGCTGCCCGATGCGTGTAGTAGGCGCGGCACTATTCTGTGATTGCCAATGGAATAGCTCGTGGCTCAGTGCATAGTCATGGTAAGCAATCGTTTCGTGGAATCCGTGACGTTTATCTAGGGTCACGAACATCAACTCTGTCTTCCGCGCCTGCAAACGCAGAACGCCTGTATTGAAGAAGGGGCGACGTTCGGCGGTTAAAAAATCGACAGCGGTCAGAATTTCATTCAAGCGATAGTGGCCATGCAAACAGAGCGGTGTCCACTCCAAGCCAGGCAGTGCAATAGGCTGAGGCAGTGCGTTTGTTTCGAGCACTTGAGCCAATTGTCTGAGCTCTTCCGCCATATTTGGATTGCGTTGTACACGCTGGGCAAACTCAAGACCACTACCGACTTTTGTCGCGGTGCCGTCGACTTGATACGCCAACATCTGTAAGCGGCGTGTGTCGCCAGCATCCAGTTCCTGGCCTTCGCTGCTCAAGGTTGCCACTTTGTCCATCAAACGAATTTGGCCAGGGTCATTCGAGTGCAACAAAGCAGTAAAACGTCGGCTGAAATACTCTTCTTCTGGTCCGACATCGCTAACAATAAGCCCTGCATTACGGCGCAAGGAGGTCCATCCACTGTTTCCTGTAGTGCGATAAATATCTTCGATATTCAAGGCTTGGTCATGGAGAAAACCTGCAAGTGTCACGTTCTGACGGCCAGTCAAACTGATATAAGTCTGCAAATTGGCAGTCATACGTCGCCAGTTCTGCTGGATGAGATTACGTAAGTTGCTTAAAATCTGATCACGGCTCTGCTTTTGCAACTGAATATGGCAGCCTGCCGGCAATTGGCTGAATCCATTTTCTACGCCGTCGATCAGCTGGCGCCGATTTAAGCCTGTGATTTGGCCCAGCAGATGATCGAAACGGAACTCAGCAGAATGCTGGCCGACGAAGTCGAGAATCAAACAACTTTCTTTCCCACTCGACAGGCGTAGACCGCGACCAATCTGCTGCTGGAATAACACGGCACTTTGGGTCGGACGTAAAAGCAAGAGTGTGTCGACGACGGGAATGTCGACACCTTCATTGAACAAGTCGACCGTGACAAGAACACATACGTCGCCCTTTGCTAGAGCAACGGGCGCTGACTCACGCTCGGCCTGTGTCGATTGTCCCGTAAGACATAACGCAGGCAACCCTGCCTTATTGAATTGCGCGGTCATGAATTGCGCATGGGCTACGCTGACACAGAATGCGATTGCCTTGCTTTGTCTCGGATCAGCGCACAGACGGCGCCACTCGTTGACGATCATACGAGCCCGAACATGATCGCCGGTCAGGACGTTATCAAGATAGGCTGCCTCGCCTGGCTGGCGCCATGGGACGTCTCGCAAATTCGTTTTGTCGTCGCAAGCGAAATACTCGAAGGGTGCAAGCAGTTGCAAGTCGAGCGCTTGCCAGAGCCGTAGTTCTACGGCAGGACTGCCGTCTGGCCGCGCATCAAAATACGGCGTGATTGGTTTCCCGTCGCTGCGTTCAGGCGTCGCAGTCAGGCCGAGCATGATCGATGGCTGCACACGCTTTGCAACGGCATCAAAACTTGTGGCTGCGATGCGGTGACATTCGTCGAATACGACGGTATGCCAGTACGAGTCACCATAGCGCCCTAACAGATCATTGCTGTGCAAGCTTTCGATGGTCGTAAACAGATGGTCTGGACTATTCAGACGGTCGTTCCCGCTCAATACCTGACCAAAGCTGAGATCTCGCAGCACTTCACGGTAGGTACGCGAGGCTTGCTGAAGAATCTCGATACGGTGTGCAATGAACAGGAGTCGAGGCCGACCGCCTTCGCGCATGCAAAGGCGTTGGTAGTCAAAGGCTGCAACAACAGTTTTGCCAGTGCCTGTCGCCGCCACCACCAGATTACGCATACGCCCATGCTCGCGCTCCGCCTGCAATTGCTCAAGCATTTCGAGTTGATAGTTTTTCGGCGTCAGGTCAAAAAAGCTGAGTACGTTCTCAACTTGCACGGCTTTTCCACCGCCTTTTTCTCTTGCAATCGCGAGCTTTAACGCGTCGCGGTGTTCAAGCTGCTGCGGGTCGTAGGGCACAAATTCAGTGTCGTGCCAAAGTGTCTCGAAGTGGGCCTGCGCTTGCTGAAACATCGCGCTGTGGCTGTGTTCTGCAAACTTGACCGTCCACTCCAATCCTCCAGCCAGCGCTGCCTGCGTTAGATTCGCGCTTCCGACATAAGCGGTACCGAAACCACTATCGCGTTCGAAAATCCATGCTTTGGCATGAAGACGCGTGCGTCGTCCATCCAGAGAAATCCGCACCTCGCAATTCGGCAGCCTTGCCAACTCATCCACTGCCTGGGCTTCAGTGGCACCAATGTAAGTGGTCGTGAGAATGCGGAGTTTGGTTTGTGCTCGTCCGTTACCATCCAGCGCCGTAATGCTCTGCAAAATATCCTGAATTTTACGGATACCAGAAACCGTAATAAAACTCATCAGGATGTTGATGCGATCACTGCTTGCAAGCTCATGACGCAATTCACTCAACAGTGCTGGCGACGCCTTGGCTGCAGTGAATAGCCACGGTGCCGTTACGCCAGTATCTGGCATGACAGGAACTGTGCGCTGACGATGAACCGCCCTCAAGTGCTGGGCTGGCGCCTTGAGCAGGCGAATGTTGGCGCCAGTATCTTTGTCTGCAGCCTGCTCCATGAGGCGCTTGCGCACCTCGACCAGCGTTGCATTCACAAACTCCAGCTGTGCTTGAAGTCGCGCCGCTTTTCCCTTTTCGGCGTTATCGATTACATCGGCGGAACTGATTTCCTGTAACGCATCAGCCAATTGGTCTGCGAACGCGTCAGCTAGGCGGCGTGCTGCAGTACTTGCGTCGAGATCTGCAAGCGTGTAATGGCTTGTTTGAAGACTCTGCTTTAATTGCTCGACTAAATCGTCAGTGAGCAGCTGGTCGTACAAGCCATCGGGCAAGAGTTGCGACATCGAATATCAGACTGAGAAAAAACCCAGTATAGCCTGATGTTTGTGCTTATTCGCAACTTGCGCGCCCATTAGCCTAGCATTGTTGCGTTTTCCTTCGTCAGCGAAGCAACCACGACAGGTCGATTCGAAAGTGCCAGCATGCGGCCAAGTGGCTGCTCTACCCAACGGAAGAATATATTCCCAATCCAGAGACTCACACCCCAAGCCACCAGCATGCCGATTGCCTGTAGTTGCGGCTGCTCGGATACAAATCGCGTGAAGGCTGCATTCACGACCAGGCAGACTGGAAAATGCACCAGAAAGACTGAAAACGAGATCTTCGCCAAGCCATTCACCACGCTAAGCGTCCCACCCGCACAACTCGGCAAGCGCATACGCCCAAACAGGAAGAGCACACAAGCCACCATCGACGCCACCGCAATACGGCTTCGGAAATCCACGGTCAGGGCAATCGCGGACAACAACACTATCAGCAACAGCAAACACATCGACGTACCCGGCTTGCGCGCCGGATCACTCGCCCACCAGGCCAGAATCCCCAAACCATAGCTACCAAAGAAATACGGCGCCCAAACATCCCAATCCGTATCGCGATTGAAATAAAACAGCGACGCGCCGACACCCGCTGCAACCAGTAGCGGCATCAACCAAGGCACCCGGCGCCCAGCCAGCGTCCCCGAGAACCACAGCAGCAAGGTCGTCAGCGCATACAGCTGGAAATCGATCGCCACATACCAGGCGCCTGCCGACAGCGATTCATACCCCAGCACCCCATGCAGCAACAGCACATGCGCGCCCAACTGCCCGATGGTCGGCATGGGCGAAATCGAATCGTCGGTCATCCACAGGCTGGCCACGGCCGAGGCGACAACCGCCAGCAGCATCGCCACAATGAATGGCGGCGCCAGCTTGATGTAGCGGCGCCAGATGGTCTGCAAGGGGTTGGCAATGCCGGGCAGCCCCTGCGGCGACAGCGATTTTGCCGCGAGGAAGCCACCAATGACGAGGAAGACTTGCACGGCGATGCGTGCGTAATCGTAGAGCCAGTCGATCAGCGAAGGCATGATCGTCCGCGCGTGGTCGGACATCGGTCCGTAGAACGCCAGGTGATGCAGCACGATCAATTGCGCCGAGCCGGCCTTCAAGAGGTTAATCAGGACAAACTGCGTCTGCTTCGTTTGCGCTGATCCGGGCGCCGTCGTTACTCCACTCATACATTCCAGCCTTACTCAACAATGTGTCACCCGGCACGAGATCGACTCACAATGTTGTCGAAATGGCCGAGTGACGCACTATAGCCGAGCTGGAAACATCAGGGCCGCGCGTTACATTCAGTAACTTCTTTGATTTCGCGGTCTTTACGCATTATTTTTCAGGATCCGGAGATTACGAACAGCTGCCGTACGCGTAATAGCCTGCCGAAGTGCGCCGCATGTCGGTATAGGCCGTGACCAGGTAATAGCCCAGGTACTGGTTCGAACTGGCGGTATATACCTGGCCGTCCGCGCCGATGTAAGCCCGGCCATTGGCCACGTGCGACACATTGCTGGCATACCAGTGGCTGCAGGTGAACGGCGCCGACGCATTGCCGCTGACGACCTTGTCGATCATGGTCTTGATGGCCACCATCTGCCCGCCGCTCTTGGCCGGGAAATTCACGTCTTCGTAGCCCCACCAATCCCAGCACCCGCCCGGATTATTCGCGCTGACGATCATCTGCGGATACAGCACGATGATCTTGTTGGTATCGGCCCAGCGGTTATAGCCCGCATTCTGGTAAAACGCGGTGCCGACGACAGACGCGCTCTGCAGGCAGCCGTGGAAAGCCACGTGCAGCCTGCACGCCTGCCCCGCGGTACAGGCGGCAGGCACATAGGCATAGCCGCTGCTGGCCATGCTGTAGACGTTGGGGTTGAAATTCCCCCAGAACGCTGCCTGGTCGAAGTTGATGAAGCTGCCGGTCAGCGCACCCACGTTCTTCGCGTTCAGCGGCCCATAGATCCATTTCAGGATTTCGCCCGCGGTATCGAAGTTGCAGTTGTTGACGTAAGGGAGACCGTTGACGCTGCAGCCGCTGCCGAAGAAATCGGTCGGGATCGAATGCTCAACCGTAAGGTTGTTCTTGTAATAGACGTTCGCGGCCGGAATGTAATTGGTGTACATCGTCTTGAGGTCGTCCATCACCGGCTGGCGGACCGTCGAATCGATCGTACCGGACAACAGGTAGACCTTGGATGCGGCCATGTTGCTGGTCGGGTCGATATAGCCGTTACCCGACCAGGTATTCACGACCGAAATCAGGTAAGGCAGGTTGCGCGATCCCGTATTCGCCATGCAGGGCCCGACCGATATCGCGACATTTCCCTGCGAGCAGTACACCGGCCCGCCGGCGATGATGCCGGCGCCCTTCCTGACGGTGGTCGAGTACGCGAAATGCATCTGCGCCGCCATGTGCGCGCCGGACGAGAAGCCGGATACGGACACTTCGTTGATGCTGACATTGTATTTGGGGAGGGCGACGATTGCCGCCAGGGCGCTCGCACTCAGCAAGCCGGCGGCGATGGTGATTCCTGCGGATAGGGCTGCGCCAATTCGAGCTCTCATCTTGTCTCCGATCGTCATGGTTATGTGAATCTGATGCGGGAAGGACGCGTCAATGTTCAACAGTTGACCGGAGGCAGAGTAATTCACTTAAGGAAATGTTCAAGCTGAAACGCTGTGCAATTACAACGGATGGCTGTGCAAAAATGATCCAAGATAATTTCTTTTGATCAACAATTGATGTGTTGGCCTAGAATGGCATGTCGTTTTCAAAATGTTTTGACCAGCCATGCTCCGACCACGATCAGCGCGCAGTGCTTATGCCTTTACCGCGTCCATTCTTTATACAGTTGCGTTGGCAAGTGCGCCTCTGTTATCCGCTCAGTCCCTGCCTGCACCGTCGCGTACGATGTACAAATGCAAGGTCAACGGAACGACGACGTATTCCGATACGCCCTGCCTTGGCGCTACCAAATTGGAAGTGGAGCCTACACGTGGTGTCAGCAAACTTTCTGGGAAAGAAAGACTGGGCAATGACGTCGTCAACGAACGCCATCGCGAAATGTTCGCGGACGCCATTCGGCCGCTGAGCGGAATGGATGCAAAACAGTACGTGACCTTTTCTCGTCGCCATCCGCTTTCGTCTTCTGCGCAGCAGGAATGCCGGACATTGGACCAGCAACTTCCGCTCGTCGAGGAAGAGGAAAAGCATGCGGCGCAGCCCTCGCTGCGAGACGTACAGTCACGACTCTTCGTCATGCGAAAACGGTTCTATGATTTGCGGTGCTGACTCTGCCATACCAATCGACATCCTCCATCTTTCGCAACAATCTCCATTTAGGAAATTACGTATGCTGATTTGTATTTGATGAGAAGCAGATCACAGGCTGTATGTGTTGTAGTTCTGGCCTAGCAGAAGTAAGGACGGCAATGGAATTTCCTTCTGGAATAATCCCTTTTTTACAGAAGTAATCCAACCAACAAGGGATTCCATGAAAAAGACCATCGCTGCACTCGCCTGCCTTGTATGCTCGACCGCCGCCCATGCAACCCTCTATAAACTGGATTTCACGGCAGGCGGCTACGGCCCCGGCATCTTCTCCGGCACCCCCGCCCCGCAAAGCCTGGTCACCGGCTCGATCCTGTTCCAGGCCGCGTCGCTGGGCGCCGCCGTCACCTCGATCGATGCCGTCGACCTGGCGATCGGCGGTCACATTTATACGCCGGGCGAAATCGGCACCAGTTTCTATGGCGATGGCTATACCTTCGGCGCCATCGCAAATGGTGTCGGCGTCACGCGGACGAACTCGGATGACTTCTATCTGATCCTGTCCAGCAATTACAATGTGTTCGCGTACGCGGTCAACGCTATCCCGGATACCTGGACAACGCGCAGCATCAACGCCCGCTACACGGAAGTGACGCTGCCGTCCAACGCGGTGCCCGAGCCGGGCACGGTGGCCTTATTGGGCCTCGGATTGACTGGCCTGGGTCTGCTGCGCCGCCGTCAGGCCCGCCGCGCCTGATCCCCGCCTACGAACTTCATGCCGCGCTTGCTGACCAGTTGCACAGCAAGCGCCGCCACCGCCGCCACTCCGAACGCAAGCGCCACCGACTGCTCACGCAAGGCCAGCGACAACACCATGCAAAAGGTCGCAAACGCGTAATACCCGCGCACCATCCCACGCAAGATCCCTTCCGCATACGCCCGCCCGGACGCATGGTGCGAAAAGCCGACCAGGATCGTGCCCATCACCGGAAACATGGCAAAGAAGCCGCTCAGGCGCGGCCCCAGCCCGGCCGCGGCGCAGGTGACGGTGAAGGACAAGCCCGCCCCAGCCAGCATCCGCAGCGGCAAATCATTCGGCTGCCTGGCGCTGCGTGCACCGACGCCCTCACTGCGCGGAAATAGCCGCGGCGCCACCGCCAGCAAACACACTACCAGCGCAAATCCTGGCAACAGCGGCAACGCAACCAATTGCAAGCCCGCCACCGCCGCAGCATATGCAAGCAAGGCGCACAGCATCGCCCCCGACACGCCAAACCGCCGCGCCGCCCAGGCATAGGCCAGGCAGAACACCAGCACGGCAATCACGGCCAGCAGCGTATTCCCGGCCGCCGTCGCCACGAAGCCGCGCCCCTGCTCGAGCGCCATCGTCAACAGGATCGGACCGGCGACGATGGGCAAGGCGGAAAACCAGCCGGCGGCATCCGGCCCCCAGCGCCGGCCGATCAGCGTCACTATATAAATGAGGGCAGGCACCAGGAACAGCTTCAGGACGAGGATGGCGGTCAAGGTCGGACTCGTGAAAAAGACGATGCGCGATGGTAAAGCCCGCCGCATTCGCAGGTCGAGTGCTATTGATGCCATCAATTGCTCATCTGAGCGACGGAGCCAGCTCAAGTAATCAATTCGTAATGTATTTGTAATGCAAAATAAATAAGCTGGTCACATTGCAAAGCTAAGCTGCGATCCAATTCCAACCGACCCAGCTTGCCTGATGAACCCCACCACCTCCGCCGTCCTGCGCCCCACCCTGATCGCCCTCGCCGCCGCCTTCCTGTGCGCCTCCGCAGCCCACGCCGACGACAAGCCGGCAAGCACCGCAGCCGCAGATGCGCCAGCCGCCGCCGCCCCGGCGATCCAGGACACCACGCCCCAGGGCGCCATCGCCACCGTCGAGATCTCGACCCGCAAAACCCGCTCCTCGGTCGCGATGGGCGGCGCCGAGATCCAGAAGGTGCTGCCGGGCGTGAATCCGCTGAAGGCGCTGCAGGCCCTGCCGGGTGTGAGCTTCCAGACCGCGGACCCGTGGGGCAACAACGAGCAGAACCTGTCGCTGTTCGTGCACGGCTTCAATGCGCAGCAGATGGGCTTCACGATGGATGGCGTGCCGCTCGGCGACCAGAGCTACGGCAACTACAACGGCCTGGCGCCGCAGCGCGCGCTGACCAGCGAAAACGTGCGCAGCGTGGTGCTGGCCACCGGTGCGGGCGACCTCGGCACGCCGTCGACCAATAACCTGGGCGGCTCCATCGAGACTTATTCGATCGATCCGGCCCGGGACCGCAAGCTCAACCTCCAGCAGACCCTGGGCAGCCACAAGGCGACCCGCACCTTCCTGCGCTTCGACTCGGGTGAAAAAGACGGCAACAGCTTCTTCCTCTCCGGCCTGCACCACGAAGCCAAGGCCTGGGATTTCAACGGCCGCCAGAGCAACGACCAGGTCAACGCCAAGTTCGTGCACCAGGGCGAGGCCGGCAAGCTGACGCTGTTCGCCGACTGGTCCGACAAGACCGAGCCGAACGAGGATTCGACCCTGCACCAGGCCGGCCTGGCCTCGCCCTACACGCGTCCCTTCCTGTACCCGGACTTCGGCGCGGCACTGGCCTACCTGAGCGCGAACGGCGCGCCGCCGGCATCGGTGGGCGCGAACTTCCGCAACTACTACAGCGACGCCCAGCGCACCGACAAGCTGGCCTATGCCAGGTACGAAGCCTACCTGAGCGACAACCTCACCTGGACCAACCAGTACTACTTCCACCACAACGACGGCGTCGGCGTGGTGGCCGGTCCGATCAACCAGGCCGGCCTGCCGGCGCTGTTCAACGTCTATTATCCGAACCAGAACCTGAAGCAGATCTTCGGCAATTCGGGCTACGCGACGCGCACCACCGAGTACAAGATCAACCGCCAGGGCTGGCTGTCCAACGTGCGCTGGGAAGTCGGCGCCCACCGCATCCAGGGCGGCCTCTGGTTCGAGCACAACAACTCGGGCGCCTACCGCCGCTGGTATGCGCTGGACGTGAACAACCCGAGCTCGCCGTACACGCGCCCGAGCAACCCGCTGATCACGCAGTACGGCAGCGACATCGACAACAAGGTCGTGCAGCTGCACCTGCAGGACGAATGGCGCCTGCGCGAGGACTTCGTGGTGCAGGGCGGCTTCAAGTCCAGCCTGCAGTTTGCCGAG
>Ga0265798_10012145_pt1 | contig 10424 bp, 14 predicted proteins | sample P3T30metagenome_FD_192430 | JGI IMG/M metagenome (GOLD analysis project Ga0265798, IMG submission 192430) | Plant litter microbial communities from East Loma Ridge, Irvine, California - P3 T30 | ecosystem: Environmental > Terrestrial > Plant litter > Unclassified | place: USA: California...
TAAGGCCGAACTTGTCTCATCTCACTACACTTCAAATCCCACTCTTTATACATCATCTCCTCTTGAGACAACGTCGATCGTCGTCACTTGTTACTCTCAACAATCAACAAACACATCATCACACTCTTTCGTCCAACTTGAACACGATCATTAACCTCGACACTCGACTACCGAATACCGATATCGATATCGACGCACCCCTTCGCCACTAGATTTAAACTATAAACAGTGAGTTACGACTCTATTCCCGTCACCGGATGGTCATAGCGGGATCCTAGATCAGAGACTTGGGGAGCCTTGACTTCAACGATCACTACATATACTGCTGGCTCCTAGCCACCTACACACCACCACGTCAGACACCACTACCGTGCACAGTTGCTGACCACCAGAATTTAAAGGATGTACACTGCTCAGTTGATCAACATCCTCCCCACCCTTGCCCTTTTGGGTATGGCCATGACTGGTATCGAGTCCGCTCCTGTGAGTCTACGTTCTACCTCACCCATAATGCATTACCTGCACCGCATTTCACCCCCCTTTCATAACAACCACCCACAATTACCCCTACCAGCCAAGCCAAACATTAAAGGACCCTATACTGATATACAGAACGCACTCGCTCACGGCGCTCAACGACGTGATCACCACAAGCACCTCGCTGCTCGACAAAGGCTAGAAACCAACGTCTCCAAGAGACGATCTACCGGTCTCGTTCGACGAGCCGCTGACGGATCCGCTTGTCGAGTCCGAGGATCTTCCCCACCAGCTGCCGCCGCTCCTTCCGCTGCCGCTCCATCACCCGAAGCTGCCGCCGCATCGCCATCTCCTTCCGCTGAGGCTTCCGCCGAGGCCTCCGCCGCAGCTTCCGTCGAGGCTTCCAGTGCTGCTGCTCCCGCTCCTTCTGCTTCTGAGACTCCAGCTTGGTCCGAGGCCGCTGCCGCCGCTCCCGCTTCTTCCGATGCTGCTGCCGCTTGGTCCGCCCCTGCCGCTGCTTCTTCTGCTGCTGCCCCCGCTCCCGCCCCTGCTAGCAATGGTGGATGGTCCAACACTGGAGACAAGTACGGTATGGCATGGCCCAATGGAGATTGGTCTGCCCAGGGACAATCTGACTACATTGGAAACTACATTGGATCCAGGGCTTCTTGGTACTACACCTGGTCTCCCCATTGTGTTGTACGTCACTCTTACGCTCAATTGCCAACCGGACTGACATACAGGGATCCGGAGACAACCTTGGTCTCGAGTACGTTCCTATGCTCTGGGGTCCTCACCAGCTCGGTGATTGGCACTCTCTCCAGAACAGCTGGCCTTCGGCCGTCAAGTCTGCTCTCTTCTTCAACGAGCCCAATGAGTCTGGACAGGCCAACATCTCTCCTCAGGACTCTGTCGGTTACTGGATGAACGACTACCTTCCCGTCAGGCAAAAGGGAATCAGGCTCGGTGGTGCCGCTACCACCTCTGCTCCTTCCGGTTTGCAGTGGGTCCTCGATTTCGAGAGGATCTGTGTTGAGTGGGGAAACTCTGCCGCCGACTGTAGGAACGAGTAAGTTCGATCCTATTGTTTGGTCACGCTTGTACTGATATCAGCTTCTTGCCTCTCCATTGGTACGATGTCTCCGTTGATGGATTCAAGCAATACGTCCAGAACTTCCACGACAAGACCGGACACAACATCTGGGTTACCGAGTACGCTTGCCAGAACTTCAACGGTGGTGCCCAGTGTTCCGATGACCAGAGTATGTCCCCTTTCTCTCCTTCTCTCTTGGCAGTAGCTGACACACAGCCTGGAACCTCCACGTCCAGATGGCTGCTTGGTTCGATCAGCAAGATTGGGTTGAGCGATACGCTCCCTTCGGTGCTATGAAGAACATGCAGGGTGTCCAGCAAAATAACGCCCTCATGAACCCAGACGGATCCATCACCGCCCTTGGATCCTGGGTAAGTCTACCCCTACTGTCATGAAGAGTAGAGCTAATATGACAGTACATGAGCAGCGCATAAACGCACTAACTAACTTTACGAACGGCACAAGTCAAATTCATTCAAATGATACGATACGACCCCAACGTTCCCCTAGAATCAAACTTTTCCCGCTTTACGTCTTCTCTCGACTCTCCAATGTTTCAATTTCAACCCTGTTTTCCTATTCCACTGGACAATATTTTACTAGGCTTTCTCTTCAAAGTTCAAAGTTACTAGTAATAGTAGTTGTGCAGAATACTTTTTACTTAGCTACCGCTGGCCTGGTGTTGGCGGTGGGGATGCAGGTGTTTTCTGGATAAAGCAGGCGAGGAGGATCGTGGAGGAGTACTGATTGAGGATGACTCCATCTACGATACTTACAAGTACGACTTGGAAAAGGGTACTGATACGATCTGTCGAACCGATCTAAATGGTGAGGGCACTATCAAAGAGGAAGCTTGATTGGTTCTGAGGATTGGACGGAGTACTGCGGCTGAATAGAACGAGTACGATCTCATAAGAACCATCTATCAGTGAAACCTAATAACCCAAAATACTATCTGTCTACTCATTTGGCCTCTCATCTAGCCCTTACGTGCTCCGTCGGTCTAACATTTCTGCCACATCTTTACGGACTTTACTGCCATTCCTCGTTGGGTAGGATCAGATGGCCAGGTAGGGTACCACCTCTCTTTGGCTTTCCAGAAGTCTATGAGTCAGCCTAGTCTCGGTTACGATAGAGGGGAGAGGACTCCAGGGGGACTACAAGAGCAGGAGAGGGCGGAACGGGATGAAGAGTGAGGAGGAAGGGGAGACAGATCGACTGGACTTACCGCTCATGGCACTTGGTGAGGAATCCAACCATGGTTTAGACCCCAAGTTATCCGGGAAGAAACCGTTTGTTCCGCCCACAGCGACATCCAGGATGAGGTAGAAATCTGATTTGTCAGTCATTGAAAGCGAAGTGAGGGTCCAGCCCGAGCTAGGCCGGAGAACAGGAAGCGGGTAGGTACCAATATGGGACTACTCACCTTGATCGAAGGGAGCGGCATTGTTTGTTGAGCTATACCAAGGGTTGGTGACTGGCTCAGCTATACTTCCATTCTGCCAGTATGTAGGGTAATCTCCTCTCTTCCAGAATGGCTGATCGAATTTGTATTCCATGATTGACTTTACTTTGTTATCGATGTCTAGGCGTCAGTCAAATCCTGTCACAAACATTCTTGAGAAGCTATGGAACTGAGGGGTAGATGACGTTCAGACATACAGGTAGTGAGGTATTTATCGGTCCATTCCAAAGTGTATTTATGGTATACACCGGCGAAATTTTGTGCTCTGTTGGACCTGATTCCCCAAGTCTTGAGATACGAGTCTAATTTTGCGACAGGTCCCCAATGAAGTGCGGATTGAACGTGATCATTCCCTAAGGTGCCGTAGGTATAGTTGTTTCCTCTTGATTCGATAATCTATTCGGTTAGATCGTACAACTTATGATCAAATACGATATGTACTTACATCAATTTCACCTGATCTAGGCCAGACTCCGTATTTCTCATCGGCGGGCATCATCCAGATTGCTGGCCACAACCAATCACTGATATAAGCGTTAATACTGTCCAAGACTGCTGACGAATCGGCCAAGTCAACTCACCCAGTTGGCATTCTAGCAGTAACCTCAACCTTTCCATACTTGATACTTGCTTTACCCTTCGTAGTGAGTCTTGAACTCATGACGGGGTTGATCATTGTCCCCAAGCTCGAGTTACTGACGGCCCCACATTGGGTTACGTTGGTAGAGGTACATGTTCCGTCGATTGTCAAGTTAAGGGTGTACCCGTTTGTTATCGCATCTACACCCAAATGGTCGGATGTCAAGGTGGGTACGAGATACAGGGTCTCGTCGGCGATGTAGGAGTTGTTGTCGGAAGCACTTGTCCATTCGAATTGATTGTTCCTGTTCGTCAGTAGACGTTCCGACGAGTACACAAGTTGGGGAATGTCGATCGTAGACGACTTGGAAGGAGCTAGCTAAAGGCAGTAGACAAAGCACATACCCATAACCGTCCAATCTGACTTCCCTCGTCCAGAATTGATCAATGCCTCGCGAGAAATTATCGTCCATAACTAGACATCTGCAGTGCCGTCAGCCAGGGTCCCGAGTCGATGGAAGGCACCGGGAACAGATAAAATCATGGTTACTCACAACTTGCCAGGTTGGGGTACCGATCGGATTCCGAGATAGATGACTACCTATTAGCTCCATTCACGTCACTGATCAAAGCAAATGTGCGAGCAGAGTTACAGGAAAGAAGAATGAAAGAACTTACAAAGGGCTCCCACCGCGAAACCTAGACCGACCAATGACCAGAAAATGATCTTGCCCCATCGATGAGCTGGATCCGGGTATTGTCTCCACGGCTTCTCTATCTCGCCTCTCAGTTTGGTGGAAGGCCAAGCACGCCTTGCGAAGAGAGTACTTCCACTAGATATAGGTCTTTTGTATTGTACAGCAGAACTGTATGAAGAGCTAGGTCTTGACGAGTTTCTGTTGAGCAAGCCCGGTCTAGAAGGACCAGGGTTGGGGGAGCTGTTACCGGATAAAGAAGATTCGGATAGTAGTGAAGGTAGTGATTCGTTATTCGAAGAATGAGAAGATGAGAATCTGACTGACGAGTGTCGAGGGGAAGAGAGGTTGGTAGTGAGGATAGGAGATGTTGGCATAGTTCCGCTGTTGGGTCGAGACCTGGGGGGTGATTGATCGCCCTTTTCGATAACGTCTTCTAATGCTGGGACTGGGACCCGGGGGGTGGTTGGAGGGGAGAGAGGCCTAGTGGGGATAGGAGATAATGGGATGGTTCCACTGCTGGGTCGAGATCGGAATAAGGGGGGTGATCGATCACCTTTTTCGACAACGTCTTCCAATGCTGGGACTGGGATTCGGGAGGTGGTAGTGGTAGAAGTGCTCATGATGTTCGGAGTGAGGAATTGGGATGAGGAAGAGATGGGAAATTTACGAGACAAGTTCGCTTCATTATCAGTGTTCTGAAATCACTGGTATAGTTCTCATACCGCAATCTATTCCTTCTCACGGCGGCCGTACGACACCAGGCCCAGTACCGGGCACGGGCTCGGGCTGTATGTAGCATAAGCCTGCCCACGGTTCCGATCCGAGTAGCCCGCCAAGTTCATCTCATCCCGGAAACTTGGTACGTCCTCCCCACCACCTTCCCTAGCCCGAGGAGTCGTTTCCAACCGGTCCTATCTTGACGTTATCACCAATACGTCTCATAGCCCGTCAAGAATCGTACCCTTCATGTAAAGCCATGTTAGAAGACTGCTCATGCCCCGCGTGAAGATGAATGAGCCACAGGTCCGGTTCTTCCAGGGAATATCACAGCGGGTCAGGCACCGGGAGATCTTTACCACTGTAGTATCGAGCTGGAACGACTGCTGATCGACGCTTGTATGAGTTAAATACATACTACCAGATGCATATGCTTAAATATACGTCCCGCTTGCCAGTCCCGCATTTGTGTTTGACGTGTGCAGCTGGAGACGGGACAATTGTTATGGGTGATTGGGGTGCCTGGACCGGCTTCCGTCGGCTTCGCTATTCAAGTCCAACATCAGTGGCATCCTCCTCATCTCGCTGGTGGTCTCCTCTATCAGAACCGTTCCGTAACGTTGAAAAGGGGGTGGCTGTTATCACGAATGGTAGTGTGTTAGACGTTCCGCGAATCTCGCTCGGGGCTTCCGTCCCGCAATCAGCACCCACGACTCGTGATAGAGGTCTGGCCCGTGATGTAGGCAGAAACTCCTCACTACAACGAGGTAGCAGGTGGTATCTCGGAGCGCTCATATCTTTCGGCTACTTTTCGAGGAGGACAGTAGTTCGGTAGCCCCCTCCCGTCCGGGTAGGCGTAAAGACAAGTAACGAGATGGCCAGGTCAGATCGGTTCGGCTTGCGTCGTAACAGTCCCAAGGTACTTCGAAAGTGAGCAAGGTAGGGTCAGAGGGGAGATGAGGGCGAGAAGAAAGATCTGCCGCGATTCTCATGCACATTCATTGCCTACCCGGGCTTGTGTGAAACGGTAGATAAGGAGCGATTATATAAAAACGTTTCTTGGTCTTCGTAGAATTCCTGTCCCACATCCTTCACTCCAACTCCAACTCCATCCTTCTTCATCCCCTTCCTCTTGTATCACACAACAAGATGGGTATCTTTAGTAAACTCCGTAGATCAAAACCAGCCGACGATGCTCCTCCTCCCCCTCCCGAGACCGACGACGACGAAAAGTCGACCGATTTCCGACCCCACCTCAACCCGTTGACACTTGACGCGGTGGATGTTATGGCAGATATGATATATAGATCTTGCTACCCAGAAGGATGGTTCACTTCTCCCGTAGATCCCTCCGAGTGGTCAGATGAGGTCGTTACGGGTGTTACGCTCCGATCAAAGTATGGTAGCGTGAGGAGTTGTCCGGGTGAACATCCCGGATTTGCAGCATTCGAGGAGGCTATCGTCAAGTTGAATGCTAGGATCGCGATGAAGCTTCGAAGTAAAGCTGTTGATGTTGCTATGAAGAACTATATGTAAGTCAAAGACTAGCATTACTTCGATTTACGATAATCCGGCTAACAATCTCTAGTGACGTAAATCCGGACATGCACCAATTGAACATTGATGCCGATAACCGGATTCAGGTATGATTATCTCCACGTACAAGTAACTTATCCGATACAATGCTGATGGTAGGTTCTGGATACGATCGAGTCAATCGCAAGCGCCAGAAAGAATCAGTATGCAGCATTCATAAGAGAGGAAGGTGTACTGGTAGTCTGGGCCGACAATGTCCAGGCCCTCATTCCGACCGCCAAAAAAATCGAAGCGTCCCTCGTAGCATTCCTATGGGCGGATGAGACCGATGAATTCTCCACCGTCCCCACCCTCTCCAAAAGTCCACGACCCACTCTGTCAAGATCAGCAATGACTAGTCGATCCATCATCACTGTGGACTCTAAATCTCAAACCCCTTCTACAAATGTCACCACACCCTCTATTTTCGGGGACAAGCACCAAGTCGAGTTCGGCCAGATGCCGGATCAACTTCCTCTCCCTACAGACCAGGAGAAGGTTGACACGAATGTGGATATGGAAGATCCCTACAAGGCCGAGATGATCGCCAATCGAAAGTTGAGGCCCGTCTCTCTTATCTCGCCCTTTGCCAACGGTATATCAGTAGCCTTGGCTATTGTCCTCATGTGTTTGGGTCTACGTGCGTTTCCTATTTCAAACCATCCAGTGTGAGATGCTGATGAACAGGAGCCCTCTTTATTCGATACATGTACGATAAAAATCCCATTCGGTTTGCTCTCGCCGCAGTCCTCCCGCCCGTATTGTTCATGTGTGCTTTCCCATGCTCAGTCTTGGTTTCTTCACTGGTTCGTCCCTCTCCATTGCAATCTATGTGCTGACGTCCAGGTATCCATCTTTGGTCCCGTCTCGCAATACCACTCCAACTCGGCGTTCTATAGCGCCATTCCCCCGAGTAGAGACCAGGTCACCACCGACTTGATGCCCATCACTGTTCAAGTGCCGGTCTACAAGGTATGCACTATCATTGTCAAATGATCTTCAACTGACCTACAGGAATCCCTGGATCATGTCATTATGCCGACCATCGAATCACTTAAAAAGGCAATGACAACTTTTGAACGTCAAGGTGGAACAGTAAACGTTATAGTTTGCGACGACGGTCTTCAGCTCATAAGTGAAGGCGACCGCAACCGTCGAATAGAATACTACGCCAAAAATAATCTCGCTTACGTCGCTCGACCTGCTCATGGTCAAGATGGCTTCCAGAGAAGAGGTAGATTTAAGAAAGCCGGGAATCTTAATTACTGCAATGCGCTCTCTTTGCGAATTGAGGATTTGATGGACGAGATGAGAGTCGAGATACTGTCTAATGAGGAGAAATCGATAGAATTTTGGTCCGAAGAGGAAGACAAGAAGCTTTATGAAGTCGCTTTGGCCAAAGCTATCGAAGAGAGTGAGGGCCGAACCTGGGCCGCTGGAAATGTCAGAATGTAAGTCATGGATATATTGCACAGTCACTTACGATAGTGGCGAAGTCATTTTACTGGTCGATTCCGATACCAGGGTACCAGAGGATTGTTTCATGGATGCCGCACTAGAGATGCAGCAAAACCCGAATGTTGCCATCATGTAAGTCTCTCTTACTACTTAATACCTTGGAGCTCAAAGCTGATCCCAGCCAACACGCTTCCGGAGTCATGAAAGTTGCCAACCACTTTTTCGAAAACGCAATGACGTTCTTCACCTCCATGCTCCAGATTAGTATCTCATTCACGGTCGCCAACGGTGATGGTACGTCATGCCTTCTCTCAAATTGAGCATGCTGATCAAGATCCAGTTGCTCCGTTCGTAGGCCACAATGCCTTCCTTCGATGGTCAGCCTTGCAAGAATGCGCTAAAATCGACCCATACGACGGCGCCCCTCGCGTTTGGTCTGAATCGCATGTTTCGGAGGATTTCGAAATCTCACTCAGTCTTCACTCAAACGGATGGACCCTTCGATGGGCAACGTACTCCAACATGAATTTCCAAGAGGGAGTCAGTCTTTCTGCAATTGACGAGATGGCAAGATGGCAAAAATACTCTTACGGTTGCTCGTACGTGCCGTGCCCTCACCCTCCTATACACAGGATGAAATGAGCTGACAATAAGTGAAATCGTTTTCAATCCTTTCCGATACTGGTTCACCAGGGGTGGTCCATTTACCAAGCTCTTTCGTTCATTCTTGTGGTCGCCCATTCCCCCTCATGCCAAATGGGGTATCATGGCTTACATTTTCTCTTATTATGCCATTGCCCTCGCCTGGATCATATCTCTACTCAATTATGCCCTCGTTGGAGCACTTAGTACGCCCTCGGCTTCGCGATTGCTCATGCGCTAACAATCAGGTATGCAAGATACGTTCTACGTCACCTCGTGGCAGGTGTTCTTCATCTGTCTCATCCTCTTTTCCGGTCTCAACAATGTCGCTACCTGTATCCTCCGATACCGACTCAAACTCGAGGACGCAGGGAAAACCGCTATTCAGCAGTTCAAATGGGTCCGTAAGTCTGACCTTTCTCTGCGTTCATCCATGAAGCGATAGACAGTCTGACCCGTAGCCTTCTTTGCGATGTTCTTCTCTGGCATCTCGTTCAAACTCGCTTGTTCATTGCTCTCCCACTTGTTCTCGATCAACGTGAGCTGGACTTCGACCTCGAAGGAAGTCACGAAATCAAATTTCTTCCTTCAAGTTCCAATGATCCTCAAGCAATTCTGGGGTCAGATCATTCTTTCCATAGTAGTCATTGTGAGTCCCTCTGTGTTTGATATGAGAGTCTGATATTGATTATTAGGCGGGAGTAATCATCGCTACTACTTCGGTCGTCCCCCATTCGTACAGGGTTTCCAACATCGAAGCTCTGATCCCCGTACTAGTCACTTATATCGGTCACCTCATCTGGCCTTTCGTCCTAGACCCCTACTTCACTACATTCAACGTAAGTCCATTCCGGACGTGACGCGGGTATTTCGTCAGCTGATCATCAGTTCTAAACGTGCTCGATACAAAATTTTCGTTTCTAGATTGGTTTCTTGTTTTGGGTTTTGGGTTTTGGGTCATCTCGTATTTTTCCGGGTACTTCGCCGATATGCAATTTCCGTGTTCCATACAGAACGGAGCTTCTCAACGGAGCTTCTAGAGTGTGTGACTCGCGTGCTGCCGATTGATGAGGCGTTGATTCCCATCGTTTGTTTCCTACCATTTCGGTCATCTGTTTTCGGGTCCCGCGGCGGATAATCATGATCTGTAATAATTCCCACATGAAATACCAATCTCGTAAAATAAGCTTTACTTCTGGTGTCTCGTGACCGAGGCAATAGACTTGCCGCATGCGCAAAGTACTGGCGCATGGGTATCATGACTAACAAACCAAACATGGACGCATGGGCCCTGGCAACTCTATTTTTCCGATCGCTTCTGGTGAACCTTTGCTGACCATCCTTTACCTCCACTTCCCCTTGATGAAATGCTTCTATCCGAAAGACCATACCAAATCATTTCGGGGTTGGTCGTACCGCGGGACAGACGCGTGTCCTAAGCCATTGAAAAATCCCCGGATACGACGGACGCCGGAGCTTGACACCTTTTGACGACGCGTAATGCTAATTATACTTGGCAGCCAGACACACCTAGACCCAGTATTCTGGAGTCCTGGAATCCTGAACACGATCAAACACGTCAGGGCAATGATCATAGCCTGCGGTCAGAGGGCATTTGCCGATGTTTCATCCAGGAATGGAACGCCACCCGCCGGCGTCAAGACAGCCAAGCTCGCTAGCGTCATTAGGTCCGGCCGTAACACTGTCTTCTTTTTGATTA
>Ga0265798_10012147_pt1 | contig 10423 bp, 6 predicted proteins | sample P3T30metagenome_FD_192430 | JGI IMG/M metagenome (GOLD analysis project Ga0265798, IMG submission 192430) | Plant litter microbial communities from East Loma Ridge, Irvine, California - P3 T30 | ecosystem: Environmental > Terrestrial > Plant litter > Unclassified | place: USA: California...
CGGAGGACAGCGCCACACGGCTCAGCCCGCGCAGCAAGCTCCACGCGCTGCTCGCCGCGCAACGCTATCGCCAGGGCCTCGCCCCGTTCATCCTCGTCTCGGGCAGCGCGGTCCACCCGCGCGGCACGCGCTTCGTCGAAGCCGTCGAGATCCGCCGCGCGCTGATCGAGCGCTACGCAATTCCCGCCGATCGCATCATCCTCGAACCCTATGCGCGGCACACGACGACCAATCTGCGCAACGCCACGCGGCGGATGGTCGCGCTCGGCATCCCGCTCGACCGGCCGACGCTGATCGTCACCGACGCGCAGCAGAGCGCCTATATCGAAAGCCCGACCTTCACCACGCGCAACACCGCCGAGCTCGGCTACATGCCCGGCACGATCGGCCGGCGGCTGTCCGTCTACGACCTCGAATTCCGCCCATCGCGCCAGTCGCTCCGCCAGGATCCCCGCGATCCGCTCGACCCATGACCGGCCCCTCCCGGCGGCACGCCCCCGCAAACACAAATCCCCCAACCCCAACCCCAACCCCAACCCCAACCCCAACCCCCACCCCGGCGAAGGCCGGGGCCCAGTTGGGGAACAACACTGATCGGGGACAACGCGCGTGCCTCCCCGCCATCCCGACCCCGTTCCGGCCGTCACCGTCGAGAAGCATCCTCACCCATCCGCTCGTCCTGGCCATGCTGCTAGTTCCCACCGCCGCATCCGCCCAGGACACCCCCGCCGATCTCGTCGACCCGTTCGTCGGGACACTCGCCGATTTCGGCCAGCTCACCCCCGCCGCGGTCGCGCCGTTCGGCATGGTCCAGCTCGGCCCCGACACCAGCCCCGCCAACCACGCCGGCTATGATCATGCGGCCACCACGTTGCTCGGATTCTCACACACGCGCGGCGTCGGCGTCGGCTGCGGCGGTGCGGGCGGCGACCTGATGATCGCGCTACGCTACGCCGGCAGCGGCGGTGCTCCCGCACAGATCGACAAGACCAGCGAACGCGCCCGCGCCGGCACCTACAGCGTCCGCTACGACGCCGGCATCCTTGCGGAGACGACCGCGACGCGCGGCGGTGGCGTGCTGCGCTTCACCGTGCCGCGGGCGGGCACGCTCGACCTGCGGATCGACCCGCGACGCAGCTACGCCAAACGGCTCTCGGCCAACTGGGCGCGCCTCGACAGCGACGACCTGCATGCCGATCTGGTCGCGGGCACCGTCTGCGACCAGGGTGCCTATCGCCTCCACACCGCCAGCCGGATCCGGGTCAACGGCCGCCTCGTGCATCGCCGGCTGAGTGTCGGCACCGGTGATCTGGCGACGCTCCGCCTCGTCGCCCGGGCGGGGGACCGGATCGAGATCCGCACCGGGCTATCGAGCGTGGATGGCGGCGGCGCGACGCTGACCCGCGACACCGAACTCGGCGACCGGCCGTTCGCGACCATCGCCGCAGCGACCCGGTCCGACTGGAACCGCGTGCTCGGACGGGTGGTACCGACCGGCCCACGCGACCGCCGCGCGCTGTTCTACACCTCGCTCTACCGCGTGATGCAGACCCCGGTCGCGATCGACGATCCGGACGGCCGTCACCGCGACAAGACCGGCCGCATCGCGGCCTCCCCCAAGGGCCGGACGCGCTATGCCAGCTGGTCGCTCTGGGACAATTACCGCACGCAGATGCCGCTGCTGGCGCTGCTCCAGCCCGAACGCAGCCCCGACATCGCCGCCTCGCTGGTCGCGCTCTATGCCGGTGGCAAGCCGCAATGGTCGACCCGCGACGAACCGTTCCTGACGGTGCGCACCGAACATGCCGGGATCGCGCTGCTCGATATGCACCGCAAGGGGATCGCGTTCGACACGGACGCGGCGCTCGCCGGCATGGTCGCGGACAGCGCCACGCTCAAGCGCGGCACTCCCGACGAACAGATCGAGGCCGCCTATGACGACTGGGCGACCGCCGAACTCGCACGCGATCTCGGCCGCACCGATCTCGCCGCGCGCTTCACCGCCAAGGCGCTGTCCTACCGCCCGATGTGGCGATCGGTGTTCCAGTCGCCCGGCGCGGACGGCGACGTCGTCAAGGCGCGCGGGCTCTATCAGGGCACGCTGTGGCAATATCGCTGGGCACCGGTCTTCGATCTCGGCTGGATCACCCAGACGGTCGGGCGCGCGCGTCTGCTGGGCGAACTCCAGACCTTCTTCGGGCAGGGCCTGTTCAACATGACGAACGAGCCCGACATCCACGTCCCCTGGATGTTCGCCGCGCTGGGCGAGCCCCGGCCGACCGCGGATCTCGTCCGGACGATCCTGAGCCGGCCGATCGCGCATCCCTATACCAACAGCGGCAAGCTGGCGGTGCCGTTCGTCGGTCGCAGCTTCGCGCTGGCGCCGCAGGGATTCGCCGACGGGATGGACGATGACGCGGGCGGCATGACCGCCTGGTACGTCTTCGCATCGCTCGGGCTCTATCCGCTCGTACCGGGTGAGCCCTGGTACGTCCCGACGACCCCCGCGTTCGAACGGGTCCGCCTCGATCTCGGCAAGGGGCGCGTTCTGCTGATCCGCCGCGACGGCCCAGCGGACGGCGTGGTGCAACGGGTGACCCTGGACGGACGCGCGCTGTCCACGACGCGGATCGATCATGCCGATCTGATGCGCGGCGGCACGCTGGTCGTCACCACGCAGGCGCCGCGCTTGCAAAATGTCCCGCAACTGCAAGACAGCCGCGCTAGGGTCGCGGTCGATGGCATGCTCCACCCCCGATAACGCCGCCGCCGCCGCGCCGCCCGCCACGGCGCGGATGCTCGGCTATGCGAGCGGCAATTTCGGCAAGAACCTGCTCGCGTCGACGATGGACGTCTTCCTGATGTTCACGCTGACCGAATATTGGGGGATATCGCCGCTCGCCGCCGGGCTGATCGTGATGCTCGGGCTGGTCTGGGACGGGCTGTGCAACCCGCTGCTCGGCCGCCTGCTCGACCGCGCCACCGACCGCGCGGGGCTCTACCGCCGCCTCCTCGTCCTCGCCGCCCCTGTCGTCACCATCCCCTTCACCATCCTCTTCCTCCTCCCGACTCCCCAGCCCTCCCTCATAATTCCCTGGGCGATCAGTCTCGTACTGGTTTTCCGCACCGCCTATGCGACCTGCGATGTCGCGCATAATACGTTGATGATGCGGATGACGGGGCCGCAGGGTGCTGCAACGACGCTCTCCGCCTTGCGGTACATGTTCAGCTGCCTCGGCGCGCTGGCGGTCGCCGGCTCCGCCCCCGCCTTTGTCGACCCCGCGCTTGCAGGGGGTCATCGCCTCATCGCCACCACGGCCTGTGCCGCCCTCGCCTATGTCGCGACTTTGTGGCTGGCCGCCGCATCAGGGCCCGCCGCCGCCCCAGCGCCGCCGCGAACACCGGCCAAGCCGCAAACGCCGCTCCGGGTCTGGATCCTCGGCAATCGTCCGTTCTGTGCGCTGCTGGTGTTCGGTTTCGCGCAGGCGCTGACGCTGCCGGTCTTTGCGCGGTCCTTCGCCTATATCGGCAAGGGGGTGATCCACGACCCCGACTGGACCGCGCGCGCGCTCACGACGCTCGCGCTGTCGCAACTCGTCATGCTGCCGGTCTGGGTCGGAGCGAGCCGGCGCGCCGGCCAGCACGGCGCTCTTGCAGCAGCGCTGATCCTCGTCGCGATCGGATCGGCGGTGTTCGCGACGGGACCGCGCGGCATGATGGCCGGGATCGCGCTGTTCGGCGCCGGGAATGCGGGCGTGCAGATGATGATCTGGGCGCTGCTCGCCGACGCGATCGATCACGGCGAGCGCCGGACCGGGGTCCGGCTCGAGGCGGTGCCGGTCGCGTTGCTGCTCCTGACGCTGAAGCTGGGTGGCGGGATCGGCGGTGCGCTGTTCGGTCAGGGCCTCGCCCTGGCCGGCTGGACCGGCACCGCACCGCTCGACGAGACCGGCGGCGGACAACTGCTGGCCATGGCGTGGGCGATGCCGGTGGCGGGGGCGGTCATCGGCATCGCGATCTTGTGTTGCAGATCCGTACCGGTGCGGAACGTTCCTTCATCCTTGCAGCGCGCAGCCTGCCCAAGAGCGTGAGCAGATCCCGCGCCGGATAGCGGCCGGCCCCGTTGTCATACATCGCCCGGCACGACGGTATATCGAACCATGCCGCGCATTTCGCGGTCGCTATCTCCGGCGCATCCCCGCGCTTTCCGACGCCTTTCCGCGGGCCGCTGCTTACAGTTGCTGAAACAAAGTGTTGGACGTCAGATACTGTGAAGAATAATAGACAGTGCACAGCCTGGCATGCGGACCCGGCGCTTGGTCGAGAGGAGCAGGATTATGAAATCAGCATCCACGATTCGGTTTGGACATGTGGCACTTTGCGTCGCGCTCTCGGCTACGGCGCTCTCAGCCTGCTCGAAAAAGGCGGCCGAGGAGCCCGCCGCAGGCGAAACCGCTGCCGCCGCGCCGGAAGCCGCTACCGCAAACGCCGCGGCTCCGGCTGAGGCTGCCGCGCCGGCTGCGACCGCATCCGCCGCAGCTCCGGCTCCCGACAATGTCGATACGCTCAGCGGCGTCAAATTCGCCGGCTATACGGGCGATGCCGCCAAGGGGAAGACCGCGTTCATCACCTGCCAGACCTGTCACGCGGTCGAGGCCGGCGTGAACAAGATCGGCCCCTCGCTGCACGAAGTGGTCGGCCGCGCCGCGGGAACGGTCGCCGGCTACACCTATTCCGCCGCCAACAAGAATAGCGGGATCACCTGGACCCCCGAAAAGCTGTTCCAGTATCTCGAAAAGCCGCAGCGCGTCGTCCCGGGTACCAAGATGGCGTTCCCGGGCATCCCCGATCCGCAGAAGCGCGCTGACGTGATCGCCTATCTGCAAGCCGGCGGCTGAGCCGAACCGCCGCCCCTGCCCCACCGGTCCCGCTCCTGCCTGTTGCGGGACCGGGCGGGATCGGTCGCAGCTTCGCTTGACCGCAGACCATGGCCCGGTCGCCGCAGAGCAGGGTGTGAAACGCCAAGCCCGGTCCTCCACCCTGGCATGATCGACATTCAGCCTCGCGCCGTCCTTGCCAGATCGGCGAGATGGACCGGGAGCGAGACGATGAGCGGCACCGCGACCCAAGGCCAGCCGAGCCCGGTCAGCGCGGCGCGCAGCGCGACCAGCATCAGCATGCCCGGCGTCAGCCGGAGTGCCGCGGTCGCCATGCTCCACCCCTGCCGTCGCAGCCAGAGAAGTTCGAGGGCGATGACCCCCAGCACGATATCGACCGCGTGCCCGCTGGCGAATAGCCAGGTCAGGAAAAGGGTCCGTTGAGCTGGACGATCGCCAGATTGAGGTAACCCGCGAACCCCACCCACAGCAGATAAGGCAGCAGCAGCGCTGCCGCGGACCGCGAATGCCGGGCCAGGACGACGATGAGCGACAGGATCGACAGCCAGAGCACGACCATTTCCGCGACCGCCCAGTCGGGCCGCTGCAGGCGGAAGAAGACGAGGCTCCACAGGATGTTGAGAAACCCGTTGCCCGCGAACAGGCCAAGCAGCCATTCGCGCTCGCGCCACCCCGCAATCGCCCGCCACCCCGTCACGCCCGCCAGGGCCGTGCAGCTGTAGATCGCGGTCCAGGCCAGCCCATAGGCGGCGTCGGGCGGTGCCCAATGCGGCTTGAGCAAGCTGGCATACCAGGATCCGGTGTCGATGATCGTCGCGCCCACCAGCGCCACCAATGTCGCGAGCAACGCCGCGATGCACACCGGAAAGATCCAGACCCTATCCATCGCGCATCAACTCGCAGTCTGCAGCAGATGCCGCATGTCCTTGGCGAAGATCCGCGCATAGGCGAGCGGCCGCGCATAGATCAGCTGCTTGTTCATATAGGCGTGCCAGGTCAGATGCTGGACGTCGCGGTCGGCGCACATCGCCACGAAGCGTTCGCGGCGGCAATCGTCGCGGTACCAGAAATGCTGCATGATCGCGAGGATGCGGAACACCAGCCCATGCGCGCGCATGAACCGCCGCCGCACCGCGCCGAGCGCCCTGGGGTCTCCGTTGGCGAGGAAGGTATCGACCGCCTCGGCGGCGAACCGTGCGGACAGCATCGCGTAATAGAGCCCCTCGCCCGACGCCGGCGCGACCGCCCCCGCGGCATCGCCGATCACCAGCACGTCGCGGCCATTATCCCATCGCCTCAACGGGCGGAGCGGGATCGGCGCGCCCTCGCGACGCAGCGTCACGCACGATTCGAGCCCGAGCCGCACGCGCAAACGGCTGGTCGCGTCACGCAAACCATGCCCCTTGTGCGCGCTGCCGACGCCGATGCTCGCGGTATCGCCATGCGGGAACAGCCAGCCATAGAAATCGGGCGAAAATTCGGCTTGATAGAAGACGTCGCACCGGGTGCGATCGAACGCCGCGGTGCCGGGTTGCGGCGTACGGATCACCTCGTGATAGGCAAAGACGCACGGGTTGCGCACCGCATCGTCGAACACCGCATCGGCGACGCGCGACCGGGCGCCGTCCGCGCCGATCACGCACCGCGCGCGGACGCGATGATCGCCCTCGCCATCGGTATAGCGGACCTGTGCGCCACCATCGCCGTCGCGGACGATCGCCTCGAACCGCCCGGTGCGCCGCTCAGCGCCCTGTTTGGCAGCGCGGTCGCGCAGCCACTCGTCGAACGTGTCGCGGTCGACCATGCCGACATAGCCGCCCGCGCCGCTCGGATCGACCGGCATGTCGACCGCACGCCGCGACGGCGCGATCATCCGCGCGGTTCGCGCCCGCCCGACGATCAGATGATCGGGAATCGCGAAATCACGGATCAGCCGCGGCGGGATGGCGCCGCCGCACGGCTTGATCCGGCCCGCGCGATCGAGCAGCAGCACCGATCGCCCCGCCTGCGCCAGCTCGGCAGCGGCGGTCGCCCCGGCCGGACCGCCCCCGACGACGACGCAGTCATAGGTCGTCATGCTGCCGCAGCGCGCGCGCGCGACTGGCGTCATGTCCTGCCGGCGACCCGGCCTGCGCATCGCCAGCGCTGCGGCAACGACGAAGACCAGCGCCTCGACCAGGAAGACCAGGGTGAAGACGGTGGCGGGAGAGTCGATCCGGCTCCGCCCGAGATCGACGCCCGTCGCGCCGAGCAGCCCGCCAAGCCCGAAGGCGATCGCCTGCGCCGCGCCCCACACGCCCATGCGGAGTCCCGCCTGCTCCCGCCCCTCTGCCTGCCCGCTTCCCGCCAGCGCGATCATCGCGCCGATCGCCGCGACCGCAAAGACGCCATTGGCCAGGCCGAGCAGCGCGACATTGGCGGTCAGCGGCCAGCCCGGCCCGATCCGCGCCGCCAGCGCGAGCCCCGCCAGCGCCGCCGCCGACCCGAGACACCCGCCACCGATCCACCAGCGCAGTCCGCGCGTCTCCGCGCCTTCACCCCGCCCGCCGCCAAACGCCCCGCCGCCGACCCCCGCGACGATCATCCCGACGAGCACACCCCCGTGCTGCACCCCCGACAACTGCGTCGAGGCCCCCGGCGCGAGCCCGAACACCAGCCCCGCGAACGGCTCGAGGATCAGGTCCTGCATCGCATAGGCGAGCATCGAGACGAAGACGAAGAGCGTGAAGCGGCGCGCCTCGCCATCGTCCCAGATCGTCCGCAACGCCGCCGTCAGCGTAGCCGATCGCTCCCCCCGCCGGGACGCGTCGACCGGCGTGGCGAGCGCCCTGGACGGTGCAGCCCCCTCGACACCGAAAAGCGCCACCACCGCGAGCGCGAACGCGCACCCCGCGACGCCGGCCGCGACCCGGGTCAGCCGTGCTGCGGAAAAGGGTTCGAGCAGCGCACCGGCCACTCCCGCGGTCACCGCGATCCCCGCGACCATCATGATCCAGGTGATCGCCGCCGCCGCCGCGCGCCGTTCGGGCGCGACTCGCGTCGCGAGCAATGCCAGCAGCGAGGTGCCCGCCGCGCCCACGCCCATGCCGATCATCGCAAACGCGGCAATCGCCAGCGCCAGCCCCCCGGGCGCGCGTGCGGCGAGCAGCGGCAGCGCACCGACCGCGAGCAAGGCGCCGAGCGCGAGCACCGCCATGCCCCCAACAATCCAGGGTGTCCGCCGCGTGCCGCGATCCGAACCATGCCCCCAAACCGGTCGCGACAGCTGGACCGCATAATGCCAGGCGACCAGACCGGCGGGGAGCGCCGCGGGCAGCGCATATTCGACCACCATAACGCGGTTCAGCAGCGAGGTCGCCAGCATCACGATCGCGCCGATCGCGCTCTGCACCAGCCCGAGCCGCACGATACCGAGCCAGCCGAGCGGGACCCCGCTCACAACCCCGCCACCCCGCCGAGCCCGAACGCCGACGCCAGCATCCCGAGGACATAGAGCGTCGTGCCGGTCGCGTTATACCACGGCGTATTCTTGAGCGGATCGCGCAGCAGCCGCACCATCAGCGCCAATTGCCCCGCCAGCAACGCCGCGACCAGCAGCGCGACAAGCCCGTGCCCCCATAGCGCCAGCAGGCCGATCACCGCGACCTGCGGGACCGCCATGACAATACAGGCCAGCCGGGCGGCGCGATTCACCCCCAGCACGACCGGCAGCGAACGCAACCCCATCATCCGATCGCCCTCGACCGCCTTGAAGTCGTTGAGCGTCATGATGCCGTGCGCGCCGGCGGTGTAGAGGCCGAGTATGACCAGCACCGCAACGTCGGGCCAGCCGCCCGTCATCGCCGCCGCGCCCGTGAACCAGGTCAGCCCCTCATAGGTCAGCGCGACCACCGCGGGCCCCCAGATCCCGCTCGCCTTGAACCGGAATGGCGGCGCGCTATAGGCCCAGGCGCAGGCCAGCGCGACGCCGGTCGCCGCGAACACCAGCGGCCCCATCGCCGCCCCGACCGCCGCCGAGATCAGGCTGCCCGCGATCGCGATCCACAAGCCCCAACTGCCGGCGATCCGCCCCGACGGGATCGGCCGCAGCGGCTCGTTGATCGCATCGACATGGCGGTCGAACCAGTCATTGGCCGCCTGGCTCGTGCCGCAAACCAGCGGCCCCGTCAGCAGGACACCGCCCAGCAGAAACGGCCAGCGGTCACCCAGCGGAACGCCCGACGACACGACCCCGCACAGGAACGCCCAGATCGGTGGAAACCAGGTGACCGGCTTGAGCAGTTCCAGCACGTCGCGGGCCGCGGGCGGCGGCATCGCGACACGGGAAGCGGACAGGCGATCCATGCCAAGAAGCTAGGATCAGACACCCTTATCTGTCAACATATGTTGACACCAACGCCAATGACACTCGCGCGTTCAGCCGTCACCCGACACGAGATTGCCAAGGCCGTGGCGATGAAGCTTCGAATAGAGGCTTTGCCGACTCACGCCGAGCACCTCCGCCGCGGATGCGCGATTGTCCGATGTATAGGCCAGCGCCGCCTCGATGCAGAGCCGCTCGATCAAATCGGTACTCTCACGCACGATCTCCTTGAGCGACATGCGCCCCACCAGCTCGGTCAGCTGCTCGACCGATCGCGGCGTGTCGTGCGCGACCAGCGGCACCTGGCGCAGGCGGCGTCCGACATGGCGGATCGTGAAGCCGAAACACTCGCTGCCGCCCATCGGCGCGACCACGCCGGACACCTCGATCTCGGCCTGCGCACCCGCCGCGCCGCGCAGGATCGTCGCGACGTTGCGGACCGAACCATGTTCACGCAGCTGCGCGACGATCAGCTCGAGATCGATGCCCGGCCGACCCAGCCACGCGCCCAGCCGCGCGCCGATCAGCCGCTCGATCGACGGCATTTCAGTCAGTTCGACAAAGGCGGCGTTCGCGGTCAGCACCACCAGGTCGCGATCGACCAGCACGAACGAATCGGGCATGCGCTCGACCACGTCGCCGAGCGTCGCCTCGTGCCGGCGCGCACCGACGACCGGCTCGACCGCTTCGATCCGGACGATTAGCGACGGGCTGCGCGCCTGACGGAACAGCTTCGCGTCGATCCGCACGTCGACCGCGCGATCGTTCAGCCGCAGCGCAACCGGTGCGACATCGTCCGCCGCCTCCGCCGCACCGAGATGCGCGACCAGGTCGTCGCGATCATGCGGGTCGACGATCGTGCTGACCGGCGCACCGACCAGTGTATCGGCGGCGGCATCGAGCAGCCGCAGCGCCGCCGGATTCGCCTCGCGGATGCGGCGCGACCCGGCATCGACGACCAGGATCGCATCGGACGCCATGTCGAACAGCATCCGGTACCGCGTCTCGGCCTGGCGCAGGCGGATATAGTCGCGTTCCAGCGCCTGTTGCGTCTGCAGCAGCCGCTGCTGCGTCGCCGCCGCGCCGCGCAGGTCGCGACCGATTGCGACGAGCCGATCGGGCGTGCCGAGCGACATCACCAGATAGCGGACCGGCACGTCGC
>Ga0265798_10012149_pt1 | contig 10423 bp, 12 predicted proteins | sample P3T30metagenome_FD_192430 | JGI IMG/M metagenome (GOLD analysis project Ga0265798, IMG submission 192430) | Plant litter microbial communities from East Loma Ridge, Irvine, California - P3 T30 | ecosystem: Environmental > Terrestrial > Plant litter > Unclassified | place: USA: California...
TCGGCTCGTTCTGCTTATAGTGGAACAGAGGGAAGAGCTCGTGCTCGGCGAAGCGTCGCCACTTGCGCTGATTGCTGAAAGTTGCGACACCTTCGCTGTCGACGTCGTCGGAGAGCCAAACAGGGGCAACACGACCGCCATGATCGTGCTCGAGTTGCTTCTCCAAGCGACGCCTATCGGCTTCGGGGACTTTGATCTCCGCGGAGTCGTTCGGGACCGGTGCCTTGTGGTGTGCGTCTATGGGGATGGGCGCAGAGGCTTTGTTCAAAGGTACGGCGTTCAGCGAAGTGCCCTCATTGTTGCCATTCTTGGTGGCGGCAACGTCGAACTCGCCTGTCCAGCCGACGAGGGTGTGCTGCCACTTGGACTCGTCGCTGGCGAGGAAAGCAAACGAATCGAACAATGCCGAAGTACCACGACGGCTGGTAAGTTCCCAATCCGCATCAGGCTTGTAGCTGACCTTGTAAGGCACGCAGAATGTGGCGCTGATGATACTTCCGGTAAGGCCAAGGTTAGGGTATTGCGCAGGGTCAATGTCCTCGAGTGTGGCGGCGGAGGGGCGGGAATCGTTCAAGCTTAGGCGACGCAGGACTTCTTCGGGGCTCCTTGCACCTGCTGCGGCCTGTGAGGGTGAGATTGGCTCCGCTCCATGGCTGTTCTGAGATTCCGGATCGTCAACGGCAACTGGGCGAGACTGTGATTGCGATGCGCGTTGCTCGCGGCGAGTCTCTTCGGCCTGGGCAGCCAGATATGGGCGGTCAACCTCGGACCAGTCCTGGATTCCTGGAGTGACCGGGATAGAAGTGTTGTTTTCCTCCAGGGCAGGGTTGACCGACTGCAAGCGCGGCACCTGAGGACGGCCTTGGTTGCGCTCGAAATAGTCGCCGCCGTTGGAGGGCATATTGGCGGTCTGCACGTGACCGGTGGAGGCGAATGAAATCTAGCAGGGGTAGATGTTAGCGAGAGTCGCAGAGACTCTGCGTGGTGCAGGAAGAGCGACGAGCGAGGACAAGCAGAAAGGCAGAATGTGGCAGGTTGGTGGTTGGCAGTAGAGGCAGCAAGTGAAGTCTTGTATTGACTGGACTGAATGGCTCCTGCTGGCCAGCGACGTAAGAAGGTCGTCAGGCCCTCATCAATTTCCATCGCAACAGGCCCATGCCTGCTCCAAGCTTAGGGCCCCTCGGCAAACGGTCGCCCATATATGTCAGAGTGACATACATTCATTCAACACCCACTGCAATCACTTCAACCCCACTCATATCGGTGACTAGGTACTGGCATCTTTGGTGCTGTATCTTCTGACAGCAAAGCGAGCCAAGGAAACTCACTATTCAGCTTTATCGCTCACCAATCACAATCTCGCCAGGTGTGACAGCCGCATGACTCCCACCCATCAAACCGCAAAATAGTTCGCCATGTCAAGCAGCAACAACAACAACACATCACAAAAGGCCACAAACTCCGGCATCCAGCGCCTGAGTAACGGTTCATCCGTCATTCCGTCTTCAACTCGCGCCGACGGCTCTGTACGAAAAGAAATCAAAGTCAAGCCCGGCTACAAACCACCAGAGGACGTCGAGCTCTACCGTAACCGCACGGCAGCAGCATGGAAAAATCGTGCCAAAAGCGGTGTTCCTGGAGCGGAAAGCGTGCAGAAGGAGCATGACGAGAGCGCACTGTCAGCAGCAGCGAATAAGAACGCAAAGCGACGAGAGGCGAGGAAGAAAGCTGCAGGCCAGCCTAAGGATGGGGAAGAGGATGCAGTAGAGGGAGGCGCGCCTGCTCAAGACAACAAACCAATGCCCGAAGAAGTCGATCCAGAAGCGGAGAAGGCGAAGGAGGCAAAGAAGCTGGCCAAAAAATTGAGACAGGCACGCGAGCTCTCCGACAAGAAGGAAAAGGGCGACAGTCTACTGCCGGAGCAATTTGCGAAGGTCATCAAAATGAACGAGCTGATCAGACAACTCGATGGTCTCGGATTCGATGCCGAAGGCGAGAAGAAAGGCGGCGCCCAGCAAACTGAGCAAGCTGGAGACGAGAAGGCTACCAAAGGCTGATCGGACTGGAAGTCTACATTTTCTCAAAGGTCTGAGATCTACGTCTACAACAGCATTGAGGGTCTTCACAGAACGACATCATGTCTTGCTCGAATGCTCTCCTGGAGACGCTCGCCACGTCACCAATGCTTTGCGGCTGCTCCACGGGAGCCTTCACTAGATCAGTGACCATGTGAGGCTTATTGTGTCGCTGCTAGCGACAAATTCCAGCCTCTGCATCAAGTTCTCGCGCACCTTGATTCACGAGGCCATAAGAGCATGTGATAGAGCCAAGTCACGGGCCAGGATGGGTGAAGTACTTAGTGGTCTGGGAGTCCTTTCACTCTCACGACCTCGTGTCCACCATCACAAGATTCAGCACGCCATGGCCGACTGCCTTCTCTCAGAATGAGCTACTCCCGTCGATGCTGCCACAAGACGAGAAGTGTCGGAAAGAAACTTTTAACATAGAGAGATACGAAATCGCTTTTTCGGACGATTTGGGTCTGCATTCATCCTGGGCGTGTACCAGGCTCGAAAAGGACATAGCCAACGCTGTCCGATCTACCCAAGCTGCAATGATTCAATCGTACTCCACTTTACCTTCCATAACCTTCACCGAGCTCCCACTCAACTCCATCGTCTCAACCCCGTCCAAAGCCCCATTGAGAGTAACAGCCATGCCGATCTCACTGCGCCTACCCATCTCAACGCCCTGCGTGATCTCGTAAACCACCCGCTTCTCCTTCGCCCTCAGACTCAGCAAAGCTCCCAAAGCGCAAGCCGCACTACCCGTGGCCGGGTCTTCAAAGACAGCCTCGAGCATCCTCGTCCGCAACCTAACCACTCTGCTCTGCCCCTCCCCCTCCTCGCCGGTCTTGACATAGAACAATGACCCAACGAACCCAACGTCCCACTCTCCATCCAGCTTCGCCGCCGGCCTCAAGCCAGTACATCTCGCCGACCCTAGCGCCTCCAAGCTCTCCAACTCAACACACACGAAGTTCATCCCTCGCACGGGGCTCACGACATCTATACGTCGCACCGCTACTCCCTCGCCACGGAGACTCGGCTGCAGAGCCTCCAACGCGTCCACCGAGAATGCCGTCTCGGCATGCAAGTGCACGTTGTGCGGGATAGCAGCTGTAGCCACGCCATCCGCGAACTGCGCCTCGACAGTGCCAGCCGGGATGCGCAGACGGCCTTTTGGCGCTCCGCCTGGGACCAGCGTGCCCAGAGCGTAACATGCCGTCCCTATCGTCGGGTGGCCGGCAAAGGGTAGTTCGGCGTCTACCATGAAGATCCGAGCGCGCCATTCAGGCACCGCTGACATGTCCCTGTTGCCCTCTTCGGTTTCGTCATGATTCAGGTATAGGAAAGCTGTTTCCGAGAGGTTGAACTCGCGCGCGATGGTTTGCAGAGCTTCGGTCGATGGATCTTGACCTGCTGGGATGAAGACCAGGGCTAGTGGGTTGCCGGCGAATTTGGTTCGGGTCTGTTTTTGAGGAGTGCGTCAGTCAGTCAGTTGGGATGTGTTTGTTACGTGCTTGCTATGTGCTACATGCTGACGGGGAATCTGTTGCAAATTCGGTATGTTCAGCCGAGTTTGCAAGCATGGGCAAGCGTTCGGCATAGCAATAGCAATAGCATAGCCATGCTCCCGGCGGACAGATAAATTGAGACAGATCTGAGCGGTACTGATAGCACCCTGTCCCAAATGATTTGTCCCACGAGAGCCATGGCAGCTTCAAGCCGGTCCAGCGAGGGAATACTTATAAATTCTCGTGGGTAGGTACCGCCTACACAGATCGTGGTGAAGGCAGACACCAGTGCAAATCTTCACAGTCGGACACCAACGCCGCATATCCAGCCAGGCTCTCGGAGGACAGATGGCTTGGGGCGAATTTGGGCGACGCTGGTAGCACTATGTTCCAAACGATTTGTCCCACGACAACCAGGGTAACAGAAAGAGGGAAACAAGCACGAGGTTTAAGATGTAAAGAGATCGAGATGTAAAGAAATGAGCAACGTCAACGTACTAGGCGCCCAGGAAAGACGCGTCTGTTAGCGAAAGAAAAGAGGAAACGCAAAGCAGACAGGAAATGAGGTCTCCCTGTCTCCAATTCGAGATTGGGAAAACTCACCAAAAACATCCAAGGTGACGAACGAGAGTTGTTGCGGCATGGTCAACTGAATTTGGCACTTTTCAGGTACCTCGGCAAGTGCTGCTGTTGTTGTCGTCTCTTCGGATCGACAAGCCTGAGCTAGGTTGAGATCGAGCTGGATTGGTCTCGACGGATTGGGAAGGGACTCGTGTGTGCTTGCCTGCCTGCTACCTGCCACCACTCCTGGATTAGTGAGTGTTGTGAAGGCAGAGAAGAAATGCCTATGGCGAGGCCTCGCGGCCCAACGGAGTTGAGTCCTACTGCAGTCAGACCAGTAGGTAAGGTAGCATTAGGATTCAATCTCCATCCGTACATAGGGGATACGCGTCAGTAGCGCGTTGCGTGTCTTTCTCCACAAAGACGACAAGACGAGGCTGGAGATGATTTTTTTAGAGTATTTACCGTTGTGGAGAGCGTGGTTTCCCAGAGTAGCAGTCGCGAGAAGTGGGTAGGCAGTGAAAATAATGTTGAGAAGGATGATGTTCAACGGCTCTCGCGGTATCGACAGGACGTGGGCGCGTGGGCGTAAGGTTCGTGGGAGTGGTGGCAGGAGATGATGTCTGGACTGAGTTCGAACTGCAGTCACCTACTGGAAGTTCTTTCCTTGTGCCGAGTGACGATCGGCTTGGGCTGGTATGCCGACAACGAGGGCTAATCCCCCTCAGTGGTACCTACCCAGTACCTGCAACGTTCTTCAGAGGAATATCAATAATGATATCCAAAATTGTCTTGCGATTTGGCGATTGGGCCAGTTTTGCGGACAACCGATTTACTAGATTCGTCAGATTTCGCCAAACTCAGACTCCTTGATCTCGCGTCTGTCAGATTCTAGACTCGTCTTACGCTCGCGGAGTGGAGTCCTTTGCGTAAGATGACTAATGATGTGCGAACGAGTTCACGCAACAATTCCGTGTACATGGCGCGTCTGCAGTTCGTGATGCAGATTGACGTCGAAAGCCAAAAGTGGAACTAGTTGTACAATTCCCCGTGCCGCGCGACGAGATACAGTTATCTTCAGTTGGAGAAGCGTCCGGCCCGACCGTTTGGGCATGAAACCTTGTGCAGGACATTTACCACGCCTTGGATCTGGAGGCCGAAATATTGACCATTGAGGGGAGCGGAAGTAATAAGACCGTGGTAGTGAAATGCGATTGGGTTGTTTTGATGGCTCGTGGCGGAGTCTCCATCGATATTCTCAAAGGAGAGCGTGTGAGCTACGTGACAAATTTCGCCATCATGCCCAATCCGTCTATCTAGGTAAGCCACAACGGCGCGATGGCTGTCCACATACGGCCAGATGAAACACGCCGTTTGCTTCCTATTCGGGCCTCATCCCGTCTTTTGACATCCCGAATGTGCGGTCCATTTTTCTGCACCCGTCTGCCAGACCACTGACTGTCCCAGCAAGCTCCCAAGAGCATCAACCAGCAATGGACGCCTTTTTCCGCCAGTGAGGCTTTTCACTCTCCCATGTCAGACGCCTGTAATTCCCCGTGCGCCCTGCCGTCCTTCCCACCCATCCCACAAAGCAAAGTATGTAGACAATAAGAGAAACAGAAGTAGAATGCGAAAGCAATAACGCCCATGTCGTGGTATCGTCGCAACAAAGAATTCGTACAGTCCAGGCAAAGGTAATGAAATGTCGTAAAGTGGTTCGTGGCAGAACCGTGCGGTCGTTGTACAGGTGTTTCGCTCAGACCTCGAAGCTGCGGCCGGCGGTCAGACGCTTCTGGCCAGCCTCGTATGCCAGGCGGTGGCGGCGCATTTCATCGGCATCGAATGCGGGCGAATCGCTGGCGTGCGCAGATTTGAGTGAGCGATCTCCCATGCTCCTCATCTTGCGCAATGCTCTATGCGGTTTTTGGGGTGATGTTGGGAACATCCCCTCTCTCGGGCTGATTTCGGTCACATCCGTCCGGCTTCGGCCGATCGTTTTGAGACCCCGAGCAAGTTTCTCCAGAGCAGTGCCGCGGCCGCCGGATGGGGTTTTTGGTCTGAGCAGCTCGTCTGGGGATACGGGCGTGCTGGCAGTAGAGGGACGCATGTCGACGCCGCCCAATGAGACACCAGAGTCAGTCTTTGCTCTTCCATGTTTGCGTTGCTTGACAGGCTCGAGATCGTCGAGATCTTGAATGTTGCTGCACTCGTTGATCATGCTGTTGGCAAGCTGTAGATACATCTGCAGCTGGCGCACAATGGGTGCCCACCCGTTGACGTCACCATCGCCCCTGCCCTGGTTGATAACGTTGGAGAGGACTCTGGGACCATTCTTGTCGACGGCGGAGATGTACTTGAAGAAGCCATCTCTCTGCTTCTGCAGGTTGTCCTCGGAGATTTTGACTGTCGCAGGGGCAGATGCGAAGGGAGGATACAGAGTGTTGAGCATTGCGACACAGTTGTGTCTGTTGAATGGCGCAAGAGAAAGCTCGTTGATCAGGATCTACTTGAGTTAGCATGCGTTCATTCGAAGAGTAATTGCCACTGGTTCACTTACCCAGCGTCGCAGGCCGATGTAAAGTGTCGTATATAGGTTCTCGATGATGCGCTCCTGGGCCTTGACGTTTTGCTTCCAGCGTGCCACACCAGGGAATTGACGGAACAGCTCAGCCTCGTTCTCCAAAATGAGTGGGTCGACTTGAGTCCTGGCAAGTGCAAAGGCGAACTCTCTTTGCCTTCGAGTCTCGAGGTCCTTGAGATAGTCGAGTCCGGTCAAGGCTTGGGGGAAGTCTACGCAGACGAGATCAGGTGGAAAGCACCTTCCCAGGAATGATGTGATGAAGCTGGGCGGCAACGAAGTCGGTTGCTGAGGCAGATGTGAAAGCTGTGCCAACAAGTTCTCGTTGAAGGCGTTGGTCGTTGGGTTCTCCTGCCATGCAGTGTTCATAAGTGGTGAGGTCGGGGAACTGCCGGCGCTGGATGTCGGCGTGCCGTTTCGAGTCGACATTGGCTGCGCGCGGGGTGCGCTGTTTAGAGTGTACATTGTGCGAAGCGGCATTTCATAGCCGGTGTTGTAGGTTAGAACATGGTCAAGGATGTACTGATAGGAGGAGCCGGTTGATGATGTGTCGGAACCGGAGCGAGCGTGGTCGTGGAAAGCCATGGTGGGATACAAGTGGGTGGCCGGGAGCCGGGAAGGAGGGTCGAGTCAAAGAGCAATCCGGTAGAAGAAGAAGAAGACTGAGTGAAAGTGTTGAAAGTGAGCGGAGTAGTGGTGACAAGCAAGTTGCAGGTGGCGCGTGGCCGTCGATGTTGACGTCGTGTTGTGTAGACTTTGTTGATGTGTTTGATTTGATGTTCCAGCTGTGGTCTAATAAGACACTTGCCCCGCACTTTTTGGCAAAATCCGCTGGGCGACGGCGAGAGTTCGAGGCGATGAATAGAGAGTGTGGAAAGGAGGATGCAATGCAGACGAGGCCGGGTATGTGTACGATGGCGAGGATGTTAGCGAGGAGTATCGCACGTCTTAGGCACGCGTGAAGGACCGCGGGCGTCTTCTGAGTTCGGGTGGGCGAGAGAAAGTCAATGCTAGGATATCAAGGTTCCAGGATTGGGCTGCGAGCTCCAACCGTCTGGGTACAAGGGTCTGAGCACGAGCCGGGAGGTTTGTTGTTTTGGTGTTGGCGGAGATAGCTGGGGATGCCGTTCTCGTTCTCGTTGGCGGCTACTCGACTGACACGTATGGAGTCGGATGTGGTGCGTGTGTGTTGTTGCCGTTGCAGAGTGCAGTGTGCAGTGCAGGAAAAGCAAACGCTGGAAAACAACGGTTGCGTGTGTGAAGACGAGACGCGCGAACTACAGTACTACCAACACAACACTACTACAGTACTACTCACTACTGTGCCTCACGAGCAGCTGCAGGTTCCCTAGACGTGCAGGTCGTAGTGGCACCAATGACAATAATGCCAGACTGGACGGAAAGACAAACACGACACTCGAGTGGTCCGGTAGAGCCAGTAACTACCAAAGTGGATGCGGCCCGCCGACCCCAAAGTCACGCATTCTGCAGACCACGGCGGTGGCAGCAATGCTATGCGAGCTATCTTCTCTAGTGTCTGTGGAGCACGCAGGCGACCGGCGATGGGCCTCTGGGCTGAGGCCTGGTTCGGCCGGCCATTTGAGAGAGGCAGTTTGGTATGTTCGTATACATGCCCGTGCATATGGCGACCGGCTTATCCCCCAGTCCCGGCATGTTGGCACGTTGGGCAACTCAGAGGTCGAGCCCCTCAGCCCTCTCGACCATTGTCGTTATTATCGCTTCATCCTGGCCGTCGCGAGAGACGGTCTACTCGCCTGTGTTGACTAACAGCCGAGTCAGTCGGTACTGTTGGAATCGCCTGCTAAGGGACACCCTACGGATCTGAATTGTCACAGCAAACGCAGGTGTATCCACGGTAACGATCGAGGAGCTTGCAGTCATTCATGCATCTGTGCCGATGTTGTCATCGTCCTTTCTTCAGCGGCGCAAGAAACGTAAAAAGCACCGAGGCAGGAGGCACCTCCTCCCAGCAAAAAGCAGAAGCTTTGCAGCCACCGGCACACACCCCCCTCCGGCCGGCGCTACCAACGTATATTCTCCGCTCAAACACTCAAGGCGGACGCAGAGCGCAGAGTGGAAGATCCCATCGAGATACTTGCTACACTTCTCTGGGTCTCTGGCGGGTGGCCTACTGCAGGTGCTGTCTAGCGTGCACAATTGTGCATTAGCACTCCTGCGGCGAATATGCCAGCTGTTGCAGCTGCAGTAGTGGTAGCTGTATTGCTGCTAAGCGCGTGCAGACTACTGCAGAGAATTATCTTCATGTTCCACCACGCGTAAACATGACAGTAATCCTACAGGTAATGTTACAGCAATGATAGTGATAACCTACAGTAACGCCATTCCCATGTGGCAACGTGGCAGGCAAGCAGACCAATCCATCCCTGTCGGGCCTGGATGCACATGCATATCTTGTCCCGCGTTGTTGAAGACGCCTCATGGCCTGGGAGAAGTCTATGTAGAAACGGGCCTATGATTCCGCGGCCTATGATTTCGGCCTACGACTCCGGCTCGTTCCTGTGCCTGTTCCTTCAACACGTTGCGCCGATTGCCCGTGCCGTCCGTCACGGCTCCTTGTGGCTTGCAATCAATGCTGTGCTGTCTGCTCCAGAGAGCATGCAGCTCGCCCGTTTGCTCCAAATCCTACTCTCTGTGCTCTACTAGTCAGTCGCCGCTCGAGCGCATCACGTAAATCCATCATCACCATCACTTTCATTGCGGAGGCCCGTTTCCTCAACATCCTGCGACTCCACATGCCATATCACATGCTCGAGGCCTGGCCAACTACTCCCGGTCGTGCCCTTTCTCCACTCGAGTCCTCGACGCGTTCACCCATGTAGTGAGGGCTGCGCTTCGATATTAAACCCTGCCCTCGATTACGAGCACCGCGCCGCACGCTACCCCGGCCATACCAATATCGCACACAACGGGAACCTGGTCAAAATACCCCGGCCGCGGCGGGAATCCTACACCGGCTTCTGGGCGTTGGTCAAACGGCCACCATGCGCCGTGTACTCACTCTCTAGGCGCGGTCGCGGTTATCTGAGGCAGACAGGGCGGACTTCCGAGTTGCTCGATTGTCGATTACAGTATTGATGCTGGCTGATAACAGGTTACGGTCTAACCGGTCGAGCTCGGGAAACAGGGTATGGAAAGACCTCCGACCACGTCCGGCTTCCTTCAAACGCGAACGCGCAACAAACACCAATCTGAGCGTGATCTCACTCCTTATCGGCAAGTCCGTCTGAGCCTGTTTCCTTCGGATCGACGTTCACCGCCTCGTTCTCAGCTGGATGTCACTACCATCTTCAATTTATCCGCTTGGTAAATCAATCCTTGGCTGCAGGCTCATCCAGCGTGTGCTGAAAGTCGACGCCGCAGAACGCTTGCAATTTCGACGCCGTACACTGTACAATCATGCTTGCAATTCTGACGCCGCAAACTATTCAGGCGCGTGCTACAGCCTACAGTAGTGACAGGCGACTTGACCATGCCGCTGCGTATGCGTCTGCGTTCCGAGAGCATAGACCTCAAGGGATCCTTCAAGATTCAATGGCCCGGAGACTTTCCGAAGAAGTGGCTTGAAGTGAACGTCGTATTCTTCCGGCGTTCCTACTGGATTCCAGACGTGTGGTAATCGCGCTATCGATGTCACGAGAAGGACGTTCGGAATTTCGTTGGTTTTG
>Ga0265798_10012153_pt1 | contig 10420 bp, 9 predicted proteins | sample P3T30metagenome_FD_192430 | JGI IMG/M metagenome (GOLD analysis project Ga0265798, IMG submission 192430) | Plant litter microbial communities from East Loma Ridge, Irvine, California - P3 T30 | ecosystem: Environmental > Terrestrial > Plant litter > Unclassified | place: USA: California...
TATTCTCTGTTCCAAAAAACACCTTACTCGATACCACAAAAGATTCGCGTTCCCAGCCATGTGCTTTTATAATCCGGCCCATCACTTCTTCAGACTTCCCTTCGGCATAGCCTTCTGCATTGTCGAAAAAGTTTACCCCTGCATCGTAAGCTACGCCCATAAGTTCATCGGCTACCTGATCCGAGATCTGGTTTCCGAAGGTCAGCCAGCTACCCAACGATAATGCGCTGAGTTGTAACCCGGATTTACCTAGTCTTCTATACTCCATGTTGTTAAAATTTTGGTTCTAGTTAATACTGCGAAAGAACATACGGGAATACATTAAGTTTTTGTTGAGGTAGATCGGTAAATCATAAAATTGTAATATATTAGAACAAATGGCATATGTAATCCATTACATTTCCAGTAAACACATCAACACATAAATGAAATTCAGATTATTTATACCACTAGCATTACTTATGAGTTGCCAGACGGTGAAGAAGGTGGAAGAGACAAAGGGCGCAAATAACCTGCTTGAAGATGTTAAAATCTTGTCCTCTGAAGCATACCAGGGCAGAAAAACGGGAACTGAAGGCGCAGCTGCTGCGCGAACATACCTGAAAAAGCGACTATCGGCAATGGGATTAAGCGCCTTCCCTGCACTATCCAATTTTGAACAGGCCTTTAAGGCGAAAGCACGAGACGGCAGCAGCGTAGACGCGAAGAACGTGATCGCCTATATTCCAGGTAAATCCTCGAAGATGATGGTAATCTCTGGACACTACGACCACTTAGGCCTGATCAACAATGAGGTTTATAATGGTGCAGATGATAACGCATCAGGTGTAGCAGCCATGTTAAACATCGCTGCACATTATAAAAAGGAGAAGCCGAATTACACGCTTGTCTTTGCATTCTTTGACGCTGGAGAGCTCGACTGGCAGGGCTCAAATTACTTTGTTAATCATGCACCTTTTGCCTTAGACCAGGTCATGATCAACATTAACCTGGACATGATCAGTCACAATGAAAAACACGAGCTCTATGCTGCCGGGACTTTCAAGCACCCGGAGCTGAAAAACTATTTGACCCATACAGAACCCAATGTAAAAATTATGCTTGGGCATGATAATCCCGAATTCACGGTTGATGACTGGACAAATCAAAGTGATCAGGGCGCATTTCATGAAAAAGGTATTCCATTCTTATATTTCGGTGTAGAGGATCACAAGGACTACCATAAGGCAAGCGATGAGTTTGAAAACATCAATCAGGGGTTCTTTCTTGATGCCTCGGAAGCAATACTCGAGATTGTCGACAACCTGGACAAGGACAGGGATATTCAATCGATGTTTCGCCAGAAGCTACAAATGAAAAAGCAATAGCTTCGATCAGCTAAGCATCCCGCAAATTATACGTTCAATAAAAAAGCCAGGCTTGCCTGGCTTTTTTATTGATTTATTTACTAAAGTCTATTTAACCTTTTGTCTGGTTTCAATCATCCCCACAAAAATATTGGGATTTTTTACTTTTTCAGTCATTGAAGGGGAAAGATTTAGCGTGGCGCCGTTTCTACCTTTTACACTCATCGTTGCTCTGGTGCTTGTAGCGCTACCTGGTGCAAGCACTTCAAGCGCTCTTGCAACGTAGTTCTCGCTTGCATCGTCGAAGTCACGCTTGGCATCATCCGTGTCACTGCTAATATCAGGTTTCATACCTGCGTAATACCCACCCTCGTCCCTGGAGTTTAAAGTCTCAAACATCGAGAAATAAACATCATAGCGGTTCTCTATAGTTACCGGAAAGAAACCGACAGGCTTTCCATAGGTGGTTTGTCCGACAAGTTTTACATTCACGTAAGGCTTCAATGCATTTATCGTCAACTCACTTGCAGACGCCGTATTTCCAGTCACGATGAAAACAACGTTTCTAATGCCAGTTAGTGCACCTGCTTTCTTAAAGCTTGCAGTGTTTCCAGCGGTAGAATAATCCACATTCGCATAGGTCAGCATTTTGTTATTAGCATCATACCGGAGATTACCGTCTGCATCGGTAAGTGGTTGATATTTGAGGATGCTGGTACTACGATTGATGTTTTGCAAAGTTTTGTTGTAAACCTCTTTGTACATCACCCCTGTTGCCGTTGAAGGTGCAATAAGGTTGATCAGATGCTCTGCAGTACTTACGTAGCCACCGCCATTATAGCGCAGATCTACGATCAGGTCTGTAAGCCCCTCTTTAGCGAATTCCGCAAAAACAGGATCTAGATTTGCATCTGTTGGGTTATTCCCCTCGGCATTTGTCATTTTCGAAAAACGGCCCAGGTGGATATAACCGACCTTCTTACCATTTACTTCGAATACTTTGCTTTTATAAACCGGACTGCTATTATATGAAGCGCGTTCTATGGTCAGATCGAACGCCGACCCATCTTTTTTTACACCTTTTAAGATTGCCGACGGTGGAGTATCATAAATCAAAGAATTTATAAGGTCTACCTCTGAGTTAAAATTACTTCCAATCCGTGTACCTTCGATCGATGTAATTTCCGCTCCTCTGGTTAGTCCTGCTTTAGCTGCGGGTGACCCAGGATATACTGCTTTAACATAAAGCCTGTAGTTATTATCTGTTCCAAAAGCCGAAAACGAATAGAATCCTAAATCGAAACCATTACCATCTGTGTCTACCGATCCTTTCGTAAAAACGGAAGCAACAGGATTCCGGTCGTTAAGGTCTGAGATGTATGAATACTTAGGCGTGCTGGAGTTGCCACTGTTTTGTTCGTAAGGTTTTTGAGTTTCTGGATTTTGACCATAACGCGTAATCTGAAATAATTCCTTCTCATAACTGAGCAGATCTGTTTCGGCGGTAAAAGATCTTGGATTGAAGGTCTCATAGGTAGGCAAGGACTCATTCCAGAGGTAAACCTCTTTGGCATAGTAGAAAATAGAGTCTTTTGTTAGATTTGCCCGCTCAGTGGAAGTTGGTTCCTCCGTGCCTGGAACGTCTGGATCAACATCAGCATCCGACTTTTTGCAAGCTGAAAAGCCTGCGGATATAATTAAAGCAGCTGCAATAGCGCTGCGGATCCACTTGGATTTATTCATTTCAAAGAAGTAGCATGTTTATGGTTGTATTAACGTAGTTAAGATAAGAAAAGTTTATTGACCGGTAAAAATTTAATGCCTAACTCAGCAGCCATATGACGGTCAGCCTCAGCCTTTCCGATCACCATAATATGGTCAGGTGGAAGCTTATGTGCAGTCACAAACTTGCTAAGACTGTCATGATCGGGATTCATAGTGATTTCGGCTTTGAAAAATACGCGGATATACTGCTCCAGTCCGTTCCATTCAATTTGCCTGATCTTGTTGAGCTGTTGTTCCGGATCGCCAGCCACCAGGAGGTATATTGTTTTCCGCTCCACCACCAGATCTTGCATGAACTGCAGTACAGGATCGAAAAGCAACAGCTTCAAGGGCAATTTCGCGGTTTTGTTTAGTAGGGCGAAGTTCTCTCTGTATTTTGCTGCAATGCCAAACTTCTCGAATGTCCGGTCCAGTACAGGCGCTGCCCCATCCTGCTCGTACGTTTCTTTCATAAACTGCAGGATTGCACTGGCACTAAGCTGCTCCGTATATTCCATGAAGGATGCAAACAGGTAGTAAACTTGCAAGTGGAAATCTTTCACAGGATATAGGACATCATCCAGCTCAAAAACAAAGGCCTGATGTTCGTTGATATATGCTGCTGAAATCATTATTTGATGGTGAATAAGATAGCTGTTGGTTTATTGGGTTCCTCTGGCAGGTAAAACACGCCATTTAAATCATGTTCCATGCCCAGCGCAACTTGCTTTTCAGCTGCGGACAATGGGTATTTTAGATCACCTTTAACAAATATGGCCCATGGACATTTGGAATCCACATCTTGTTGTGGATAGAAGAACTTCGGCAAATCTAATAAAGATGGTAAAAGCACGGTGATGTTGAATTCTTCAAAGAGCACCAAGGATTTGGATACCTGTAAAACTTCGAACTCATGCAGCGGCAGTAAACAATCTACTCCATGATCAAGACAGGTGTTCATCAAGTTATGTGCAATGGCGTCGTTCGCCTCACCCAGCGCAATGAAGGTATAAGCCGCAGAACTAAAAGTTGGAGTCTCGCCATAGTCGGCTAAAATGACTTCATGCCCTTCGAAGGCTTTAAGTAACTTAAGTGTGCCGGCAGATTTGCCGCCAGTAATCAATATTTTCAATGTATCTGTTATATAATTAAACCATCCTTCATGGTGACCACACGATCGCTGATCTTGGCGAGCCCTTCATTATGTGTTACAATGATAAAAGTCTGTTTAAAGTTTTCACGGAGTGTGATAAAAAACTGGTGCAATGCATCAGCATTCATAGAATCCAGATTTCCGGAGGGTTCGTCGGCAAGTACTACGGTCGGTCTGTTGATCAGCGCCCGTGCTACTGCGATCCGTTGCTGCTCCCCGCCTGACAGCTCATTTGGCTTATGCTGTGCACGTTCTTTCAGACCCAGCATATCCAGCAGTTCCATCGCTTTTTTCTCCGCATCCTTCTTCTGTACTTTGGCAATAAATGCCGGGATACAAATGTTCTCCAGGGCAGTAAATTCGGGAAGTAAATGGTGAAACTGGAAGACGAAGCCGATGTTTTTATTGCGAAAGACGGATACCAATTCCCCGCTGAGCTTGTTGATCTTGGTGCCGTTGAGCTCTACAGTACCCGAGTCTGGCTTATCAAGCGTGCCTAGAATGTGCAGCAAAGTGCTTTTTCCGGCACCCGATGCACCGATAATGCTAACGATTTCCCCTTTATCAACTTCAAAATCTACACCTTTTAAAATGGGTAAACTTCCATACGATTTGCGAACGGCTGTGGCTCTAAGCATATACCTGCAATATTACAAAACGAATAGCATTAATAAGCCCAAACAGCCTATCAAAACGTCAAAAAAAACCTAGAAACACGATTATATGTTTTTATAACCGAACTGAAATTGTAGATTTGAAACAAAATAATTCAGCAAATGAACATCCACGAATATCAAGGTAAAGAAATACTAAAGAGTTTTGGTGTTGCCGTTCAAGAAGGCATCGTTGCCGATACAGTTGATCAAGCTGTTGAAGCTGCTAAAAAAATGAAAACTGATTACAACTCTGATTGGGTTGTGATTAAAGCACAGATCCACGCTGGTGGTCGTGGTAAAGGTGGCGGTGTAAAGCTTGCTAAAAACCTGGATGAGGTTCAAGAAAGAGCATCTGCAATTCTTGGAATGCAATTGGTAACCCCTCAAACTGGTCCTGAAGGTAAAAAAGTGAACAAAGTTCTTGTTGCACAGGATGTGTACTATCCAGGTGCTTCGGAAACTAAAGAATTCTATATGAGTGTTCTGTTAAACAGAACAAACGGAACCAACATCATCATGTATTCTACTGAAGGTGGAATGGACATTGAAGAGGTTGCCGAAAAAACTCCACACCTGATTTTCAAAGAAGAAATTGATCCTAAAGTAGGTTTACAAGGCTTCCAGGCGCGTAAAATTGCCTTCAACCTTGGCTTAACCGGTGCTGCACACAAAGAGATGGTAAAATTCGTTAGCGCGCTTTACAAAGCTTACGATGCTACTGACTCTGCAATGTTCGAGATCAACCCGGTATTAAAAACCTCTGATGATAAAATCATTGCTGTTGATGCTAAAGTGAACCTTGATGAGAACGCTTTGTTCCGTCACAAAGATTACGCAGCAATGCGCGACACTGCAGAAGAAGATCCCACAGAAGTTGAAGCAAGTGCATCTAACCTGAACTATGTGAAACTTGACGGTAACGTCGGTTGCATGGTAAACGGCGCTGGTCTTGCAATGGCAACTATGGATATTATTAAAATTGCTGGTGGTGAGCCTGCTAACTTCCTTGACGTGGGTGGAACTGCAAATGCTGAAACCGTAAAAGCTGGATTTAACATCATCCTTAAAGACCCTAATGTGAAAGCAATCCTGATCAATATCTTTGGTGGTATTGTTCGTTGCGACCGTGTTGCTCAAGGTGTTATTGATGCTTACCAGGAAATTGGAGATGTTCCAGTTCCAATTATCTGCCGTCTGCAAGGTACAAATGCTGAAGAAGCTAAAAAACTGATCGATGAGTCTGGTTTACAGGTTTATTCAGCTATCGCTTTACAAGATGCCGCTAACCTGGTAACTAAAGTATTAGCATAGTATTAGAATTTATATAATATGTATGGCCGGCCAGCATTAATTTGCTGCCCGGTTTTTTTATAGGGTGCTTTTGCCGGAATTCCTTATTTTTGACTGGCTCCATAAAAAGACATGATTCCATAACACAGACATGATTAAAAGAGAAAAAGTAAAAGACTTATTAGAAACGACCGAGTTTGATAGAGAAGTAACCGTGATGGGTTGGGTTCGTACCTTCCGCAACAATCAGTTTATTGCGATAAATGACGGCTCTTGTATGGGTAACATACAAATTGTGGTTGATTTCAATAATACACCGGAGCAACTACTGAAAAGAATTACCACTGGTGCAGCACTGGCTGTTACAGGAACTATTGTGGAATCGATCGGAAAAGGTCAGCGTGTTGATGTTAAAGCAACAAGCATTGATATCCTGGGCGACAGTGATCCGGAGAAGTTTCCATTGCAGCCTAAAAAGCACAGCCTGGAGTTCCTGAGGGAAATTGCACACCTGCGTTTCCGCACCAATACCTTCAATGCAGTGTTTAAAGTAAGACACGCACTGGCATTTGCCATTCACAAGTTTTATAACGAGCGTGGTTTCGTATATATGCATACCCCGGTTATTACCGCTTCTGATGCGGAAGGTGCCGGAGAGATGTTTAAAGTGACCACCCTTGATTTTGATAACACCCCTCGCACCGAAGACGGTAAAGTAGATTTCTCAGAAGATTTCTTCGGACGAGCAACCAATCTGACGGTATCTGGCCAGCTGGAAGGTGAACTTGCGGCGATGTCCTTTGGACAGATCTATACCTTCGGCCCTACTTTCCGTGCAGAGAACTCTAACACCACACGACACCTGGCGGAATTCTGGATGATTGAGCCAGAAGTCGCATTTGCTGATCTGGAAGACAATATGCAGCTGGCAGAAGATATGATGAAATATGTCATCAGCTATGCACTGGAAAACTGTAAAGAAGAAATTGAGTTCCTGAACAACCGCTTGCTGGAAGAAGAGAAATCTAAACCGCAGAATGAGCGTAACGCAATGTCCTTACTTGAGAAACTGAACTTCTGCCTGGACAATGAATTTGAACGTTTAACCTACACAGAAGCTGTCCGGATTTTACGTTCTTCGAAACCAAATCAGAAGAAGCAGTTTAAATATCTCATTGATGAATGGGGAGCCGACCTGCAATCAGAACACGAACGTTATCTGGTGGAGAAGCACTTCAAAAAGCCAGTGATCCTAACGGACTACCCTGCTGATATTAAATCGTTCTACATGCGTCAGAATGAGCCGGATGAGCAAGGCCGTCAAACTGTTGCTGCCATGGATATCCTTTTCCCTGGAATTGGTGAAATGATTGGTGGTTCACAGCGTGAAGAACGTCTGGATAAGCTGACCCAGCGTATGGAGCAGCTTGGAATTCCGCAGGATGAAATGTGGTGGTATCTAGATACCCGTCGTTTTGGTTCTGCACCGCACGCTGGATTTGGTCTGGGCTTCGAACGGCTCGTGCTATTCGTTACCGGAATGACCAACATCAGAGATGTGATTGCATTTCCAAGATACCCTAAGAACGCTGAATTTTAAGATAAGCCGATTGGCTCATGCAAATTACCCATTAAGGGAATTTGCATGAGCATAATCAATCTGCGATACTTTATAATCGGTTGGTGCAAAACTCTTCGCTGTACTAAGCGCCATGCCCAACTCATACTTTGAAGGATAAGGTGTTTTCAACAAACTGCCTTCCGGGATATACGGAAAGGTTTCGATGTAAGACTGCATTACGTTTGGACTGATCCTTCTGTTGATATAAGCTCTTGTAAGCTGATAAGGATGTCTCAATCCGGCAGCCCCAAGCAACTCAATTGCACTCGCTACCGTTAAGCGATGATAGTTAAACACCCTTGTCTTTTTATCCTCTACAACCAGTCCTTTCATCAAGCTTGGATCCTGGGTGGCAACACCCGTTGGGCAGGTATTGGTGTTACATTCCAATGCTTGTATACATCCAATTGCAAACATCATCCCCCTGGCCGAATTACACAGATCTGCACCCAGTGCGATGTTCTTGATTAAATCGAAACCTGAAACTACTTTTCCAGAAGCAATGATCTTAATGTGTTTCTTTAGACCGAAACCTGTAAGTACATCATACACAAAGGCAACAGCTTCCCGTAGCGGCATACCCACCGCATTCGAGAACTCCTGCGGAGAAGCACCAGTTCCACCCTCACCACCGTCAACAGTAATATAATCTACATAGATGCCAGTCTGAACCATCGCCTTGCAGATGGCAAAGAACTCACTTTTGCGACCAATACATAATTTGATACCTACAGGTTTTCCACCTGATAGCGTTCTTAGTTTTTTAACAAAATCCATCATTTCCAATGGCGTCGAAAATGCTGAGTGCGATGGTGGAGAAAGTACGTCATAACCCTCCTTCACCAAACGTATCCTTGCAATCTCAGGTGTTACTTTTTGTGCAGGTAGAATACCGCCGTGTCCAGGTTTTGCACCTTGAGATAACTTGATGTCGATCATCTTCACTTGCTCCAGCTTGGAACGTTCAGCGAATGCTTCGTCATTGAAAGTACCATCATGGTGGCGACAGCCGAAGTATCCTGTACCAATTTGCCAGACCAGGTCGCCCTTTTCTGCAAGGTGGTAATCACTGATTCCCCCTTCACCAGTGTTATGCGCGAAGTTACCCATGAAGGCACCGGCGTTTAATGACCGGATGGCATTCTCGCTTAATGAACCAAAACTCATTGCAGAAATGTTAAAGATACTGGCTGCATAAGGCTGTTTACAATCCGGTCCACCGATAATGACACGTGGATTAGGCTCCAATTCATGGTGACTGATGGCGGCAATACTATGACTGAGCCATTCGTAGCCGTTCTCATAAACGTCAAGCTGTGTTCCGAAAGGGATGGTGTCGGTTTCTTTCTTAGCACGCTGGTAGATCAGCGAGCGACTTAAACGGCTGAAAGGTTTACCGTTGGTATCACTTTCAACAAAGTACTGGTAGACCTTAGGGCGCAAATCCTCAGCAAAATATCTTAAGCGTCCGAAAACAGGATAATTCCTGACGATACTGTGTTTTGGCTGGTATAAGTCGTAGATACCGAGTAGGACAAATGGGCCGATGAAAATGTAGGCCCAGAAAAATGGCGGCCATGCCATACTAATCATAAAAGTGGCGGTGACCAAAAACGCTGCGAGAGCGATAAAAGCTTTCCTCATATTCTAATTATTCAAAACAGATTGCTACAATAGTACATTATATATCAATATGCACACCAAACAATTTCGTAAATTGACCCTATGCTTATCAAGATCTATCCAGAAAACCCTAATCAAAAATTCATTGAACAGGCCGTCGAAGTACTAAAAAATGGCGGTATCATCATCTATCCAACAGACACCATCTATGGTCTTGGCTGCGACATCACCAACCATAAAGCCATTGAGCGAATTTGTCGTCTACGAGGGATTAAGCCAGATAAAGCCAACTTTTCGTTTATCTGTTCGGACCTGAGCCACATTTCAGACTACATCAAACCAATAGACACCAACGTTTTCAGGGTGTTGAAGAAAGCATTACCAGGACCTTACACCTTCATACTGAATGCGAATAACAATGTTCCGAAGATGTTAAGTTCAAAGAAGAAGACGGTCGGTATTCGCGTGCCCGACAATAACATTGCCCGGGAGATCGTACGCTTGCTAGGGAACCCGATCCTGTCGACTTCAATCCGTGACGATGATGATGTACTGGAATATTCAACAGACCCGGAATTGATTCAGGAAAAATACCATGATACTGTCGATCTGATCATAGATGGCGGCTATGGTGGCAATATTGCTTCAACAGTGATCGATTGCACCTCTGGCGAGTTCGAGGTGATTAGGGAAGGAAAAGGAAGTCTTGAAGATATACTCTAAATCAAGACTTCCAGTGTCCAGTTTATTGGGCAAAGCCTTTCATAAAACCTTGTATATTCTCTCTTAGGTCACCGCTTTCAATAGCTTTGACGAAAGCGGTGCCGATAATTGCGCCTTTAGCATACTGACAAGCTTTGTCGAAACTTGCCTGATCGCTGATACCAAAGCCAATCACAGCTGGGTTCTTCAGCTCCATGCCTGCTACTCTTGAGAAGTAGTCTTCAGTAACTTGCGAAAGGGAAAG
>Ga0265798_10012154_pt1 | contig 10420 bp, 9 predicted proteins | sample P3T30metagenome_FD_192430 | JGI IMG/M metagenome (GOLD analysis project Ga0265798, IMG submission 192430) | Plant litter microbial communities from East Loma Ridge, Irvine, California - P3 T30 | ecosystem: Environmental > Terrestrial > Plant litter > Unclassified | place: USA: California...
CCAGCGCCTTCGGGTTCGCGCGGCGCAGGACGTCCAGCATCGCCACCACCTCGGCCTCGAACAAGTGCCCGAACGGGAAATGTTCAGTGACGACGATGTCGGGTCTGCATGCCTGAACGAGTTGCGCCAGCAGGCGCGCGCGTGTCGACATGCAGGTTTCGATGCTCACGGAGGGATCGACGCAGAGCAAGCTGCCGCTCGCTTCATCCTTAAAAACGGCCGGCAGTTGCGTAAAAGCGATGCCATCCGGAAGCGCAAAATTCGGGACCGACTCTCCGCCGCTGACCAGGTGCACGTCAAAGGCGTGCCGCAGGCTGCGCGCCAACTCGACCGCACGGACGAAGTGGCCGATACCGTACACATACTGACAGTGGATCAGCAAGGAGGGACGCTGCCCGCTCGCGGCAGGAACCGCATCGCCGGAACCCGGATGAATATGCGCGCGCATGGGCTTACAGGGCAATGGCTGCACGGCCTGGAAAGGCCACCGGACTGGGCCCGGCGCCGAACGGCATCCGGACCACGCAGTCGATACCGCGCTGCCTGAGCACGTGGGAGCGATACAAGCCGCTCATGATCTGCGTCGGCGTGCGGTGGTCCTCGATCTGCGAAGGCAACGTCGCCTTGCCCGTCGTGCCGGCCAGGTAACTGACGAACTGTGCGGTCATGTGATGTTTGGCCGCTTCGCTCGTCAGCAGCGGACTGCGCGACCGCTCGATCTCGGCCAGTATGTCCGCCCCCTTGTACACGCGCAGCGCGGGTGCGCCACCGGCGACCATGGAGTTTCGGAACACGTAGACATCAAAATGGTTGTTACCGCCCAGTTCTTCCTCATTCTCACCAGTGCCTTCGTGCTGGTCGCTCGGCTGATAGGAGTGGACCTGGATGTTCTGGAAAGGCCCCTGTTGAATATTGTGGTGTTCGTGCTTGACTCGCCCGTTGCCCTTGTACAGATCGGCGCCAGGCTCAAGCCAGGTGCGTTGGGCAAAGCCATTGTGCAGGAGGTTGACGCTGAGGTTGGCGACTGTATCGCCTCCGTGCTTCAGGGTAACGATGCCTGCCACGTCGATCTCGCCAAAGTCCGGGTACAGATCCCGCAGTTCGCTGTCGCTTAGGTGGCGGACGCGTTCGTAATCGATTCCGAACAGGCGCCCATAGTCCGCTTCGGTGATCTGTTTGATAAAGCCCATCGGCTGCACGAACGAACTGACAATTTCCATGGCGTCTGCGCGCTTGCCTTCAACCTGCGCAGCCATATACAGCCGGTACATCATGTCGAACATGTGATACCCGCTGTGCGAAGCCTTGCCGTAGCCCTGGCGATACGGGTGATAGGTCTGGGTGACGATTTCGTTTGGCAAGCGCCATTGTCCGTCGCAGTGATACGACTGCAAGGACGTGACTGGACAGTTGGTCAGCCGCCCGACTTCGCCGAGCAGGCGTTCGACGAACTGGAAGCCGGGATGAACACGCCGTTGGGCGTTGACCATGAAGACGGTTTCCTTGCGACGCTGTAAGCCCAGGTAGGCCTGCAGCAGATGGTCATAGTCGCCCAGTATGCCATCTGCACTGGTCAGGCTCGAGATGGCGTCGGCACGCGCAGTCACCGGTTTGTCGATCAGGATGTGCAGACCGCACGCCAGGGCCCACGCGGCATAGGCTCGATGCACCAGGGGTTCGGTGGCAATGATCACCCCCTGGATTCCAAGCCGTTCGACTAGCCCCGACAACTCGCGGGCGACCTGCGCCGGCAAACTGCCGTCAAACGGCTTGACCAACACCGATTCCGGCGCAAAACCGTTATCCGCCATCGCCGACGCGACCGCCTGGCGTGCCGTTTTCAATTCGACGACCAGTTCCAACTCCAGGTCGTATTGGCTGCGCAGCGCTGCCAGTGCAGGAAGGTAGATGCGTTTCGCGTGCGGCCCGCAGCCGATCAGGGCAAGTCTTACTTTAGTCATGTCAGATACGGGATGTGCCGCTTATGGAGGTAGTCCCACTGCGCAGATGCGACAGGGCGATGCGCGCCATCGTGCTGAAGTGCCCCGCCCGCTCGCCATGCACCGCCCGGTGGGCGCGCGCCGCCTTGTGCATGGCAATCACGGTTTGATAGAGGAAAATCTTGCCATGGTCAACCTGCCTGTCGTACCCCCGCAGGACATGCGCGAACTGCGTGCCGGACAGGTAACAAGCCAGATAAGCGAGATCGTATTCGGCAGGTCCCGCAAAAGCCTGGCCTGGATCGATAATGCCGACGGTACGGGCGTCACGCACGAGGATGTGGTCGGGTCCGAAATCGCCGTGGTTCAGCACTGCAACGAAACAGTGGCCAGAGAGCGCGGCATCGAGGAGGCCGATGTCGGCATCCGTGCAACCGGGAAGCAGGCCTTGCGCGAGCAGGTATCGTGTGGACTGCGGATGGGCGTGATAGGCTGCGATGAAACCGTGCCAATCGGCGTGGCCGATAAGGTGTCGGCCCGGCAGGAATGCACCGAGTCCGAAGCGCACGCGAGGCAGGCTTACCGTGTGAATACTGCGCAACAGACCGCCAACCTCGACATATAAACGCTGCTCCGCATCCTGCGTCAGCGGGTGCGCGAATAGTGGCTCGCCGTCGATCATAGACATTACGAGGCAAGGCAAACCCACGCGCGGTAGACGGGCGCGATAAGCGCGCACCTCGGGTACGGGCACACCTGTTCCGGCTAGTTCCCGATACACCCACGCTTCGACCGGATAACTATTGCGTTGGCTGGTGAGCTTGATGACGACCTGTCGGCGACCGGATTGGCGCGCTTGAAACGCGATGCTGCGCCGTCCCTGCCGCGCTGTTGGGCGAGGCAAGCTCATCGGCATTGCGAGGCTCTGGCGCAAGGCATGCCGCAAAACGGCCCGCATGCGGCCGCCGTGATGCATGGCGGAGAAATCACGACTGGGCGACGATCGGAATACGTTTGAGGACACGGTCACGCGGATGCGCCTGGATCGGATAGGATGAGAAGGATGCCTTCGTGGTCTTGTAGCAGGAGTCGGCACAAAAAGACTGAAGAAATTCCTCCGGCAAGGTCGTGCGCCAGCTGCGCAAGGTATTTTTGAGGTCCGGATTATGGACGCTCCATCCCGCGGCGATAAGGCTTCCTATCATGGCCTCCGAATTCAGCGCGTTCATCAGCGCCCAGGTATTACAGCAAGGAAGCACGACCGGCGGCAACAGGGTCAGAGTTGTCAGCAAATGGTCGCAGGCCAGCGCCTGCGCGATCGTTCCCTGTCCATGGCGGACGATCGCGCGCAAATCGCGATGCTGGAGGGTTTCTTCGACGATCAGGGTGCCTCGAAAATGCCGGTCGAGGTAAGCGCGACTGGCCACGATCGCTTCCTGGTTGACGCCATGGGAATTGAGATGAATGCGATCGAGCAGTTGCAGTTTTTCGGGCGGAATACCGCACACGTTGTAGCCGTTCGTACGCATGCCCACCTTGCGGCCGTATCGATGCAATACATCGATATAACTGACGATCGTGGCAACCGGCAAGGCCGTTATTTCTCCACCCGTCAACAGGTGAGGATCATTCTCCCCCACACCGGCAAGCAATTCGCAAAATTCCTCGACATCGGCCACGCTGGCGACGATCGGATTTTTGCGATAAATAAGCTCGCTATTTTTCGAGAAAGGAAGGTGCGCATCATTGTCGCAATGCGTGCAGTGGATATTGCAGACATTCGTGGCATTGATCCGTACTGTCACCTCTTGCGAAATTCCGAATAACTGGCGAAATGAATGGCTGGGCATGAATTTCTCGGTTTGGTCTGCTATAGTGCGGGAAATTATCGCGGCACTTCTTGGCTTTGTCAATTACATAACCATATCCACCCTAAATGCAAAATATGTTCGTCCCGTGGTCATATTGACACCAAAGGTTTGACAGCGCTTTTTCCAATAAAGATCTAATCAGAATGTGCAATCACGAATCCGAAATAATAGAGGCCAATGACAACTCGCCGCATGTTCCAGATGCGCCGCATCTGGAGCCTGAGGCATTGGCCATCTTCGAACGTCATGTAACTGGCGCTTCCTGTTATCTGGAATACGGCGCCGGAGGTAGCACGGTGCACGCCGCGCGCAATGGAGCCAGGCATATCATTACGGTCGACTCGTCGTATAATTGGGCTGAAGCGGTGCGCTTCCGTGTCGGCCCAGCCAGTCATGTTAACGTGCTTTACTGTGACATTGGCGAGGTCGGACCTTGGGGACGCCCCCGCGACGACCATGGACTGCACGGCTACCATGCTTACATGAGCGCACCCTGGGAGGCGGCGCGGCGGCAAGCGCAGGAACCGTCAGTAATATTGGTGGATGGGCGGTTTCGTGTAGCCTGTTTCTTGTACAGTCTGCTTTGCGCGCACGCGGGAACGATTATCCTGTTCGACGATTATGCAACTCGGGAACATTATCATGTTGTCGAAGAATTTAGTCAGTCGCAGGCATTTTACGGCAGAATGGCAGTATTCGAAGTCAACAAATCCTTTGCTCTCCCGGCAATCGTTTCCAGAATTGCCCAGTATTCGATTATTTCCGACTGATGAAAAATGCGACCGTGACCGGCGGAGGATTCGGTACCGCAGGCATGGTACGAATGCCTTATTAAAATCGACAATCGCGAATTTCCTCCAAGTGACCGCGATCAGAATGCGAGCGTCGTGATCATTTATTTACTATGCTTGCGCCATAACGACCCAATTGTATCCGTACCTCGCAGTGGCTTACATTTCGTGTCGACGAGTGCGACCGAATCCTCCGGCAACCCGAAGAATTTTTCCACTTTTCGGGTAATCGATTGCACTGCCGCGTCTTCACGTGCGGCGCGCGTTCTGGTCCATCCCTTCGCCTGCGGTGAAACTGGCGGTGGCGATTGCGCCACCACGGGCCCGGCAGGAAATGACTTCGGCCTCAAGGTCAGCTCACCTGCCTCCGAAAACACTGGCTGCCAGGTTTCTTCGAAGATGCGGCGTGCCTCGCTCTCGATCGTGTACTTCTTAAGCAGTTGGACCACGTCGGCGTTGGCACTGGTTGGGGAGGCGTCGTTATCCCTGATCGCTTCCATCAGCGCCGTTCTGCCCCATCGATTCCGCAGCGAGAGATCAGCGCCAAGTTCGACAAGTTGCGTGATCAGTTTGAGGTTGCCGCGCTTAGAACTAAACAGGCCTGCACCCACCACGGCGAACATCAGCGCCGTTCGGCCGTCACTGTCCTGGTCGTTTATCGTGGATGCTAACAAGTCGACTACCGTGCGATTGCGACTGCCCCATTTGCTGTTGCGATTTTGGACCACGTTTATCAAGGGTGTACGGGACAACCTACCGCCATAACGATGATCGACACCCATCGCGACGAGGCGCTCACAAGCTTCGGGCGCAGGTTCGGTCGCAGCGAGGGTCAACAACGAATACCCGGTCTTGGAACACACGATCGTGTTTGGGTTGATGCCGTGACACTCAATTAAACGGAAAACCTTCTCCCAGTCGCCACAACGCGACACGCCCTCGCCACGCGCGGCTTTAAAGATTTGCATCTCAGCGCTGTTTGCATGTTGCTCGTCATCGCGCGGACGTGCGCGCAAGCCTCTAATTTCCACGTTCACTCCAATCTAAGGTTGGGCCATGCATGTTCATGGATACTGTGCAGACCATCTACTCTCACATACAAGGGGCATTGACCGCTCGCATAGCATTATCGTTCTCGGCGGTATGCCGCCCGACTTCGTGCCAAGAGACGCCTTACCTTGCGGTATCCGGTTCTGGCTCTACCGCATCCAGGAACAGCAGTTTCTCCCGGTCCTCATCCATCAGCGAAATATCCCACCTGCGTTCCATGAATGCCAACAGACGCAGGCCCCGGGACCGAATTTGGCCAGGTCCCCATTCGTTATTGGCCGCTACCTCGATCTCTGAGTGCGATCCGTCCGAATAGCCGTTCCTGATCTTATTGCCGACTACATCAAACTTAGGTTGCTTCTTAGCCAAGAACGCGTCATTTTGAAGAGATGAGTTGATCGACATCGATAGAAGGAGCAGGTTGCCGATTGAACCCGCGTATCGTTCCTTGGTTTTCGCCGACATGTTGCCAAACGAAAGTTCCCACTCGGGGGTCGGCGTTTGCGGATACACGTGTTCGATCGAAATCCGGTCGTTCTTCGATTTCAGGAGGTCGCTCCAGTCGACTTTTTGCTGACGGCTGAGTGATAACAGGGACTGTTCGTATTCGTAAAGGAAATAGCGCAAGCCAGACCAACCGTAATACCCTGTTCCCTCCTTGAACTTCTTGAAAAGGACGTTACGAAACTCGTCGGCACGCAGTTTTCCGTCCTGATAAAAAGCGTAGCTCAGCGCAGCGTTAAGGCGTTCAGCTATTTCGTCGAGCGTTGTCTCGCCACGATCCAGGACACGCGCGAGGTTGTAAAACTCGCTGCTCCGGTAATTCGAACGCGCGGTTCCCAGTCGGAAGGCGATGAAGATAAAACGCTCGACTTTATTGAAAATCAGGAGTCTTTCCGACTCACTCCCAACAGTCTTAAGAATCACCATGACGAGTGGCCTGAAATACCCGATTCCGATGCGGTTCAGCCGATCGATGGCTGCCTTTTCGGAATCTGACATGTCCGTCGCAAGATAGGGATAATAGGAATTGAACCAATGCCCGGCAGACACACGCAAGCTCGCGACGTAATTGCGAATATCCGCGCCGGAGAGCTTGCTGCCCTTTATCGATGGCATGTTCTGGGAAGAGAAAATCGTCAATGGCTCGTCGTCGGCTTCCTCGGGATCGAAGTCCGAACGTTGTTCGTCCACGGCGTCCAGTCGAACATCACGCTCTACCAGTTCTTGAATCCGAAGCGGCGTAAAGTGCTCGTCCAGCAAGAAACGCGCATAATCGCGTCCTGTGTCACGAGAGTATTTGAAATAACTGATCCAGTGAGCGCGAAGGAAATCGTCGTCGTTGAGCGGTTTGGCTTTATTGCGCCCGAGCTGGTAATAAACCTCTTTCCACGCATCGTTGATGTCCTCACGAAGCGATCTTCGGCCAGCCTTATCAAGTTGATCATCGCGATACAGCGTCGTAATGTAGATGAGCCGATTCTTCAGGAGTTCGAGGTCGGAAAGTTTTTTCCCACGGTTATTCATCGTCTCGAAGGCGACGAAGACGTCAAACTCGTCATCGATAGCGTACTCGTTGAACAGTAAGCGCTTGGTCAACTTCTTGAAGAGCTCAGTAAGTCCATCGGTACCCCTGCGGCTATGGAGTTCCGCGATCTGCTCGGAAAAATACGTCTTTGCGTTCCCAAGATTAAGAGTATAAAACGTTTCCTGGACATGCTTGCCTCCGGCTTCAGTCAGAATGCGATACCGGAGATAACCTGACTCGGATTGTCGTCCGTATAGCCGAACTTGTACGTACGGAACCCGCCTCTCGGATTTGTCTGAAACAGATAACGTTCCTCGACGTGGGCAAGTGTTAAGTTATCGGTGATGTAGATTTCGTTTGATGGCTTTTTGTGGTGACACGGCAGCGATCGGAAGAAATCCACAAAAGCCTGGATGAAGACTATGATCGTCGTCAGGCGCTGTTGGCCGTCAACGACGTGGTACACGCGGTAGGAATGGTCATCGACAAGCCAAAACTCTCTCGAGTCCGTCCGTACATCGGCATGGGCCACTTGCGTCAGCGTCAGCACTCCCATGTAGTGCGATCTCTGTCCGTTCAGATTGACTAGGTCTTCCCAGAAGGAGCGGAATTGCTCCCGTTGCCATGCGTAACCTCGCTGGTAATCCGGAATCCGGAAGATCTTTTCTTTGAATAAGCGTTCTAGCGGGATAGGCTTTTCCATTGTCCTGGGTCCTCAGTGACGTAATGGCTGTGAATTTTAATGGGTAGCAGGTGCGACCATAGCGCAACTACGCTGCCGCCTATAATGGACAGCAGCTAAACAAATTGCGAATGGGTGCTGCCCCTAGGTGGCCCGCTGTTGCACTGGGCAGTGAAAGAGCACTGCCGGTAATATAGCGGCTGCATGGGGTCAATCCTTCTTTGGCCCGTGTTTTTGGTTCCGCTTGGCGTCCGGTTTGGGCCGCTGCCCATAATGCTTATAAACCGGCTTAGGCGAAACTGGAGCGGCCGGCGACTTACTCTTTCCAAACAACTTATCGAATAACGACATGGGTCCTCCATTGAATATACATTAGCCCGATAAAAATCGCTCTGGCCTGTCGATTTTGTAGTTCTACTGCGTTTGAGAAATCCCGCTATGAGAGAAAAGGAAACCCATTGACGCGCAACTTGCCGGACTGCTCGAAACGCACCTCGATCCCGTTGCGGTACCGCTCATTCGTCTCGATCGATTCGTCGTAGGCGTCTGTCAGATAGTGGAAGCGCTGGTTGGTCGAACCCACCCAGTTGCGCGCCTGCTCGCGGCGCGCCGCCACAAACGGACCATCGACGACGACATCGCACGCGGCCAGCAATTCAGGTGCACCGTCTGGCATGGCCTGCGCAGGAGAATCGAGGACATAGCCAGTAAACATCATAACCGTCATGCCGTTCGCTCGGACGGCTTGCGCGAGCAGGCTCAGCCCCCGCGCCTGGATCAGCGGTTCGCCGCCCAGGAGCGTGATGCCTTCGATGCTATGCCGGTCGCGTGCCTCGAGGATCGCCGGAAGCAAACCCAAGGCCGGCATCACCTCTCGCGGCACTAGCGGCAGATAGCTCTGGTTGCAGCATTCCTTGCAGCGCAGGTGGCAACCTTGCGTCCAGATCGCGAAGCGCCGGCCTGGTCCTTCCATCTCCGTACACGGGACCCAGGCAGCAAGGTTCAGCATCGGTGTCGCCATCGGCTCAGTCCAGGAAAAACAGGAAGTCCGGGCCCGGGCGCTGCTGCACATGCAATACTTTGCCACGGGCAAAATGCGGATCGACACCTTGATCGAACAGATATTCGGCGAGCGGGTCGAGCAGATACTTTTCGAGCGCGGTCAGTACGCCGCGTCCACCATTGCGCGACTCGACCTTGCCGGCGATCGCGGTCAAGGCTGCAACTTCGTCGGCAAAGCGCAGTTCCTGGATGCCATATTTCTCGGCCAGGCCGCGTCGTAGCGGTTCGAGTTTGGCGCGTGCGATATCGACCAGGAAGCTGCCTCCCTTGATGAAATTGAACGGCACGACGTTGTCGCCAATCCGGTTCAGCAGTTCGGGACGCTTCATCTCTTCGACGAAATGGCGGCGCACGGCAGCAGTGAATTGTCGTTGTACCTCGTCCTGCTCGCCATCGTCCGGCACCGTGGCCGCCCCGATGTTCGACGTGAAAATGATTACGGATTCCGCGAACGACACTGTCTCGCCCTTGCCGTCGGTGAGCCGTCCGTCTTCGAGAATTTGCAGGAACTTATCGAGAATGCGCGGATGCGCCTTTTCGATTTCGTCGAACAAGAGCACCGAAAACGGGCGGCGCTTGACGGCATTGGTCAGCTGCCCACCCTCTTCATACCCAACATAGCCAGGTGGCGCGCCAACCAAACGCTGGTCGCTGTGCTCATGATTGAACTCCGACATATCGAAGCGCACGCACGCTTCGTCGTCGCCAAAAAGGAAGCCCGCGAGCGCCTTGGCTAACTCGGTTTTACCGACGCCTGTCGGGCCGACAAAGAACAGGATGCCCTTGGGCATGCGCTGCTTGCGCGAGTGTTGCAAGCCCGCGAGGCCAGTGAAGGCGCGGATGATAACCTGTCTGACCTTGGCAACCGCTTGCTGCTGGCCGATCACGCGGGCACCGATGACCTCGGTCAGCGTGCGCAGCTTTTCCCGGCTCAGTTCTTCCCAAGGGCTGCGGCGGTCGCCAAACTTGTACAGATTGCACAGCGCTTCCGGTTTTAGTCGTTCCGGCGCCGTCTGGCGCGACAGCTTGATCAACTGTTGCATGTCGCGCAGCGTCAGTCCTTCTAGGCTGTCGATGAAATCGTTGAATGTGCCCTGCCCCGGGACCAGCGGCGCGTCAAGGACCCAGCGGTCGAGGTTACGCCGGACAAACTCTTCGCGCTGCGGGCGGGTCGGTTCGGGCACCACGATGTCAGCCAGCGCAGGATTGCCCTGTGTGTACGAAGGCGGCAAGGCGGCGTTGCGCGTGCAGACGAAGACCAGCAGATCGGATGGCCGCGCAAGGTTCTCGCTGTCGATCTCGACCGGCATGGCGGTTGCCGAGGTCAGCAGCAGGAGCCATTGGCGCTCCGCCTCGCTCAAGCCATTCGCGTTGCCGAACAGGTAGTGCGACCATTCGATGACGAAGGCCGTGCGCTGGCGCCCCGGACGGTGCATGCGTTGCTGGACGAGCCGGAAAAAGTCCAGAGGGTCGATGGCTTTGGGCACCGCCACGGC